>Ga0180218_1000681_pt1 | contig 27376 bp, 24 predicted proteins | sample eDN3rd37CKraftBY_FD_151334 | JGI IMG/M metagenome (GOLD analysis project Ga0180218, IMG submission 151334) | Enriched backyard soil microbial communities from Emeryville, California, USA - eDNA 3rd pass 37_C Kraft BY (version 2) (version 2) | ecosystem: Environmental > Terrestrial > Soil >... | reverse complement strand
AGGCGTCCGGGATGGCGGTCGGGCGCCGTGAATCCGCGTCGATCAGCACCAACGTGGCCGTGCCATGGGCCGCGCATTCGCCGTCGCTGAAGACACCGTGCATCACGGTGTAGGAGGAGCGGCCGATCTTCGTGACGGCGGTGCCGATCTCGACCGTGCCCGGCCATCGCAACTCGCGCACGAAAGTGATCTCCGTATGCACCAGCGCGACATAGGTGCCCTCGACGCCGCCGCTGAGATCGCGCTCGTGGAACATCGTCACGCGGCCGGTCTGGAAATAATCGGCGATCACCGTATTGTTGACATGGCCCTGCACGTCGATATCCGCGAAACGGATGTTGTCCGTGGTCCGGTGAGGGAAGTCTGCAAGGTTGGGCGCCGCGCGGCCCGGCTTTCCGGAACTGTTCAAAATCAAGCCCCTGCAATGGTTTGCGCCGCGCCGACCAGCCTCGCGCCACGGAAACGGACCTTCCCCGAAGCGGGTTGCTCGGGTACACAGTCGCCAGCGATGCGGCCAGTTATGTTGGATATCAGATGACAGAAGCAATCAAGACCGATGTGCTCATCATCGGCGCGGGTCCCTGCGGCCTGTTCGCGGTGTTCGAACTCGGCCTTCTCGATATAAAGGCCCATCTCGTCGACATTCTCGACCGGCCCGGCGGGCAATGCGCGGAGCTTTATCCCGAAAAGCCGATCTACGACATTCCGGCCCTGCCGGTGGTGACGGGGCAGGGCCTGACCGATGCCCTGATGGAACAGATCCGGCCCTTCAATCCTTCCTTCACCTATGGCGAGATGATCGAGACTATCGAGAAGATCGGCGATCCGCTGTTCCGCGCGGTCACCGACCAGGGCACGGTGTTCGAAGCCAAGGTCATCGTGATCGCGGCGGGCGGCGGATCGTTCCAGCCCAAGCGGCCGCCGATCCCCGGCATCGAGGCTTACGAGGAAAAGTCCGTCTTCTATGCCGTGCGCAAGATGGAGCAGTTCCGCGACCAGCGGCTGCTGGTCGTCGGCGGCGGCGATTCCGCGCTGGATTGGACCATCAATCTCGCGCCCGTCGCCAGCCACCTGACGCTGCTGCACCGGCGCGACCAGTTCCGCGCCGCGCCCGACAGCGTCAACAAGATGATGACGCTGGTGGGCGAGGGCAAGATCGACTTCGTGCTCGGCCAGGTCTCCGCGCTGGAAGGCGAGGACGGCCGCCTGTCGAAGGCCATCGTCAAGCGGTCGGACGGGTCCAATTTCGAGATCGCCTGCGATGCGCTGCTGCCGTTCTTCGGCCTCACGATGAAACTCGGTCCGGTCGCGAACTGGGGTCTTGAGTTGAAGGACGGCGAACTTATCCCCGTGGGCACCGAGACCTTCGAGACCAACATTCCCGGCATCTTCGCCATCGGCGATATCAACTGGTATCCCGGCAAGCTGAAACTCATTCTGTCCGGCTTCCATGAGGCGGCGCTGATGGCACAGAAGGCGCATCGCTATGTCTATCCGGAGAAGAAGCTGACGTTCCAATACACGACGTCGTCCACCAGCCTGCAAAAGAAGCTCGGCGTGAACTGACAATCATGTGACCCCCTGCCGCGCGGCCGGGGGCGCATCTGCCGGAAAGCTTCCATAGATTACATTGCAGAAGTGTCAGCGCGGTCCGGCGTTCATCGTAGCCGGCGGCGGCAGCGGGCGGCTTGTCACCTCCGGCGCCGGCGGCAGGCCGAGCACGCCGCGCGCGGCCGGCAGCGCCGCATCCGCCATGGCGGCATGGCCTTCCGCGGTGGGATGGATCGCGCCGCCATATACCGCCGACAGCACGCCCCATGCGGCATCGTGAATATCCGCCGGCTGCATCATGGCCGGCAGCGCGTCCGGATAGGTCATGGCGGTGAAATAGCTGTCGTTGGCCGTGCGGACCCATCGCGCCCGCGAGGCATAGGGGCGGAACTCGCCGGCTGACGCGCCGCAGGCGAGCGGTTCGTCCGCCGCCGTTTCGTCGCTCCGGAAGCTGTCGCCGCTGGCGGAGAAACACTGGCGGTCGAACACCGGATCGCTGTCGCTCCGGGCGCAGAAGCCGCGCATCGCGAAATCGCGCTGATGTCCGTCCACGAATGTCATGCGGTCCTGGTTCGGAGCATTGCAGATCACGCCACTCTCGCACCGCGCCAGCGATTTCATTGTCGGCAGGAATTTCTGCGAGACGAATGTGCTGGTGCGCCGAAGGCGCTCGGGGTCCGCATTGAAGGCCGGATGGATGTCGAACCCGTCGCGCCCGCCGTCGCAGGTGCGCCCGCCGTCCACCTGCGCGGGGTGTCCGTAAGTGACATAAACGACGCGGCCGAGATTGCCGCCGACGAGCGGCTTCAGCGCCGCGCGCAGGCGGGCGAACTGTCCCGGCAGGCGCGTCGAGAGGATCGCTTCCGCTTCGTCGGGGGCCGCGATGACGCCGCTGCGCCGGAACAGCGCCCGTTCGGCGGTCCCCTCCACGATGATGTCGCCGACAAGGCCGGAGAACAGCACGTCGTTGGCCCCGATCGTGAGGAGAACGAGATCGAGTGCCCGGTCGGGTTGCGCCTTTCGCGCCGTGGCCAGCGCATCGCGCAGCGTTGCGACCTGGCCCGGCACGCTGCCGGAGCAGCCGCTCTGCTGGCCGGGCAGGGGGCATTCCGTCGCCTGCTGCGCATCCAGCAGGCCGGCCTCGATGGTTGCGCCGCTGCATGCCAGCGGCAGGAAGGTCACGGCGACATGCGGCTGTTCGATGGCCAGCGCCAGCGCCGCGCGCATCTGGTAGCCGTAGAGCGAGGCATGGCAGGGGCCGCTCATCCACCGCGCGCTCTGGCGCTGCCAGGCGGCGGTGACCGCGGCTTCGGTCGTCGGCAGGCAGGAGCGGTTGCCCTGAAAGCCGGCGCGCACCGGGCGGTAATATTCCGTCCCCGTGCCGAAGCGGCGGAAGCAGAAGCCGCTTTCGCCGAGCCGGACCGGGCGGTCGGGATTGCCTTCCCCGGCGGCGATGGAATCGCCGAGCCCGGCGATCAGCAGGTCGCGCACCACGATGTCGGTCGCGGCCTGCTGGGTCCCGGCGGGAAGATGCACATCGACCGTCGCCGTGGTGGTTCGGCTGCGCGCGACGCGGAGGCGGATTTCCTCCTCGCACGGCACGTTCGCCTGCCGGGCCGGTCCCTCGCCGTCGTCGAAGCTCCAGTCGCACCGCAGGCCCGGCGGAAAATTGCCGCCGAGCACCACGCCGATCCGGTGATCCTCGGGCGCGAGATAATTCTCGCTGGTGCCGTCGCGCTCGCAGGACGCCACCAGGCGGCCGGCGCGGTCGGTGCACAGGCGTTCCACGATGTCGCGCGCCCAGCCGCGGCCGTCGCTCTGCGCCGCGAGGCGCTGCTCGGTGCCGAGCACGCCGTCGTTGCGGAAGGCGGCGACATGGCGCTGGAAGTCGGCCTCGCGGCGGAACAGCCGGAACCTGTTCTTCACCTCCCAGATGACGCTCAGCTCGCTCGCACCTGTCGCAGGGAGCGGCTGGGCATGGGTGGATGCGGCCATCACAAAGGCGGCGCAAAGGACGAGTGCAAGCAGGCCCGGACGGGCGGCTGTCCGGATCAGGAGAAGGATGATTCGCGCCCGTTTCATGGGCACGAACTGCCATGCCGCTGCGGCGGAATTATGGGCCGGCCGCGGTGAATTCCCGGCGGAGCCGCTGCGCGACGGCTATCAGCAGGACGAACACCGCGAGCCATGCGAGACGCGCGCCGTAACGATCATGGGCATTGGAAATGCCGGCGCAGATCACGGCATTGCCGAGATAGGCCAACGTGACGGTGCCGGCGAGCAGTCCCACGGCCGCCAGGTCCCGCCGGCGGCGGGCCAGCAGCATCACGACGGGAAGGGCCGCGAGGGACAGCAGCGCCAGCGGGATGTGCAGGCGGTTGAGTGTCTCGAAGGAAATGTCGCCGGCGATCTGCCGGGAGGCATTCATTGCGGCAGCGGCGGCCGGCGCGTGCTGTTCGATCATTCCGCGCGTGTGCCAGACGTCCTCGATGACTCCTTCGCCGGAGCCGACCTTGACGAGTTGCAGGCCGATCGCCTCCAGCGCGGCCGAAATCTGCCGGCCCGGATAGGCGCGCAGGCTTTCGAGCACGATCAGCCGCATTTCCGGGTCCATGGCGGCGAACCGGCCCAAACGGTCGAACAGGCCGCCGCCCCACAGGAAGTCGTCTGCCGTGGGGGGAAATTCGTTCCGATGCTCGCACAGCCGCAGGCGCGGGTCGGGGCAGCGGTCGTCGAGATAGCGTTTGACGATGCCGTCCTGCATCATCCGCGCGAACAGGATGCCGTAGCCGCCGGGCGTCCAGGCGACGCGCCCGGACAGCGCATAATTGGTCCCGACCAGCAGAACCGCGCCCAGCACCAGGGAGATGGCGCCCTGTCGCAGCCCCGCGCCGCTGACCGGGCTTCCGCACCAGAGCCAGAGAAGGCCGGCGCAGCACAGGAGGCCGAGCAGGATCGCGATGGTGGCGGTATGGGTCGCGGCCGCGAAGGCGACGAGCCCCACCAGCACCAGACGGTTGGCCGTCGAAAGATCCGGATATCTGAACAGAAGAAGATGGAGCGCCAGCACGGACAGCCCGGCGAAAATGTCCGTCAGCAGGATCGCGGCCAGCCAGGGCAGGGATGTGCCGACGCAGAGCACGGCGGTCGTGGCCGCCAGCGTCCGGGGGCCGAGGCCGTGGACGCGCAGCACCAGCGCGAGGAGCCAGACCGTGAGCCCGCTCTGGACGATCACGGCCGGCCAGAAGTCCAGACCCTTCAGGAGAAAGAGGAACATGCCGTAGACGGTGGACCGGCTCGGCACGAGATAGCCCTCGTGCCATCGCGCCAGATAGCCGCCGGTGTCGTACTGGATCAGCGGAAACCCGTTCCACAGTGCGGGCGCAAGCAGGGCAAGGCCGCAGACTACGGCGCCGCCGTCCATGCGATGGTGATGGGCCTGGTCGCGATCCGCGCAGGCCGCGTGGCGGCCGGGCCGGCCTCTGCTGAGATGCTCACGTTTCCCCCGGCGGCCGCTTTATTTTCGGTTTGGACTGGCCGTCTGCTGTGCCGCGCGAATTAAGCCGGAGCAGGGCCTGTTGCAAGCGGAATGTCGGCCGTCAGGATGTCAGGTTGCGCAGCCATCCGAGAATGGCCGTGCGCGGGCCCGGAGGCAGCCGCATCAGTTGCGCCTTCACGACCGGCGCCGCCTGGATCGCCATCTGGCCGACCCGGCCGCGCAGGCCGAGCGTGATGGCATGGTCGCGCACCTCGCAGGCGTCTGTCGCGATGGACTTCTTGTAGGCATCCGCCGGCGCCAGGAGGTCATAGACGGCCCGGCCATGGGCGGCGCAATGCTCGATGGTGTCCGCCATCTGAATCCGCCCCGGCCCGAAAGCTGCGAATTGCGGATCGGTCGCGCCCAGATAGGCGCACCAGCGCTCGCCATCGTCGAGGGCGATCTCGGTCGCGATCGCCCGGTCGCCAAGCCGCAGTTCGGCGGCGGCCAGCCGGACGCGGCCGCGACTGCGGGCAATCTGCGCGAGCGCCTGCTCCCATGCATCGTCACCGATGACGGGGCTGCTCAGGCCACGCTCCGCGAGCCATATGCGCTTCTGCGCCAGCGCTGCGTCGAGCGCCGGCAGCGCCTCCTCGTCGTACAGCACATGGAACGAGACATCCCCCTGTTCGGCCAGCCGGCGGCGCAGGCGGCGAAGCTCGCGCGCATCCCGTGCTGCCCGTGCGACCGGCCTGGCAAGGTCCAGGAAGGGAGCCGATTCCGAAACGATGGAGGTCCCCAGCCGATTGAGGAACGGTGCGATATGCGCATCGCTGCGCACTTTGCGAAGCTGCACGAAATGCGCGTGGCGGGGATGGCAGACCGCGCGCCATGCCGCGGCGAAATCGGCCGGCTGCGCGGAGCGGCTGGCGAGCATGTCGCCATACTGGATCAGCGGGTCGCCCAGAAAGCGGATCGCGGGGCTGCCCAGGAACCGTCCGATGACGGCCGCGAACAACACCACGGGCTGTCCGCCCCGATAGACCGTCGCGACGATGGGAGTCTCTCCCTTCCGCAGATGGGCTTCCGCGGCCGCCGCCGCGATCGGGAAGGACTGAAACGGCGTGGTCCGTCCGCCGCGCAGTTCGAGGCTCTGCCAGGCATTGCGCGAAGCCGTGACGGCATCAGGCCCGGCCACGGTTTCGACTGTCACGCGCGCATCGGCATGCCGCTGCTTCGCATTGCCAACGAATGCGGCCACAGCGCCGGAAAAGGATTCCAGCGAAGTCAGCAGTTCGACTGCAAGAGGCAGTTCCGAGAGCAAGAAGGTCAGCGCCATTCGCCTGATTTCCAGCGACACCGCATCAGAAGGAGGCTGCATTATAGCCGAGGAACCGGAGCCAGCGTCGCGTCACAGCGCCGCTTCTGCCCGGTCCGGCGCGTTTAGATCAAAAAAAGGTTAATGTGTCCGGACCGGCGCGCGGCTGCGAGTTCCCCGGCTCGTTCCCGATCCAAACCCCTCCCGGAAATGGGCCAAAAGCCGGACAACTTTGGTAGGCTGCGCTGGCGGAACGTTTACCCTGTCGGCCGGACGGCCGGAGTTGATAAAATGCAATGGTTTCCATGAAGGCGGGGTTTGCAGACGGGGCGCGATAAGGGGGCATTCGAGCCCTGAGGATGCCCATGCGTATCGAGCAACTGCCCTTTGAACTGCCGGCCAACGACAATGCCAGGCGTGCTGCCTCGTTCCGGCTCATATCTCCGCTTCCCGCCGTGATGCGGTTCTGCCCTCATTGCGGAGGGGTGCTCGAAGAAGGCGATTCAGCGGACGACTGTTCCGTGGCGCTGCGCTTCAAGCCGGTCCGGGCCGGCTGATCCGCCGGAAGCAGGTTCCAAGCAGCTCCTCCGGCCGGCGGACCGGCCAGAGGATCGTCGCCGGTTAACGGCGGACGGTGCGGACCGCGCGCACCGCGCGGGGCGCCGGCTCCGGCGCCGGCTGGGTCAGGATGGCGAAGCCGCGGCAGGGCGATGTGAGGGCATCCACCAGCGCGACGACGCCGACGCCGACCACGAAGCCGCCCACTGCCGCGCCCGCGCCGGAAAGTCCGGTATGGCCGAAGCCCCAGGCGTGATGCAGCGCGAACGCGCTGCCGACGCCGGCGACCGTGCCCGCGACCAGCGCGCCGGTCGGATCGGTGACGCATTGCGCCTGAGCGGACGCGGATGTGGCGGCACCCGCCGTAAGAGCCGTGCCGAGAGCCAAAGCCATTACGGTTTTGCGCATTTGACGTTCTCCTGTTGGATATTTTCTAAGGGAGGTGTCCCGCTTCCATAACCGGCGTGGCAGCCCGGGGTTCCCAAATACCGCGCCTTCGCCTTATTCCACCTTGACGCCGGCGGCTTGCTCCACCATTGTCCGCCGTTATGAACGGCCTTAACGCAATCTGCGGCATTTGCTGCGAGATTATCCGCTAGCGACAACGCTGGCTGCGGCCGTCTTTTCTCACATGTGAGACCCTTGGACGCCCGGCCAGAGAGGCCAGAAGGGCGCAGATGGACCTGAGATTCTACGATACGCTGACCCGCGAGAAGCGACTGTTCGTGCCGATCGACCCCGCGCGCGTGCGTATGTATGTCTGCGGCCCCACGGTCTATGACTATGCCCATATCGGCAATGCGCGGCCGGTCATCGTCTTTGACGTGCTGTTTCGTCTGCTGCGTCACGTCTATGGCGATGCGCATGTGGTCTATGTCCGCAACGTCACGGACGTGGATGACAAGATCAACGTGCGCGCCGCCGAGCGCGGCATCGACATCCGCGCGCTGACCGAGGACACCTTCCGCAACTTCAGGGATGACGTGGCGGCGCTGGGCTGCCTGCCGCCGACCATGGAGCCGCGCGCGACCGAGCATATCGACGAGATGAAGACGCTGATCGAGCGTCTGGTCGCGTCCGGCCATGCCTATGTGGCCGACGATCATGTGCTGTTCAGCGTGCCGTCCATGCCGGATTACGGCCGGCTGTCGAACCGCTCGCTGGATGAAATGCTGGCCGGCGCCCGGGTCGATGTCGCGCCCTACAAACGCGACGCCATGGACTTCGTGCTGTGGAAGCCGTCAAAAGCCGATGAGCCGGGCTGGCCTTCCCCGTGCGGGATCGCGACGCCGGGCCGGCCGGGCTGGCATATCGAATGCTCGGCCATGTCGTGGAAACACCTTGGCGAGACCTTCGACATCCATGGCGGCGGCATCGACCTGACATTCCCGCATCACGAGAACGAGATTGCCCAGTCGCGCTGCGCCCATGGCACGCAGGTGATGGCGAATGTCTGGATGCACAACGGCTTCCTTCAGGTGGAAGGTGAGAAGATGGCGAAATCCGCCGGCAACTTCGTCACCATCCATGAACTGCTGGCCGACTGGCCCGGCGATGTGCTGCGCGTCGCCATGCTCGGCACGCATTATCGCCAGCCGATCAACTGGACGCTGAAGAATCTCGAAGAGGCGGAGAAGACGCTGGCGTCGTGGTTCGATGCTGCCGGAGAAGGGGCTGAGCCGCGCCCGGCCGACAGCGTGCTGGAAGCCCTTGCGGACGATCTCAACACGCCGAAGGCGATTGCCGAGATGCACGCGCTGCGCAGCCGGGCCGGCCGCAAGGCGCTGGCGGGCACGCTCCAGTTCTTCGGCTTCCGGCACGAGGCGTTCGGGACCTGGCGCGAGGCCCGTGCGCCGGCGGTGTCGCTTGCGCCGGAAGAGATCGAGCGTCGTCTTGCAGCGCGTCTTGCCGCCCGTGCGGAGCGAAACTTCGCGGAGGCTGACCGCATCCGCGACGAGCTCACAGCCATGGGCATCGTTCTCAAGGATTCCAGGGACGGCACGACATGGGAGGTCGCGCGATGAGCGGCGCGGCCAATCCCAAGCTCGGCCTGCGGCCTGCACTGCCTGCGGACGGGCCGATGCTGGTGGCGATCTTCCGCGCCAGCATCAGCGAATTGACATCGGACGACTACAGCGAGGCGCAGCAGGAAGCCTGGGCCTCCGTTGCCGATGACGAGGACGCTTTCCTCAAGCGGATCATGGACAGTCTGGCGCTGGTCGCGACGCTCGATGGCTCGCCGGTCGCATTCGCGACGCTGAAGGGCAACCGCACCATCGACATGCTCTATGTCCATCCCGCCGGCACGCGGCGCGGCGCGGCCAGCCTGCTGTGCGACGCGCTGGAAAAGCTGGCTGCCGGCCGCGGTACGGACAGCATCGCGGTCGATGCCAGCGACACCGCCAAAGGCTTTTTCGAGAAGCGGGGCTATGTGCCGAAGCTGCGCAACACCGTGATGCGCAACGACGAATGGCTGGCCAACACCACCATGGACAAGCCGCTAGCGAGCAAAGGCGAAACGTCATGAAGAAGCCGGATACGCCGTTCCCTCGCCACTGGCTTTACTATGTCATTCTGAAATTCGCGGTCATCGCCGCGGCTGCGGCCCTCGCGTTTTATGTTTTCGGCCGGATGTGAGTTGAGCCATGGCCAAGGAACGCATCTACCTGTTCGACACCACCCTGCGCGACGGCGCGCAGACCAACGGCGTCGATTTCACGCTGCACGACAAGACCGTCATCGCCGGCCTGCTGGACGAACTGGGCGTCGATTATGTCGAGGGCGGCTATCCCGGCGCGAACCAGAGAGACACGGAGTTCTTCTCTGAACGGCCGCCGCTCAAGGCGCGCTTCACGGCTTTCGGCATGACGCGCCGGCCGGGCCGTTCGGCCTCCAACGATCCGGGCCTTGCCGCGCTGTTGCAGGCGAAGTCGGACGCGATCTGCTTCGTTGCGAAATCGTCCGACTATCAGGTTCGCGTCGCACTGGAGACGACTCCGGAGGAGAATCTTGCCTCAATCCGCGACAGCGTACAGACGGCGAAGGCGGCCGGCCGCGAGGTGCTGGTCGACTGCGAGCATTTCTTCGATGGTTACAAGGCCAATCCCGACTTCGCGCTGGCCTGTGCGAAGGCAGCCTATGAGCAGGGCGCGCGCTGGGTCGTGCTGTGCGACACCAATGGCGGCACGTTGCCCCACGAGGTCGAACGCATCGTCGGCGAGGTGACCAGGGCCATTCCCGGCGATCATCTCGGCATCCATGCCCATAACGACACCGAGCAGGCGGTGGCGAATTCGCTGGCGGCGGTGCGCGCCGGCGTGCGGCAGATTCAGGGCACGCTGAACGGTCTTGGCGAGCGCTGCGGCAACGCCAACCTGTGCTCCATCATCCCGACGCTGAAGCTGAAGCCGGATTATGCGGAACGGTTCGACATCGGCGTGAGCGAGGACCAGCTCAGGACCCTGCCGCGTGTCTCCCGCGCGCTGGACGAACTGCTGAACCGTGCACCCAATCGCCATGCGCCCTATGTCGGCGACAGCGCCTTCGCGACCAAGGCGGGCATCCATGCTTCCGCCATCGTCAAGGACCCGCATACCTACGAGCATGTGCCGCCGGAAGCGGTCGGCAATCAGCGCAAGCTGTTCGTGTCCGATCAGGCCGGCAGGTCCAACGTGCTGGCGGAACTGGACCGCGTCGGCCTGCCCATCGCGAAGGATGATCCGCGCCTCGGACGGCTCATGGACGAGATGAAGGCCCGCGAGGCGCTGGGTTATGCCTATGAGACAGCGGATGCCTCCTTCGAGCTGCTGGCGCGCGGCGTGCTTTACGGCGTGCCGAGCTATTTCACGGTCGAGCGGTTCGATGTGACGGTCGAGGGACATGACAACGGCGCGGCGCATCGGGCGGTCTCGCTCGCGGTCGTGAAACTGAAGGTCGGCGACGAGATGCTGATCTCGGCGGCTGAAGGCATCGGCCCGGTCAACGCCCTCGACGTGGCCCTGCGCAAGGACCTCGGCAAGTATCAGAGTTATATCAACGGCCTCGAACTGACCGACTACCGCGTGCGCATCCTCAATGGCGGCACTGGCGCGGTGACGCGGGTTCTGATCGAGAGCCAGGACGAGAATGGCGAGCGCTGGACCACGGTGGGCGTGTCGCCGAACATCATCGAGGCGTCGTTCCAGGCGCTGATGGATTCGATCGTCTACAAGCTGGTGAAATCCGGTGCGCCGGGCTGAGCCGTCATGGCGTTGGGAAGGCTGTGAATGCCGCTGCGCGCAGAGAACCGCGTCAGAAGGGGAAATTCACGTCTAGGAATTAAGTCTTGACAGCGTCACGCTGTTGAGCTATGATCGTTTCATGCTCGGTTATTGCGTCCGGCGGGCGAGGGTCAGGCGATGGGTTCCCCGACAGGGATGGCCGGGACAAGTCCGGCCATGACGGTGGAGGGCGCTGACAGCCCCTTTTGAAGCAGCCACTTTGAAGCAGCCTCTAAAGCTTTTCGGCGAGCTGCGGCGGCATCGTTTTTTCCGCCTCGCTGACCCGGCGGGCCGCCTCGCGCAGGCGCGGCAGCACGTCCGCCATGTCGTCCGCGACGAGAAGCTCGAACGTCAGCCCGGCGCGGATGAATTCCATGGACCGCATATGGTCCAGCAGGGTGCAGAGCGGGTCCCAGAAATTCTCCACATTGGCGAGCAGGATGGGCTTCTTGTGGCGGCCGAGCTGCGCCCATGTGAGCTGCTCGACCAGTTCCTCCAGCGTGCCGACGCCGCCGGGGAGGGCGACAAAGGCATCGGCGCGCTCGAACATCAGCCGTTTGCGCTCGTGCATGTCGCGGGTGACGATCATTTCCTGGACCTCGCGCAGCGCATGTTCACGCGCCGTGAGAAATTCCGGAATGATGCCGGTGACTTCGCCGCCGTTGTCGATCACGGCCTCGGCTATGGCGCCCATCAGGCCGACCGAGCCGCCGCCATAGACCAGCCGCACGCCGGCCGCGGCCATTTCCCGGCCAAGTTCCATCGCCGCTTCGATGAAGGCCGGATCCGCTCCCGGACCGGAGCCGCAATAGACGCAGATGGATCGAATTTCGCTCATAGGATTGCTGTGCAGGTGCGAAATGGCGGCGTCAAGGCAGATCGCTCCGGAGAGCGCGCGGCCATGAAAAGGCGCGCCGCTGCCGGCGGAACGCAGAAATGACGTGTTTTTCGACCCTCTTCAAAGTGGATTGATCTCCAGAGGGGTGGTCGCGGGTTAAAATAATTCTATATGAGTGCTGTTCCCAGCGCGCCGGATTTCTTTCTGAATGAGCCCTTCCCATCGCAATCGCCAGACAGGCTTCTCCCCGAGCGCGGCCGGTGAAGGCGAGGCGGACAACGAGAGCGGAGCCCTGTTCCGCACCCTCTATCATCTCTGGCCCTTCATCTGGCCACATGACCGGGTGGACCTGAAATGGCGCGTGGTGGGTGCGCTGGTGCTGATGGTGCTGGCGAAGCTGGCGACGCTGGCGGTGCCGTTCGCATTCAAATGGGCGGTGGATGCCCTGACTGGCCAGAACTCGGCGCCGTTTGCAGCCGATTCCTGGATGACCTGGGCCATCGCCGGCCCGGTGGCGCTGACGCTGGGCTACGGCGGGATGCGCATCCTGATGGCGGTGCTCACCCAGTGGCGCGACGGGCTGTTCTCCAAGGTGGCGATGAATGCCGTGCGGCGCATCGCCTACCTGACTTTCGAGCATATGCACAAGCTGTCGCTGCGCTTCCACCTGGAGCGCAAGACCGGCGGGCTGACGCGGGTGCTGGAACGCGGCCGGACCGGCATCGAGACGATTTCCCGCCTCGTTCTGGTGCAGCTCGCGCCGACGGCCGTGGAGCTGGCGCTGATCACGGTCGTGCTGCTGTATGAATTCGACTGGCGCTATGTCGCGGTCGTGCTCGGCGCCATCGCGGTCTATCTGATTTTCACCTATTACGCGACCGAGTGGCGGATCGGCATCCGCCGCACGATGAACGATAGCGATACCGAGGCCAACGTGAAGGCCATCGACTCGCTGCTGAATTACGAGACGGTGAAATATTTCGTGGCGGAGGACCGCGAGGCGGCGCGCTACGACAAATCCATGGCGCGCTATGAAGGCGCCAGCGTCAAATCCTACAATTCGCTGGCTATCCTCAACATCGGCCAGGCCATCATTTTCACGATCGGCATGACGGCCGTGATGGTGATGTGCGTCCAGGGCATCCAGCAAGGCACGCAGACGGTCGGCAATTTCGTCATGATCAACGCCATGATGATCCAGCTCTATCAGCCGCTGAATCTCATGGGGATGCTCTACCGCGAGATCAAACAGGCGCTGATCGACATCGAACACATGTTCGGAATTCTCGCCCGCGATCCGGAAGTGGCCGACACGCCGGATGCGCCGCCGCTGCGCGTCGCAAGCGGGCGGGTCAGCTTCGACAATGTGACATTCGCCTATGATCCGGACCGGCCGATCCTGAAGGGGCTGTCCTTCGACGTGCCGGCCGGGCATACGCTGGCCATCGTCGGCCCGTCCGGCGCGGGCAAGTCCACCATCTCGCGGCTGCTGTTCCGCTTCTACGATGTGCAGGGCGGCAGCATCCGCATCGACGGGCAGGATATCCGCGATGTGCAGCAGGCCTCGCTTCGCGCGGCCATCGGCATGGTGCCGCAGGACACGGTGCTGTTCAACGACACCATCCGCTACAACATCCGCTATGGCCGCTGGGACGCCAGCGACGCGGAAGTGGAGGAGGCTGCCCGGCTCGCCCAGATCGACGCCTTCATCCGGCGCTCCCCGCAGGGCTACGGGACCGAGGTCGGCGAGCGGGGTCTCAAGCTGTCCGGCGGCGAGAAGCAGCGCGTCGCCATCGCCCGGACCATCCTCAAGGCTCCGCCGATCCTCGTGCTCGACGAAGCGACCTCCGCGCTCGACAGCCATACCGAGCGGGAAATCCAGGCGGCGCTGGACCGCGTATCGCAGAACCGCACGACACTGATCATCGCCCACCGCCTCTCCACCATCGTCGGAGCCGACGAGATCATCGTGCTCGACCACGGCGGGATCGCCGAGCGCGGCTCGCATTTCGAACTGCTGCAACGGAACGGCCTCTATGCCGGCATGTGGAACCGGCAGCGGGAGGCGCAGGAGGCCCGCGAGAAGCTGGAGCAGGCGGAGGAACTGCCGGCAACCGCGCCGAAGTCGGACCCGCGCGCAGAGGCGATGGAGGAAGCGGCGGATAGCCGGCCTTTGCCCAAGCCGGACATGCTTCCCATCGACGCGGCGGAATAGCAGAAGTCATCGTGACCGCCGCCGGTTTATGATACGACAACTTGTCCGGACAGGCCCGCCGGTGGCGCGGCCATCCCCTCAGTTGAAGGATTCAGATGTCGGTCGTCGATTCCATTCGTGCCCAGCTCGTTCCGATCCATCGTGAAGGCTATCCCTTCATCGGAATCTTCGCGGTGGCCGCGCTGGTGCTGTTCTGGCTGTGGGAACCGCTGGGCTGGATCGGGTTCGCGCTGACGGCCTGGTGCGTGTTCTTCTTCCGCGATCCGCCGCGGGTCACCCCGGTGCGCGAGGGCCTCGTCGTCGCGCCCGCGGACGGCAGGATCAGCCAGGTCACGTCCGCCGTGCCGCCGAAGGAACTGGGTCTGAGCGAGACCCCGCTGATCCGCATCTCGATCTTCATGAGCGTGTTCAACTGCCATGTGAACCGCAGCCCGGTCACCGGCCGCATCGCGCGCATCGCCTATACGCCCGGCAAGTTCCTCAATGCCGATCTCGACAAGGCGAGTGAGGACAACGAGCGCAACGGCTTCGTCATCGAGACCGGCTCGGAGCGCATCGGCATGGTGCAGATCGCGGGCCTGATCGCCCGGCGGATCGTCTGTTTCACGCGCGAAGGGGCGGGCGTCGGAACGGGCGAGCGGGTCGGGCTGATCCGCTTCGGTTCGCGGGTGGATGTCTATCTGCCGGAGGGCATCCGCCCTCTGGTCGCGGAAGGACAGACCTCGCTCGCGGGGGAAACCGTCCTGGCCGACCTTCGGGCGCCGGCCGGGGATCGCGAACGGGCTTATCGTATCGATTGACCCCGCGGATGCGGCAGGGTCCAGTTCAACTGCGTTGAATCAGACCCGCGACTTATCTTTTGTTCGAGCATGATGTTTTCCGAAAGCCGGTTGCCACTTTTCGGGATCATGCTCCAGAGCGGCCAACGGAGGGTGGCTGGGAGGATGGCTGGGCATGGAGCAGTTCCCGTTTGAGCGCGGCGAGAGGGGCGGGCGCAAGCGTCCCCGCTTCCGGATGATCCCGGCGCGCATGCTGGTGCCGAATCTCATCACGCTCCTGGCGCTCTGCGCGGGCCTGACCGGCGTGCGCCTCGCCATGGAAGGCCGGCTGGAATGGGCGCTCGCGGCCATCGTCTTCGCGGCTTTTCTCGATGGGATCGACGGCCGCGTCGCGCGGATGCTCAAGGGCACCTCGCGTTTCGGCGCCGAGCTGGACAGCCTTGCAGACTTCTTCAATTTCGGAGTCGCGCCCGCGCTGATCCTGTATTTCTGGGGACTGCATGAGATCGGCTCGCTCGGCTGGATCGCCGCGATGGTCTTCGCCATCTGCGCCGCGCTCCGGCTCGCCCGTTTCAATGTGATGATCGACGACCCCAACAGGCCGGCATGGAGCGGCGATTTCTTCGTCGGGATGCCGGCGCCCGCGGGCGCGATCTCGGTGCTGCTGCCGATCTATCTCACCTTCCTCGCCCTGCCGCGCGGCGTCGCGCTGATATGGTTCTCCTGCCTCTATACGCTGGCCATCGCGTTTCTGATGGTCTCGCGTTTGCCGGTGTTTTCCGGCAAGCGGACCGGGCGCCGTGTCGCGCCGGACAAGGTGGTGCCGATCTTTCTCGCAGCCGTGCTGCTCGTCGCGGCGCTCATCGCCTATCCCTGGCAGATGCTGACGATCGGAACCCTCGCTTATCTTGGATCGCTGCCCTTCGGGGTCCTGTCGTATCGCCGCCATCAGGAGGCGGACCGGGCGCTCGCGGCGGCGCAGGGTTCGGGCCCCGCCGGGGGGGAGCCTTCTTCCGGGGCGTCGCGGGGGACGGGCGAGGGAGCCGCTTCCACGCCACCCGCGCCGCCGCCGGGTCCCGCGCCCTGAGACCCTGCCGTTCTTGAAGCAAATATCGGACCGGCATCCGGCTGCCGGTTCATCGCCGGACAGCGTCGCGGACCTTGGCTGTCAACGTTCCGGCAGAGGGTGCCCCGGCATCAGGTCGTAGGGCAGGGCAAAGCCCGGCAGCGCCCTGATGCGGTCGAGCCAGGCGCCGATATTCCTGTAGTCGGCGGCGATGTCGAAGCCGAACTCCTCCTTCGGATAATAGAGATAGGCCACCAGCGAGAGGTCCGCGATGGTCGGCTGGTCGCCGAGAATGAAGGCGCGTCCCTCCAGCCGCTTCTCGACGATCTGGAGTGCGCCCAGGGCGCGACCCTTGAGGAATTCCAGCACGGCGGGATCGCCCTTCGTGCCGGACACGAAATAGAGAAAACGATAGAGGCCGAGGAAGCCGTTGACCTTCTGGTTGTCGAAGATGATCCAGCGCATCGCTTCCAGATGCTCGGCATCGTTGCGCGGCTTGAACTTGCCGGACGCGTTGGCGAGATAGGTGAGGATCACGCCGGACTGGCTCAGCTTCTTGCCGCCGTGGACGAGCACGGGCACCTCGCCCATTTCGTTGACCTCGGCGCGATATTCGGGCGTCCGCTGGGTGCCCTTGCCGAAGGCATCGACGAAGACCGGCTTCCAGTCCGCGCCGATGAGATTGAGCATCAGCGCCACGCGATAGGAATTGCCGGACTGCGCGAAACAATAAAGTTCGTATTCGGCCATGATGGGCTCCCCCCTTTGAATGGAAAGTCGTGGCGATCTGCGCCGCCACGACATTTTCGCGCAATGAACGTCAGGATGAAACTTCAGGACATGGTCGGGATGTTGAATTCCGCGCCGGAGCGGATGCCGGACGGCCAGCGCGACGTGACCGTCTTGGTCCGGGTGTAGAAGCGGATCGAATCCGGCCCGTGCTGGTTCAGGTCGCCGAAGCCGGAGCGCTTCCAGCCGCCGAAGGTGTGATAGGCCAGCGGAACGGGGATGGCGAAATTCACGCCGACCATGCCGGTGTCCACCCGCGCCGTGAAGTCCCGCGCGGTGTCGCCGTCGCGGGTGAAGATTGCGACGCCGTTGCCATATTCGTGCTCGGAGGGCAGGCGCAGCGCGTCCTCGTAGTCCTTCGCGCGGACGACGGACAGCACCGGCCCGAAAATCTCCTCCTTGTAGATGCGCATGTCGGTGGTGACATTGTCGAACAGGCAGCCGCCGAGGAAGAAGCCGTTCTCATAGCCTTGCAGCTTGAAGCCGCGCCCGTCCACCAGCAGTTCCGCGCCTTCCTTCACGCCGAGATCGACATAGTCGCGGACCTTGTCGCGCTGCGCCTTCGTCACGAGCGGGCCGTAGTCGGCCTGCGGGTCGGTCGATGGGCCGACCTTGAGCGCCTCGACGCGCGGAACCAGCTTCCTGATGAGCAGGTCGGCGGCCTGTTCGCCCACCGGAACCGCGACAGAGATCGCCATGCAGCGCTCCCCTGCGGAGCCATAGCCGGCGCCGATGAGGGCATCCACCGCCTGATCCATGTCGGCGTCCGGCATGATGATCATGTGGTTCTTGGCGCCGCCGAAGCATTGCGCGCGCTTCCCGTGGGCCGCCGCGGTGGCGTAGACATAATGCGCGATGTCCGACGAGCCGACGAAGCCGACCGCCTTGACGCGCGGATCGACCAGCAGGGTATCAACCGCTTCCTTGCCGCCGTTGACGACGTTGAAGACGCCGGGCGGCAGGCCGGCTTCCAGAAACAGTTCGGCCAGCCGCATCGGCACGGACGGCGCGCGCTCGGACGGCTTGAGGATGAAGGCGTTGCCGCAGGCCAGCGCCGGCGCGGCTTTCCAGAGCGGAATCATGGCCGGGAAGTTGAACGGCGTGATGCCGGCGACGACCCCGAGCGGCTGGCGGATGGAATACAGGTCGATGCCCGGCCCGGCCGCGCCGCTGAACTCGCCCTTCATCAGGTGGGGGATGCCGCAGGCGAATTCGACGACCTCCAGCCCGCGCTGGATGTCGCCCCTGGCGTCCGGGAAGGTCTTGCCGTGTTCGGAGGAGAGCAGGCGAGCGAGATCGTCATATTCCTTCTGCACCAGCTCCAGAAACCGGAACATCACTCGCGCCCGGCGCTGGGGATTGGTCGCGGCCCAGGCCGGCTGGGCGGCGGCTGCATCGGCGATGGCGGCCTCTACCTCGGCCCCGGCGGCCAGCGCGACACGGGCCTGGACCTCGCCGGTGTTCGGATCGAACACGTCGCCGGTCGCTCCCGAAGCGCCCGGAACGGGCTTTCCGCCGATGAAATGACCTATTTCGCGCATCGCTGTATCTCCCGCGTCACCACGCCTTTCTTTCAGCAACCACGGCCGAGGTCCAGCCCGGAAGCGACCGGCCGGCAGTCGCGGCCTGCGGCCAGCCGCCGCCCGTTAAGGGTAACGCTCCTTTAAGAGCGCCCGGCTAGTGTGCCACCGTCGCCCAGAACGGGCGGCGTGTTGCGTGTGGAGCGGGCATGGATATCGCCACTGGGTTGGGGTTTCTCGCGGGCATGGGCGTCATCAGCGCGCTCATCCTGATGGGCGGCAACCTCGGAATGTTCGCCGACAGCCACGCCTTCATCGCCATTTTCGGCGGCGCTTTCGCCGCGACGCTGATCCGCTTCCCGCTGTCCTCGATTTTCCACGGGATGCCGCTCGGCCTGAAATACGCCTTCACCATTCGCCGCATCACCCAGCGCGACCTCGTGGACGAGATCGCGAGCCTTGCCGAGATCGCCCGCAAGTCCGGACCCGTGGGGCTGGAAAAAGCGGAAATCTCCGACTCTTTTCTCGCCAAGGGCGTGCGTTATGTCGCCGACGGCTATGATCCTGTCTTCATCCGCGACAATCTGGAGCGGGACCGGGACAACTTCCTGACCCATCTCGACGAAGGGCAGAAGATCTACCGTTCGATCGGCGACTGCGCGCCGGCCTTCGGCATGATCGCGACGCTGATCGGCATGGTGCAGATGTTCGCCAACATGACCGACCCCGGCAAGCTCGGCCCGCTCATGGCCATCGCGCTGCTGGCGACCTTCTACGGCGCGGCGCTGGCCAACCTCGTGTGTTTGCCGATCGCGGACAAGCTGCATGTGAAGCTGGTCGACGAGGAACTCAACCGCAGCCTGATCATCGACGGCGTGCTGATGCTGCGGGACTCCAAGAGCCCGGCGCTGGTGCGCGAGATGCTGCTGACCTACCTGCCCGAGAAGCATCGCCACGACCCCGCCGAAGCGGCGGCGACCTGACGCGGACCGACAGGCGGAAGGACGAACCATGGCCAGACGGAAGGAAGCACACGGCGGAGGCCATGGCTGGTTCGTCACTTTCGCGGACCTCATGGCCCTGCTCGTCAGCTTCTTCGTGATGCTCGTTGCTTTCTCGACACAGGATCAGGCCAAGTTGCAGGTCGTCGCCGGCTCCATGCGCGAAGCCTTCGGCGTGCAGGACCAGGTGCGCTATTCCGGCGTGGTCGAGACGCCGGGCCTGCCGACCCGGCCGAAGCTCAAGAATGTCGCCCGCGTCAATCCGGAGGACGCCTCCGCGACGCCGACGCCCGACGAGGGCGGCCGGTTGCAGGATTACGGCTCCAAATTCGACAAGGACCGCGCCTTCTCGCTGGCGTCGGCCTCGCTGCGTCAGTCCTTGCAGGAGCTTCCGGACATCACGGAAGTGTCCAAGAACATCATGATCGAGGAAACCAAGGACGGCCTGAATATCCAGATCGTGGATCAGGACGGACGGGCGATGTTCGCGCAGAACGCCAAGGAGCCGCTGGAGCGGACGCGCAGAGTGCTTCAGGCCATCGCCGGCCCGCTCCGGCAGATGCCCTATCGGATTTCCATCATCGGGCACACGGCCGCGACGCGGTTGCCGTCGCCGGCCGGCTACGGGCCGTGGGAACTGTCCGCGGACCGCGCCAATGCCGTGCGGCAGGTGCTTGCGGCCAGCGGGGTGCCGTCCGGCCATTTTCTGCAAGTGGCGGGCAAGGCCGACACCGAGCCGCTGTTTCCGGACGATGCCTATCTGGCGGCCAACCGGCGCGTGACCATCAGCCTGCGGCGGGAGGCGCCGCCGATGCCGCCGAATGCAGGTCCCTGATCCGGCCCGGCTTCACGGGAACCCGTTGCGCCAATTCATGTTATGATGCCGGGCCGCCATTGCGCGAGCCCGTGCTGTCGCCGGGCCGTATTGCCGGCGTCGTGACATTCGGATAAGCCGCCCATCCTCGCGGCAGCGCAAGCCGTGCTCAAGGGCGCAAATCCCATGACGAGTTCCGCTGCCGAGACTTCCCCGGCTCCCTCCGACACCGACGCGCACAAACCCACGGCCGGGCTGTGGGCACTCACGCTCGGCAGCGTCGGCGTGGTCTATGGCGATATCGGCACCAGCCCGCTCTATGCGTTCCGGGAGGCGGTGCTTGGGGCGTCTCAGGGGGGCAGCGTCACCCGCGAGGTGGTTCTCGGCATCCTCTCGATGATCCTCTGGGCGATGATCCTCGTCGTCGCGGTCAAATACGTCACCATTCTGCTGCGCGCCGACAATAACGGGGAGGGCGGCACGCTTTCGCTCACGGCGCTCGCCACCCGGGCGCTGGGGCGCCGGTCGAACGTCATCTTCGTCCTTGGCGTGATCGGCGGCGCGATGTTCCTCGGTGATTCCATGATCACCCCCGCCATTTCGGTGCTGTCCGCGGTCGAGGGCCTCAAACTGGTGACGCCGGCGCTGGGGGACCTCGTGGTCCCGATCGCCGTCGTCATTCTGGTGTGCCTGTTCGTCGTCCAGAGCCACGGCACCGCAAAGGTCGCGGCATTTTTCGGGCCGATCATGGTGCTGTGGTTTCTGTCCATCGCGGGGCTGGGGCTGCTGCACATCCAGGACGATCCCGGCGTCCTGTTCGCGATCAATCCTTATTATGCGTTGCGCTTCGCCTACGACCATCCCTTCATCAGCATGATCGCGCTGGGCGCGATCTTCCTCGTCGTGACCGGCGGCGAGGCGCTCTATGCCGATCTCGGCCATTTCGGCCGCAAGCCGATCCAGATCGCCTGGTTCGCCCTCGTGCTGCCCTCGCTCATCATCAATTATTTCGGTCAGGGCGCGCTGGTTCTCGCCAACCCGGCGATGATCGAGAATCCGTTCTACCGGCTTGCGCCCGACATGCTGCTTCTGCCGATGGTGCTGCTGGCGACGGCTGCCACCGTGATCGCCAGCCAGGCGGTGATCACCGGTGCTTTCTCGCTGGTCTATCAGGCGATCCAGCTCGGCTATGTGCCGCGCCTGACCGTCGTGCATACATCCGCTTCGCAGGTCGGGCAGATCTATATTCCCCGTGTGAACTGGCTGCTGATGCTCGGCGTGATGCTGCTCGTGGTGATGTTCCGCACATCCGGAGAGCTTGCCGGGGCCTATGGCATCGCCGTCTCGACCGCGATGGTCATGGACGGACTGCTGGCGTTCCTCGTGATCCGTTACATCTGGAAATGGCCGTTGTGGCATACGTCGCTGGTACTGATCCCGCTGATTCTGCTGGATATCGCCTTCTTCTCCGCCAACCTGCTGAAGCTGATGGACGGCGCATGGGTGCCGATGCTGTTCGGGGCCTGCATGCTGGTGCTGGTGCTGACGTGGCGGCGGGGAACGCAGCTTCTCGCGGAGAAGACCCGCCGCTCCGAAGTGCCGCTGGAAACGCTGGTGCGCAGCCTGGAGAAAAGTCCGCGGCCGGTGGTGCCCGGCATGGCCATGTTCCTCACCGCCGACCCGGATTCCGCGCCCACCGCGCTGCTGCACAATCTCAAGCACAACAAGGTGCTGCACGAGCAGAACGTGATCCTCACCGTCGTGACACGGGATACGCCGCGCGTGCCGGAGGCCGAACGGGTGACGCTGGAGGCGCTGTCCGACCGTTTCAGCAGGATGACGCTGACATTCGGCTATATGGAATCGTCGAACATTCCCCGCGCGCTCGGGCTCGCCCGCAAGCAGGGTTTCAATTTCGACATCATGTCGACCTCGTTCTTCCTTTCGCGCCGCGCGCTCAAGCCGTCGCCGCAGTCGGGCATGCCGCTGTGGCAGGACCGCCTCTATATCGCGCTTGCCAAATCGTCGAGCGATGCCACGGACTTCTTCTCCATCCCGACCGGACGGGTGGTCGAGGTCGGCATGCAGGTCACGGTGTGAGGCGTCCGGGCCGCGCGCCATGGGCGGCGGCGGGCGCGGGACGCCGCTTTTCGGCTCTTGATCTGGGGCGGAAGCTGCGCCAGTGAAGAAGCGGACCCTACGGCCGCCCGCACATGACGGGGTAGCCGATCCGGAGGCAGACCATGAGCGATTCCAGCGGCGATCCGCGCGTGCAGAACCTGACCGTCGATGAGGTCGCCCAAGGCTTGCGCGACGGAAAAATGTTGCTTGTCGATGTTCGCGAGCCGAACGAAACCGCTGTCGAACGCTACCCCGACGCGGTGGTTGTTCCCCTGTCGTCGTTCGACCCTGCGCAGATCGACCCGCAGGGCCGGCGCGTCGTGTTCGCCTGCCGGTCCGGGCGGCGCTCCGTGACCGCCTCGCTGGCGGCGCAGGAGAAGGGCCTACCCTACGACGCGCACCTCGCCGGCGGCATTCTGGCATGGAAAGCCGCAGGGCAGCCGACGGAAAGCTGAAGCTGAAAGCTGAAGCCGCCTTGCGCCGTTCCGCGCGTGGAAGGTCAGTCCCTGCCATCGCGGGCGCCTGCCGCCCACATTCCGGTTGCTGACATGAATCCGATTTTTGCGGATATCCCGGTTTCGGTTTTCGAGATCATGTCGCGGCTGGCCCGCGAGCATGACGCAGTCAATCTCGGGCAGGGCTTTCCGGACGATCCCGGACCTGCGGACGTGCGCCAGCGCGCGGCCGACGCGGTGATGAATGGCTGGAACCAGTATCCGCCGATGATGGGGCTGCCCGAATTGCGGCAGGCCGTGGCGCGCCATTACCGGCACTGGCAGGGCCTCGATCTCGACCCCGAAACCGAAGTGATGATCACCTCCGGCGCGACCGAGGCGATTGCCGGCGCGCTGCTGGCGCTGATCGAGCCCGGCGACGAGGTCGTGCTGTTCCAGCCGCTGTATGACGCCTATCTGCCGCTGGTGAAGCGGGCGGGCGGCGTGCCGAAGGTCGTGCAGCTCACGCCGCCGGACTGGGCGCTGACCGAGGACAGGCTCGCGGCGGTGTTCACGCCGAAGACCAAGGTGGCGCTGTTCAACAATCCGCTGAATCCGACCGGCACCGTCTATCCGCGCGAGCAGCTCGAACTGCTGGCGCGGTTCTGCGTCGCGCATGACGCCATCGCGATCTGCGACGAGGTCTGGGAGCATGTGGTGTTCGACGGACGGCGGCATGTGCCGCTGCTGGGCCTGCCCGGCATGCGCGAACGCTGCGTCAAGATCGGCTCGGCGGGCAAGATATTCTCGCTGACCGGCTGGAAAGTCGGCTTCGTCTGCGCCGCGCCGCAGGTTATGAAGGCGCTGTCCCGCGCGCATCAGTTCATCACTTTCACGACGCCGCCGAATCTTCAGGCGGCCGTGGCCTATGGCCTCGACAAGGACGACAGTTATTTCGAGACGATGCGCGGCGACCTTCAGCGCAGCCGCGACCGTTTCGCGGCGGGGCTGTCGCGGCTCGGCTTTCCGGTACTGGAGTCTCAAGGCACCTATTTCATCAATGTCGATCTCGCCCCGCTCGGCCTGAACGAGGACGACGAAGCATTCTGTAAAAGGCTCGTGGCCGACCATGGCGTGGCGGCCATTCCGGTCTCGGCCTTCTGCGCCGACGACACGCTGCGCTCGGTGGTACGGTTCTGCTTCGCCAAGCGGGATGCGACGCTGGATGCGGCATTGGAGCGTCTGGCGGGCGTGCTCGCGCGCGCCTAGCTTTCAACGAAGGAAGGAGGTGTCGGAATGCTGCAAGCCGTGAAACTGGCGCTGTGCGCGCTGGCGCTGACCGTCTCCACCGGCGCCTTGGCGCAGGGCCGCGTCGTGAATTTCTACAACTGGTCGAACTATGTCGATCCGCAGGTGCTGAAGGACTTCACCGCCGAGACCGGCATCGCGGTCCGCTACGACACCTTCGACTCCAACGATACGCTGGAGAGCAAGCTGCTGATGCAGAAGTCCGGCTTCGACGTGGTGGTGCCGAGCGGCTATTTCCTCGAACGGCAGATCAAGGCGAATGTGTTCCTTCCCCTCGATAAAGCCAAGCTGCCGAACCTCGTGCATGCCTGGGACGAGATCGCCGAGCGCCAGGCGGCTTACGATCCCGGCAACCGCTTTGCGGTGAACTACATGTGGGGAACGACGGGCATCGGCTACAATGTCGCCAAGGCGAAGGAAATCCTCGGTCCCGACGCGAAGATGGATAGCTGGGATATTCTGTTCAAGCCGGAGATCATCGCGAAGTTCAAGGACTGCGGCGTCCATATGCTGGATTCCGCCGACGATGTGCTCGCGGCGGCGTTGCATTATCTCAAGCTCGACCCCAACACGACGCAGGAAGCGGACCTCAACAAGGCCGCCGAGCTGATGATGACGATCCGCCCCTTCGTGCGGAAGTTTCACTCCTCGGAATTTCTCAACGCGCTGGCGACCGGCGAAATCTGCCTCGCCTTCGGCTATTCCGGCGATGTGAAGCAGGCGCAGAAGGCGACGAAAGCCGCCGGCAGCGCCGTCGAGATCGGCTATGCCATCCCCAAAGGCGGCGCGCAGATGTGGTTCGACAATCTCGCCATCCCGCGCGATGCGCCGAATCCGAACGAGGCCCATGCCCTGATCGACTTCCTGCTGCGCCCTGACGTTGCGGCGAAGAATTCGAACATGGTGGCCTATGCCAACGGCAACAATTCAAGCCAGGTGCTGCTCGACAAGGTCGTGCTGGAGGATCGTTCGATCTATCCCGATGCCGAGACGAGGAAATCGCTGTATGTGCTGCGCGCCCGCGACCAGCGCACCCAGCGCGTCATGAACCGCATCTGGACGCGCATCAAGACCGGGCGCTGACGCATCCGTTCGCGGGGAGGCTTATCGCCAGCGGCGGTGCATCCAGAGCCATTGTTCCGGATGCTCGCGGACCCAGCCCTCGATTACGGTGTTGATCGTCTGGGTCGTGGCCGCGATGTCCACTCGGCCGTCGTCGCCACGCACCGGCGGCACGGCTTCCGTCAGGTCGGCGCGGAAGCGATGGCCGGGCAGGCGGATGATCCGCACGCCATGGATCGGGCAGTCCACATGCTGGGCGAGGCGCGCGAGCAGGGGATTGGCGCGCGTGGTGCGGCCGAAGAATTCGATATCGACGCCCCGGGTGTAATACTGATCCACCAGCATGCCGACATGGATGCCCTGTTCCAGCAGCTTCAGCAGCTTCACGGGCGCGTCGAGGCTCGTTGGCACCAGCGTGCCCATGTTGACCGCGCGCAGGTCCTTCACCAGTTCGTCGATGCGGCCGATGTTCGGCCGGCGATAGAGCGCCGCCGACTCGATGCCATGAGCCGCGGCGGCCACCGCCGGCATCTCCCAGTTGGCGAGATGCGCCGTGAACACCAGCGCGGGCTTGCCGTCGTCGCGCAACTGCGCGAAACGGTCGATCGTGCCGGGCGTGAATTCGATGCGCCCGTTCTCGGGATGGTCGAGATCCGCGGTCCAGAGCTTGTCGAGATGGGCGAACTCGGCGGCCATGCGGCCGAGATTGTCCCATGCGCCGGTGAGAATATGGTCGATCTCGTCCGGTGCTTTCTCCGGAAAGGCGGCTGTGAGGTTGGCGCGCGCGAGCTTGTGCTCGGGCAGCGCGCGGCCGATGGCGCGCATGATGCGGCCGGCGCGGTCCGCGGCGCGGTCCGGGTCCATGCGCCGCACCAGCTTGACGATGCCGACGGCGGCATTGCCGAGCGCGGCGGTGCCGAAGGTCTTGGTCCAGCCGCGCAGGCGGCGCTTGAGGGGGAGGCCGCTCGTCATCGTCGTCCGTTCAGAAATGCACGAGGACCTTGCCGAACACCTGCCGGCTTTCGATCCGCGCGAGGCCCTGTTCGAAGTCGCCAATCGCGAATTCGGAATCGATGATCGGCGCCATGCCGGCGGCCATCTTGGCGAGGCTCTCGCGGATGGCACGGATCGGCGCGCCGAACGAGCCGATGATGCGATATTGCTGCTGGAACAGTTGCATCAGGTTGATGGTCGTGGTCGGGCCGGAGGTGGAGCCGCAGGTGACGAGGCGGCCGCCACGCTTGAGCGAGAGCAGGGAGCCGTTGAAAGTCTCCGCGCCGACATGCTCGAACACCACATCCACGCCCTTCTTGGCGGTGATCTTGCGCACTGCGCCTTCGAACCGGTCGGTGCGGTAGTTGATGACGTGATCCGCGCCGAGCGCACGTGCCTTCTCACCCTTGGCGTCGTCGCCGACGGTGGTGATGACGGTGCAGCCGATGGCCTTGGCCATCTTGATTGCGACGGAGCCGATGCCGGAGCCGCCGGCATGAACCAGCACGGTCTCGCCGGGTTCGAGTTTCGCATTGTCGAACAGCATGTGCTCGACGGTGGAGAAGGCGATGGGCGCGCAGGATGCGTCGCGCAGGCTCACATTGTCCGGCACGGGGATGACGAGCCGCGCCGGCATGTTCAGCAGGTCGCGGGCGAAGCCATCGATATGGAAGCCCATGATGCCGCCGACATTCTCACAGAGGTTGTCGCGGCCCTCCCGACAGGCGCGGCAGGTGCCGCAGGTCATCGCGCCATACATCACGACCTTGTCGCCCGGCTTGAAGGCGGTGACCTCGGAGCCCACGGCGACGATCTCGCCGGAGGCTTCCGCGCCGACCGCCAGCGGGAACTTGCGCTTGGCGAAGGCCATGCCGCGAAAGCCCCACAGGTCGAGATGATTGAGCGCGACCGTCTTGACGCGGATCTGCACTTCGCCGGCGCCGGGCGCTGGCGGATCGGGCAGGTCGGTAAGTTCGAGTTGGCGATCTGCGATCAGGGCGAGCGCGCGCATGAGTGATCGTGCCTGTTCAGGAGAATGGCGGAGTGCCTATAGCGTTTTCGCGCGAAGTGGGCACCGGTTCGCGTGAAGAAAACGCGTCAGAATAAATTCAGAGCCAGAGGCTCTAGCCCTCCGGTGGCGCAGGCGTCAACCCGCGCGCCGGGTCGTTCACGCCGGTTCCGGGCTCAGGACCAGCGAGACATTCTGCCCGCCGAAGCCGAAGGAGTTGGAGATGGCGTGGCGCATCTTCACGTCGCGCGCGACATTCGGCA
>Ga0180218_1000680_pt1 | contig 27383 bp, 24 predicted proteins | sample eDN3rd37CKraftBY_FD_151334 | JGI IMG/M metagenome (GOLD analysis project Ga0180218, IMG submission 151334) | Enriched backyard soil microbial communities from Emeryville, California, USA - eDNA 3rd pass 37_C Kraft BY (version 2) (version 2) | ecosystem: Environmental > Terrestrial > Soil >... | reverse complement strand
CTGCTGCCAAGCGCGCAGGGCACCAGCTCCGAGTATTGCACCCACGAACAAAAAGGCGGCAGCCATCAGTGCGGTCTTCCTGGCTCGCGCCTGCATCATAGAATACCCCCGTTCAATCCGCATACTCTGACCGCTGGGCGCCCTGAGCGCAAGGGCAGCTACGCCACATGGCAATCTCCGCGATCGTTGCAGCGCGACAAAAGAGCGTTTCATGGGCGATTTCACGGGCGCCCGTGGACCGCTGAAAATCCATCTCGTTGATTTATATGGTGAGCGGGGTGGGGATCGAACCGACGACCATCTGATTAAAAGTCAGGCGTCAGAACGGCCGTCGTCTCAGGATTGGATACGGGAGCGGGAGCCGGAAGCGGCTTCGCCGGCGGCAGCTTCGGCGTGTCGTCCTTTGCCTCGCGGATCTCCACGGCGTTTTCCAGCGATTTCGCGATGCGATCGAGTGGTCCTGAAACATCCGTGACGGAGAACTTCGGAAACTTGATCAGCGCCAGGAGGAGCGCGGCCACCCAGAAGGCATGGATATGGGTGAAGAGCGAGAGCAGGGCGAGCACGGCGACGATGTCGAACTGAGCGCGGTTGTGGACCATGCGCTCGGGCAGCGAGTGGAGCCAGAAAAAGAGGATGCCTGCCGCGAGAACAGCGCCGATGAGGACGAGCGAGACGATCCAGAACAGAATGTCCGATTGTCCCGGCCCCGCAATGAAGAACGGAACGTGATCTGGTTTGGCGACCGCTTGAAGTGGTGTCATTGCGAGCACCTTCGACCACCCAATTCAGGCGGTCACCGTGCCAGCGCTCTCGCGCAACCGCCGAGGTTCATCTGCTCTTGGTTTCCGGCAAGGCCTTAACGTCGTCGCGGCCGAGCATCAGCCTGACCTTGTCTCCGATCTGCTCGAACTTGTCCGCGGTTATGGTTACGACCCTTCCGCCGACACAGAGCAGGCGGTCCATACGCACCTGTATCGATTGCACTTCGGTGTGAACCCGCATCTATCCATTGGACGTAGGCCTCGCATCCTCAGTCGACGATGTGATAGCCGCCATCGATGTAGAGCGTATCGCCAGTGATCAGCTTTGCGGCGTCGGTGGCCAGGAAGGCCACGGCAACACCGACGTCGTCGATCGAAACCAGGCTTCGTGCAGGTGCCTTGGATTCGGCCTTGCTCAGGAGATCATCGAAGTCGGAGATGCCCGAAGCTGCGCGGGTCTTGAGCGGGCCGGGAGAGATCGCATGCACCCTGATCTTCTTCGGACCAAGCTCGGCGGCCATATAGCGCGTTGCCGACTCGAGCGCAGCCTTTACCGGCCCCATCATATTGTAGTGCTCGACGACCATCTGCGAGCCGTAATAGGTCATCGTGAATGCAACGCCGCCGTTCTTCATGAGCGGCTCCGCAAGCTTCGTCATGCGGATGAAGGACCAGCACGAGATCTCCATCGCGAGGAGGAAGCCCGGCTTGGAGCAATCGACGACGCGGCCCTGGAGATCCTCCTTGGGCGCAAAGGCGATCGCGTGCAGCAAGATATCGAGCCGTCCCCATTTCTTCTCGATATTCTCGAATACCGCTTCGAGCTGTCCTTCCTTGCCGAGGTCCAGGGGCATCAGCACGGACGTGCCGAGCTCACGCGCCAAAGGCTCCACGTAGGCGCGCGTCTTGTCGTTCAGATAGGTGACCGCGACGTCGGCGCCGAAGGCGTTGAACGCCTTGGCGCAGCCCCAGGCAATGGACTTGTCGTTGGCTATGCCGGTGACGAGCGCCTTCTTGCCCTTGAGAAGCGTCAGAGACGACAGGTCGATCATGCTCGCAACTCCCGAATGGGCTGGTGGGTGCGCTCGGATACGACGCGCCATGTGTGGTGCGCGATCATCAGCTCCTCGTCAGTCGGAATGACATAGCAGCCGACCTTGGAGCCGCGCGCGGATATGCGCGTGTCACCTTGCGCGTTCGCATCGCGGTCGAGCTCGACGCCGAGCCAATCCAACTGGCGGATGACCGCTTCGCGAATGCTCGGTGCGTGCTCGCCGATGCCGGCGGTGAAGATGAAACCGTCGAGGCCGCGCATGGCGGCGGCCAGCAGGCCGGCAAAGAGCGCAATCCTATACGTGAAATACTCGAGTGCCATCTTTGCGCGTGGGTCGGGGCTCACGAGTAGCTCGCGGACGTCGTTGCTGACGCCCGAAAGCCCCTTGAGGCCGCACTTCTTGTAGAGGAGGTCACTGAGCTCGGCAGGCCCCAGGCGCTTCTGATCCATGAGATAGAGAACGACGCCCGCATCGAGCTGTCCCGGTCGCGTCCCCATGGGCAGGCCGTCGAGCGCGGTAAAGCCCATGGTGCTTTCAACGCTGCGTCCTCGGGCAATCGCGCACATGGAGGCCCCACTGCCGAGATGTGCGACGATGATCTTCTTGCCCACCAGCTCCGGAGCGAACTCGCCGAGACTCTGGGCGATGTACTCGTAGGAAAGCCCATGAAAGCCATAGCGCCGGACGCCTTCGTCATAGAGGTCCTGCGGTATGGCGTAGCGGTCGGCGATCTCGGAATGTCCGCGGTGGAAGGCCGTGTCGAAGCAGGCGACCTGCGGCAAATGCGGTTGCCTTTCGAGCAGGATGCGGATCGGAGCGAGGTTGTTCGGCTGATGCAGCGGGGCGAGCGGAACGAGCGCCTCCAGTTGGCGCATGACCGCTTCATTCACGATGGTCGGCGTACCGAACTTGGGTCCGCCGTGAACTACGCGATGGCCAACGGCGATCGGCAATGAGCCGTTGCTGTACTCTCTCACGAATTTGACGACTTCATCCAGCGCGCCCTCTACGCCGTGGATCTCGCTTGCCGGCCACGTTCGATCGACAAGCGACTTCGCTCCGTCCGATGCATAAAGATGCGGCCGCGAGCCGATGCTGTCGAACTGCCCCTTCATTTGGCGATCGCACTGCCCGGCACCGCTGATCGAGAACAGCTGGAACTTGATGCTGGAGCTACCGGCATTCACCACGAATATCGTGTTGCTCATGGCCTAGCCCTGTATCGGTTTCCCGGTCTTCTGGCTGTAGGCAAGCAGGGACGCCACGGCGCAGGAAGCGAGGCGTGATCTCAGATTGTCCGCGCGCGAGGTCAGTATGACCGGCACGCGGGCGCCGAGAACGATGCCGGCGGCATCCGCGTTCGAAAGGAATGACAGGTTCTTTGCGAGCATGTTGCCCGCTTCGAGATCCGGAACGACAAGGATCTGCGCCTTGCCGGCGACAGGCGACTTGATGCCCTTGATGCGGGCTGCCTCCTCGCTGATGGCATTGTCGAACGCGAGAGGACCGTCGAGCTCCCCGCCTGTGATCTGTCCACGATCGGCCATCTTGCAGAGTGCGGCCGCCTCGATGGTCGAGGGGATGGCGACGGTCACGGTTTCGACGGCCGACAGGATCGCGACCTTTGGTGTGCCGAGGCCGAGACCGACGAACAGGTCTATGGCGTTCTGCACGATGTCACGCTTGGCCATCAGATCGGGCGCGATATTCACGGCGGCGTCGGTGATGAACAGCGTCTCTGGATGCGTCGGGACATCCATGATGAAGACGTGGCTGACGCGCCGCCCCGTGCGAAGCCCATCGCGCTTGGTGACCTCGCCGAGGATCTCATCGGAATGAAGGCTGCCCTTCATAAGGAGCTCGGCCTTGGCTTCGCGAACGAGCGCGACGGCCCTCTCCGCCGCGGCCTGGCTGTGAGGTACATCGATAATTTCGAGGCCGCTGATATCGAGGCTGAGTTTTTCGGCAATGCTGCGGATCTTGCCGGCCGGGCCGACCAGGATCGGCTTGATCAGACCTGCCTGGAAGGCCTCGATCGTGCCGCTGAGTGAGCTCTCGTCACATGGATGCGCAACCGCCGTCCGCAGCGGGGGCTTGGTCTTGGCCACGTCGATGAGGTGCTCGTACTTGGCGTGCTGACGCACATCGAGTCGGGTTGGCGATTTTAGCTGAGCTGTTGCTTTGGCCATGCCGATCACTCGAACTTCGGCCACTACCAGCGGCGCCGCTTACCATTTGAGATTGAGGGCCACGGTTCCAGGCACGCCGCCCTCGAAGCTGATCACCTCGGCGGTCATCTTGAAGCCCTTGGGCTTGAGCTCCCGCTCGTAGAACTCGTAGGCCTTCTTCGCGAAACCATCGAGCGACTCCGGCCAGTCGGCATCGCCGTTATTGATGCGGCGGCCGCGGTCGTTGCAGTACTGACAGGGGAACGTCAGCACCTCGATCTGATGCCTGCCCTGCTTTGCCGCGATGGTGATGGCGTCGTTGATGCGCTGGATGACATTTGGGTGGACCTCGCGAGCCAGAAAGGCCTCGTGCAGGTCCTTCTTCATCTTCTCCTGCCTGAGCTTGTACTGGCGCTCCTCGTCCATCTTGGACGCTTCGGCTTCGGAAGTGATCTCCTTGAGGTCACGCGGGCTGAGGAAACCGGACATGATACGCATCCTCATAAAGGGCTGTTCTGGCGGACTTCATACGAGCTAGTTCCTGTGGCCCAGCTCTTGTGATCTCGGTGCCTTTGCAGATCTGAGATGAGATGGCGCATCGCCATTGCGGCGCGCGGATTGGCGAGTGCTGTCGAGCTTCAGCAGGGGTTCGATCTCGGCGAGTCTCTCTCGTGCGGTCGCCTGGCCCACCGCCTTGACGACGCGATGCAGCCGGTCGATCAAATCCGCGGCGAGATCGGGATCCTCCGTCAGCATCTGCGGTATGGTCTCCAGGCACCGGCGCTCGTCGAGCTGAAGCATGAAGAACTGCTCGCGCACGAGCTTCTTGAACTCGCTGAGCGACATGCCGCTCCCCGCCTCTTCGCGAGCGCGCCGCAGGAGATTGAAGCCACGCTCGTCCACCATGCCTTCGGGCATGCGCACATAGAGGAGCGCGCGCGTGATGGCCTCGCGGGGGCCACCCTCCGGAATGGCGCGCTTGACCTCCTCGATGCGCCGCTCGATAAGCGCGCGGCGGGCGGCGTCATTGCCGGATTGCGCGCGGGCCTGCCGATCGGAGGCTTTGAGGCCGACAAGGGCCTGCAGCAGCGGAGAGCCATACACGCCGTAGAAGGTCGCTTCATACATCGCGTCGCGCCAATCACGGTAGGCGTCGAGGCCCTTCTCGATGTGCTCGGACATCTGCTCCTGCGCGCGCCAGATGGGGTTGTCGGCAGGCACGACCCGCCGATATCCGCGCGCCATATCGACGAACGCATCCGTGGCGTGCAGGAGCGGGTTCTTCGTCGAGAACATCTCGTACTGCAGTCGCAGGGGATGGAGATCGCGCAACCAGCTCGCCATGCCGTCATTGGCAAAGCCGCGAACCCAGGGCCGCATGAACGTCCGATAGAGACCGAGATTGATCTCCGACACGCGGGCGGCCGTCGCAAAGCAGCGCTCGTCTTCCTCGCTGTTGTTCCCGAGGGCGCGGATGTCTTCGAGCGTTCTGGCGACGAAGCGGACGAGGTAGTCGCCCGATACGAGATCCGATTCGGGATCGGCCTCGCCTTTGCGCGTCAGAACGGCTTCGTAAAGGCCGGGCGGCAGCACGTCGATCAGGTCGATATTGCTCGCAAACTCGTCATGCTCCTTCCTGGCGACGGAGGCGGAGACGAAAATGCCGAGATGGCCGATGGTATCGTGCAGCGCGTAGACGATCGTCTGGCCGTTCGCGCGGATTTCATCGACGCTCTTGTAGAGGTCGAGGATCCAGTCCAACGCCTGCTGCGGCGGCGTGATGTTGTCGGCCCTCGAGCAGAACACGACGATGGGCGAGCGGATGTTGCGCAGGTCGATGCGGGATCCGTCGGAAGCCGTCATGCTGCCGGATGCGAGCTTGTTGCCCACGAACAGCTCGTCGGCAATGAACTGCATCTCCTCCGCATTGAGCATGACGTGCCCGCCCCACCATTCCTCGAATTCGAGGTAGCGGGGACCTTCGGTGTCGATCTTCGAGTAGAGATTGTAGGCTTTCGTCCAGTACGTATTCGATGGATTGAGGTTCTCGAAGTTCGACACCAGCCACGCGCCGTCAAACTTGCCATTGCCGAGGTCGCCCATGAGCGCCGCGAGCCATGTTCCGCCGAGAAGACCTCCCGTGTAGCGCATGGGATGCTGGCCGTGGACGCCCGCCCAATAGGAGAGCGGCGAGCCGGCTACGATGATCGGTCCGAATAGTTCAGGGCGCATCGCGGCGAGCATCATGACGGCCCAACCCGCCTGGCAATTGCCGATGACGGCGGGCTTGCCTTCGGCCTCGGGGTGAAGCGCGATCACGTGCTCGAGGAATGCCGCTTCCGCGTGGGCGATGTCCTCGATCGTCTGGTCTGCCATTGGCTCCGGAAGAAAGCCGATGAAATAGCAGGGATGGCCGGCCTTGATCGCGACCCCGATCTCGCTGTCGGCCTTGAAGCCACCGATGCCTGGGCCATGGCCCGCCCGCGGATCGACGATGACGAAAGGTCGCTTCTTCTGATCGAGATGCAAGTCGTGCGGGGGCACGACGCGAGCGAGGACATAGTTGACCGGGTGCGGGAGCTGGCGCCCGTCCATGACGAGTTCTGCCTTGAATTTCAGGACGTGCGGTGCCGGCTTGGTAGCGTGGGCGGCGTAACGCTCGCCGCGCTCTCTCATGACGTCGAGGAAGAGGGCCGTGCGTTGAAAGGCATCGGTCCAATAGTCCGACACACTGTTTACGAGCGGCCACTGAAACGCCGGCGTCCGAGACGTAGTCGGAGCGTGCGTGTGCATGGATTGCGGCCCTTGGCGCTGTCGCATCGAAGAAGGATTAGCGTCATCTATGCGAGTTCGGACATAAGATGACTGTTCCCCCCACTGTGAGCGTGTCGATTAACGATGCCTCCGCCACTGCTCGGCTGACATCCGTGTTTTCCCCGAACTTCACTTGGCGCGTTACTGAGGGGATCCGCTATTCGTGATAACGCTGGGAGATCGTGCCAAATCCCAGGCGACACGGACAATCGTGGCGAGCCGTGAAAACACCTCCTAAGAGAGGATCATTTCCGGAATTGCGCCAGTTATCGTTAGGTGCGCCTCAGTGGCACTAACTACTTGCTCAACGGACACGCCAGGGGCGGTCTCGAGCAGAGTTGCCCGCCCTTCCGGGAAGCCGATCACGGCCATTTCTGTCACCACTAAAGATACCGGACGCATGGAGGTCAGTGGTAGCGAGCACCGCTCGAGAATCTTGGGCTTGCCCTTCGCCGTGTGCTGCATGGCAACGATCACACGCTTGGCCCCGGTCACCAAGTCCATCGCACCGCCCATGCCGGGCACCATCTTGTCGGGGATCATCCAGTTGGCGAGCCGGCCCTGAGCATCCACCTGCAAACCGCCGAGAACCGTCATGTCGACGTGACCACCGCGGATGAGGCCAAAGGATGTTGCGCTGTCGAATGTGCACGCCCCCGGGAGCGCGCTCACCGGCCGACCGCCCGCATCGGTGAGCGCTGGATGCATCATGCCCTCTTCCGGGATTGGCCCGGTGCCGATCAAGCCATTCTCGGACTGGAAATAGACGTTGAGGCTCTCCGGAACGTAGTTGGCGACGAGCGTCGGAATGCCGATGCCGAGATTAACGAGCATCCCCGACCGCAGTTCCTGCGCGATGCGCTTGGCGATGATGGTCTGCGCTTCCATCGGACACTCACGGGTTGGTGACGAGGTAGTCGATCAGGACTGCAGGCGTGACGACATGATCGGGCGCGATCCCACCGGCACAATGTTTTCCGCGGTGACGATGACCGTGTCGGCAGCCATGGCGATGACCGGATTGAAGTTGCGGGCTGTGAGTGCGTAGTAAAGATTGCCGCGATAGTCGGCGAGGAATGCGTTCACCAAGGCGAAATCGGCACGCAACGCCGTCTCGAGGAGGTAGCTCTTTCCGTCGATGTCGATGCGGCGCTTGCCTTCCTCGACAACAGTGCCGACGCCCGTGGGGGTGAGGATGCCGCCGAGACCGAAGCCGCCGGCTCGGATGCGCTCAATCAGCGTGCCTTGCGGCACTAGATCTACCGCCATCTTGCCGGCAAGCATTTGCTGCTGGGTTTCCGGATTGAGGCCGATATGGCTCGCAATCGTCTTTGCGACCAATCCGGCAGTCACGAGTTTGCCGATGCCTCTGCCGGGGGCTGCATTGTCGTTCGCGATCACGGTCAGATCGCGCTTGCCCTGCCGCACCAGTTCGTCGATCAGCCGCTCCGGACTGCCCACTCCCATGAAGCCGCCGATCATGAGGCTGGCACCGTCGGGAATCAAAGCGGCGGCATATTCCACCGAGATCATTTTCATCGACGTCGCCCGTGCATGTTGCCAACCTGCCGGCGGGTGCAGTTACTCCTCGCGCATCTAACGGTCGGCGCTTCATGCTCCGCAATCGGGTGAAACCCGCAGCTCGCCTTTTCGGGACCGGTACATCGATTGCAGTCGGGGCAGGCTGCATGGGCTCGAAGGAGCAGGCGAAGCAGCTGAAGCGGGCGCTCAATTCCCGCCATTACCGTCCCTGACGCGGCGAGCTGTGGGACAATACTACGCGTTAGGTAAGCGGCAGCTCCGGCGAAGCTTTCGCTTAGGTAACCAGGGCCTCGGAAAAGCCGCGACAGGTGATAGGCCCAGATATGCAGGGTGAGTGGGATCGACCTTCAGGGCGATCGCGCGATAGGGGAAAGCATTGCACTTTCACGGCGCGAAGCGCCATGGTGAGCGGGGTGGGGATCGAACCCACGACCATCTGATTAAAAGTCAGATGCTCTACCACTGAGCTACCCGCCCGCAGTGTGCGATTGCCGAGCCGTGATTACAGGGCTTTGGCTGGCATGGCAACGCCGGAAAGCCCTGGCGGGCCTGGTGTCGCGATGTGTCTATCCGGCCACGCGCGCGGTCTGGGCATAGGCGCGCTTCTCGCGGCGGCGCTGGACGGACGAGGCAATGCCCATGGCCTCCCGGTATTTGGCTACCGTGCGCCGCGCGATGTCGATGCCCTCACGTTGGAGAATGTCGACGATCTGGTCGTCGGAGAGCACGGCACTCGACGTTTCGGCATCGATGAGCAGCTTGATGCGGTGACGCACGGAGACGGAGGAGTGCGCAAAGCCGCTGTCCACCGAGGCGATCGCGGAGTTGAAGAAATACTTCATCTCGAAGATGCCGCGGTTCGTGGCCATGTACTTCGACGAGGTGACGCGGCTCACGGTCGATTCGTGCATCTTGATGGCGTCGGCGACGGTTTTCAGATTGAGCGGCCGCAGGTGTTGCACGCCGTGGACCAGGAAGGCGTCCTGCTGGCGCACGATCTCCTCCGCGACGCGCAGGATCGTGCGGGCCCGCTGATCGAGGCTCTTGACCAGCCAGTTGGCGGTGTTCAGGCACTCGAGCAGGAATTCCTTGTCACGCGGTTGCGCCCCGACGTTGCGCGAGACGCGTGTGTAATAGGCGCGATTGACGAGCACGCGCGGCAGGGTCTCGCTGTTGAGCTCGACGTGCCAGCTTCCGTCGTTCGCAGGACGGACGAGCACGTCGGGGATGACGGTCTGCACGGGCGGCCCGCCGAAGGCGTTGCCGGGTTTGGGATTGAGCGAGCGGATCTCGGCGATCATGTCGGTGATGTCCTCCATGTCGGTGCCGAGAATGCGCTTGAGCTGGCGCAGATCATGGGAAGCGAGCAACTCGAGGTGCTCGAGGAACTTGGCGATCATCGGATCGTAGCGGCCGCGCTCCTTGAGCTGGAGCGCGAGGCACTCCTTGAGTGAGGTCGCCATCACGCCGGGCGGATCGAAGGTCTGCAGCTGAGCGAGAACCGATTTCACCTGGTCGAGCGGTGCGCCGATCCGATCGGCGAGTTCACCGAGGTCGGCGCGCACATAGCCGGCGTCGTCAACGAGATCGATGAGGTAGCCGCCGATCATGCGCTCGACGGGGTCACTGATCGCGAGCTGGAGCTGGGCCGAGAGATGATCGCGGAGCGAAAGGTCGCTGGTGAGGACGGATTCGAGATCGGCCTCCTCGCCGCCGCCGAGAAGGCCGGGCTGGCGGGCGCCGGACCAAGCGCTGCCGGCGAGCAGCGCGGCGATGTCCTGCGGGCTCTCCTCGGCGAAGGCGACATCGCGATCGACGTCGAGATCCTGCGCGGGCGCCGTCGTGTCGGCTATCAGGTCGAGCCGGCCGGAAGCGGAGTCGTCGCCGTCTCCGAAGTCGCCATCGTCGCCATCCGATCCGCTGTCCTTCTCGTAGGCGCTGTCAGCGGGACTGGCCGGGCCGTCGTATTCTTCGTCGCGCTCGAGCAGAGGATTGCGCTCCAGCTCGGCATCGACGAACTCGTTGAGCTCGAGATTGGAGAGCTGCAACAGCTTGATCGCCTGCTGCAGCTGCGGCGTCATAACGAGCTGCTGGCTCTGGCGGAGCTCGAGCTTCGTTGTAATCGCCATACGAACGTTCCCCAACCCTTGCTCCGTGGTGCCCTACACCGCAGAGCCAACTCGTCGGCCGTGCGCAGCTATTGCTGCCTGCTGCGTGCCGCCACTATGGAGGCACTCTAGCCCAGAATCGTAAACAGCATTGCGCGATAAGGCGTCATTCTGCCTGTCGAGGCGCCCCGATCCGAGGCAGTGCTTAACCAAACATGTCGCCGAGATACACGCGGCGGACATCCTCGTTGGTAATGATCTCCGAGGGGCTGCCCTGGGTCAAAACCTGACCATCCGCAATGACATAGGCACGATCGACAAGGCTCAGCGTCTCGCGGACGTTGTGGTCGGTAATCAGTACACCGAGACCGCGCTGAGTTAAATGGCGCACAAGCTGCTGGATCTCGCCGACGGCAATGGGATCGATGCCGGCGAAAGGTTCGTCGAGCAACATGAACACAGGACGGGAGGCGAGCGCGCGGGCGATTTCGCACCGCCGGCGCTCGCCGCCGGAGAGGGCGATCGATGGGCTTTTCCTGAGGCGGGTGATGCGGAATTCCTCGAGCAACTCGTCGAGCTGCTCGCGGCGCCGGCGCCGGTTGGGCTCGACGAGCTCGAGCACGGCCATGATGTTCTGCTCGACGGTCAGGCCTCGGAAGATCGAGGCTTCCTGCGGCAGATAGCCGATGCCGAGGCGTGCCCGGCGGTACATCGGCAGGCGGGTCACGTCCTGACCGTTGATTGTGATGTAGCCGGCGTCCGCGGGCACGAGCCCCGTGATCATGTAGAAGACCGTCGTCTTGCCGGCGCCGTTGGGGCCGAGAAGGCCCACGGCCTCGCCACGTCGGACGGCGAGATCGACGCCGCGCACGACAAGACGGCGCTTGTACGACTTGCGCACACCGACTGCAGTAAGCCAGCCCTCGCCGCCGGCAAGGCCCTCGTCCTCCTCGGGACCGGCCTCGTGGTAGGCCCCATTGCTCGCCGGTCGACGGCCGAGACCGAGCCGTTGCAGCAAACCGTTGCGGGTCATGGGCGCGCCTGCCGGCTGGGGCTCATTGCGAGGCCTCCGGCCCGGGCGTCCGCGTGGTCGAGGACTGCCAGGAGGACTGGCTCGGGGAGCGCTGTGCGGGCGCGGGTGACAGGTTTTCGGCAGGGGCCGTGGACGATGTCGATGAGCCGCGATTTCGGACAGCAGGCGGGCGCTTGGCGTCCTTGGGATAGAAGATGGCCCGTACGCGCGGCTTCGAGGGGCACGTCTGGCCGGGAACACAGGGCAGTGCGCTTTCGGATGCAGGGCCTGTCGCGACCGCGGAGCCACTGGTCTCGAAGCGCGTGCGCCCGGATGTCAGATCCATGATCAGCTTGGTGCCCTCGACCACGTTCTTGCCCTGGCTGACGACGACCTGGCCGCCGACGGTCGCGAAGTTGCCGACTGGGTCGAAATCGGCCCAGTCGCCGGTCACCTTCTGCCCGTCCTTGCCGGTGATGACAACGCCGTTGCGGGCCTCGATCTTCTTCAGGCTCGATGCGGAGGAGCCATCGGCGCCCTTGGGTATGGACGAGAGCAGAGAGGTTTGGCCCTGAAACAGAGCCATGAGGCTCGGTGTGCGGATGACGAAGTCGCCCTGCTTGGCGACTACGCTGCCCGTGAAGTGCGCATTACGCTTGCTCTCATCGAAATCGAGGGCCGCGGCATCGATGTCGATCGGTGCGCTCGGATCCGTGCGGAAGTTGGCGATGCCGCCGCCCTCCTTGATCGCCGGTTCTGATTGTCGGCTGCGCGAAGCCGCATTATCGGGCCGGTAGAGGATCACGCTGATGCGCCCATTGCCGCGAGCGCTTTCGGCGGGGCTGTCGAGGCGCGCTCGGCCGCTGGCGCGATCAACGGCGAGGCGTTCGCCGCGAAGGATATTCTTGCCCTGATAGAGCACGACGGCGCCGTCGAGCGTGATGTGGTCGTTTTTGTGGTCGATCTCGGCCGTGGCACTGGTCGCCCGCCGGTCAATGCCCGAGGTCATATCGACGGGCCCTGTGAGAAGCGTCCGCTGGGTCTCGGCATCATAGTGGAGCGTCGTTGCGGTCGCGCGATCCGCATCGCGCGTCATCACGATGCCGCCGCGTGCCTCGAGGCTCGTCAGACGCGAGGCGGCTTGATCGGGGGCAGTATCGCTCGACGCGCCGGGAAGAGCAGCGCGGCCCGCGTAGACCGCATCGAGCTCGGGTGCGAGCAGTGTCGCCGTGCCTTGGCGCGCGACGACATTCGTGCGGAACATGGCCGTGCGCTTCTCATCGTCGACAGTCAGCCGATCCGACGTGATATCGACCGGCTCGTTGGACGAGAAGCTCGGCCCAAGCGCGGTGCTGGCGGACTTTTCCTTCTCCTTCTTCGGTGCAGCGTTGGCGGGCTGTTGAGGCGGCGTCATGCGCACGGCGACATCGCCGATGAACGTGGCGAGGCGGCGCTTGGTCGCCATCTCCATGCTGCGGGCGCGGATGGTGCCGGAGGTCGACGTGGCCGTGATGGGCTCGTTCGTGACGATACGGTTCTCTTTGGTGAGGACCGTCGCCGACGTGAGCTTCGCGGTCATGCCATCGGACGATTTGACGTCGATCTGCTCGTGCAGCTCGAGCACACCCGTTTCCTGGTCATAGGTTCCGCGCGTGGCGGTCAGATCGATCTTGGTGCCGTTCAGCTGTACGATCTCGCCTTCGATGGTCGTGAGCTTGACGAGCTTCTGCGAAACGAGATCGGTCTCGGCCGAGCGCGCGCGAACCGCGTGGCGCGAGCCGTCCTTGCCGGCGCCGGCATACTTCGGATTGGCCATCATGAGATGGTCATTCGACACATGTACGTTCTCGAGCGTCACGCCACGCGCCCTGAGAGCTGTCAGGCGCCAGGTGGTGAGGCCGTAGATGGCGAGAATCCCGATGGCAAAAGCCGGAAGTGCCAGCCGCAGCGTGCGGACCATGGCACTGTGGCGGCGCGCGGCTGCGAAGGCGCGCGCACGATCGTGGCCAACCTCGTGGCTCGACCTGCCAGGGCCCGTCCCGTTCGGAGCAAGGCCACCCGGCCGGTCACGCGCCCGGCGTGGATCGATCGTCGTCGCCATGCTTGCCCGCTGATGCGCCGGCTCTGCCTGTCGGAGCTGCGCGCTTGCCCCACTCACTGCCGGTGAATTTGGGAGATATTGGGACGCCTCGCAAGCCGTTACAACGAAACCGTCATAACCCACAGATTCGTTCAGTGACTGAAGATATCCATGTCCTCGAAGCCGGCGAGGTCGAGCTTCGCGCGCTCGGGGAGGAAGGCGAAGCAGGCCTGGGCGAACGCCATTCGGCCCTGGCGGACCAGCATGGCATCGAGCGCGGCCTTGAGCGCGTGCAGGTGGAGCACGTCGGCGGCGGCATAGGCGAGCTGCTGCGGGGTGAGCGTCGCTGCGGCCCAGTCAGAGCTCTGCTGCTGCTTCGATAGCTCGATGCCGAGAAGCTCGTGGCAGAGGTCCTTGAGGCCGTGGCGGTCGGTGTAGGTGCGCACAAGCTTCGATGCGATCTTCGTGCAGTAGATCGGCCCGGTCGTGACGCCGAGATACTGCTCGAGGACGGCAACGTCGAAGCGCGCATAGTGGAAGATCTTGGTGAGCTTCGGGTCGGCAAGCAGCGCCTTGAGCCGCGGGGCGGACCAATCGGTGCCGTCGAGTTGGACGAGGTGGGCGGTGCCGTCACCGGCCGAGAGCTGGACCAGGCAGAGGCGGTCGCGGTGTGGTTTCAGCCCGAGCGTTTCGGTGTCGACGGCGACGGCGCCGGAGAATTCGAGGCCGGCGGGAAGGTCGCCGCGGTGGAGGAAGGTCTGGGCAGCGGTCATGGCTGTTCAGTTCCGTGAGTTGGGTCCGGCAAGATTTTGTATAGGTTATAAAAAGTATCTATCCAATTGATGGATGAAGCTTCAGCCTTGAGGAGGCGCGTTCAAGTTGTTTTGCACTAGTCGACGTGGGCCACGTTGGACAGCACGGGCGATCCGTGGCAGACTTTCAACTGTCAACTCGTACACGGAGGGCCTGATGTCGCTACACGCACATCTCGCAGAGCTTTCTGAGAAGCACAAGCTTCTCGACCGCCGGATCGAGGAAGAGCTGAGCCGGCCGGGCTCCAGTGACGTGGAGATTACCCGGTTGAAGCTCGAAAAACTGAAACTCAAGGACGAAATTAGCAGATTGAGCACCAAGACGAGCCACTAGGCTGCGGCGGGGGCGGCAGTTTTTGCCGCACGTGAGCCGGTGCTGGTAGTTTCCTTGCCCCGATGCGGTGCTGGTGCAACGCGATCGAGGTAGGCGGGCCCGTCTTGTAAATTTTATGAGACGCCTTTCCGGCCTTCGATGCCGGGAAGGCGCTTTTATTTTGCGGCGATCTCGGCCGCGTGGGCGGCTGCAAGGGCGGCCATACTCTCGAAGCGGAATTCGGTTTTCGGCATGGTGCCGGGCGGCCGGGTGGCCCCGAAGCCCTCATCGCCGGCACGGCGGTGAATCCAGCAGGAGGCAAGGCCGATGCCGTTCGCCGGCACGTGATCGTGGAAGAGGCTTTCCGCGACGTGGAGGATATCTGAGCGGCCCACGCCGCGAGCCGCGAGATCATCGAGCATGTACTCGAAATTGCGGGCCGCCGGCTTGTACGATCCGATGTCCTCCGCCGTGTAGATTGCATCGAAGGCGACACCGAGGCGCGCGTTGGAATGCGCGAAGCTCTCATTGTCGACATTCGAGAGGATCACGAGCGCGAAGTGCTGCTTCAGGTAGCGGAGCGCGTCGCTCGAGTCCGGGAAGGCGGGCCAATTCGCGATCGAACGGCCATAGGTGAGGCATTCGTGCCAGCTCACCGAGAGGCCCCAGTGCTCGGCGAGCCGTTTGTAGACGACGGCGAGAAGCTCCGCGTAGGGCTTCGCGGGCGTGGCGATCTGCTGCATGGCCTCGATGCGGCCATGGGCCTCGAGGATTTCATTGCGCGTGAGAGCCGGCTGCAGGCGCTCGGTGAGTGGGGCGAGCGCGGCAATCATGCCGCTCTCCCAGTCGATCAGAGTGCCGTAGCAATCAAACGTCAGGACCTTGAAGTCGGAGAGTTTCACGCTGTCCTCCGAGAGGCGGGCCGATTGGCCTGTCGGTGGGCCGGCAGAGGGAAAATGTCAAGGCGCGGCGAACGCGCCGCCTAAACGAACGTGGCAGGATTGTTCAGTTCTTGGCTGCCCCTGTGTTCTTGGATGAGCCGCTACCGTCCTCGCCCCGCATGCCGCGCCAAAAGGCGCGTCGTCGGGAACGGTCGTCTTCCTCCCAGCGGACGAATGCGGCGCGTTCCTGCGGCGTGAGCTGCTTGGCAATGGCCTGAACAATGTCGACAGCGCGCAGGCGCATCTTCTGCTCGGCCTCGAAGAGCTGCCTCTGGGCCGCCGCATAGCGCTCCGCATCGAAAGGCTCAGCAATGAGCGCGGAGCGCGCCTCGTCGCGCGCTGCGAATACCGCCTGGCGCAGCGGCCGCATGGCCTCGCGGTCCGTCTCGACGGATTTCCAGATTTCGCGACGCCGCTCCTGAGGCAGCGTGACGGCAAATCCGAAGAGCTGCGCATTGGAAGATGAGCCGAGCACGGGCGGGCCTGCGTGTAAGGCCTTCCAGCGCGAGGCGACAGCACCAACAACCAAGCCATTGAGAAGCAACGAAACAACGAGCACAGCGAGCAGCCACATCGGTGTCCGCCGCGCGGCTGGCGCTTCTCGTGGCTTCAAGATCATAGGAACTCCTCCTCGATGATCTCGAGGAGACCTTCACCGTTCAGAAAAGCAACTTCTTGGACCCCATTGTCGGTCCCCGTCGTCGCGCTGGCGACGAACTGTGCGACATCCGACGGCAGCAGATCTCCCGCGCCGACGAAGATCCCAACGACGAGCGATGCCGCGAGCAGCGCGGCCGTCCGCCAGCCGCTCGACAGACGCCGCGGTACCGAGGCGACAGCGGCCTCGGCAGGCGCGCGCGTGTTGTCGCCGCTGCGCGGCCACGCGATGACCACACCGGACGAGCCGTCGCCCGATGCGGGGCCGCTTTCCGCCTGCTTCTGAGACGGCGCCGGCTGTCCTGGGGCCGTATCGGCAACGGCCGCGGCGATGCGATCGGCCAGCGCGCGCGTATCGCGAGCCGGCAGGCGCCCGGCCTTCGTGAGGACGGCATCGAGGGCTTTCGCCTCGTGCAGGAGCCGCGCCGCATCCGCGTCCGCAGCGGCGAGGCGCACAAACCGTTCCCGCCTCTCCGCCGGCCAGCGCAGGGGATCACCACCGAACGTGTCGAGCGCATTCTCGAATGCCGTAAGCTCGGCAAGCCTCATCTCTTTTGCCATCTTCGCTCGAGGCGCATGTCGCGCCCCGCCTCTCGTGCCTCAATCCTACTCGTTCTCCGGCAGCAGCTGCCGCCACTCATCCTTCAATGCCGCTTTGAGCGACCGTCGCGCGCGCGCCAGGAGCGATTCGACTGCCTCGTCCGATATGCCGAGCATGTCGCCCACTTCGATCTGGCTCAAGCCTTCGTAGTGGAACAGCGTAAGCGCCACCCGCTGGCGTTCGGGCAGCGCCGCAAGGGCCGCTCCGACGCGCTTGGCGAGATCTGCCTCCTCGAGGCCGCGGGCCTGGTCGGGCGCCTCCGGCGTCTCGGGCACCTCGGCCACCACGCTGGTCAACCGATGACGGCGCAGATGGTCGAGACAGAGGTTCGTGACCACGCGGCGCAGCCAGGGCCTCAGGCCACCTGGCCCCAGCTCGAGCGTGCCGGCATGGTGCCAGACGCGCACGAGCGCCTCCTGCACGATGTCCTCGGCATCGCCATCCGCCTTGAGCATCCGCCGGGCCACCGCGAGCAGGCTCGGCATGTGGCGGTCGATCACCTGGCGGAAGGCCGCACTGTCGCCGGCGCGAATGCGCGCGAGAACGGCCGCCTCCTCGGCAGCCGTCCCCGCTTCCGTCCCCGGCCGGTTTCCCGGACCTGGGCCGCTATCGTGCACGCGCGTCACGCGACCGCTCCCTGTGGTCGTCAGAACCCTGGGAGTGTAACTCAGCGCGCGCATGTGTGCCTCGCCTTTTCTCGGTCCGCACCCGGCACCGGACGTGATGTCCGGGCCGGCGCGTGCCGAATACTTAGATCTTCTTCGTCTCGCCCTGGGGCGCACGCTCCTCGCCGCCGCGATCACGGCCGCGCCACCAGTGGTGTCCGCGATCATGGCCACGGTGACCGCGCCAGCCTCTCGGCCGCTCGTCGCGCGAGATCGTGCCGTCGTTGTTGCGATCCAGGCGAGCAAACATGTCACCTGCAACCTTGAAGGCCTGCTCGCGCGTGATCTTGCCCTCGCTGACCGCGCCGAACCGGTGCAGGATGCGCTTCACGCGATAGTCGGTCGCTTCCTTGATTCGGGCTTCGCGATCGGCTCGGTCGAGGGTGCCATCCTTGTTGCGATCCATGCGATCGAAGCGCTCGCCGGCAACGCGGACCGCTTCGTCCAGCGTAATGCCGCCGTCCTTGTCGACGGTGGCGCCGCGCAGGAAGCCCATCATCCGGCCCTGACGGTGCCCACGCATCATGCCGGTCTGGCCGTCGGCAAGCCGCGAGAGCACGCCGCGGTCACGCATGCGCGGCGGAAGGTCGGCGTCCGTGATCCGGCCGTCGCTGTCGAGGTCGAGCATGGCAAAGCGGCGGCGCACCTCGTCGAGATAGGCGGACTTGGTCACCGAGCGCCCGCGCCGGGTTTCGCCCTTGCCGACGTCACTACGATCGGCCCGGCGGGCGCGGAACCCGCGATGATGCTCGCCACTCTTGGCGAGCGCGGCCTCGATCTCGGCCGTATCGATGACGCCGTCGCTGTTGGCGTCGAAGCGGGCGAAGCGCTCGCGCACTTTCTCATCGAAGGCCGCTCGGGTGATGTCGCCACGGCCTAAGCCCATGAGACCCATGCCGAGCCCGGGGCCACGGTCATGCGACCAGCGGTCCATCATGCGATCGTGCAGGCGCTGGCCAGGGGCCGACACCGCAATAGCTGCACCGCCGGCGACCAGGATCGCTGCAGCGATGAGCACCTTCTTCTTGGACATTTGGGGAACTCCTCGAGTTCAAACTGCTTTCGAGGAGGTGAACGCAGGGCGCTCGGTAAATCCGTCGCCAAGCCCTCACGTCAAATGGCCGTCGTTCAGGAAATGATCACATTGAACAAGCCCGCAACCTCGGCGAGAGTGCCCCGCAGCGTAGCTTCCAAGCGCACGAAGTCGGGGGCGTCGCCCGCACGGGTCAGGAGCTCGCGGAGACCGTCCGGCGCCTTGCCCGGTTCGAACGGGCCGTCGAGGCAGAGGCGCAGCACTTCGGTCAGGTCGTGCACGAGGACGGCCGCGGGAATCAGGACGTCTGCGTGAGGCGGCAGAAGCAGGCCAGCTTCACTCAGCTTTTTCAAAGCGTTGATGGTGTTCTGATCAAGCACCTCGGGGTGCGTCTCGGCGTGGGCGAGCTGGAGGAACTGGGCGATGAACTCGATATCGACGAGGCCGCCCCGGACCTGCTTCAGCTCCCAGATGTCGTCCGTGCCCTTTTCCTTGGCAATGCGTTGACGCATGTCGCGCACGTCCGCCACCAACTTCGCGCGGTCGCGCGGCCGGACGAGCGCATGGCGAATGGCTGCCTCGACACGGGAGCGCAGCTCACTTGGCCCCGAGATCACACGGGCGCGTGTCAGCGCCATGTGCTCCCAGGTCCAGGCCTCCTTGTCCTGGTAGTGCTCGAAGCTCGAGAGCTGCGTCGCGACCGGTCCCTTCTGGCCCGAGGGCCTGAGGCGCATGTCCACCTCGTAGAGGGCCCCTTCGGCCGTCGGCGAGGAAAGCGCAGAGATCAGCCGCTGCGTGAGGCGGGCGAAGTACTGGCTCGGCGCCAGCGGCCGTGGGCCGTCGGACTGCTGGACGGCACTGTCGAAATCATAGACGAGGATAAGGTCGAGGTCGGAGGCGGCGGTCATTTCCCGCCCGCCGAGCTTGCCCATGGCGACGACGACGGCGGCGCCCCCCGCCACGTGGCCACTCTGGGAGACGAGCTCATGCTCGACCTGCCGCTGGAGCGCCGCGATCAGATGCTCGGCGAGTGATGCATAAGCGCCACCTGCCTGCGCGGCCGTGATGGTGCCCGAAAGCACGCGGACGCCGATCAGAAAGGCCTGCTCGCTGCCGACGATGCGCGCGCGATCGAGTGCCTCCTGGTAGTCGCTCGCGTCCGCAATCTCGGCATCTACGATGCGGGCGAGGGCGTCGGCATCAGGCAGGCTGCCGAAGAAGCCCGGGTCGAGAACGGCATCGAGGACGCGGCGGCGCCGGCTCATGATGCGGGCGAGCCGCGGCGCTGAGCCCATGATATCGGCGACGAGACGGAGGAGGCGCGGATTGTTCCGGAGCAGTGAGAAGAGCTGCACGCCCGAGGGAAGCTGAGACAGAAAGCGGTCGAAGCCGAGAAAGGCCTGGTCGGGATCGCTCGTGCGCGCGAGTGCCTCGATCAGTGTCGGCTGCACCTCGGTCAGCAGCTCGCGGGCGCGCGGCGTGCGCACCGCCTGATAGCGGCCGTGATGCCAGCCGCGTACGGCGGCGATGGTGTCGGACGGCCGCTTGTAGCCCATGCGGGTCAGCGCCTCGACGGTGCCGGGATCGTCCTGCTCGCCGGCAAACACCATGTTCGCATTGCCGCGCGTCAGCTCCGGCACATCCTCGAAGAGCGCCCCGTAGTGGCGCTGGACGCGCTCGAGGTGGGCGACGAGCGCATCGGAGAAGGCCGCAATGTCGCGATGGCCCGAGAAGCGGGCGAGGCGCAGCAGGCCCTCGGCATCGGCTGGAAGTGTCTGCGTCTGCTCGTCGGCGATCATCTGCAGCCTGTGCTCGGTGCGGCGCAGGAATTGATAGCTCTCCGTCAGCTCGTCGCGCACGAGAGGTTTGATCCAGCCGCGCTCGGCGAGTTGTCCGAGTGCGCCGATCGTATCGGACACGCGGAGGTCCGGCTGGCGGCCGCCGGCTATGAGCTGTTGTGTCTGGGCGAAGAACTCGATCTCGCGGATGCCGCCGCGACCGACCTTGATGTTGTGACCGGCAACGCCGATCTCGCCGAATCCCTTGAAGGCGTGGATCTGGCGCTTCATCGCGTGGATGTCGGCAATGGCCGCGAAATCGAGGTACTTGCGCCATACGAACGGCGCGAGCTCCTTGATGAGGGCTTCACCGGCCGGAATGTCGCCCGCCACGGGACGCGCCTTGATCATGGCGGCGCGCTCCCAGTTCTGGCCGAAGCTTTCGTAGTAGTTGAGCGCGGCGTCCGTCGAGATCGCGACCTGCGTGGCACCGGGATCGGGGCGCAGGCGAAGGTCGGTGCGGAAGACATAACCGTCGCCGGTCCGCTCCTGCATGAGACGGACGAGGTCGCGCGTCATGCGCACGAAGAAGGCAAGCGGCTCGAGGCCGATGCGCAGCCTCACGAGTTCCGGCTCGTAGAAGACGATGAGGTCGATGTCGCTCGAATAGTTGAGCTCGCGGGCGCCGTGTTTGCCCATGCCGAGGACGATGTAGCCGGAACCGACCTCGGAGTTCGGGCCGGCGGTGCCGAGCCAGTCGCCCTTGGCGATCGCGGCATTGAAGAGAAAACGCACGGCTGCAGCGGTCGCCGCATCGGCGCATGTGCTGAGCGCGCCGGTGACAGTCATGACGGGCCACGCGCCGCTGAGATCTGCGAGTGCGACGAGCAAGGCGACTTCTGTCTTGTACTGACGCAGAATGCGCATCGCATCTGCCGTGGTCGCAGCGGCGAGCATGTCGGCATCGAGCGTGCGGCCGAGCTCGGCCATGCGCACCTCGGGCGCCGTCGCGAGGATGCGCGCAAGCCGCTCCGGATCGCGCAGGATGAGACCCGCGAGATATGGCGATGAGCCGAGCGTGCCTACGAGAAGGTCGCGCACCGCAGGCTCCGCCAGGAGAGGCGCCAGCGCTGCAGATGATGCTGCTTCGAGCTCGGCCAGGCGGTCGGCGGCGAGCCGCGCGTCAAAGGCGAGCGGCCTCTCGGTGATCCGCTGCCAGAGCGGCTCCAAGTGCAGCTTCAACCGGTCCGCGCCTTCTGCCATGCGCCTTCGTCCTTCTCACGCTGCCGCTCGCCGCCCGCAGCATCATCGGCTTCAGGCATGGTCATCATCGGCAGTGAGAGGACGACACGCAAGCCCGGCCGGTTGTCCTCGAGCCGGAGGCCGCCGTCATGGAGCCGTGCGACGGCCGCAACGAGGCTCAAGCCAAGACCGGTGCCGGGTTTCGTCCGGCTGGCCTCGAGACGGACGAAGCGGCGCACGGCACGCTCACGATCCTCTGCTGCAATGCCGGGCCCGTGATCGGCGACCGCGATCTCGACCGTATTGTCTCTTCGGCTCAGATCGACCGAAACAGTCGCGTTAGCCATCGCAGTGCCGTTTATCGGTGCCGCGTACTTGATGGCGTTCTCTATGAGGTTGGCGATCGCCTGACCGAGGAGCTGACGGTTGGCGCGGACATGGATCGGCGCTGGCCCTGCGCCTTGCCATTCCAGTTCGAGGCCGGCCTCCTCGGCAGCGGGCGCATAGAGCTCGGCCAGATCCTCGACCATGCTGCCGATCTCGACGGGCGCCATCGTATCCTCGACGGCACCGGCTTCGAGCCGCGCGATGAGCAACAGCGCGTTGAAGGTCTTCATCAGCTCGTCGGCGTCTTCGATGGCGTGCTCGAGGCCGGCGCGCCACGCCGGGCTGCCGCGATGATCGGCTAACGCGGCTTCGGCGCGATTGCGCAGGCGATTGAGCGGCGTCTTGAGATCGTGGGCGATGTTGTCGGAGACTTCCTTCATGCCGAGCATGAGCAGCTCGATACGGTCGAGCATGGCGTTCAAACTCTCGGCGAGGCGATCGAGCTCATCGTCGGTACCCGTGCGCGGCAACCGCTCGGCAAGATTGCCGGCCATGATCGAGCGGCTTGCGGCTGTCATGCTGTCGACCCGCTTCAGGATGTGACGGCCGAGCAGCACACCCGCGGCAAGGCCGACGAGCGCCAGCAGTGCCATGCCAATGGCAAGCGCTCGGTTCGTCGCCGCGAGATAGACCCTCTGCGGCTCGATATCGCGCGCTACGACCAGCGAAAGACCATTGGGAAGCGCGAAGAGGCGCCCCGCCGCGAGGCGCGCCGGGCCGCTGCGGTCATCGCTCGGCAGGTAGTAGCGGAACGTGCCGCCGCCGCGCGCGTCAGCGGAAAATGATGGAGGTTCGGCGAGGTTTCCGGCCACGATGCGCCGAGTGGCGTCCAGGAGGCTGTAGAGGTGCGCGTCGCCGGCGGCAATGCGTCCCTGAATGGTTTGCACGAGCTGATTGAGATCGCCCTGTACGTAGATGCGGCTGAGCGCGGCGCCCTCGCGATCGAGCGCCTCGATCGTCGCGCGGCTCATGGCATCGTTCGTCGAGCGGGTCACGAAGGCGATCATGAGGAGGGCTGTTGCGGCCAGGGCCAACGTGGCGACGGCCGCCGCCCGGAAGGAGGTCGTATGCCAGAAGCGCGGCGGGCGCGCGGTGGGCGCGGCGCGATCCATCCCCTAGCGCCCCGATTCCGAAATTCGCCCACAATCAATCTCGAGCGCCCGAGGAAACCTCGGAATCAAAAGAAGCGCCAGAATTTCAAAGCTGGCAGCGAGGTTCAGCTCGCGAAATTCGCTCTGACGATGGCCGCGAGCCGCGACAAGTTTCGCGATCATCGTACTACTCGCCGCCGTCGCGCATCATGTAGCCGGCGCCGCGCACGGTGTGCAGGAGCGGGCGGTCGAAATTGCGGTCGATCTTGCCTCTGAGACGCGAGATGTGAACGTCGATGACGTTGGTCTGCGGATCGAAGTGGTAGTCCCACACGTTCTCGAGCAGCATGGTGCGCGTGACGACCTGCCCTGCATTGCGCATGAGATACTCGAGAAGGCGGAACTCGCGCGGCTGCAGTACGATCGCCTCGCTACCGCGCGTGACCTTGTGGGTGAGGCGATCGAGCACGAGATCACCGACGACGTAGCGCGTCGCCTGCTCCTCCGGCTGGCGCCGGCGCGCGAGCACTTCGACGCGGGCGATCAGCTCGGCGAGTGCGAAGGGTTTCGTCAGATAGTCGTCGCCACCAGCGCGCAGACCCTTCACGCGGTCGTCGACATGGCTCATGGCCGACAGGATGAGCACGGGTGTGCGATCGCCCTCGGCGCGCAGCGTCTGGATGAGCGTGAGGCCGTCGAGACGCGGCAGCATGCGATCGACGATGAGCACGTCGTAGCCTCCGGCCCGCGCGAGCTCGAGACCGACCTCACCGTCCTCGGCGACTTCGGCCACATGGCTCGCCTCGCGCAGCCCGCGCTGCACGAACTGGGCCGTTTCGCGATTGTCCTCAATGACGAGCACGCGCATAGCCGGCAACCTCTTGAGGCAGTAAAGCGTGCCGGGCGGGGGGACCCGGCACGCTCCTCTTACGACCCGAGCTTGACGATGCGGGGGGACACCGTCAATGCCGGTCGTTGGCTAGTGTCCCGGTTCCGACGTTCACCGGGCCTCATGGCTTCTGACGCAAGCGAACATCGGAACCAAAAACGGGCACTAGCAGTACAATTCAGCTCTCAGCCAGCCTTGAGCTTGACACCGACGAAGCGGAGCTGATCGCCGGACTTCACGCGGAGCAGAACGGCGGGCCGGCCATCGCTCTTCGCCTTCTTGATGCCGGCTTCGACATCGGCGACGTTGGCGACCTTCTGGCCCTGGGCTTCGACGATGATGTCACCCGCCTTGAGGCCCTTTTCGGCCGCGTCGGACCCTGAGGCAACCTCGGAGATGGTGACACCTTCGGTGGCCCCACCGGCGCGGTTCGCCAGCGGCGTTACCGAGAGACCAAGCTGATCAAGCTCGGTGACGGACGGCGTCGGGGCGGTCTCGCGCTCCGGCGTCGGCTGGGTGTTGGCCGCGACGTCCGGGTTCGCCGGGAACGTGCCGAGCTTTACCGGGATGACCTCGGTCTTGCCGAACCGCATGACCTCGAGGCGCACGGTCGTGCCGGGAGCGAACTCGGCGATCTTGCGGGCGAGGTCGCGGCTGTCACGGATCTCGCCGCCATTCACCGCGACGATCGCATCGCCAGCACGAAGGTTGGATGCCGAAGCCGGGCTGCCAGCGGTGATCTCGTTGACGAGCGCGCCGCGCGGGCTGCTGAGGCCGAGGCTCTGTGCCGTACCCTCGTTGACGTTCTCGATCTTCACGCCGAGCCAGCCGCGGCTGACGCTGCCCTTCGAGCGGAGCTGCTCGACGACCTCGTTCGCCGTCTTGGCGGGGACTGCGAAGGCGATGCCGACGTTACCGCCCGACGGGCTGTAGATCGCGGTGTTCACGCCGATCACCTCACCATCGAGATTGAAGGCGGGGCCACCCGAGTTGCCGCGGTTCACGGCAGCGTCGATCTGGATGTAGTCGTACGGGCCTGAGCCGATGTCACGCCCCGAGGCCGAGACGATACCGGCCGTGACCGTGCCGCCGAGGCCGAACGGGTTGCCGACCGCGATCGTCCAGTCGCCGACGCGTGCTTCCTTGTTGGAGAAGCGCACGAACTCGAACTTCTTGTCGGACTTGATCTTGAGGAGCGCGATGTCGGTGCGCGGGTCGGTGCCGACCAGATCCGCATCATACTTGTTGTCGCGATCGAAGCTCACCGTGATCTTGTCGGCGCCGTCGATCACATGATTGTTGGTGACCACATAGCCGTCGGGCGAGATCACGAAGCCCGAACCCTGCGCGAGCGAGGGACGCGGCGTCGGCGTGTTGGGCATGCCGCGGCCGAACTCGCGCGGCAGATTGCGGAAGAACTCATTCAGGGGGTGGTCATCGGGCAGGTCCGGAAGGACACGGCCGCCCGGCGTGTTTGGCTGGCTGCCGCGGGGCATCCGCCGCGCGAGCTTGTTGCCGTTGTTGGTGACGTTGATGCTGACGACGGCGGGCTTCACCTTCTCGACGATGTCGGCGAAGCTCAGCGGCGCGCGGCCGAAGGGCGTCTCGACGGTCTGGGCGACCGCCCGCTGCTGGGCCATCACGCCGAACTGCGGCGCAGCCACAAGGGCGCCGCCGAGCGCAGCGGCAACCGCCACCCCGGCGAATGTCCGGGATCGCGTCGAGGCACCGGACTTGACGGGTGCGTGCTTAAGCATGTTTTCCTCTCTTGTCGTTTCGACGGCAGTGCTGGATGTCGTGTCATGGACATAGTTTGCCCCGCCTTACGGTGAGCTTTCTGCCGCATGAAATTTTGGTAATGTCCCCGGCGGGAGCAGGGCAGGATCGATGGCGGCAGGTATCCGGCGGAGAGGGGAATGGCGCGAGCGCGCCATTTGCGGACTTTCAGCGCTCCTGTGCGGGCTGCTGACAGCGGCCGGGGCGGCAGCGGCCGGTCCGCCACGTGGCGATGCTCCGACCGCGGCCGGCGTCGTCCATCCGGTGGCCGTCTTCGGACGGGACGACCGCACCACGCTTCCGCCGCGCGTCGCGGATGTGGCGGCCCGCATGGGCGTGCTCTTCAACAATCCCGCGCGGACGGTCTGCTCGGCCTTCTGCGTTGCGCCGGGCGTCATCGCGACGGCTGCGCATTGCGTTGCCGTCTCTTCGCCGCAGGGCACGCGGCTGCGCGCCGCCGATTTCTTCTTCGCCCGTGCCTACGATCGCGAGCGCGACTACGCGCGCATCGAGGGCTTTTCTTTCGGCTCCGCGGCGCAGCACATCTACACGGGCGAATTCAGCCTGCACGTGCGCCCACCGATCGACGCCGCGCGCGACTGGGCCCTGGTGCGCCTCGAGCGCCCGGTCTGCAAGAGCGGTCTCCCGGTCCGTCCGGCATCGAGCGACGAAATTCTCGCGATGGCCGCGGCCGGCCGCCTCTTCAGCATTTCCTATCATCGTGATCTGCCGAACTGGCGGCCGGCCTACGCCGGTCCCTGCCATGCCGCGCGCGACTTCGGCGCCAGCACGTGGCAGACCATCGCGCCGGACTTCGAAAGCCCCGACGAGATCATCCTCCACACCTGCGACACGGGTGGGGCGTCCTCGGGCTCGCCCATCCTCGCCGAGACGCCGGACGGGCCGGTCGTCGTCGCGATCAACGTCGGCACGTACGTCCAGTCGCGCGTCATCACGCAGCAGGGGCGCGCGGCCTCGCGCCAGCAAACCGACACGATCGCCAACACGGCCGTCAACGCGCGCGTATTCGCGGACCGGATTGCGCTGTTCGAGACGGCGGCGATCCTGCGCGCGGGCAATCCCATTCGCCAGCTCCAGGAGCATCTGGCGGCGCTCGGCTACTATGGCGGGCGCGCCGACGGCGACTACGGACCGGTGCTCAAGGCGGCGATCGTCGCCTACGAGCGGGCGCGCGGCCGCCCGGTGACGGGCCTCGCGACCATGCCACTGCTCGACCAGGTCGTCGCCGAGGCGACCACGCGCCACCGGCCGACGTCCGCGCCGCTTCGCTGATCCTCGCTGCGCTCGATCAGGGCCAACCCTTCTGGCATCGGCGCCGAGAGTGGTTTAAGGCAAGGTATCGGCCATTTCGATGGATCCTGCTCATGCCGCACACCACGAGACTGCTGTTCGTCGCCGGCTCCACGCGCACCGGCTCTTTCAACAAGCGCCTCGCGTTGCTCGGTGCCGAGATCGCCAATGCAAACGGTATTCACTCGACGTTCGCCGACCTCGGCGACTATCCCATGCCCATCTACGACGGCGACCTCGAAGCGAAGGAAGGCCCGCCGGAGAACGCGCGCAAGCTGAAGGCGCTCTTCGAGGTGCACCACGGCATTTTCATCATCTCGCCGGAGTACAACGCCTCCATTCCG
>Ga0180218_1000679_pt1 | contig 27386 bp, 21 predicted proteins | sample eDN3rd37CKraftBY_FD_151334 | JGI IMG/M metagenome (GOLD analysis project Ga0180218, IMG submission 151334) | Enriched backyard soil microbial communities from Emeryville, California, USA - eDNA 3rd pass 37_C Kraft BY (version 2) (version 2) | ecosystem: Environmental > Terrestrial > Soil >... | reverse complement strand
ACCATGGCCAGGAAGACAACCGCTGCATCGTCGCATCCCGCAACCAACACCGCCACGATCCACGATGTGAAGCTGAAGCGTGGGGCTGGTGGTGAACTGCATCAGACAGCAGAAGGCGACACGCCCGTGTTGACGACAGCCCAGGGTGGGCCGGTTGCAGACGATCAGAACTCGTTGCGCGTCGGCCCGCGCGGGCCGCTCGTCGTCGACGACTTCCATTTCCGCGAAAAGATCTTCCATTTCGACCACGAGCGCATTCCCGAACGGGTGGTACATGCCCGAGGTTATGGCGCGCACGGCTTCTTCGAAACCTATGAGTCGCTTGCCGCTTACACCAAGGCCGACCTCTTTCAGCGCCCTCGCGAACGCACGCCCGCCTTCGTCCGTTTCTCGACGGTCGCGGGCAGCAAAGGCTCTGTCGACCTAGCGCGCGACGTGCGCGGTTTTGCCGTGAAGATCTACACGAACGAAGGCAATTGGGATCTGGTCGGCAACAACATTCCGGTCTTTTTCATCCAGGATGCCATCAAGTTCCCCGACATCATCCATGCTGTAAAACCCGAACCCGATCGAGGCTTTCCGCAGGCGCAGTCAGCCCATGACACTTTCTGGGATTTCATCAGCCTGACGCCCGAGAGCATGCACATGATCATGTGGGTCATGTCCGATCGCGCCATCCCACGCTCTTTCCGCTTCATGGAAGGGTTCGGCGTGCATACGTTCCGCTTCGTCAACGCCAAGGACGAGTCGACCTTCGTCAAGTTCCACTGGAAACCGAAGCTCGGCCTCCAGTCCGTCGCCTGGAACGAGGCCGTGAAGATCAACGGCGCCGACCCTGACTTCCACCGCCGTGACCTCTGGCAGGCCATCCAGTCCGGCAACTTCCCGGAATGGGAATTGCAGGTCCAGCTCTTCGACCAGGATTTCGCCGACAGCTTTGACTTTGACGTGCTCGACCCTACCAAGCTCATTCCCGAAGAGATCCTACCCCCGAAGCCCGTCGGGCGTCTCGTTCTCGACCGCATGCCGGACAACTTCTTCGCGGAGACCGAACAGGTCGCGTTCATGACGCAAAACGTCCCGCCGGGCATTGATTTCAGCAACGACCCGCTGCTGCAGGGCCGCAACTTCTCCTATCTCGATACACAGCTTAAACGCCTCGGTGGCCCGAATTTCACGCATCTGCCGATCAATGCGCCGAAGTGTCCTTTCGCGCACTTCCAGCAGGATGGGCACATGGCGATGCGCAATCCGTCTGGCCGGGTGAACTACCAGCCAAACTCGTTTAACGAGGGTGCGCGTGAATCGCCGATGCGCGGCCATCGCCCCTTCCCTGCCGAAGAGCAGGGCATCAAGGCCCGGCTGCGCCCGGAAAGCTTCGCCGACCACTACAGCCAGGCTCGACAGTTCTTCATCAGCCAGACGCCGCCGGAGCAGCGTCATATCGCAGCCGCCCTTACCTTCGAACTCAGCAAGGTCGAAACGCCGGCCATCCGCGAACGCATGGTGTCCCATCTCTTGAACATCGATGAAACGCTCGCGACGACCGTTGCCCAGAAGCTAGGCCTCCAGTCCATGCCGAAGTCGGCCGATGCGGCTATTCCGACCCGCCAGGATCTCGAAGTCTCGCGTGCGCTCAGCATCGTCGAGAACGGGCCGAAGCGCTTCGAGGGTCGTAAGCTCGGCATCCTCGTTACCGACGGCGTCGATGCCAAGCTGCTGAACGGGCTGGTCACGGCGGTCAACAAGGAAAAGGGCATGTGCGAACTGATCGCCCCGAAGGTCGGAGGCGTCACGGCGTCGGACGGATCGTTGGTCAAAGCCCACCACATGATCGATGGGGGGCCGTCGGTCCTTTTCGACGCTGTCGCATTGCTGACCTCTGCCGAGGCGATCAACGACCTGGTGACGGAGGCGGCCGCGCGCGACTTCGTGGCGGACGCCTTCCAGCACTGCAAGTTTATCGGTTACGACCAGTCGGCCATGCCGTTGCTGGACAAGGCCGGGATCACCGATGCCCTTGATGAGGGGGTACTTGCCCTTCCCGGTGAGGATGGGCTTTCCGGTTTCGTGTCGGAACTGGGCAAGTTGCGCGTATGGGGCCGAGAGCCGTCCGTAAAGCTCGGCAAGGCATCGCAGCCTGCCAAATAGAGCTCGGCAAAGGGGCGCGCCGTCCTATTAGGAAGGCGCGCCCCGCCGGCCGAGTCGCACTGGCGTCGTCCGCCACATGCTCAAGGACGGAGGCGCCGTCGCCATTGGGTCCTATTCTTCTCCATCGCTCGGAATATGGCTATCGACGCCTCGTGTCATCGAAACGAAAAGTCGTCCATGTATTCCGGTCGGCTTCTGCTCTTGAACGGATTCGAACCAATGGCACGCTCACCAAATGAACTAAGCCATCTGAAAAGATGGCGTAACGCCGATCTATGGAACTTGAGGGAGTGCGCCCAGGCTAGGCGTTAGGCGCCAACTTTCTTCAGGAGCGTCGATATGAGATCGGAAACCTCACGCTGCCGGAGAATACGGGTGTCGCGATCAGTGTCTTCTCCTAATTCGAATTTCGCCACCGCTACAGCACCATCCTTGGTGAAGCCTTCGGTCCGCTCGTCATCAACGAAGTGCTGAGCCAACAAAGTCAGGCTCTCGGCGATAACCTCCTTGTGTTTACCACCAAGCGCTTTCACGAATTCGTCTGCGGCCGCATCGACGCTACCATCATAATGCTCGATGCAGTAGACGAGGTCATGGGCGTCTTTTCGCTCGGCTCGCTGGTTGAAGGCATAAGCTTTCAGGCAAACGAACGCCACCAGGTCAGCATAGTGGAGGTCGACCGTTGCAACGCCGTCGTCCCCGAGAAGCTCGGCCGAGATTTTTCGCGTTTTATGATGATCGAAGACAATTGCCGAATGCGGGATGTTCATGGCCGATACGCTGCCTTCCGTGGGCAACTCAACGACCTTGCCGCCTGACTTGTCAGGATCATCGGCGAGGAGTTCGATTGCGACCTTCGTACCACCCGTGCTGATCTCCCAGCGCCAAGAGACAGACTGCCCCTTCGTGTTTGTGCCGCGCGTTAATCCGAGTTTTTTGAAATTGTCTTCAAGGCTATGGTAAGCCTCCGTTTCGTTGAGCATATGAAGCTGGATGACGACGTCGACATCGCCCGTTCCTGCGTGTGCCGGAATTTCGGGAGGCTTCCTCTCGATAAGATAGCGAGGCGTCAAACCACCCACCAGGAAGATGGAGTCACGCCATGGCCCCAACCCTCGAAGAAGCGTGACCAGGACCCGTTCGCAGTTCTCAGTGACCTGATTACTGTATCCCTCGGCGGTCGACGGTTTCGTCATCTCAGACTCCTAAAACTTCTTTTCTAAGGTGTTCGGCCATATCCCTTGATCGCCCCTCGCCTCGCAAGAGGTCCAGATAGACCTGCAGGGGGCTCGCAAGCCAAAGTCCTGCCCGCTTCTCTTTGAAAAGAAACTCAGTTCGGGACGGCGTCTCGATCACGTCGAGATTTGCACCTTCCGTCACAGCTCGGACATCAAGATGCTCCAGAACGATGTCTGTCTTTTCACTAGGCGCCATGCGGCAAGCTATGCGATTGATAGATGTAAGGTAGGGCGAATATTCTTGTGCAGCCCTGTCTAGGGTAAGCACATACTCGGCGCCAAGAGCCTCGCATTCAGCTTCCAGCTTGGTTGCAATAGTGTCGGCACCTTTACCAGGAACGTAGAAGCGCCGGCGTTTGTACCGCGGCCCCTCTTCCACATGGCGAGCCCAGCTGTCGAGTAATGAGGTGGTGTCCGACAGGCGCCGTTCTTTATTTGGGCCATGGCCGCGAGCAGACACCCATTCCAGGCGCTCCAGCGCGCTAAGTGTTTCTGAAGCGGTTCCGAACGATACCTTCGCCCGCTCTGCCAGCTCGCTGACGCCGAACCAGTCTCCGTGATCCAGAACCAGGGCATGCAAGATCTGGGAGCGCTTCCCTGTAAACAGGGATCCAATCGTTCGTTCCCCAGACTTCGGGACGGGGCGCTCGATGTCGAGGTAGGCGCCTGGTGCTGGCACAAAGAGGCTTCCGCCATCATCGAAGTATCCAACCCCCTCCTCTCGAAGCAGCTGGCGAGCGCCAACCGATATGGAGCTTGCTGCGAGAACGGGCACGACAGTCTCAACGCGCTTTGCTTCGGCGTCTTTCTTGGCAGCGAGGAGGCGCCATATCGCCTCGCGGACATCACGAGGATATACGACGGACTTGCACTCGACGATCAAGACGATGCCTTTGCCGGCTACATCGGCCTCCACTGCAGCGTCTAGGCATTGGTGGCGGCCGAAACCGGGCTCGGCTTCAACATGGGAAACCGTGACATGCGGCAGCCCTTCAAGCGTTTCAACGAGCGCATTGATCGCTTTTGTCGCACGGTCCCCCTCGCTTAACTCCATTGTTTTACCTTTTTCACTGCAGAGTGAAAATTCAATAAATCATGTAATATTCGATGTCACGCCAATTTTCACTGCGCAGTGAAAATACGTGTTATACTAGCGCATTTCGCCATTCCCACTCTTCGCCTTGACGGGATACGAACCCGCGACCCAAGCCGCGAAAAATGGGTAAGCTATTGAAATATTGGAGTCAGCGATTGACCGCAATCCTGAACTTCTTTTGTTGCAGTTCCTGCCTTACTATATCGCGCCGGGTCTCTCGTCGCAGTCGGTGTCCGACCATATTGATCTCTTGGCCGGACCTGCAACGCCGAGCGAGACGCGGAAGTCAGTTGGTACGATTTCGTGCGCTAGATCAAGTGCGACGATACGGTTCTGGGATCGGGCGGACCCATTGCCGATGGCCGTGACCGATCCGCTCTGCCGATTGACGTGGGAAGCGGAGGGCAATGCTTGAGCGACGACCATATCGTGGAGGACTATGATCATTATCACGAAGAACCACGCTTCCGACCGGTTTCGGAGATCGGGCCAGACGACCTCGTTGAGGCATTGAAGAGCCTCGCAGGCTTCTCCGAGAACACGATTCTAGTTCTGCAGGCCCACCAACTCGGGCTGGTCGACAATGTGCTGAACGCGCTGGAAGACGAGGTGATGCGCCACCAAGCCGATGACCATCCGCCGCGTGAGCAGATGGCGTTGCTTGGCGCCCTGACGCCGATGTGGATCTATGCTGCCTATGAGCTACAGCGGACCTGGCGCCAGCGATGCAGCGAGGTGATAAAGCTTGCCGAGAGCGGCGGCCTTGAGATGAAGGCGGAGCACCTCGCGCGCAATGTCGGTTATCGTCACTATGACAGGGAGCTTAGGGCAGAGCAGCTTCGCGATGCTCGCCAGCAGCCGGAACTGGTCGAACGAATGCGCCTCGACCTACGGCGCACGGAAATCGGCTTCACCTTGCTGGAATTCGTCCGCGTCGCCCTCGCCAAGCACGAAGTAAGCAAGCCGGGGAGCAAGAAGCCGCCGATCGCCTTTGCGCCAGGATTTGCGCGTATGAACCGTGATTGCGGCTCAATGGAATACGAGATGAGCAATGGCCGCACGATCATCGGCTCGATGTCCCGCCGCGACATTGCCGAGACAATTAGGATGATCCCGCAGGCAGAGAACCCGGACGATGACGCGCTTGCCGGTTTCCGCCTGTCCATGAACCCGCCCGACATCGATCCCTTCGCGGCAGGTGGATTATGAGCGACGAACAGCGCGGGCCGCCGAAGCGGCAGAAGGCATTCGACCTTCTGGCGTCGGTGGCCATCTTTGCCCGTAAGAACGGTATCCCGCTCAACGACCCCACACTCGTCGATCGTTTCATGGCAGATGCTGGGCCGCGGCTGCGCGAGGCAATCGCCGATCCTGTCTTGGTTCACGGATCGCGGATCGAGCGGATGTTCGAGGCGACGGTGCTGAGCCTCGGCCGCTTCAGGCTGTTCAAGAGCGAGGATGTGGGCCGTGTCCACGCGGCCGAGACGCTGCGTGCTCCGGATTTCCGCATCGTGCTCGATGACGGATCGCAGTGGTTGATCGAGGTAAAAAACCACCGCAGCGAGGCCCCCTCTAAACAGGAATACGAGATGTCGGCGAAGTATCTGGCTTCGCTCCAGTCCTATGCGGACGCGGTTGGCACGCCACTGAAACTTGCAATCTACTGGTCGCTCTGGCGACTCTGGACCGTCGTGTCGCCCGAGCACTTCCGAACCGAGAACGGTGGTCTTCGAGTTACGATGCAGGAGGCGATGCTCGCAAACGAATTTGGGCGCCTTGGCGAGAAATTGATCATGACGAAGCCGCCGCTTCGCCTCGTGCTGAGTGCGGCGACCCACCTTCCACGTTCAATCGACGACGAGGGTCTCGCCAGTTTTGTGGTCGGTTCGGCGCAGTTCTTCAGCCGTGATGCCGAGCTGACTAACGCAAAAGACCGCAAGCTCGCCCAGGTGCTGCTGTTTTACGGCGAGTGGGAGGTTGAGGGGCCGATCCCGTTCATGGACGGGAACGAGTTCGGCGGTGTCGAATTCATCGCGAGCCCGCGTGAGCCGACCTGTCCCGACCAAGGTTGGGAAGGCATCGGCACGGCGAGCCGGATCTTTAGCAGCTTCTTCGCAGACCAAACGGTCGAGGGCGACCAGGTCATTCAGCTCGATGGGGTTGCGGTGCCAGACTGGTTCGCGCCGCTTGCGAGCTGGGACTTCAAGAACAGCAAGCTGCCGCTGCTTCTCGGCGTGGTTCAGCCCTCACCCGCGGGGAGGAGCGACGAAGGCCAGCGGGGCGAGGGCGGTTAGGCAAATTGGTTGCCTTCTGCGCAAGCCGCTTCCACTCAGGATCTGCCTGCTAGGAATCGTGGCTCCACATTTGCGTCATCACGGACGATCATGCCCGCTTGAGCGGCGAGCGAAAGGGCAGAGAGCAGTCGGTCGGGCGTCGGCCCGAATGGACCGCTCAACCTCTTGTGGACCCTGAGCCACCCGCTGTCGCCGAGCGCAAGCCGCAGGCGCTGCGTGCCATCACCGTTTCTCGCCACCGACCATCTGACATGCTGGCCAATCACCCAGGTCTCGATCAATTCGCGCCAGAGGGTTTCGACCGTCGCTTCGGCCAGGGACAGGAGCCGCCGATACTGCAGCGATATCGGGAAGCGATCCGATCGCCCTCCCAATTCGCCGAGCCTGCCATCATCGGCGCCTTCTCGCTTCAGCGCCGCATACATGGCCTGTACGTAGCCAAGAGCAGTCAGGGCCAGGCCTGGAATGGTCTCGTAGCTGCCCGGGGCGCCACGCTGCGCGATCGTCAGCTTTTCACTCAATGCGACCAGATCCGTGTCACCCTTGGCGGCTGCGGCGGGCCAGCCGTGGGTCTCGCAACGCTGCGACAGCGCAGTGAGCAGGTTGCCGACGGTCGGGCCGGCCAAGTCCTTATCGAAAACCTCGGCTTGGCGGAGTGCCATGGCAACAAGGGCATCCGTCGATGCCGATCCGCCGTTTGACTTGATCATTACCTCAATCCACACAAGCATGCTTTCCAGCGCCAGTCGCTGCAACTGGCGTACCTGCAGGGAGGACATCAGCAGCCACGTCGCCTGAAGTCCGGTATCGTTCGAACCGGCGCGGACAAGCGCGCGTCCGCCGGGTAGCACGCCTGATGCCAGGACGGTACGCAGCTCCGGCACCGTCAAACCCTCCGGTGTCGCTTCGATGGCTTCAAGGACAAGCGCCAGCGTGTCATTACGCCGCGTGAAATCCTTCCTGCCCGTTTCCCGCCCCGGTTCGAACAGCCTGCGAAAGACGCCCTGCTCTTCGCGCGTCGGCTGCGACGGTGGAAGTTCGCCGTTCAGGCACTGCACCTCCTCTGGACGGAAAGTGCCTACACCGGGATCGACCATGCGGCGCATGGCAGACTTGGACACGATCGCATCAATCGCCCTGACGGCAGGCATGACCTGTTCGGTCGGCCGAAAGACGCCGATGACGGACGTCTGCTCGAGAAACCCGAGCGCCTTGATGGAGGGGCCGTACTGGATCGCGTCCATGATCGACGTGGAAGCTTGTCGCTTCTTCTTGACGGTTTCCCAATTCGCGCCCTTGAAGGTGAAGGGGCCCCCACCCTCCATCGGCATGCAGCTCCTCAACACCGCCATCCCAGGCAGGTCACGTCCGCCGGCCAGCATGTGCGACCAAGCGTAGATGACCTCGAGGCGCATGACGAAGTCCTTCGCCGCCGCGGAATCGATATCCTTCCTGCCACCGTTCGACAGGAGGTCGTTGGTCTTCCACCACGCCCAGGCCATGAAGGCGTAGGGACGGATGAACACGGTCGTATTGTTGATCCCCGGGATCGCCCGATCCATCAGGTCGAGATTGATTTGGCGCAGACCTAGCGGATCCACGCCCCCGTCCTTCAGGGCAAGCTTGGTGACCAGCCGCGCTCCCGGCGCCGTCGCGAAATCGAGGTCAATATGCTGGAGCAGCTGGTTCACTCAGGTTTCCTCCGGCTGGATGTCGACGATGATCGCGATGCACTTCAGCCCTTGGCAGCTGCCGATGCCACCCTTGCGCAGGCGACCCGCTTCAACCGCCGCAAGCTTCATGTGGCAGGATGGGCAATTCGTCCAGTCACTGCGAACGACTACCGTGTCCCGGCGCCGGAGGCCCTGGCAGATCCTGCCGAAGGCAGCGATCTCCTCAGCACTTGCGGCAGAAGAAAGATCGGGCATCGAGCTCTTCCCGTCGAGCGCAGCGAGCAGGGCTCTATTGCGCTGCCAAGACGTCGGCGCGGAAAGAATCCCGGTGATGGCCAGCTTCCACTCAATGGCGCCGACCTCAGGGGCAAGCTGACTTTCACGATGGCCGGTCGGTGGCTTTTCGAGAAGTTGACGGTGGTCCTCGGTCAATCCGCCACGAAACCAGATCTCCAACGCTTTGTGTATCTCGGCGCTCTTATTCACATCGTGAATAGTAGGACCCACCGTTGCAACAGCATAACAGCGGTCGAGCGTATCCAAGCCGCTACGTGCTGGTCCAGCGCGTCTTGCCAGATTTCGCCAGGCGGGCAACTGGCTCTTCAGGAACTGTTCAGGTTCCTCGACATTGTCAGCGCTATAGAGAATGAAATCGAGGACAGAGAGGATGTCCTCCCGTTTGGTTGGTCCATCAGGTATCTCGTCGATCTTGCGCATGAAGGAGCCGATCGCCCCGGCTAATAGGTCCGCATTTGACCAGACACTTCCCTCGCGTCCGTCATCGCCGCCCTCCCCCGCATCGTTTTCGTGCCCGTGCCCCTGCCCCCGCCGGGGGGCATCCGTGATCCTTTGACGGAACCGCGCGATGAGCTTCTGGAACGCCGACTGACCCAAGCCTGACGTAGCGCGGTTGTTTTCAGGCCTAAGGGCATCGCCAAGCCCGAGCTCTCCAGCCGGGACCAACTGTGTGGTCTCTTCCTTGTCAGCCTTGGGAGAACCGCTCCCGGACGCCATCGGTTCGTGGCCGCCCAAGAAGGCTTCTGGATGCTTGGTGAAGAAGCCTGCAATGATATCGTTGTCACGCGGGTTTTCGGCGCCGCCAGCGGCACGCGCCATGGCTTCCGCAATAGCGCCGCGCTCGCGAACCGCAGCAATTATATCGGTCATTACCAGCCAACCCCGCACGGTCTCTTCGCCTCGGACCAGTACCAACTGTAATGAAGAGACGGCCGCTTCCACCCTCGCTCGCTCGATCATAAATCTTCCATCAGCCGCCAGCTCGACCGCGCCAACGGCCTCGAATCGGCCAGGCGCATAAAAGGAAGCGTTCCAGGTTCCTTCCGGAGCGGTGACGTCGAGGACGCGGCCATTAATCCCGCCGCCATCCAGACGCGCGATCAGGCATGGAGACCCGGTATGGTGCGGCTCCTGGCCACCTTCCCCGACGAGGCCCTTCGGATATCCCGCAGGGCTCCAGCCGAGCCATGGCGCACCGTTCGATACCCGTGCGACAACCACCTCGACGCTGCCAAGCCCCAGGCCGTTGACCGTCGCGTTGGCGCTGCCGGCAATCGTCAGCCGCCCCCTGGCACATTCGATGTCGAAGGCCTTGGCGTGCAACAGCCTCTCGCCCGAGAACGACTCGCTGGTAACGGGCTGCGCCACCACTCCCAGGGTTTTGGCTGTATCGAAATCAAACCAGAACGGCACTTTCGGCGGAACGAACACGTTGACCGTCTTGCAACCGAGTCATGGTGGATCAGCCGCTCAGAAAGGAGAACAAAGAGTAGACAGACATTAATCACTATAGGATAGGTTACCGACGCAAAGCGGCCCAAAGTGGTCCGAGTCGGGAGCCAGACGTGAAGCTTGTATCTCACCGCGATCCTACTGATACGCCCATTCTCCGCAAAGAGAGGGGAGCCTTTTTCACACCTGCGGCGATCACGCGTTTCATTGCCAATTGGGCGCTTCGCGTACCCGGCGATCGGGTGCTCGAACCGGCTGCTGGCGACGCTGCGTTCCTAGTATCTGCGGTCGAGCGCCTTCGTGAGCTCGCCCCCCATCGCAAGTCTTTGCCCCTCGTCTATGGCGTAGAAATACACGCCCATAGCGCACACGTGGCTCGCCAGCGGGTCGCTGATGTCGGGGGCGCTGCCGACATTCAGCTTTCGGACTTCTTCGCTGTTAAGCCCAACCGATCTTTCAATGCGGTGATCGGGAATCCACCCTTCATCAGGTATCAGGATTTCACCGGAGAGGCGCGAGCCCGTGCTCGCGAGGTCGCCATTCGTGAAGGGGTCTCCCTCACCGGGCTTGCGTCGAGCTGGGCAGCCTTCACTGTGCACTCGACTTCTTTCCTTCAGCCTGGAGGTCGCTTAGGTTTCGTCCTCCCCGCTGAATTGCTTTCGGTGAACTATGCCGCCCCGGTTCGCAAGTTCCTGTTCAGTCGGTTCAGGGACGTCCAGCTTGTGCTGTTTGACGAGCAAGTTTTCCCTGAAGCCGAGGCCGATGTGGTGCTCCTTCTTGCCGACGGATACCTTGAGGGCCCAACCAGCCACGCAACCATTCGTCAGACGAAGAACGCCGAGACACTTGCCAATCTAGGTCCTGGCCAGAGCTGGACGCCAGCCGACCCCGCTGCCAAATGGACGAGCAGTCTCATCGATGCCGCTGTCGTCCATCGGCTGCGGTCTCTAATGGAAGAGGGCCTCTTTTCGAATCTGGAGACCTGGGGCGATACTACGCTCGGAATGGTGACCGGTAACAACAGATACTTTACCCTTTCTCCTCAGCGCGTTGCCGAGCTTAAGCTGCGTCCTGAAGAGCTCCTTAGCGTCTCCCCACCCGGCAGCTCTCACTTGCGAGGCCTCTCTCTTTCGAGTGCAGATCTCGAAAAGCTAGGAAAAGGCGGAAGTGCCATTCACCTCTTCTATCCTAGCGACCCGCCGTCGCGCGCAGCGGCCGCGTACATTGCAGATGGGCATCGGACCGGGGTAGACACTGCTTACAAATGTCGCGTTCGCAAGACATGGTATCGCGTGCCACTCATCGCTCCGGCTGACCTTTTTCTTACCTGCATGAATGCGGATACGCCCCGCCTTACCGAGAATGCCGCCAGAGCCCATCACCTCAACTCTGTCCACGGCGTCTATCTCACTGAGAGATATAAGCCCCTTGGCAAAGAACTGCTTCCGTTGGCCAGCCTGAACTCCGTGACGTTGCTGCACGCCGAAATGGTTGGCCGCGCTTATGGAGGCGGGATCCTCAAGATCGAGCCGAGAGAGGCGGACATATGGGCGATGCCTTCGCCTACTTTGGTCGCATCTCGTGCCAGCAAGCTTCGCGAGGTCAAGCGAAGCGTTGCAAAACTTCTTGATAAGGGAAGGCTGCTCGATGCGGTGCAAATCGTGGACGGGGTACTTTTCGCCGACATCGATATCACCCCGGCGCAGTTGGCAGCTGTCCGAAATGCACGTGCAGAACTGGCGAACCGCCGCACTGTGAGGTCAGCAAGTGGCCGCTAAACCGAGTTCGAAAACTGAAGCCTGGGAAATCTTCGATTACATCGTTGAGGCCGCCGCTCCCGGCGGAGAACACACCAACCCTTGGGTTCTGGGACCGGACGGTCAGCCGCAGTTCCGTCCAGACTATCAGACCCTTGCGCTCCTGCTCGGTGTCCCTCTCCACCTGAAAGTCGGGACGCAAACGGGTGTGCCCGCGCTGGCCCTAGATGTTTGGCTGAGCTATGAACTTCGCAGGGCAGGATTTGGGACGGACCAAGTGTGGCCACGACCTTCAAATCCGCGCGTTCTTCCCGCGCCTGTCGCCGCGTTCGTCAAATCGCTCCCCTCTGCAATTCGAGTAAAGGCTCAATCGCATCTGTCATCGAACACGTCGATTTCGGGCGTCACGTCCTCCTCGGCGTCAATTCTCGGCAAGAACTATCTAAAGCAAGTTGATGTCATCATCTCTGACTGGGTAACGGGGCCGGAATTGCTGATATCGACGAAGCGAATGGATTCGTCATACGGAAAGAACGCGCCTAACCGCATCGAGGAATCCTACGGCGACGCCAAGAACCTTCGCCTGCGCCATCCGCTTGCGGCTTTGGGTTTCTTGTTCGGACTCCGGTCAGACATCCTCGAAAAAGAACCTAAGACCGCAGAGTGGCTGTTCGACCTTCTGTCCAAGCTGGGCCGTGAGGACGATGCGTATCACGCCACCTGTCTGGTGCTGATGGAATATGCCAGCGATCAGGCACCGGTAGAGGCCGACAAGGAAGAGCCCAGCCCGGGCATACTGGAGCCGGGGCCACAGCCGATCGCTGATGCGGCCGAGGATGAGCCTTTAGACCTGCCGGAAAGCACGATCGAGAGCATCGTCAAGGCCCTGCCCAAGGTATCAATCCTGGAAGATAGAACCCCTGATGATCTCTCCCCGGCTCGGTTTCTAACCTCGTTGATCAATCGTGTTCTTGCCGCAACGCCGGTGAATATGCACGAGGAGGCGAGGAAGCGCCGCGCTTCAATACGACTGACTAAGTGAAGGCTTTGCGCCGGTTTTATGCAAGCTGTCCTGCACCTATCTGTTCGGCTGCAGTTGAAAGGGATCGAACCAACGCCCACCTATTAGATTCAACAAACTATTGAAAATACTAAATAATTTACTGACCGCGAAGCACCACGCACGTGTTCGGCGGCGACCGGTGGTTTCCTGATCGGCAATCGCCTTGACGACCTCGAAGTCCATCTCGGCACGCAGTTCGATGCGCGCGACTTCGCTGGCGACCTTGGCCCAATGCCAGTAGTCACCGGCATTCCCTTGTGCTCGGCTGCGCGGCCCTTCGCTGCGCCTCATAATAGGCATTGACCGGGTCAACCGCAGCAAGCCGCCTGGCATCTTCCTGCCAACGGCGGCGGATCGCCCGACGGTGTTCGATCCATTGCCGCAGGAGTTCGATCATGGCCGGCCCCGTTGCGACGCCAGAAGGTCTGATTGGGGAATCCAGATCGCCGAGGTCTCGTCTCCGAACGGCATGGCAGTTCCCTCGAAGGCGCATATCCCGACCCATGCGCAGATGGCCGCGTCAAGCAGGTCCTCGAACGCCTTCAATAGCCATGATGGTGCCTCGACCGGAGGGAGCTGCAAAACGTCAAAGGCGCCTGGAATTTCCCGGTCAAGGCCGGCGACGATCACACGCCGGATCTCGAAGAGTTGGTGCGCCGGTTGGGCGGGGTTTTCCATGGGCCAGTAGCTGCGGGTCTTCCGCTGCTTGTAAGGTAGCCTGCGGAGCAAAGCCAGTTTCTATCCGCTTGGGGCGCCGAAATGGTCCGTGCGCACTTACACCAAATCGAGAAAACTGAACTCGACACTCCCTCTCTCAGAGAGATCATTCTCGAAGTTACCGGGGGCATCCCAACAGAAACGGTCAAGCTTATCAAGGAGATGAGGGTGGCTCTCGATCCCATGGAAATCGCTCAATCTTGGCAGCCGGTCCTCCGTCCGCCGCCGGGCATCCTCCAGGGTGCGCTGGGCCGGGCTCTCCGAATACTGGAGCTTGCCGATGGTGGGGACTACGAGACCCTCGACGAGCTCATGCGCGAGGACACCGGCTGCGATTTAGTTGACATTGGCCCAGATCTGCGCGCAACAGGCCTTGTCACAAGCTGGAATCCGAAGACCGGGCATATCCGCAGGTCGGCTCTCGGCGATTTCATTCGCAAACTCCTCGAGAAAACATAGCTCAGCTGACCATAGAGGCGGTCGCTCCACAAGACGGGGCGATCGCAGATCGCAGCGATGTGCCCACACCAAAACCGCAAGCTGGCCCCGGGTCCAGGACCCCCACGAAAAGAGCAGGGCAGCCTTTCAGTCGCGCGAGCCAACTTGCCAGGGGTCGAAGAAAGCACCCACTGCCAGTATCGACTCAAGTCCAATGAACTCGGCCGCGCCTGAGCCAGAAGTGAACACCGCAGTCCTTCTTCCGCCAAACCGATGGATGCAACGATGCCGTCCCGTCGTCATGGCAAGTGATTTTCCAACACGGCCGCTCGTCCGGAAGAAGGTTCATGTGAAGAATGTGATCGTGACAGCGTGGGCAAAGCATGGCCGCCTGCTCTTCGAAGCCGTCCTCTTCCACTATATAGACGGCCCTTCTTTTCAGCCTCTCCGGCAGAATAGCCTGGACCACGATGGTTTTATAGGGTGGGTTAAACCAGCCGGCAAACAGCAGCCCCAGCCAGGTCAAGAATTGAGCGACCCACTTCATCAACTGCGCCTTCCAAGTTCCGGCATCCCTAGAAGCGGCCTAGTGTCCCCAAAGCCTGTCTTCGGCAATAGGATCGGGCAGATCCCCGATTCGCTTTCGTAGATGAGCTCCATGCTCGCAAGGCTAAAGGTAACGCTCGCGTATTCGCGGTTCGGCAACTCCCGGAAGGTATGAAGCCGTGCAAGAAACTCACCGACCGCAAGAGCTGCGGCGAACATGTTGACGCTGATCACCGCCGGTCGGCGATTGACAACGCCGCGAATGTATCCCTCTTCCAGTTGCCGCCTATGGGCATCCGGATCGGTACGACGAAGGCCTGCGGCCGCGACGTCGTCCATCGAAAACAGATCGCGGCTGATCAGAGACGATCGACCGGGCTGCAAATAGTGAATTGTGCCGCAAACCTCTCGAATCTGTCCGCGGTTATATCCGTCGCGAACCGCATCAAGCCGAATACCGATGTCGAAGTACGGTATGAGATATTGGCTGGCTATACAGTTCAGGAGATACCGTCCATCGACTGTATCCATGCAACCGAAGAGAACGTCGCATTGGGCAATGGCCCGAACGACGTCAGGGTCCCAAAGATTGCGGGGCAGCCGAATAACCTTGGTACCTAAGCCCATCCGCTCGATGGCATCGCCGAGTACATCGACTTTTTTTCGGCCAGCCTTTGCGTCATCCATGGTCGAATTGATGACCCGATTTACATTACGATCTTCAATCGGATCATCATCCACCATGACGACTTCGCCGACACCGAGACGCACCAACTGTTCAATAACGGGGCTGCCGGTGCCGGAGCAACCCACGACGCCGATCGACAGCTTGCGGAGCCGCTCAATCGTGCCCTCATCGAATGCTTGCGCATGCGAGGCAACAAAGCTCGGCATCTCCACATCACCCGTGTTGGGATACCAAAACAACAGATCATCCCCGGCAACGCTGATGCCACTGATAGTTCGCATCTCATTGTCATCGACGAGTGCGCGACCGAACATTTCCCCGGTTGGCAACATGACGACACTGCCGTGCGGAATATCGGCTTCCACCCAGCCTCGGATCATGGGCAGGAGCTTGTGATCGCCGATGTCATCGACGTCCGAAAATTTCGGATAGCCACCCGGATGGCTGTGGACCTTCACAACTGACAGCCCCTTCTCAGTAGCCCGTTCCAAAATGCCGGCAATGTAATCGGGGCTCCAAACGACGCCGACCGCGGACCGCTCGAGGCATTCTTCATAAGGAATGTCGTGAATCTCCCGTACCGTCAGCCGCTGGCTGCGATCGCCGTCCCGGCGACCGCAGAGGAGGATGGCAACGGCCTCGTAGCCGTCACCGGGGAACAAAAAGCTCTTCAGATGAGCATGTTGGTCGCCCGAGAGGGCGAGCGTTACCTTGCCGGGCATTTCTCGAACTCCCGCTCCAGCCATTCCTCGATCAGGAAAATATGCGTTCCCAGATTGTCGAAACCGATCTTCCACGGATTGGCCGCGGTGCGATGACGCGACCAGCGCTGGTAGATCTTGCCATCCAACTGCTGCTGCGCGTCGGAACAGCCTATCGGCTGGCCATCAATGCGCTTGAGCGGCGGATAGAAATAGACCATGTCGAGTTGAGCATTGGGATAACCCGCCTCGATCCGGATGGCGGCCGTAACCTTTTCGTGATTATAGCCTTTGGGCACGGTAAAATCGTGGATGAGGACCCAATACGAACCATCGATGATGGTTTCCCAAGGGCGTTCATAGGTGGTGAGAAATTCCTCGTCTTCCGCACCGAGATCGAAACTACGCCGCATTTCCATCCGCTCAGCCCTCCGTCTGATCCCGCGGCAGCGCCTTGAACTTCTCGATACCCTTGCGACGCAAATCGACCTCCTCGTCGAGAGAGATCTTCTCGGGACGTTCGCCAGCCATCTTCAGTCGCAGGGTATAGTCCTTAGCAGGAAGAAGACCTGCGAGGGTCAGAATTTCCGCGCCTGTGGGATTGGGCTTCTGGATGACATACGACTTGCCGTTGACCTGCAAGCGATAACCCTTCGCGAGCGGAGGCTGCTTGCCCAACTTGGCATACTCTTCGAGATCGATGATGTCGTCGAGGATCTGCTCCTCACCCGGGTCGTCGCTCTTATCATGCATGTTCATATCTTTGTCCTTCATATGTTGCAGTCGACCTCGTCGACCGATAAGTGCATGCTCTCACAAGCCTGCTTGATATGTCAAGCAGCAATTAGCACGCTTGACAGAATGAGCAAGCAGGCGTATTATTTCCGATAAATCAATATGTTAACAGATCGTTATGAACCAGGACACCAAACAACGACCGGCGACTCTTCCGAGCCTCGGGCAATATCTCGCTTCAATACGTGAAGATCGGGGTATGAAACTGAGAGAGGTCGAGTCGGCAACAAAGCGCGAAGTTTCAAACGCTTATCTCAGCCAAATCGAGAACGGCAAGATCAAGAAACCGTCCCCGAATGTTCTTCATTCTCTCGCGGTCGTCTATAAGATCAACTACGAGCAACTGATGACGATGGCGGGCTATGCTGTCACGTCGAAGACGCAAAAAACCCACCATCCTGCCCGCAATAGCTTCACCGAGCTCAATCTAACCCCCGAAGAAGACGCGAAACTGCTCGAATATCTTCGTTTTCTGCGAAGCACCAAATAGGCGTCAGGTCCGCACCGGGATATCGATGACGGGCCTGATCGGCTCTAGGACGGTCGCGTATTTGCGGACGATTTGGTCGTAGAGATCGGCGACTTTCTTCGCCCGTACCGTGATGACCAGCGCATAGGCCAGTTGCTCGTCAGGCGAGAAGTTGCGCCCCTCGAGCCGGGCATTGTAGTGAATGTCAAAGCACGGGCGGCTCAGGCTCTTGCCCTGGAACCGCCTGGAAGCGTGCAGGCAGTTTTCCCATTTCCAGGCATCGCGACGGAGCTCGTCCTCGCCCGCATCGAGACCCGGGTCGCCAAAAAACGATTTCGAGTTTGCGTGGACCTGTTCTTCCGCCTTGAACTTCCCATCATGGGGACGGAAGGTCGCAATCAGGCCTGCCCGCGTGTAATTACCAGGATGGTGAGGGTCCGTTTGGCATTTATAGCAGAGCGTTGCCGAAATTTCGACCATGCCGGCGAGTTCTGCATCGGGCATAGGAACGGCGGCGCGGATATATTTCGCTGGCGATATGGTGCCCTGATAAATCACACGGATCGCGTTGTCGTCGCACAGGACGATGTCATCGATTGTGCGCGCCACCCTCCCCCAGCCGACTTCCGCATGCGGCAGATCGCTTGGTTCAGCTGAATGGGTCAAAAGCGCCCGCACTGCAAGGAGATTCACCGAATTGCCAAAATGCGCCCGCAATCCGGTACCTAGCCGCAGCGTACTGGGTGCGGCGAAAGAAGTTCCTCCGGTCGGCTCAAGCTTAGGGATCGGCCCTTCAGCGACAACAAGAAATGGCCGCGGCAGAGATCCCCCGAATTCTACGATATCGGGCTTGATAAGGCCGGGACTGCGCCCGGGGCCGACGGCACTATAAGCCGCCCTCTGCCAGGGCGTTCCGGGTGAATCTGCTGCGCCGACGGCCAACGCATTGACACAGTCTGCTGGTACCTGGATTCGGTTGAAGCCCATCAGGGCGTCCCCTTCGCCGTTATTGCCCACGGCGATCGTGGCAAGCGTGTCGTTGAGCGCGAAGCGCTCATCCAGAACCGCAGTCCAGGCTTGCACGTCGTCGTCCTCGATAGAGAGGCTCGGACCAATGCTGATGTTGACGAAGTCGTATGCCTGATTGTTCAAAACGTAGTCTATGCGCTCCAGCGCTTCGTAGAGTTCGTGCGGATCCTGTCCCGGCTCAGCGTCAAGCACACGGTAATGATCGACATTGCAATAGGGGACATCGATCGGCTTGGTGGGATCGAGCGACCCGAAAAGAAGAGCAGAGGTGACCTGCAAGCCGTGGTTAACCAGAAAGGGGTGGGACGCGCCGATGTGTTGCCCCTCGATTGCAGTTACCCAGGGATCGAGTACATGGTCATCAGGTAGCCCGCCGTCAAAAACCGCAGCTCTGATAGAGGGATCGACGGCCGGCTCGGTTGGTAGTCGGATGGACTGCGATGGCAACCCGGAGGTTCGGAACGCTGGCCGCAAGATCCGCAGCCTTGGCATTTGCCGGATTGCGCGAACGATCGTGAAAGTGGCGATGTCGTCGGCGAGGTCGACTGGTGCCTCGATTTCGACAAAGCAAAGTCCGCCGGCGTAGAAGCGCTTGGTCAGATCCTGCTCAACACCCAGGGATTCAAGGTAGGCTTCAAACGCAGGTAAAGTCTCTATTTCCCCAAGGAGGGGATCGGTGTGTAGGACAACTTCGAAGACAGCCTCCTTGCTTTTCGGCAAGGGCCCTTTGATTTTGTCCTCAACGGTTGGTGCCGCGATCTCCTCGATCGTGATCATGTCTTCGGCAAGATTGGTACCTTCGTTCCACTGCGGCAGCGCGCCTTGCCATTGGCGGAAAGCTGATCTTGGCCCAAGTAGGAAGAGCTCGGTCGTCAGCGTTTCGGTAGGTTCACGCCCTTTGGATTTTTTGACCGGCGTAATTCGGCGCGGTCGGCTGCCAACAGCCAGCAGGCCCGTCTGTTTCAACAAGGCTGCAGGATAAAAGGATTTGGCGATATATTCTGGATTTAACGTTACAGACGCGACGGCGTGATCCTTAGGGCATGCCGTCGCAGGCAACTCATTGAGGATCTCGACTGTCGTTGAAAGCATCGGCGACAGGCGAGCACGGGCCTCCGAGAAGGTATAGGGTGCCACCTTATTGGGTGGCCCGCTTCGCACGATAACGTCGCTGGTGAGCCGTTCACCTTTGCCCAAAAGGAAGTTGCGCTTCGCCATCCTGTTTCCGCTTTCCCCTCGGCTTTGCCTTGGGTTTGGAAGGTTCACCTCTAATCGTCTCGCGCGCAACACCGGTAAATTCGTGTGCAGCGCGTTGTGACATTAGCTTCTCGCCAGCCAGCGTCCGCGCCAGAGCGATTCGTTCCGGCTTGGGCATCTGGTCCAAGCGGATGAGATCCTTCAGATGGGTCGTAAGGTCGCCGCCGTGAATGGCTGTGAGCCGTCGCGCCGATTTAATGTCCCGATCAATATCGCTGAAGGATTTGCCGCGCATGGTCCCCGCCAACACTCCAGCCCATTCGTCTGCCTTTTCCGTATGGGAAGCAAGGGAAGCCCTCACGAAGGTCGCGATTGCTTTCGGATCGGGCATCGGAAACTCGATCGCGTGATCGAAACGTCGCCAGATTGCCGGATCGAGAAGTTCTGAGTGGTTGGTCGCTGCCAAAAGTAAGCCAGTTGCCGGCCAGTCGTCGATCTCCTGGATGAGGACCGTAACGAGTCGCTTCAATTCCCCTATTTCGCCGCGATCGTCCCGGCGCTTAGCAATGGCGTCCAATTCGTCGAGCAGCAAGACACACCGCATCGATTTTGCGTAGTCGAGAACATGCCGAAGGTTGGTGCCAGTTCGGCCGAGATAGCTGCTCATAACGGCGGCGAGGTCGAGGATTAATAACGGTCGGTTGAGCGACCGTGCGATCCATCGCGCAGCCATAGTTTTGCCCACACCAGGCGGGCCTGTGAAAATTGCCGAACGTGTCGGCTCCAAGCCCACTTTCAGGAGCGCCTCCAAGTGGGTACGCTCATCAACAATGCGCTCCAGCGACTTTCCGAGTTCTCGCGAGAAAACCGGCTCATGATCGAGTGCCGGCGTCTCTTCAATCCGCAATAGCGAAAAGCGGGTGTCTGCATCAGTGGGCAGCACCGCCTCAGTTTGGCGACGCAGTGGCGAAGCCCGGGTCGGCGCCTCACGCATGAGTTCGACCAGGCCCGTCGCGAGTTCCGGCGCGTTATCGCGATGCGCCTTGGCCATGCGGTGCACCATCTGCAGAACATCCTGCGTTCTGCCCGAGAGTGCAATCCGAGCCAAATTTAAGATATCTTTTTCCAGTTTTGATGCAACAGCCGTCACGAGCGGTTCCGATCTCTTCTGCCACGACTTATAACCATACGCGGAAGATTTTCCACATGGATCAGTTAATTTTTCTTCCACTAAGGAATATATCTCTGATTTAACAATGATATTTTTGGAAGAGACGCCCATGAGCATGGGTCCCACGACCTGACGCAAGGTGACCAGAATGACGGAACCATGAGTTGCCAGAATCACCTGTCACTACTCTTCGCTGGCACTCCGCGCTACAATATTCCCCACGCCCGAAACCTCCCCCTGCCCGTCATCTCCCTGAGGCCGAGCTCCAAAACAATCCGCCGCGCCGCCTGCGGCGTCACATCCAGCGTCTTGGCCACCATCCCGGCCGACACCAACGGCTTGGCAATCACCAGCTCGACCAGTTCCGGCAGTTTTGACGACGTCCGCCGTCCTTCCAGTTTTCGGTCCATCATCGTTTTTGCCAGTGTCAGCCGGTCATGCTCTTTCATGCCAATCTCCGCGGCCGCCAAAAACCCTTGGGCGATAGCGAGCAGCCGGGTCTCCCGATCACGATGCCGGCGCCGATCGACCGGAATGGTTTTCAGGCCGAGGTTGATGGCAGTCAAGTGCAATCCGGTGGTGATGCCGGCCTGGCGCAGGATCGATGCGGCCAACAGCCGGCCGAGCCAGGGCGCGTGCTGGAGCACCGCGAGCTCGTTCCAGGCATCGAGGGCGACTATGGCCTGAAACACCGCCGGCAGGTCTTGGGTTTGTCGCAGCACACCCCGCCATTCCTCCAGCCGTCCGTCCTCATCCCAATCTAGATCATAGACCATCGGATTTTTTTCGGCCGCCCGGGCCGGAGCCCTGCCTGGCTTCTTAGCTTGCTCAATCGCCGCTGCGGAGCGCGCCAGAACTGCATCGATGGCGGCCAGTTCAGCATCGAAGGCACTGGCGCCCTCCTGGCCGTCATCACCGTGCTCCTCGCTGTCCTTTGCCCCCTCTCCTGCTCCGTCGACGTCGTCATCCGCCGCCGCGTCGTTTGCCACACCGGCGCCTGCATCTCCCAAAGATGCCCCGGCCCACGGCCGGCGCAGGCCGCGTAGGCCGCGTAGGCCTTCTTCCGACAAAGGCCAGCCTGCCGGCTGAGACGCGATCCGCCGGCGGGTGCGCAGCACATCGCGAGCGATGGTGAGCTCGTGGGTCGGGGTGCGGATGTCGCGGGTGGCATCGTGGAGGACGAGGTCTTCGAGATGCACGAGTTCGCCGTCGATCCACAGCGAGGCACAGGCGTCGGCGAAATTTTGGCGCTCGAGGAAGCCGGCACCGACGGGTGAGCGTGAAATGCGCTCGTCGAGACGCGCCAGCGCGACACCGGCGTCGAAAGCCGGTCGCATCAGGGCACTCATGCTGATTTTCGCGAGATCATAAGCCATTGAAATCATGGTAAATGATTTGCTAAAGGAACTCTATATCAATATTGGAGTTCCTCACATCGTATGATTGCCAGTTGGCGGTCTAACCACCGATAAGTAACCCTTATCGATAGTTACATGGAGCCCATTGAGAGTATACCTCCGAGCCTATACTTATAGATTCTGCCGGAAATTCGCACGAAATCACTCAGAGTCGGCTGTTCAGCGTGGATAAGCGACGCAGCGCGGCACTTATTGTCCATGCAAACAGTCGCGCACCTCGATCAAATGGATTTTCAGCCATATTTCCCAGCAGCGGCGCCTGCTTGATCACCGATATCCACGGTACACTCTTTGTTAAATGACAGCCCCTATCCCCGCTCGCCCTCAGCATTGGTGCCGAGCAGATGGGAATGCAAGCATGTCAAAACCAGACCTTTCATCACGCCATTTTCAAAGCAAGATCTCAAAATTCTGCGCGTTACGCATTGCGCCAATCGCGTCGAAACGCACGTTGAGCAACGTCGAAGCGTACCTCGTCAAACTCATCTCTCATCGCAGGGCACCACCCCTCCTGAACGGTCGCATTGATTGGGCAGAAATCGCTCGCGCTTGTCGGCTCGGTGGCGAACTGACAGGCGATCTGAAAAAGCAACTCCGCATTGCCCTGGACGCGATCCTTCGGTGGCTGGGTGCGCCAGCCGCCGCGGAAGACTTCCGCTCGACTAAACAGGCATCCCGATCTAGTGGAACGGACCGGCAGGAGTTTACAGGCGCCGCCTCTACGACCAGGAAGCCAAGACTTGATGGTGATGACTATCTTCGCGCGCAATCCGCTTCGCCCCAGAGAGGACCAGAGCCTAAACCCATCCCACCGTTCCCGGATCCGTTGTTTGAGGCGAGCGACGATCCTGCTGCGTTTCAGGATGCGCTGATCTATCAGATGCGCCGTTTTGGCGAGAGCTACTGGCAGCTCTACCGTGCCGTCGTTCGGCTCGGCGAGACGTTCGACCATAAAACCATGTTGTCCTGGATCCAGGGCGAGCGTGTGCCGCGCTCCGTCACGAGCTTCGAAATCCTCGCCCGCATTGAGCGCCGATACCGGCTGCCAGCAGGATACTTCAAAGCGAAGCTACCCTACCAGACCCGCTCGTTGCTTGGTCATGACCTTGGCGACATCAGTCCCGCCGAGCGGCGCCGGATTTCAGTGCACCTCCCTGACGATTTCAGCAGCCTGCCGTTCAGCAAGCGAGAGGAAATCCTCGACTGGGTGCGCCGGGTCATCATTTCGGGGTCGACCGATTATCGGCGCTACCAGGCCGCGGCCAGCAAGCAACGCTATGCCATCCGCTTTCCGGGCGTCACCTATGGCGGAGGATCGCTGTCACCCCGTACGAATTCGCTGACGGCCAGCGCCAACAACAATACTGCGGAAGCCTTTGAAGACCCTGATCTCCTGTCCGGCGTTGTCGATGCGCCACCACGGCTCGCAATGGAAATGGCCGACCTCATCCGGTTCAAGACCTCGACACTGACGGCGATCGGTTTCCAGCGGAACGGGGTCTGGGGCGAGGAAACCGCCTCGCAGAAGATCGAGCATCTCGGCCTGATGTTCGGCGCACTGGCCGCCTCCCCCGCCGGCGTCGTCAAAGGCCGCGGCGTGCCGCTCAGCCAGCTGACCTTCGGGCTGCTGATCTTCCCCGGCGTCTGGGACTGGTATCTGCAATGGCGAGAACAGCGCCGCGGCTTCTATACCAAATGGGAAGAGGACATGCTGATGGTTGCTCAAGCCCTTACGCGCTCGGAGGTTGGCTGGATCCGCCAGCATCCCGAACTCTTGAAGAATGTGCGGCCGATCGATGGGCTCATTGCGCCGGAGGAGATCGAGTTCGCTGCTCGCGAGTGGCATGGCGCCTGCGATGCGTTTCATCGGCACGCCGCCAACCGCTCGAAGGAAATCCAGCGCGTGATGCGCGTGCATCGCGACCCCTTCGAACCGATCATGTGTGTTCTGGAGGCCGACAGTCCGCTGGCGGAATATCGCAAGATCACCGACGAGATCTTGAACCGCATGCCGGATGAGGACCGCTATCCCCGTGCGGCCGCGGAAGCCGTTCGATCCTTCCTTCTGCTTCGCCTTGGCCTGCACCTCGGGCTTCGGCAGAAGAACCTTCGCCAGCTCCGCGTCTGCCCGCGCCATCATTTCCCAACTTCGGAACGACGTCTCGAAGACATGAAATGCGGCGAGTTGCGCTGGAGCGACCGCGAGCAAGGTTGGGAGGTGCTCATCCCGTCGGTCGCCTTCAAGAACTCCGGCTCCTCCTTCTTCGGGCAGAAGCCGTTTCGTCTCATCCTCCCGGACCTGCTCGACCTCTACAAATACCTCGAAGCCTATATCGATCGCCATCGCGGCGTTTTGCTCGGCTCGGCAAAGGATCCCGGCACCTTGTTCGTCAAGACGGTGAAGACGACGAGCCTCGATGCGGCATACGACTCCACCAAGTTCTATGAAGCCTGGCGGACCGTGATCCAGCGGTACGGCATCTACAATCCCTATACCGGTCGCGGCGCCATCAAGGGCTTGCTTCCGCATGGCCCTCATAATCTTCGCGACATCCTGGCAACCCATATTCTGAAGCAGACTGGCTCCTACGAGCAAGCGAGCTATGCGATCCAGGATACGCCGGATGTGGTGCAGCAGCACTATGGTCGGTTCTTGCCACAGGACAAAGCTGCACTGGCAGCTAGGATCTTGAACCAGGTCTGGGAGGCCGCATAGGTCAGCCACCGTCCTGAGTGCAGCGCCTCCAAAGCCCAGAGTGGATGCGGGATCACCTGCGCATCCGTCTGGCAAGCATAGCGCATCACGCCGGGCGCACGTGAGCGGTTCTTATAGATCGTGGACTGAACACCGGAAACCACGTGCGTTGACGCCGAAAGTGTTCGACGATGTTTGGCCTTTTCGCCTCCGGTATCGATGAGACGGCGCCCTGGCACAATGCAATCTGCGGGTTTCAGTTATTGCAGTTAGGCACCTCAGCTACTATATTGCCGTCAAGGAGACAGCATCATGGCCAGCCAGATCATTCACTTCGCCGGGTTGTCGGATCGGGACCGCAGGGCAGCCTCGCCGCTGCCCAAGCTTACTGCTGGCGACAGGCTCGAGCTTCACGTCCACCACGAGGGCGGGCGCGAGCACAAGCTCTCGATTCCGCCGTCGGCCGCCGCTGCGGTTGAAGCCCTACTGGCGCATATGCTGCGTGGGGAGCGCGTCGCCGTCCTTGCTGAAGACCAAGAACTCAGCCCAACCGAGGCATCCGCGATCCTGGGCATCTCACGGCCTCTCGTCGTCCTGCGGATGGATCGCGGCGATCTGCCGTTCCGCTACGTAGGTAAGCATCGCCGCGCCCTCCTGAAGGACGTGCTCGCACTGAAATCCAGGCTCGACACCCGTCAGGCCGCGATGGACGCGCTTGCCGACGACACAGAGGACCTCATTCAGACCCATGGCCTCTAACCCGCCCGTCGCGGTCTACGATGCCTGCGTCCTCTATCCATTTCACCTGCGCAACGTCCTGATGCAGTGCGCCTTCGACGGTCTTGTCGAAGCACGCTGGACGGACGAGATTCATGATGAGTGGATTCGCAATCTCGCGGACAACGCGCCGACTTTGCCCATTGAACGCCTCATAGCAACACGCGACAGGATGAAGTCCGTCTTGCCGGACGCGGACGTCACGGACTACCGCCACCTCATTCCGGAGCTCCGACTGCCCGACCCTGACGATCGGCATGTCTTGGCCGCCGCCATCGCCAGCAGAGCCGCGTATATCGTTACGTGGAACCTCAAGGACTTTCCGGCGAAGGATCTAGCCTCTCATAGCGTGACAAGCCAATCTCCGGATGCTTTCCTCACCGACCTCCATGCGGCGTTTCCCGATGCGCTGATCTCCAGCGTCAAACGAGCCCGGCACAATCTCCGAAAGACGATGCCCTCGGTCTACATGTTTATCGATGAACTTCAACAAAGTGGCCTGAAGACTTTTCCGGCACTGCTTCGTCAGAAGATCGGCGGGCTGATCTAACTGACAAGCGTCTACGGGCTCCAGCTACCCTAGCTATCAACTATTCCTCTTCGCCCCCGGCCGTCTCCTGGGCTCCCTCCTGCATACCCTTCCGGCTGAGCAGCCCCGCATCCTCCAGCGCCTCGATATCCGGCAGGTCGCGCAACGTATCCATGCCGAAAGCCGATAGGAAGTGCTTCGTCGTCACATAGGTATAGGGGGCGCCCAGCGTCGGGCTGCGCGGGCCGGAGGCGAGGAAATTGGCATTGCGCAGGCTGGCGATCGTGTCGCGGCTGACCTCCTTGCCGAAGATTTTCGACAGGTCGCCGCGGGTGATCGGCTGGAAATACGCGATCGCCATCAGCACCATCGCCTCGAAGTCGGACAGCGCCGGCGCCCCTCCCCCCGTCGACGCTTGCGACGCCCGGATCGCGGACGCGTAAGCCGGACGCGTTCGGTGCTGCCAGCCGCCGGCGACAGAGACGATGTCATAGGGCCGGCCCTTCAACTCCTCGCGCAGGTCATCGATGAGCAAATCGATGCTGCAATCCTTACCGACGACACGGGTCAGCGTCTCGCGGGCGACCGGCTCGGCCCCGGCAAAGATCACCGCCTCGACGCGCAGCATCCATTCGCGCCAGCGCAGCTCCGGCGGCAGGTCCGCCAACTCCCGATCAAAGAGATGTTCATCTCCAGCGTTCGCTTGCCTGGTGCGTCCTTTGCCCTGCGGTGCTTTGGCTGCGTTGGATCCGTTCATGTCACAACCCGTAAATCCGGAACGCGCTACGGCCGGACAGTTCCCGCACGGCGCCAAAGCTTTCCAGCCGGTCGAACAGCCGGGTTGCCGCCCAGCGCGATAGAGAGGTGCCGGGTGCCGAGGCTGCCACGGCGTCCACCTTGAGCAGCCTTTCGATGACCGCGCCGGCACCTTTGGTGCGCACCTTCGGCGCGGCGGCAAGCAGCGTCTCGGCGCGGCGCGCAATCTCGCCCGCGGTGCGCAGGGCCGCGCCCGTCCCCTCGACTAGGGCGAGGCAGACGGCACGGGCAAAGGCCGGCTCACCCGCGCGCACGCGGCCCCTGCCCCCAAGCGTCTTGAAGGCCGGGCCATAGCGCTCGGCCATCAGCAGCGGCACGGCACAATCCCATTTCAGCAGCGCGGCGATCAGCAGATCGGCCAGCATCCAGGCGAGCGGTT
>Ga0180218_1000678_pt1 | contig 27391 bp, 32 predicted proteins | sample eDN3rd37CKraftBY_FD_151334 | JGI IMG/M metagenome (GOLD analysis project Ga0180218, IMG submission 151334) | Enriched backyard soil microbial communities from Emeryville, California, USA - eDNA 3rd pass 37_C Kraft BY (version 2) (version 2) | ecosystem: Environmental > Terrestrial > Soil >... | reverse complement strand
CCGCCTTACAGCGCGAGCAAATAGAAATTTCGGTACTGCCTATTAGAAGCCTCACAAGGGATCTTTGGTTCAACGCCAATGCGAACTTCCACGAAACCATTGTTTCGTGGGCGAATAATCGCTTTTTCACCCAATCAGTCCGGTGGCAGAACCATCTTCGCCGCATGACCGAATACTCTGACTTTGACCGTTTGGGCGAAGAACGCATCCGCGGGGCTTGTAGAGATCACTTGGGCATCCTGGAAGCCATCGAGAGCAATGATTTTGAATTTGCTGCCGCTCTGCTCAAACGCCATATAAGTCGTTCGGGCGCTGAAGACATTTAATCTGATCTCCGTACAAATGTTATTTCTCGGCATCGACTCTTCAACGCATTCTTGCCCGGCCAATCAAGCTGATAAATCGCCGGTTTGAAACGTTGCCGATATTGATAAAGGGCTCAGCCGCTTGCGTATGTCTTTATGTGAATAAACGAGCTACCTGCTTAGTAGTCCAAGTTTTCATCCGCTCCCTAAGCTCGCTTCAGATTCCAAATAAAGAACGTTCCGAAATTTAGCCCAAGTTACACGAAGCCAACTTCGTTCAGACTGCCAGCCAAGAATTTTATTTGCATATGGACGCTATGACGTTTCCTATGGCGCCCGTTTCTACGATACTAAGCAGGCTCTCGGGTAAGAAGAAGGATTTTCGCCGTAGAAGCAAATCCATTCGATAACGAGCGACAATGTGTCATCGTCATTTGCAGGTGGGTCCGCTATTACGGCAAATTGTGAGAGAACGTGAAAGTCATCTGTTGCGGCCGCAAAGTTTGCAGGAACTGCGTGCTGCGCCCGCGCTGGCTCGACAGCATAGATAAGGATGGCGCTTTCGGTCGCCAGCGCCACGTCACCGCGAATGGGTATCTACCGCGTTTCCAGAAGGCTATGAAACAGTTGGCGCAGTACGTTGCGGTGTTCAAAACCGATGCCAGGGCGGTCAGACATACTGATGCGTCCATCTGCCACAACAGTGTCGTCCGCAAGCCCACAAAGCGGCTGAAAACTGCTGAGGTTCACCTCCGCGCCTCCAAGGCCTAGCGCTGCCACTACGTGCTGACAAAATTGATGGCCACCATGTGGCCAGAATGCCTTTTTCGACCATCCGTGTTTGACGTAAAGGTCAACGATTTTGAGGTAGACAGGCAGCCCGTAACAGTGAACTGGATCAAATACCAAAATGTCGTGATCGGGTCTTAAACCACCGTGGCGCGCCAACAGCCTAGCCTCAGATAGAGAAAATAATGCTTCGCCGGCAGCAAGCGGCGGCGCGTAAATTTCGGCAACGTCAGATTGAGTATCGAAATCCAACGGATCACAGATATCTTCGAACCACCACAGTTCCTTTGCCGAGAGCGCGGTAGCAGCCTGTATTGCACTTTCATGGCTGTAGGCGTTCATCGCGTCCGCAGCCAAACAGGAATAGCCATATGGCAATTCTTTTGCAGCTATATCGATCCGCCGTAAATCTTCCGATATTTCACCTTTACCGATCTTGATTTTCGCATGCGTGAAGCCCCGGTCAACAATCAGTCGAATTTCGGCGCGCAACGCAGAAAGGTCGTCGATGGGATAGGGATATCCGCCCGCAGCGTAACAGTTAATTTGAGACCTTGGCTCGGAATTACCGCCCAAGCTTTGGGCGAGAAAGCTGAATAGTGGGACGTCTTCGATTTTTGCCGCGGCATCCCAGATTGCCATGTCTAAGGCTCCGACCGCAACGCATCGTTCGCCATGGCCGCCGGCCTTTTCGTCAGACATCATTAGCTTCCAAGCGCGAAACGGATCGATATTATCGTTTGAAGAATTGGATAATTGATCAGTATCGGCTGCAAGCAGGCGAGGAGCAAACCGTTCTCTGATCAATCCTGACTGGGCGAAGCGACCCACAGAACCGAAGCCATATCCGACAATAGGGATCCCGTTACGCAAAACATCAGTCACGACACCGACAATACTCGTCGTTAGCCGCGACTGATGAATGCTACAATCCGCAAAACGGCTGAGATCAATCGACCTTTCTCTGATATCAACAATTCGCATTGCAAAACCCTGAATTGATCAGCCTGACAACATGAGATGCGATACGGCCTCCGCAGCTTCGCATTACAGCGAGAGAGAAGGCAACCTAGACGCCAACAGTAGGCGCGCTATTTTCTTGGCGACCAGGGGGATCGCATGTGCAATCTTTACAACATCACCCCGGCACATGAAGCAATGCTTGGCCTGTTTCCGAAGTTCGGTGATGTGGCGAACCGCGTCGGTCCCCAGATGGATATCTTTCCCGACTATCCAGCCCCAGTTTTGCGGAACATCAGAATCGGTGAGCCGGAACTGGCCCTTCTCCGTTGGGCCAGTTCCGGCTCTCTTTTATGCATCAGCCTGATGATGATCGACACCTTGGCGCTCGTTCGGGAAAGGCTGGATCGGCGGCCGTTGATCTCCTTCAGCACCAGGGGTTATTCATTTTCACAAATCTGCTCGGATTAGGACCGAATTTCATTGAACAGGATTGGTTTTCATGACATTGTGCCCGCCGGATAACTTCATGGACAGGTATCAAAATTCATGCTTCAAGGGCAAAAGAAGCCATTTTCAGGCCCAGTAAGCGTTTTTCACGACCGTCGACTGCCGGAACGAGCAATCCCAGTCGGATACGCCACCCTGATCGACGCTTTCGAATTAGCTGTTCCGGTGCCGATCAACCTCTCCGCCATCGGTGCGCGCCACAAAGTCTATCAAGCTGGCGGCTGGAAGCTCTATACGCCACGCCATCAACCAGATGCTAGTCTCACAGGTCATCTGACCTTCGCATTACGTTACGAAGGTCTGGATTTGGCCGTCCTCAAGGCCCTGTTTCGGGCGACTGGGCCAGAGCCGCTTATCGAGATCGTGCGTGCAGCACCAACAGGTGCTTATGCGCGGCGTCTCTGGTTTCTTTATGAATGGCTGCTCGACGCCAGGCTCGCGCTCGACGATGCGGTTCAGGGCACTTACGCCTCTGTCGTCGATCCCGATCTGCAATGGGCGATCGATGGAACGACATCCCCCCGCCATCGGGTGAAGAATAATCTGCCGGGCACGCCGGCCTTCTGCCCGATGATCTTCCGCACACCCAGACTGGATGCTTTCATCGCACGAGATCTCGGCGAGGAAGCGCGGCGCCTGATAGCTGAGGTGCCGGCGGATTTGCTTGCCCGTACCGCGGCTTTCCTGCTCCTCAAGGATTCACGGTCAAGCTTTCAGATTGAGGGCGAGCACCCCCCGCAGAAGCGAATTCAGCGCTGGGGACAGATCATTGGAGAGGCCGGTCGCCATCCAATCGACCGTGCCGAACTGGAGCGATTGCAGCGCATTGTCATTGGCGATGCGCGTTTCGTGCATCTCGGTTTGCGTGCTGATGGCGGTTTTGTCGGAGAGCATGATCGCTTGAGCGGTGCGCCCATTCCGGATCATGTCAGCGCCCGGCATGACGATCTGTCGGCTTTGATCGATGGATTGACTGCCTTCGACCGCGGCGCGGGGCGGCGGCTTGATCCGGTTCTTGCGGCAGCCACGCTCGCCTTCGGCTTTGTCTATATCCATCCATTCGAGGACGGAAATGGGCGCCTGCATCGCTATCTCATCCATCATGTTTTGGCCGAACGCGGTTTCAATCCACCTGGGCTGGTGTTTCCTGTCTCGGCGGTCATTCTCGACCGCATTGACGAGTACCGCCATGTGTTGGAGACCTATTCCCGTCGCCTGTTGCCCCACATTCGCTGGCGCCCGACCGATCGGGGCAATGTCGAGGTGCTAAACGAAACGGCCGATTTCTATCGTTATTTCGACGCGACACCCCACGCGGAATTTCTGTTCGAATGCGTGGCGCGCACCATCGATGTCGACCTGCCCGCAGAGACCGCCTTCCTGAAAACCTACGATAGTTTTAAGAATGAGGTCTCGCGCATGATCGACATGCCGGACAGGCTGTTCGATCTCCTGTTCCGCTTCTTAAGCCAGAACGGCGGTAAGCTGTCGAAGCGTGCCCGCGAAAGGGAGTTTGCAGCCCTGACTGAAGAGGAGACTACGCGTATCGAACTTATCTACACCGAACTGCTGCAGTCCTGATCGCGCGTGCCAACGATTCTGCGATGCCGTCAGGCAGCTGCCAATTTGCTTCGTCTACGCGTTTCTACCGGAGCGGCGTGGTCAGGCCGGCGAATTGTTTCGTCTATGTCATCCGCCTTTAGCAAATGCAGACTGCATGCCCCATAAACAGAGCATCAAGCCGCTCTATGCTATGTTAACGGCTCGACCGTTGCACGGAAACCTTGCTCGTGATCGGCATGAAGATCGAAACCAACCCAAAAACGGCGCACGTAACAGCCGCAAACAGCGGAAGCCCGTGCAGTGTCATCTCCATGGCTACACGGATAAAAATGCGAAACATCAAACTCCCTACAGGGTGATTGGCTGCGCCGCAACCACCAGACCGCTTTAGCTGATCGGCCAGCCGGTCAACCATAGGCCTCAGGTGGAACGCGGCCTTGCCGACCCAATCGGCCGAACGGCCCGGTGCAGATCAAGTCCTGCTCGTTCCTGGCTCTGGCGATATAATAGCAAATAGTCCGGATACTTGCTGACCAGAACATAGACCAGTGTTGCTTCCGGGGGCAGGCAAACGGTGATCAGATGTGCCGGAGCTGGCGCCTGGGTTAGCCCGTCGGTGCAGGCCCGGCAGGCATATTTTGGCCGCGCTGTAACGATGACACGCAACCGCGCCGGTACGATGTCCAGCCGCTCGCTTCGGTCTTCACCGATCTTATGCATTACGCCACAACCGCAAGGACAAATCAGGCTGTCCGGTTCGATGTTTTCTTCAGTACGTGGCAATGAAAATGCTTATGGTGCGCGTCATCTAGCAAAACAGGTCGGAAATTTAGCTGAATGGAAGAAGACCGTTTCTTTGCTGGAATCCATACCGCTCGACAAAGAGGATGAAAAGCGGTGCATTGAGGCGGCGATTTACAGCTTTCGTACGTTTGAGATCAATTACGAGAAAGCATCTGGTGAGCAATAAGATCGCGAGTAAAATAAGAGCTTGTTCAGCTGTTATGAATTCGCTTAGCTGATGCATGATTTATTGCTAAATAATCAGAGTTCGAGAGTGCTGCTTGCGATGCCGCCCTACATTTGAAATCTGGGGTGATCCAGATTAAATCTGTTTGCGTATAACGCTGATGAACACAATAGTTTCGTTCCTCTCACAACAGTGGCACATGGGAGCTCAGCATAATTTACAGGATCTGGCTTCGCTACATCTGAGCGGATGGGGTTTAATACGAATGAATGGACAGACCGCACCCGAAGATCAGCCCTCGATGGAGGAATTGATGCTGGCGGTCAGTTCGCTACGCGACGTGGACGCGTTCGAGGTGATTTTCAAGCATTTTGCACCCCGGGTGAAGGCTTATATGGCTAAACTGTCTGTTGATACGCATACAGCGGAAGAACTAATGCAAGAAACCATGATTGCCGTCTGGAACAAGGCTGATCAGTTTGATGTTGCCAAAGGAGCCTTGTCCACCTGGATTTTCACCATTGCACGAAACCAGCGCATCGATGCAGTGCGACGCGCCCGGCGCCCGGAGTTCGACCCAACCGATCCGGCCTTTGTGCCCGACGAGCAACAGCCCGCTGACTTGATGATCGCCGAGCGGCAAACCGCCAGCCAGTTGCGCGCTGCAATGGCCGACTTGCCGAAGGAGCAATCCGCCTTGCTTGAACTCGCTTATTTCGAGGAAAGCACGCATAGCGCCATCGCAAAGAAGCTGAACCTCCCGCTTGGGACGGTTAAATCTCGCTTGCGGCTTGCATTCAACAAATTGCGCGCAGCGCTCGATAATTCGGGAGCGCACTGATGAATATCAAGCATCATCTGAGCGACGAACTCCTTTCAGGCTATGCTGCGGGCACGTTGGCCGAGGGTTGGAGCATCGCGATCGCCACTCATCTTGCGCTCTGCCCGGCCTGCCGTTCAAGGCTCAAGCAGTTTGAACAGATTGGCGGTCAGCTTCTTGACGCGATTGAGCCGCAGAAACTCGAAGCATCCAATTGGGATAGTTTCAAAGACAGGTTGCAGAAGACACCACAATTAATGGAACATTCGGCACCGCGCTTCGAAATAGATCAGCCTGCCGTGATACCCGAACCGCTGCGATTCTATGTCGGTGGCGATTTGCCGGACCTGAAATGGAAATCGCTTGGCCGGGGCGCCTATCAGCTGCCAATCGAGACTGGCGACCGCGAAACGCAGGTTCGCCTTTTGCGAATTCCAGGGGGGAAGCCGGTGCCAGAACATGGGCATGGCGGTCGCGAACTGACATTGGTGTTGAGCGGCAGTTTCCATGATGGAACCTGGCTTTTTACACGCGGTGACATTGAGGAAGCGGATGCTGATCTTGTGCATCAGCCGATTGCCTCACCGGATGGCGATTGCATCTGTCTTGCGGTGACTGACGCACCGCTCAAATTCCAGAGCTGGCTTATGCGGCTCGTGCAGCCATTGATCGGCATCTAAAGAAAAGGCGGCATATTTGCCGCCGTTTTGATTAGTTCAACACGACAATTGCCGCATTCAACGCTGTCGCCAGCGATAGCCATATGAGGTATGGCACGAATAGCAGCGCCGAGATGCGATCTGGTTGCCATGCGCGAATAATAAACAAAAGCACGCAAAACCAGACGCCGATGATTACGACAAGCCCCAGCACGGTCATGTGAGCGCCGAAGAAAATAGGCGTCCAGATGAAATTCAATACCATCTGGCCAAACCACGGTCCGCGCCGCTTCCACCCACGATCGCTTATCCATGTGCGCCAGCCTGCAACGGCAATGAAGATATAAAGTATCGTCCAGATGGGGCCAAAGGCTGCGTTAGGCGGGGTAAACCAAGGCTTTTGAAGCGCTGCATACCATTCGCCCGGCGGGAGACCGATACCGATTGCCATTCCTACAACAATGATGACGAAGACGAAGACGGCCAGAAGACCCCATTTTTGCATATGCTTACTCCAACCTAGCCGCCGATCCGCGACGTAACCCAATAGCCAATATAGGCTGACGCGGCAGACAGGACAGTGCCCCAGACCACGTCTGCGATTGTCAGGGTCCATGACCAGTTTTTCAAAGTGGCCTGATTGGTCAGATCATAAGTCGCATAAGCGACGAATCCGAGAAGCGCACCGCGAACGAACGTGACTGTACCACTACCGGCCAGAAGTCCGGGCTTGACCGCAAAGAAAACCAGTCCAAACACGAAAATCACATAGAAAACGACAGCTGGTGCGAGACGAAAACCCGGCGCAAGCATGTCACCCATGACAGGGCGGTAAAACACGTTCGCCATGTTGGACAACCAAACGGAGTCGATTGCCAGAAATGCAACCGCTGTCACTAAATAGGCTATGAGATAATCTTTCATCGATAGTTCGCTCCTCTTACTTGATGCGGGTCCAGCCCACATTGCGACACAGGAGGCCAGCCAGAACGCAGCCATTGGTCGTCATAGTGTCGCCGTCGACTTTCACCCTGATCTTGTAGGTCAGGTTGCGTTGCGGATCGAAAGCCGTACCAGAATATTGCCCGTCCGCAGTTTCGTTGATGCTCATCACCAGCCGGTCGCCGGTTTTCTCTTTTGGTGTTCCGGGCTTGATCCAGGTGTTGGTCGCGCAGATATCCTTGCCGCATCCCGCAACTCTCACCCGCGCGTTGCCATCTCCGCGCGCCCAGTTACCGTTGATCTCAGCCGGCTGCGCCGAGAAGGGAAACAACACTGTCATCATGCCGACCGTCAGTATCCATTTCATCGACGCTTCCTTCGTTAGTAGGTGTGGAGTCTAAGCATGTTCAATCGTGTAGAGCCCAACATTGATTGCTCCTTCCTCGAACCCACCTTCGCAATAGCAAAGGTAGTATTCCCAAAGCCGTCGGAATTTATCGTCAAAGCCAAGCTTCGCGATTTCAGGCCAGTTGGCGATAAAGCGCTGACGCCATTCGGCGAGTGTAAGCGCGTATGAATGGCCGAAATGCTCGGTCTCCTTTAAAACCAGACCGGCCTTCGCAAGGTCGCGCTCAAGCACTTTATCTGACGGCAGAAAGCCCCCCGGAAAGATGAATTTCTGGATGAAATCGGCCTTGCGGCGATAATTTTCGTAGCGCGCTTCTTCTATTGAAATGACCTGCAGGACTGCTCTGCCGCCGGGCTTGAGACAGCGTTTCAGGGTTGCGAAATATTCCGGCCAATAGGCTTCGCCAACGGCCTCAAACATTTCGATTGATACAATGCGGTCAAACTGGCCCTGAACATCGCGGTAATCCTGCAAGCGAAGGTCAACGGCTTCGCTGAGGCCCCCGTTTTCAACTGCGGCTTTTGCCCAGGTGAGCTGCGACGGCGACAGGGTTATTCCTGTCACATGGGCATTACGACAGTTTGCGAGATAGCCAGCTAAGGCGCCCCAGCCACAACCGATCTCCAGAATTCTTTCGCCGCCCTCAAGCGCCAGTTTTTCAGAAATATACTGCAACTTCTGCTCCTGGGCACTTTCAAGGCTATGGGTCGTCTCAGTCCAGATCGCTGATGAATACAGCATCGAAGGGTCGAGCCACCGGGCATAGAAATCATTGCCGAGATCGTAGTGGGCTTCGATGTTGCGCCGGCTGCCGCGACGCGTGTTTGCATTGAGCAAATGGCAGATACGGTTCAGCGCTCGCGTCCAACCAGATCCGCGCAATGTGGATATAAGCGTATCGCGATTGCGCGCCGCAAAACGGATGACCGATGTGAGATGGGGCGACGTCCATTCGCCTTCGATATAGGATTGCGCAAAGCCGATATCCCCGCCCGTCAGCAGGCGACGCAGGCTGTTCCACTTGGCAATCGTGACTCTGGCTTCCGGTCCAGGCAATGGACCATTAACGGCAATGACCTCACCGCCGGGCAGCGAAAGTACCAACCGTCCATGCTGAATCTGCTTCAGCAGTCGTTTCAACACGATAGCCGAAGGGCTGAAAGGAGGCCGTTGGATCCGGCTTGATGCCGATAGTTGATGATATTCGTCGAGCTGGCTCATGCGGCCTTGTTCCTCTGCTGGGCGGTCTCGTTACGAACAGATGTGATGGAAATATCTGGCGCTGCAGGTCGTTTGCGTAAACCAATGCCCTTCAACCAGATTTTCAGCGCCTCCCAGTGAATGCCGCCAATCACTTTCAAGGTGAGAAACGGAATTGTAAGAAAGGCGCGTAGCAAGGCGGCGTCGCTCAATTCAACCCGGCGCGCCAGATGGCGGGCAGTCAAAAGCAGGCCTTCATCGTCAAAACTGTTGATGCGGATGGAAAGCCAGTCTGCGGGAGGCGTGACTTCAAACTCATATCGCAGCTTCATGTCCATGAAGGGCGAGACGTAAAAAGCCTTGTCGCAGCTTTGTACGATGCGTCCGTTAACGCAGTTATGGACCGGGATCATATAGCCGTGGCGCTGGCGGAAAGTATTATCAACTTCCCAAAGGATTGCCACAAGCTCACCGCCACAATTATAGCAGAAGAAAACACTGAGCGGGTTAAATGCCCAGCCCGCAATACGCGGCATAGTGAGCAGGCGGATCGCACCGCCATCAGGCAGTATTCCGGCTGCCTCCATGGCACGTTCCACCTGCTTACGCAGCGGCAGAGCCGATCCATCGCCTCTGTCTTTCCTGTAGAAAGAAAACAGATTGAAACGGTCAAGTGAAAACAGCTTCAATTTGCGATCGAGGGCTTCCAGTTCATCAAGGTCGAGCAGGAGCGAGTAGATTTTATAGGCCAGTTTGTGAACCTTCGGTCGTAACCGCGCATGGGTCACATGACCGGGAAACAGTGCCGACTGGAAGCTCTCGGTCATGCCAGTGCCCTTTCCCGGAGAGTCAAACTCTGGCGAACGATGCGCCCACTTTCCTGCTCGACCAGCCATGGGCGGCGCATACCGCCCAGATCTTCTGCCACGGCGAGACCGGCCTGAAGACCGTCCTCATGAAAGCCGGAGCCGAAATGCGCGCCGCAAAACCATGTCCGGCGCTGCCCTTGCAAGGACCAGATTTCTTTCTGCGCACGATCCGTTGCCATGTCGAAAATCGGATGTTCATAGATCTCGCGACGGATCACCAGTTCCTCGCGCGGTGCACGACAAGGATTGAGCGTAACAAAAGTCTCAGGCGCGTTGCCCAGCGGTTGCAGGCGGTTCATCCAGTAAGTAATGGATGGTTGCGTCGGGCCAGTGGCTGCGTTGGTAAGGTAATTCCAGCTGGACCACGCCGCACGACGATTGGGCATCAGCGAAATATCGTTGTGCAGCACCGCTTCATTTCGTGAATATTGAAAGGCGCCAAGAATGCGGCTTTCATCCCCGCTCGGATCGGCCAACATCCGCAAAGCCTGATCGGCATGCGTGGCAATCACAACATCGTCGAACACATGGGAAATGCCGTTTCCGTCGATCAACTCGACAGAATGTTCGGCACGTCGCACGGATTTGATCGGTGTTGAGAGCCTGATCCGGTCCGCATAGGGCTTTATGATCCGCCTTAGATATTCCCGACTGCCGCCAGTTACCGTACGCCAGATTGGCCTGTCACGAAGAGCAAGAAGACCGTGATTGCAACAGAAGCGGACGAAGCTTGCAGCCGGATATTGCCCGACTTCCATGGCAGGGGTGGACCAGATCGCTGCTGCCATCGGATAAAGATGATCATCACGAAAAGCCCGGCCATAACCATTGCGTTCAAGATAATCATCAAGTGAAATACCGCCCATGATACTCAGGTCTTTTGGTGCATTGCGATAAAATCGCAAGAGATCGCGGATCATCGACCAGAAGCGCGGGCTGACCAGATTGGAGCGCTGGGCAAAGAGGCCGAGCCCGGTACCGCCGGAATATTCGAAAGCGCCATTTCCGACTGAAACGGCAAACGACATGTTCGACGCGGCGGTTGGCACTTCAAGCGCGCGAAACAGGGCGGTCAGATTGGGATAAGTCACTTCATTATAGACAATGAATCCGGTATCGACGGCCACAGGACCGTGACTGCTCTCAAATTCTACGGTGTTGCAATGGCCGCCGATGCGGTCCGATGCTTCAAATAAAGTCACATCGTGGCGTTGCGAAAGCAGCCATGCAGCAGACAATCCGGAAATCCCGCTACCGATAATCGCGACGCTGAGATGCTTATGGCTGCCCGGACTGTTCGTGATATCCATAGTCCCTCTCTTTACCGCGGGTTGAGCTGCGTGTGTGTTGCATTTTCATCGTTTTACGTTTTGAGAAGAAGTTTGGTTCAATCCGCGACGAAACTTTTTTATTTTTTTGAGCCGCTTAAGAAACCAAGCAGACAAACAGAACGTATTGCATGAGGAAAAGCGAACTCCCAATAAAGGTCCGCCATGCAACCCGGTCTGCTCTTAGTTGTTGCCATCAGCCTGTCTGCCATCATGGCATTTGCCTGGGCGCTTGAACGAAAGACCGGCAAAAGCGGCTGGATCGACGCTATCTGGTCGTTTTCAGTGGGGGTGGGCTCAGTCATAGCCATTATTCTTGCAGATGCGACATGGCAACGGCGCTTAGCTATAATGATCCTCATTCTGGTGTGGTCGCTGCGTCTTGGCTTTCATATCGCCAAGCGTAGCATGCGCCATGGCGAAGACCCGCGTTATGCAAAGCTGCTAAAAGAATGGGGCGAAAACGCTTCCGTTCGCTTATATTGGTTTTTGCAGATACAGGCTCTCGCAGCCTTCATTTTGGTTCTGGCTGTCTATCTCGCTGTGGTTGGTCGCCCCGGTTTTCCATATGTCTGGGATATGGTCGGGGTTGCAATCATCGCCATAGCGTTGATTGGTGAAGCGCTGTCTGATGCGCAGCTTGCGCAGTTTCGCATGACTCCAGAAGCCAAAACAGAAATTTGCGAAACCGGTCTTTGGGCTTATTCCAGACATCCCAACTATTTCTTTGAATGGCTGTTCTGGTGCGCGTGGCCGTTGATGGCAATTACCGGATCGCCATGGAGTTGGCTGTCGCTTCTTGCTCCGATCCAGATGTATTGGCTGCTGGTGCATGTCTCTGGCATCCCGTTGCTTGAGGAGCATATGCTGAAATCGCGCGGTGAAAAATTCCGTGCCCTGCAACATCGCGTAAATGCATTCTTTCTCGGGCCAAGGAAAGGCAACGGAAGATCGAGGGGCTTGACATGAATATGGTGGCTTCCGTGCGTTCGAAAATGCGTTCTGCAACACATAAACCGAGGATCATTGAATGACCGCGAAAGCGCTTATCTGGTTGCGCAACGATTTACGTGTGGCCGACAATCCTGCGCTTTATGCCGCTTTCCATCGAGGAGGCGCGGTCTCCGCCCTTTTTGTGCATGAAACCAATCCACAATTGCGCGCACCCGGCGGTGCTGTCCGTTGGTGGTTAGAGCAGAGCCTGGACTTGATTCAGAAAAGTCTCAATGAACGAAATGTCGAATTGATTGTTGCCGATGGCGATGCGCTCAACATCATTGAACAATTAATCAAGGAAGACGGTTTTGATAGCGTTTTCTGGAACCGTCGATATGCTCCTCAGGAACGTGGAGTCGACGCGTTCATCAAATCCACCTTAATGGAACAAGGTATACACGTTCAGTCTTTTGCGGGTAATCTACTGGCAGAGCCTTGGGAGATTAAATCCGGGCAGGGCGGTTCTTATCAAGTTTTTACACCATATGCCAAATCGCTGCGAAGGCAGGGCGTGAGCAAACCACTACCCTCGCCAGACCAAAGGGTCGAGCCATCGACCGTCAAACACAAGCCCAAGCGGGACGCTTACAAAGAGCCCAACTGGGCTCGAAAGATGAGTGGTTTTTGGAAAATAGGCGAAACGGCTGCCATCGGCCAGTTATATCATTTCTTTGATACGACTATTCGAAGTTATGCCGGGGATCGAGATCGTCCCGACCTTGACGGCACATCAAAACTTTCGGCCCATCTGCGCTTCGGCGAAATTAGCCCGAGACAAGTCTGGCATGCCACTGTGTCACTTATGGATCAAGATCATAGTACTGTGCCTGGCGGTCAAAAATTTCTTTCTGAACTGATCTGGCGAGATTTCCATTATCATCAACTTTATTATCGTCCAGATATTGCTGAAATCGACATGCGCGACACTCTGGCAAATATCCGCTGGCAAAGCAATTTAGAGGTGATCAATTCCTGGAGGAAGGGTAAAACGGGCATCCCGATAATCGATGCTGGTATGCGTCAGCTCTGGGCGACAGGCTGGATGCACAACCGTGTGAGAATGTTGGTGGCATCGGTTTTATGCAAGAACATGCAAATCGATTGGCGCGAAGGGGAAAAATGGTTCTGGGATACCTTAGTGGACGCGGATGTCGCGAGCAATCCGGGGAGCTGGCAGTGGGTAGCCGGTTGCGGGATGGATGCCGCCCCTTATTTCCGTGTTTTCAATCCGGTCCTGCAAGGAGAAAAATTCGATACAAAAGGCGTTTATGTGCGCAAATGGGTGCCCGAGATTGCAGCATTACCGGATCGCTGGATCCATAAGCCATTTGCGGCGCCCCCGGCGGTTTTGCGTGAAGCGGGAGTTGTTTTAGGGCGGACTTATCCACTTCCCGCATTCAGCCCCCCTAGAGTTTCTTAGTGCCCGACTCAAAATTCGAGCCTTGCGATACGCCGTGTCATTCGCCTGATTGACGAGATGAACATCCATGCCTCTGCGAATGCAACTGAGGCCTCCCAGTCTTTTGCCAGACGGCGGCAGCGATTGAACCAGGCGAAGATTCGCTCGACGATCCACCGTTTGGGCAAAACTACAAAGCCCCTGACCTGATCGGAGCGCTTGACGATTTCAATTGCCAGTGCTTCGATATGTGCCACAGCAGTTGTTAGCTTTTCGCCAGCATATCCGCCATCGGCAAAGAGTTTCTTCACAGCGGGATAGTTGTCACAGGTGCGATTGATCAGATCGAGTGCACCGTCTCGCGCTTGCAGGCGTGGCTCTCGAAGATCGCTTCGTTGAAACCATGGCAAAGGTAGACGGCACCGTCGATTCAGACATCAAACTTGGTTTCTGACTTGACGAAGTTTGATGTCGATGCATCCCATTCGATGAGTTCGGAGTTTTCCGGCCAAATCGCTGGCCCGACGGCCTGTCGCACGGTTTCCCTTTGTCGATAATGCCACGATTGGCGGTCAGCCGCTCCTCCTCGATACATGTGTCTTCATAGATCGTATGCAGGGGCGGTCGACGGATCGCGTCAAGGAACTGATGGCCACCCGCCTCAATAATCACAGCTCTGTTGCGATCCAGGAGCTGGCGCACACAATTGGCGTGCTGGATCCCACCGATCCACGGACACCATCTGTTGTGAAGGTGATCAACGAGGTCATCAGTTCGATGCCCGGACATCGCATTCTCACGCCGGATGTTGATGTACTGGGCCGCGCTGCGGTTCTTAACGGCATCATGTGTCGCATTCAGGGGTACAAAAACAGTCAAAGGTTCCGCTGCCCACTTTATATCTGCTGGCTCTGAAGCATGGCCTCGTAGTCTTGACCCGTAACATTTCGGATTACGACTTCTGCAATCAGCTCGGTCCCTCTGGAAGAGTGCTATTTTATAGAAACTAGACACATCGACTATTATGGGAAGCAGGCAACTTAGGAGTGCGCAGACGCTCCACAGGCTGCTGCCCGATACGGAACGGAGCAAGCTCCGCATCTGTGAAAGCGCCCGCAGCAATCTCATGCAGCGCAAGATCCTGCGTTGTCATTTCTTCCAGCGCCAGTCGAGGCCCATCGCCTCGCCTCAACCCCGACAACGCATGGCCGCGGCGAGAGTCAGCCCGGACCTGTTAGGCATAACCTATTGGGCATCGATTGTGACAAATGGATTCATGGGATCACCTTACGCTGCTTCGAGATGTCCCGGACTGGCCGACTTGGCATCCACACCTCTTTCGAGAGCGAGTAGGGCCTGCTCGACCTCATCAATGCGCGAGGGGCGGCCGTTCTCAGGCATGCCCTCGTTTGTGGCCTTATCGATCAGGAATTCCGTCCAGGCCCAGTTCATCAGGATCGACCGCCTCGCATCAAACGGGAGCCGGTTGTCGGTCACGACATCCATCGGCGAAGCCCAGCCGCCATCCCAATCATCGCGATTGGCCTCAATCGACATGGCTCGACGGTACTTGTCCGGAAGCCCGGCGAGGCCAAGCTTGCCGAGCGTCGCATCGGAGAATGTGCTTCGCCGTTCTTCAGACTTATCCATGGTAAACCTCGCCTTATCCTTTGGTACCTCCACGACGTGGCAAAGACCCTGCCGCTGCGCGTAACGGATCGCAGACGCCAGCGTCGGGAACTTAAGCTCAACCTGCTTCAGTGTATCCCGGCTGCCGGTGTAACCCATGAGCGGTTCAATAAAAGATGGGCTGCGCATCTCGAACACGAGCTTCCATTGATCGCGCGACGGAGCACTGGTAGCCGCCGAGCGAGATGGGCGGTAGATTCGTGCCACGGCATCGCTGGGGAATAAGGAACGTCTCATTGAAGACGTCGTATAACAAATGCCGTTGGCTCCAGGCACAGCCCGGCCGATAAGACCATCTGCCATGGATGTCCTTCTTGCAGCAATGTTCATGGTTCTTCCTCCGTAAGCGGTGAAGATCGGCGCCGGCGGGCGCAACGAACCGGCCGACGCCGAAACCATAGTCAGCTCGTGATCGCTATGCGTTTTACCTTCGACTGAGCCTTTTCGGTCTTGGGAAGCACGAGGCTCAGCACGCCATTTCTGAACCTGGCGTTTATCTCGTCCTCGACGATTTCCCTCCCAACCGGGATACGGCGCTCGAAACGGCCGTAGAAGCGTTCCGAGAACTGCTTGTCCTTGTCCTTGTCCTCAGTCTCAGATCGCTTTTCGCCGCGCAGTGTCAGCACACCGTCATCAAGAACCAGTTCGATGTCCTTTTCCTCCACACCGGGCACTTCCGCGGTTATGCGGATCTCCTTTTCAGTCTCGGTGATTTCAACGCTTGGCCACCACCGCCCGAAGGATGCCAGAGAGTCAAATGCTGGCAGGTTTCGATCGAATGAGCGAAAGACATCATCGAACAGGCGATTGACTTCCCGGTGCAGCGACAGGAACGAATTCCGGTCTTCTTCACGATAGACAGCGGGAGCCTGACTGCTGCTCGTGTCACGGCCCCAGGGGATCAGGTCACGTACGCTCATGGTTACTCTCCTTCTGTTCTGAACAATTGGACACAGCTTCGCCGCTGGCGCCGGACGCGTGGCCCGGCGCCAGCGAACCGTATACTGATAAAAGGGTCAGGCTGCGGTCTGCTCGTTGGTGTGCGAAGCGGCTTCAATCTCCATCATCTTCTCCTGCGGCGAGATCGCAATCCGACGAGGCTTCATCTCCTCCGGGATCTCGCGTCGAAGATCGATTGTGAGAAGGCCGTTGACGAGAGTTGCGCCTTCGACTCGCACGTGGTCGGCGAGCTGGAAGCGACGCTGGAACGAGCGTCCGGCAATGCCGCGATGCAGATACTGCGTATTCTCGTCGGTGGTTTTGCTGCCCGCTACGAGAAGCATGTTCTGCTCCTGCGTGATGGAAAGCTCGTCTTCGCTAAAGCCGGCCACCGCCATGGTGATGCGGTATTCGTCTTCGTCAGTCTTTGCAATGTCATAGGGAGGCCAATTGTCGATGCTCTCGACGCGGCTGGCTGCCTCCAGCGCATTGACCAGACGGTCGAAGCCAATGCTCGACCGGAACAGGGGAGAAAAATCAAAAGTGGTTCTCATAGCCACATCCTCCTTGAAGCAACATGGGTACAAGATTGTACGGCTTTTGGCCGGCGCCGCCCCGTCATGGCAGCGGCGCACAATCGATCTGGTTCCGTTATTTCTGAGTTTCAAGAGGGTGACGGCAGAAAATTTATACAGCGATTTCCGACTGTTGGAATTTGAGAAAAACTTGACCATCTAATGAGTTGGTTGGCAATACGAAAGGAGACCAGACATGACCTATGACGATATCGTTTCAGTGCTCGGCTCCATAGACGATGATCTGGCGACGGAAATTATCGCAACGGGGGCGAGCGTTGATGAACTGCGAGAAGCGTGGAACTGGCTCAACAACGATGAGGCGCTGATGGGCGAAGGGCGACCGCTCCCGGACACACGCGTCAGCCAACTCATCGATCTGCTTGAACCTGATGATGACGGCGTGGACTGAGCTACGGAAGGAGGGTTGAAGAGACGCGTCGGTATGCCCAGATCACATGAGATCGTACAAAACGATCAGTTACTTGCTCTTAAAAGACGATCAGAAAACAAGGAGGAAGTGATGTCCGAGATCGTGTTCAACGAGCCCGTAATTCTGCGCATGCCCAAAAATGGCCTCCGAAAGGTGGCGACAGCTTTTGAAGCACTGGAATGCCTTGAGCGCGAATGGCCGGACTGGGCGCGTGGCCGCCGTTGGCGGAACGCCATGATTGCCTGTCGGGACGCACTCGATGGATGGCGCTCTGCGAAGGAGGCACGCCGGAGCTTCATGAAAGCTGCAATGCGAGCGGGCCTCGTTCAGGGAGCAAGACATACGCGAGTTCGGGATACCTTCGGTAGCCTACAGGGAATTCCCGCCGGGCTTCAGTGAACGGATATGACCCCGTCGACTGCTTTCCATTCCGAGGGCTGGATCAGACGATGGTGGGCGACGCGCACGGAGTGCAGCGCGCCCTCCAGCGTCTCGGCCCAATAGTCGAGAAAGCCGCGCAGTTCGGGAAACTTTGGAGCAAGGTCGTATTCCTGCCAGACATAGACCTGCAACAGGCTCGGGTGATCTGGAAGACGATAGTGGATTTCGGCAGTGGTCAGGCCATAGCCTTCCATCTGCATCCGGAATTCACGACTGACGATCGGTGGCATATGTCTCTCCTTTGTCGTTTCATGCGTGAAGACGATGGCGATGGTCTGCGGATCCGCATACGGCATAGTTCGCCCCGGTGTCGCCGCGATCAAGTCGCCTGAGCGCATCCATGATGACATCGAATGGGATGGGGCTATGCGCGCCCGGCGGCTGGCGCAGTGCGGGCATCGATTCGACCGCGCACGCGTCGGATGCCCATGACGAGAGAATGGCGCGCTTTTCGCTGCGTTCGAGCGTGTCGTCGCGCAGCACATCTTCGGGATGCCTGTAGTGGCGCGCCGGCGACAGGAGCCGGTCGAGCGCAATGTCTTCGGCTCGTGGTGCGAGAGAGGGAATGATCGTCGAAAAATCGGCTCGGCGCATTGCTGTCCTCCTTCCGTTTTCAGCCGTTCCAAAAACTCCGTTTCGATCAGGACTCCGGACCGCGCCTCCCGGCACGGCACAGAAGGAAGTTTGGTTAATCGCGCGAATTTTTCAAGTGCCCGGATGTTCGATAGTGCCTATTTCGTCTGCGATTACATCGCACTAGCAGTGAATGGTTGCGAGTGCTAAAAATTTTGCATTCCCCTCTTGAAATCGAAAATCGCCAAAACCAGATCGATACGCGCGCGACGCCGACAAGGGTTGCGCGGCCCCGCTCCAGTTCTCACCGGGCCGGAGCGGAGGGACCTCTCAAAATCTGTTTGTCCTTGAGGAGAACGATATGACGTTCCGTCCATTGCATGACCGTATCCTGGTTCGCCGCATTGAAGCCGAGGAAAAAACGGCCGGCGGCATTATCATCCCCGATACCGCAAAGGAAAAGCCGAGCGAAGGCGAAGTCATCGCCGTCGGCCCCGGCGCCCGCGACGATGCGGGCAAGATCATTGAGCTCGACGTCAAGGTCGGGGACCGCATCCTGTTTGGCAAATGGTCCGGCACCGAGATTCGGCTCGACGGCGAAGACCTGCTCATCATGAAGGAAAGCGACGTGATGGGGGTAATCGAGCAGACCGCCACACTGAAGAAGGTCGCCTGACGAATTCTTCGATCATCAACCAGTCAATGAAAGCTGCCTATTGAAGGAGTGATCCAATGGCTGCCAAGGAAGTAAAGTTCAATACCGAAGCCCGCGAGAAAATGCTGCGCGGCGTCGACATTCTCGCCAATGCCGTCAAGGTGACGCTCGGGCCGAAGGGCCGCAACGTCGTCATCGACAAGTCGTTCGGCGCGCCGCGCATTACCAAGGACGGTGTGTCGGTTGCGAAGGAAATCGAGCTCGAGGACAAGTTCGAGAATATGGGCGCCCAGACGGTGCGCGAGGTGGCGAGTAAGACCAATGATCTCGCCGGCGACGGCACCACGACCGCGACGGTGCTGGCGCAGGCGATTGTTAAGGAAGGCGCCAAGGCCGTCGCATCGGGCATGAACCCGATGGACCTGAAACGCGGTATCGACAAGGCGGTAGATGCTGTTGTCGCCGAACTAAAGGCCAATGCCCGCAAAATCTCGAAGAATGATGAGATCGCCCAGGTCGGCACCATCTCGGCCAACGGCGATTCCGAGATCGGCCGTTTTCTCGCGGAAGCGATGCAGAAGGTCGGCAATGAAGGCGTCATCACTGTCGAAGAAGCCAAGACTGCCGAAACCGAGCTGGAGGTGGTCGAGGGCATGCAGTTCGACCGCGGCTATCTCTCGCCCTACTTCATCACCAATCAGGACAAGATGCGGGTCGAGTTCGAGGATCCCTATGTCCTCATCCACGAAAAGAAGCTCTCCAACCTTCAGGCCATGCTTCCCGTACTTGAAGCGGTCGTCCAGTCCGGCAAGCCGCTCGTCATCATCGCCGAAGACGTCGAGGGCGAGGCTCTGGCCACGCTCGTCGTCAACCGTCTGCGCGGTGGCCTGAAGGTCGCGGCGGTGAAGGCTCCCGGCTTCGGTGACCGTCGTAAGGCCATGCTGGAGGATATTGCGATCCTTACCGGCGGCACGGCGATCAGCGAGGACCTCGGCATCAAGCTCGAGAACGTCACATTGGAAATGCTCGGCCGGGCCAAGAAGGTGGTGATCGAGAAGGAGAACACCACCATCGTGGACGGCGCCGGCTCAAAGGCCCAGATCGACGGCCGCGTGCAGCAGCTCAAGACGCAGATCGAGGAGACGGCCTCTGACTACGACCGCGAGAAGCTTCAGGAGCGCCTGGCGAAGCTCGCTGGCGGCGTCGCGGTGATCCGCGTCGGCGGCGCGACCGAGGTCGAGGTCAAGGAGAAGAAGGATCGCGTCGACGACGCGCTGCACGCCACTCGCGCGGCGGTCGAGGAAGGCATTCTGCCCGGTGGCGGCGTGGCGCTGCTGCGCGCACAGAAGGCACTCGATGCCGTAGAGACCGAGAACCCCGACCAGAAGCACGGCGTCGAGATCGTGCGCCGGGCCATCGAGGCCCCGGTACGCCAGATCGCCGAGAATGCCGGCGCCGAAGGCTCCATCATCGTCGGAAAGCTGCGCGAGAAGGCCGACTTCGCCTTCGGCTGGAATGCCCAGACCGACGAATATGGCGACCTGTTCGCGCAAGGCGTGATCGACCCGGCCAAGGTGGTGCGCACAGCCTTGCAGGATGCTGCCTCCGTTGCCGGCCTGCTGGTGACCACTGAGGCCATGATCGCGGAGAAGCCGAAAAAGGAAGCGGCCCCGGCGATGCCTACCGGCGGCATGGACTTCTGATCATCTCGCGCTGAAGTGACCGCTCCCGTCTCGGGAGCGGTCATCAGCAAAGCGTAGATCGGAGACGGACATGAGGCTCGCGCCAGACTTTGTCCGTGTATCTGCGCCTCATCATCCGCCTCCCGATGGCCGGATGGATCGGCGCGCGCCGACCGCGGCGCTGATGTTCCGAGTGCCGGCTCAGCTGTCGGCCTTCTCGGGAAACGACCGGCCACATGATCCAGAAACCCCACCTTCCGGCCGGGTTTATTTCCAATCGAGCAGGCGCGGACGGACCGGCCGCGGAAGATTTCTTCAGGCGCTCTGAACAGGCTAAGCGCCGAGAACAACACATTGATGAATTGGAACGACAGGCCACAGAATCGAATCTGCGACTAATGAAATTATACGACGCTGTCGAGGAAGGCGTAGCCGAATTGGAGGGTCCCGCGCTGAAGAAGCAGATAGTTGGTCTCCAGGTTAGCATCTACGCGCTCTCTACAGGTGTGGGGAAAAAGATGCTGCCAGCCGCTATGCTTTAAACAAGACCATTGATTTCGCGAAGGGACTTAGATCGTTGGATGCGGGCTTCATACACTAAAGAGGGTGGTGACAGTTTTTGATCGCATGATAAAAACCCCCTCCAGGAAAGGGAGGGAGAATGAACAATAAAGAGAGGGTAGAAACGCCGCGGTTATGGACTGTTCGCTGGATCGAACAGTTATCGGTAGCCAAATTCATGGTCTTTGCTGCAACTTGTAGCGCTATCACTTGCCTGATCCTGAGTCAGCTGATTTGAAAAAGCCCCGACTCTCTCCCGGAGTAGTCGGGGCCGCGCTTGGCACAAGGGGCCTACTCAGCCTCGCGCTATCGTTCAGAGCGTCTCGGATAGCCTGAACGATCTCAGTGCCACCGGCAGGGCCAGACTGTAAGCCCCGCTGCCTTGGCTGCTTCTGCAGGTTGTGCTGGCGCTAGGGCAATTTGTTAAATTGCCTCGTGCGAAACTCTACCTTCGATCTTTTGTTCCCCCTAGGCGAGAGGATCGTATTCAATGGGTTGGTTTGTAGCTTTTCGAGTCGGTTCATTATTGTTCGCAACCCCGCAGTGCTCTAACACTTGATGTCTCTCGAACCGTTGGCGAGCCAGGCGCGCGGCGATCTCACAGATGTACGATTGGTCTCTAAGACCGCTTTGGTATAGCATAATGATGTATGATGTCAGGTCGGCCGCGGAATAATCCTGATCGCTTTCTTCAAGCAGGATAGCTGCGTGACTGAAGCAGCTTCGCATGAAGTTGACTTCCAAAGGATGATAAATTCGGCTCGCTTCATTGAAAAGCGGCATGTCGGCCTCCCTTTAGCTTGCGCTCGTAGAAGCCACCGCAACAGTCCAATAAGACTGCGCGCTTTTAGCCTTTAACACAAATCACAATGGCCATACGCGTAAACGGCCCGCTCATCGGCGGTGTCACCGTGCACTATGTCCGTGGTTCGGCCGATATTTCCTCGCCCTATGACGCAGACAACGATGGCTGGTCCGTCACGCCGCAAGCCCAGTTGCTTTACTCAAGCGTCGATTTTGATGACTTTAACGATGTCTTCAACACCGGTGTCTCCTTGGGTCAGGGCGACAGCCATCAGGGCCGGCTTGGCGTAACGCTCGATCATAAAAGCTCATGGTATAAGCCAGCTTGTCCGTTGGCCTTGCAATACGCACTTGTGCCGGTATGGCGTTTCCACCCAGTGAACAGGCGGACGACAAAGTCTTTTCCGGATTGTCCATGTTTCTGCTTCCTTTCCAATCAGTGCTGCGTTGAGAACTTGGTGACGGATTGTATAGATTGCCAAATAGCTGGCCCCTGCATAACCAGGACGCCAGTCACGACCAGTAACGCCCCCAAAAGGCGAGGCCCGGAAATCGGGCGTGGGACGAAACCGACCAAGCCAAAATAGTCGATCGCTATCGAGGCCAGAATTTGCCCTGCAATGACTGCCGTCATAAGGCTCGCAGCCCCGAGTTTCGGAGCGAGTAATAGCGCGGTCGTAATGTAGATTGCTCCGGCTATGCCGCCGACCCATATCCATTTCGGTTGCGCCGATAGATTGGCAACAGCTGGTGCGGAAACGCGGAATGCGATGAGAATTGGCAATACGCAAGCCGCACTCACTGCAAGCGATGCTATCGTGGCCCAGAGCGGGTGCCCCAGAGCGCGACCGAGTGCGGCGTTTGCACCAGCTTGCAAGGGGACAAGAGTCCCGGAAGCCAGCGCAACGACAAGGAAAGCGAATGACTGCATGAGAAAAGTCCCTTCTTAAGTGGATCGGACTCATCTTCTAATTATTATCCTTGCCTATTTGAAATTCATCCTTCTCCGATTATTATTCGCCAAATGAATAATTTGCGTGGCGTTGACCTAAATCTCCTTGTGGTTCTTGATGCGCTGCTTTCCGAGCGGCACGTTTCACGTGCGGCGCTTCGACTGAACATGAGCCAGCCAGCCGTCAGTCACGCACTTGCCAGATTGCGCATCCTTCTCGATGATCCTCTCTTTACCCGTCACGGTGGTGGCCTATCGCCGACCGTCCGAGCACTTGAACTTTGCCAGCCGTTGACAGAAGCGCTAGCGCAAATACGTTCCGTGCTGGGTCCCGACGGCTTCGATCCCGCACGCAGTCGTCACGTATTCAGACTTGCAATGTCGGACTATGGCGCCAACATCATTCTTCCCCATCTCGTGAAACAGTTGCGGCGAGCGGCGCCGGGAATTGATCTTTCCGTCGTTCAGTTAAGCAGGGAGGGAATGATCGCCGGAGTGGTTGACGGAAATATCGACATAGGACTGGGTGTATTTTCACAATTGCCTGCCCAGATTTTCCCCGAACATTTATTATCGGACCGATATTCCTGCCTTCTTGATCGCAGGTCGCTTCCCTCCCGGGCCATAAAGCTGGAACTCGATGACTATCTCAATCGACCGCATGTGCTGGTGGCCGTGCATGGAGACGCCTCTACCGAAATCGACGAGGCCATCCACGCAGCCGGATTCAGTCGTCGTGTGGCACTCGTGCTACCGCATTGGAGTGTCGCTCCAACAACAATCGTGGGTACCGACCTCATTCTGACCGTCGCTGCGAGGAGCCTGGAAGCGATGCGAGGAAACAAGGAATTGGCTGTCATGGATTGTCCAGTTGAATTATCACCGATTCCTTTCATGCAAATCTCCCACCGACGCAGACAATCAGACCCTGCTCTGCGGTGGCTTCGCAGTCTAATCGCGGGAATTGTTCAGCCAGACTTCGCGCAAGACAAGTCAGATCAAGAGATAGGTCCTGAAAACACGCTTCCTTCGCCGCGAAGGCTATGAACCGCTAACCTATTTCCCTTGGGGATGTGCTGATTGCCGGTTAAAAACTCCTCTTGAGGTGGCAAAAACACTTCGCTTTCTGATAGGGTATGAACCGCGCGTCCTCCCCTTTTGGCCTGCTTTCACCGCAAATACGAAATCGTTATCTCTTAGTGCCTTGCTTCGACAAGAAAGGCATAAACAAGACTAGTTAACTCTTGTTTCAAAATTATCATTCGGATTATAGAGAAGCTGGCTTCACTCGGCTAACGGCAAACCGCCACTCGCAATTCAGGATATCATCAGTGACCGCAATGAAAACTCTTCTGGCCGCTACAGGCCTTGTTGCTCTGTTCGCGCTTCAGAACAATGCAGCAGATGCCGCCACACAATATCCGCTGACGCTCGAAAACTGCGGTACGAAAGTTACGTTTCCGAAGGCACCGGAACGCGCGATCGGCCTTGGACAGAACAGCGCTGAGATCATGTTGCTTCTAGGCCTTGAAGACAAAATGGCGGGAACAGCGTTCTGGCCAAGCAAGGTTCTGCCGCAGCTTGAGCCCGCCAATTCCAAAGTGAAGCTCCTGACCGTTGAGTTCCCGACTTTTGAATCGATCCTCGCCGAAAATCCGGATTTCGTAGCGGCAGCTCTTCCAAGTCTCGTCGGGCCCAACAGCAAGGTCGCAAAGCGCGGCGATTTCGACAAGGTTGGCGTTCCAACCTATCTTTCGCCGAGCACATGCTTGAGCACAGAGCAAGTCAAGGATGAGTATGGCAGCCGCGACAAACTATGGAACATGGAGCTTCTGTATAAGGAGATCGACGAACTCTCACAGATTTTCGATGTTTCAGATCGCGGCCAGGCACTCATCGCTGATTTCAAGGCACGCGAAACGGCCTTGCGCGCAAGGGTTCCTGCAAGCGGTAAGAAACTTGCTTACGTCTTCTGGTTCTCGAGCCCGTCGCCATCTGCAGACGCCTATCTGGGCGGCGGAAATGGCGCCTCGAGTTTCATCGCTGATGTCCTGGGTGGCGAAAATGCCATCAAGGCAGAGGCTGAATGGCCCACGCTTGGCTGGGAAAGCATTATTGCCGCGAACCCAGATGTGATTGTTGTTGCAAATCTCGACCGTAATCGTTGGGAGCTCGACAAGCCTGAAGCGAAGGTTCAGTTTCTCAATACAGATCCTGCGGTCAGCCAAATGCCAGCTGTCAAGAACAAGGCCATTGCCGTCATGGATGGTCAAGCCATGAACCCGACCGTTCGTACGATTTACGGTGCCGAACAGGTCGCGCAACAGTTGAAGGCATTCGGTATTCTCAAGTGAGTGTTTCCGGCCAGGCTTTAAGGCAATGGGGCGCAGTCAGCATGGTGTTGCTGGTGTCGCTTGTCGCTATTGGTTTTGCTGTGGGGATCAGCGTCGGCATTGGGGATCTGCCGATCCCTTTATCGACAACCTTTGCAGCGATAACCAATCGTCTTGGATGGAGTACTGTCGAACTTAATCGCATTCATGAGACGGTAATTTGGGATTACCGTCTCAGCCGCGCATTGGTAGCAGCATTTTGCGGCGCAGGCCTCGCTCTTTCCGGCGCGATCATGCAGTCGCTTTTGCGTAATCCCCTGGCGGAGCCATACGTTCTGGGCATTTCCGCGGGAGCGTCTACGGGCGCTGTAACGGTTGTAATTCTCGGCATAGGCGCTGGCGCTGTTTCCTTGTCGGCAGGCGCATTCGTTGGCGCGTTTTCGGCCTTTTTCTTCGTTGCCCTTCTCTCAAATGGTACGCGCGGCGGCGCGGATCGTACCATTCTGGCGGGCGTCGCTGCATCGCAGCTTTTCAACGCCGCAACCTCCTATATCGTCACCACATCCGGTAATGCACAGCAGGCGCGCGACGTGATGTTCTGGTTGCTTGGCAGCTTCGGGGGCGTTCGTTGGCCAGAATTCATGCTCGTGTCTGTCGTCATCACCCTCGGTCTTATCGCCTGTCTTCTCTATGCCCATGTTCTGGATGCATTTGCTTTCGGGGATGAGGCCGCCTCCTCGCTCGGCGTGAATGTCGGCCACGCGCGCATTTTCCTCTTTGCACTCACCGCAATGATGACCGCCACCATTGTCAGCATGGTCGGTTCCATAGGCTTCGTCGGGCTCGTCGTCCCGCATGCTGCACGCTTCATAGTCGGACCGCTACACGTAAGATTGTTGCCTGCATGCGCCATTATCGGCGCGATATTCATGGTGCTGGCCGATATCGCTTCGCGCGCACTGATACCCCAACAAGTCCTGCCCATCGGTGTGGTGACTGCACTTGTGGGCGTACCATTCTTCTCAATTATTCTTTACCAGTTTCAGCGCCCATCATGACGATCAGAGCCGAAAATCTTGTCTGGAAAATCGGCAAAAAGGCCGTAATCGACGATGTGTCTTTCGAAGCGAAGCCCGGCAGGATGCTGGGGCTTCTGGGACCAAACGGTTCCGGAAAAACATCGTTACTGCGCCTGATCGCCGGATTGAAACGGCCCCATTCCGGACGCGTCCTGCTTGACGAGAAGGATGTCAATTCGGTTGCCCGGCGCAGCGTCGCGCAACGTGTGGCTTTTGTCGAGCAGCACGCGACGACAAATGCCAATCTTAAAGTAATGGACGTCGTAAGACTTGGGCGCTTTCCGCATAGATCAATGTTCTCTGGCTGGACAAGCGCTGACGAGGCAGCAGTACAAAACGCGATTGAACGCACCGGTATGACGGCCAAGAAAAACGACACGTGGCAAAGTCTGTCAGGTGGCGAAAAACAGCGTGCGCATATTGCAAGGGCTTTGGCCCAGACGCCGAAAGAGCTCATCCTTGATGAACCAACCAATCATCTGGATATTCAACACCAGATGAGCTTGCTGAAGCTGGTTTCAGGGCTACCGATCACGAGTATCATTGCACTACACGACCTTAATCATGCTGCCATGTTTTGCGATGAATTGATCGTTATGCTCTCTGGAAAGATTGTCGCTTCGGGAACACCAGAGGAAGTAATCAACGAGAATATTCTCAAGCAAGTCTTCTCGATTGATGCATGTGTGGCACTTTCTCCATATAGCGGACGGCCTCATATTCACTATCTCAAATAAAAAAGCACCGAAACTGTGCCGATTCTGATGCCAACGAATAACGAACCACAGTTCCTTGTTTTGATTCATGTTTCTAGAAGAAACAATGACAATGGAGTGCTCCCCATTTCACCGGACAGGTCGGCTAGTTTGATTTAGCCCTGATGAACTGCCGAGGGGAAGCCATCTTGAGCGCGGAATGTGGATGGATTTCATTATAGTCCTCGATCCATCCGTCGA
>Ga0180218_1000677_pt1 | contig 27549 bp, 19 predicted proteins | sample eDN3rd37CKraftBY_FD_151334 | JGI IMG/M metagenome (GOLD analysis project Ga0180218, IMG submission 151334) | Enriched backyard soil microbial communities from Emeryville, California, USA - eDNA 3rd pass 37_C Kraft BY (version 2) (version 2) | ecosystem: Environmental > Terrestrial > Soil >... | reverse complement strand
TGGAAATTACGCGCTTTCGCTGAATCGTTCTGCTGCGATTCTTCTCGGGCTCAAGCTCAAGCGAAAATTGCAGCAACGTCTGCGCTGGGTCCCCGCCTGCGTGGGGACGAGCGGCGGAAAGAGTGGGAGCAATCCGAGCAGCCCCTAACGGACCAAAGCCACTCACCCCTCTCCCGTCGCGCTCTCGTGCCAGCGCCGCAGGATCAGATGCGAGACCAGCGACAGCGCGGCGAAGATCACCACACCCGCGATGGACAGAAGAATGAGCGCCGCGAACATGCGCGGGATATTCAGCCGATAGCCGGACTCCGCGATGCGATAGGCAAGCCCGGAGCCGGCGCCCGCTGAACCCGCTGCGATTTCCGCAACCACCGCACCGATCAGCGACAGGCCGCCCGCGATCTTCAGCCCGCCGAGCATGTAGGGCAACGCTGCCGGCAGCTTGAGATCGCGCAACACCTGCCACCCGCTCGCGCCGTAGAGCCGGAACAGCTCGGCGAGATTGCGATCCACCGAGTTCAGACCGAGCGTCGTATTCGCCAGCACCGGAAAGAACGCGACGATCCACGCACAGGCCAGCACCGCGGCCTGCTGCGGCAGATAGATCAGCAGCAGCGGCGCGATCGCCACCACCGGCGTGACCTGCAAAATGACGGCGTAGGGATAGAATGAATATTCGACAAGGCGCGACTTGTTGAATGCGATGGCCAGCGCAACGCCGCCGACGAATGCGAGGAGCAACGCCTGGAAGGTCACGCTCAGCGTCACCAGCAGCGACGACCACAACAGCGCCCAGTCATTGACCAGCGTCGTAAAGACCAGACGCGGCGACGGCAGCACATAGGGCTGGATGTCGTTGATCCGCACCACGAGATCCCAGACCAGGATGCCGAGGGCGAGCGCGACCAGCGGCAACACGCCGCGCATGACACGTTCGCGCCGCGTCCGCTCCTGCGCCTCCTCCGCGCGCGTCGCCGGCCGCGTCGTCATGCCGCCGGCTCCCTTTTTGATTCGTTCGCCGAATCGTCCTGCGCCATCGCATCGACCAGCGCCTCCGACACCTTGCGGCAGAGCGCGGCATATTCGGACGATGTGCGAAACGCTTCGGTGCGCGGATAAGGCGCGTCCACCGCGATCTCGGAATGCACGCGGCCCGGACGCTGTGTCATCACGATGATGCGGCCCGACAGATAAACCGACTCGAACACCGAATGCGTGACGAAGATCGCGGTCTGCCGCATCGCGGCCCAGACCGTCAGCAGATCGTTGTTGAGCTTGAAGCGCGTAATCTCGTCGAGAGCTGCGAACGGCTCATCCATCAGGAGGAGCTTCGGCTGTGTCACGAGCGCGCGCGCGATCGACACGCGCATCTTCATGCCGCCCGACAATTCACGCGGATAAGCCTGCTCGAAGGCCTCAAGCCCGACACGCGCGAGCGCATCGCGGATGCGTGGCGCGGCTTTCGCGCGGCCAATGCCGGCGAGTTTCATCGGCAGGTAGACATTGCCCGCGACGCTCGCCCAGGGCATCAGCGTCGGCTCCTGGAATACGAAGCCGATCTCGCCGCGCGGCATCGGCAGGTTTTCCGCGCGCGCACCGTCGCGCCAGATCACCTCGCCCGCGCTCGGCTCGAGCAGCCCCGCGATGATCCGTAGCGCCGTCGACTTGCCGCAGCCGGACGGCCCGAGAAGCGAGACGAATTCATGCTCGCGCACGGAGAATGTCACATCGCGCAGCGCGGCGACGCCGTTCGGAAAGGTCTTGCCGACGTCGCGGAGGGAGACGATGGGCTGTCCCGCTTGGAAGGGTGGTTGTGCCATTTACTCCGTCATGCCCGGCCTTGTGCCGGGCATCCACGTCTTTCTTGCTCCGGCAGACTAAAGACGTGGATGGCCGGGACACAAGGCGTCAACGACGCCGCCTTTGACGGCTATGCCCGGCCATGACAGCAAAAGGCTACTTCGGTCGCAGGTCGTTGCCCACGCCCTTGTTCACGAATTGCAGGGTATAGGCCTTTTTGAAATCGAGGTCCGGCTTCAGCACGCCTGACCGGACCATCTTGTCGAAGAAATCCTTGATCCGCGCGTCGGTCATCGCGCCGATGCCGAGCTTGATCGAGTCCCCGGAATCGACAATCCCGTATTGCTTCATCTTGTCGATGGAATAGGCCAGCCGCTCGTCGGTCATTTCCGGATTCTGCTTCTTGATGAGTTCGTTCGCGGCCTTGTTGTCGCCGTAGATGTAATTGGCCCAGCCGATCGCGGACGCATCGACGAAGCGCTGCACGAGATCGGGCTTGTTCTCGACCAGATCGCGGCGCGTCTCGATCAGGGTCGAGTAGGTCGAGAAGCCCTGGTCGGCGAGCAGGAAGATCACCGGCTTGAACTTGCCCTGGGTTTCGATCGCATAAGGCTCCGACGTCACATAGCCCTGCATCGCCATCTTCCTGTCGGCGAGGAACGGCTGCGGATTGAAGGTGTAGGGGCGCACCTGCGCGTCGGTGAAGCCGTAATCGTTCTTCAGCCACTGGTAATAGCCGGCCATGCCTTCCTTCGAGACCAGAACCGTCAGCTTCTTCAGATCCTCGAACCTGTCGATGCCCTGGCCGGGATGCGCCATCAGCACCTGCGGATCCTTCTGGAAGCTGGCGGTGACGGCGACGGTCGGAATGTTCTGCGCGACCGCATCGAAAGACTGCAGCAGGTTTGCGCTCATGTAGAAGTCGATCTTGCCGACCGGCAGCAGGATGCGGTTATTCGCATTCGGACCGCCGGGCAGGATCGTCACATCGAGCCCGTACTTCTTGTACGTGCCGTCGGCCAGCGCCTGGTAATAGCCGCCGTGCTCGGCCTGCGCGACCCAGTTGGTACCGAACGTGACCTTGTCGAGCGCCTGCGCGGAGCCTGCCTGCAGCAGCAGCGCGAGCGAAACAGCGCATCCCAGAAACCGCATCATGTGAGTCCTTATTCGCCCCGGCGCGGGACCATAGGCGAGGCACGCCGCTTTGCCCAGTATCGGATGCGTTTCAATCCGCGCTGGCAAGCGGACGCGCAACCGCTTCCAGCGGCTTGCGCTCGGCGGCGACGCCATGGCGCAGCGCGACGAATGCGGCCACGACCATGAGCAGCGCGGCGAACACATAGCCGGCGAACACGGTGGGACGGGAACCTGATTCGATCAGCATGCCGAACACCAGCGGACCTGCGACACCGCCAATGCCCGTGCCGACTGCGTAGAAGATCGCGATCGCAAGCGCGCGGATTTCCAGCGGGAAGGTTTCGCTGACGGTGAGATAGGCCGAACTCGCGGCAGCGGATGCGAAAAAGAAGATCGCCATCCAGCACATCGTCTGGGTGGTCGCGGTCAGCCAGCCTTCCATGAACAGCCAGCCGGTCAGCGCCAGCAGGATTCCCGACACCAGATAGGTGAAGAAGATCATCTGCCGGCGGCCGATGGTGTCGAACAGGCGTCCGAGAAAAACCGGACCGAGGAAATTGCCGGCCGCGAACGGCAGGATATACCAGCCGACCCGATTTGCCGGGATGCCGAAGAAATCCGTCAGCACCAGCGCATAGGTGAAGAAGATCGCGTTGTAGAAGAAGGCCTGCGCCGCCATCAGCGCGAGACCGACCCATGCCCGGTTGCGATGGATGACGAACAGCGCGCGCGTCGCCTCGACGAGCGGCGTGTGACTGCGCGTGCGCAGGCGGACCCGCGGCAGCGGCTGCGAGGGCGGCACATATCCGGGAATGCCGGCTTCGATATCGGCAACGATGCGATCGGCCTCCGCGGCGCGGCCATGCGTCATCAGCCAGCGCGGGCTTTCCGGAATCCACATCCGCATGAAGAAAACGATCACGCCGATCGCAGCACCGATGAAGAAGGCGAGCCGCCAGCCGATCTCCGGATCGATGATGGACGGGTCGAGCAATATGATGGATCCGGCGGCGCCGATCGCAGCACCGATCCAGAAGCTGCCGTTGATCACGAGATCGGTCCATCCGCGCACGCGGGCCGGAACAAGTTCCTGGATCGTGGAATTGATCGCGGCATATTCGCCGCCGATGCCCGCGCCGGTGAAGAAGCGGCACAGCGCGAAGGTCCACAAGTTCCAGGTGAAGGCGGTCAGCCCGGTCGCGACGAGGTAGACCGCGAGCGTGATGAAGAACAGCTTCTTGCGGCCGAGCCTGTCTGTCAGCCAGCCGAAGAACAGCGCGCCGAGCACGGCGCCTGCGAGATAGGCGCTGCCGACAATCCCGATATCGGTATTGGAGAATTGCAGGACCGGGCTTTCCTTGAGAGCCCCGGACAGCGCGCCGGCGAGCGTCACCTCAAGGCCGTCGAAAATCCAGGTGATCCCCAGCGCCGCGACAACCAGCGTATGGAACCGGCTCCAGGGCAGCCGATCCAGCCGTGCCGGGATGTCTGTCTCGACGATATTGCTCACCGGCGCGTCCATCCCCTGCGACAACCGCGACGCTAACCAATCTTTGTCTGGACGGTTCCGCAAAAATCTGGAGGGTTGCGCCCCTCAACCAGCCCGCCCGGACGGCCCCGTTCCATGGCATTACGTGAGCGCCTGAATCTTCCGCAAAGGGCGGTATCGAGAGCCCTGCTGGCCCTTGTGGCGGCGGCGGGCGTTCTGCTGTCGATCTACATCGCGCGCGACGAGTCTTTGCAGCACCGCACGCTGGAGCGACTGCGCATCGGCGAGACCGTGGACATCCATTTTGCCGCGGTCAGCGAGCATGTTCTGGAGCGCGCCAATCTGGCGAAAACCGTATCGCGCTTCTACATGCCGCCGCCGATTTCGACGCCGCATCCGCTCGGCGCATTCGGCATGCGCGCGATCGGACTGGCGCCCGATCTCGCGACCGTCGGCTGGCTGCCGGAAGTGCAGCCGTCACAGGCGGCGGAAGTCACGCGGATGCTGCGGCAGTCCGATGCGCCGGACCCAACCCTGCGCACGGGCGACGGCAAGCCGCTCGATCCTGCAACATTGAACCGGCCGATCTTCCCGATCGCCGACATCGCCCCGGCCGACAATCGCCGCATCATCGGTGTCGATGCCGGATCGTTTCCGGAACGCCTGTCTGCGATCCTCGAAGCGAAACGATCGCGTGAGGTGACGCGCACACGGCCGCTCCGATTGGTGCAGGACCCAGACAGGGATGCATTACTGCTCTATGCGCCGATCTTCGATGCAGGCGACCGCTTCCTCGGCGTGATGGGTTTCGGGTTCAAGATCGGAGAGCTTTTTCAGACCGCACTCGGGAACATCAAGGTGCCCCCCGGCACATCGATCAACATCTATTCGCATGGCATGAGCGAGCCGATCTTCAGCTTCGTGGCCAACGGCGAAGCCGATGTGTCGACCGGACGGCGGACGCTGTTCGAACGGAAAATGGATTTCGGCCAGGGCGAGCTTAAATTCGTGTACGCGGTACCGCGCGATCTGCAGCGCGAAGGCTTCATGCGCAGTCTTTGGGTCGCCACCGCCGGAATCCTCATGACACTGAGCGCGGTTCTGTTCATGGGCTTTATCGCCAATCGCGCTGCCGCGCTGGCGGACGAAGTTGCGTCCCGCAAATCCGCGGAGGATCGGCTGAAGGTGCTGATCCACGAACTCAATCATCGTGTGCGCAATGTGATGGCGGTCGCGCAGGCCGTCGTGCGTCTGAGCTTCACGCCCGGTCTCAGCCTCACTGAAATCCAGCGAACCTGCGAAGGCCGCCTGCAGGCGCTTGCGAAGGCCATGTCGATCCTGACCGCGAGCGACTGGAAAAGCGTCGGCCTGCGCAGCCTGATCTCCGACGACATGCTGCCCTTTGCCAACCGCATCGAAATATCGGGACCGGACATCGCGTTGCGGGCACGCGCCGCGCAGACCTTTGCGCTGCTGCTTTACGAACTCGCCACCAATGCCGCAAAGCACGGCGCATTGTCCGTTCCGGGAGGACGCGTGCAGCTGGAATGGCGGATCGACAATCTGGGCAGCGACCCGCTGTTTCATCTGCACTGGAAAGAGAGCGGCGGCCCGCAGGTCGTGACGCCGTCGCGCAAGGGCTTCGGCGAATTGCTGCTGCGACGGATCGCGCCGCGCGACATGGCCGGCAAGAGCGAGGTCCGTTACGACGCGGCGGGCTTCGAATACGAACTGGAAGCGCCGCTGCGGGAACTCATTGACACCAAGTCTGCGCAAGCAGCGCCTTGACAGCGCAGGCAAAGCCCGGAAGCTGGTGGTGGGTCAGTTTGATTATGACTGACGCCATTCAAGGGATTCTTGCGTGACCGAAAGCGCAGCTTACCGGCAGTACTGTCGTATCTGCTGGTATGGAGGCAGATGCTATCGCATTGCGATTGCGGGGTCGTTTGCTAACGCGACCAATTGGGCCGGTATCATTGGCATTGGCGTTCTTGGCTTTCTTCTACAAAATTTCTTTGGGCATAAGCTAGTGCCGGCAGAAACCTGGCCAGCAATTGTCGGGCAGGGGCTGTTGTTCATTGCGGCGGCATGGGTCGTGATATTCGTTGTCCGGCTTCTATTCTACGCACCACTCGTCATGCATAACGAGGGCAAGTTGTACGGTAACAAATTTGTCTATCGAGAGCCGGTACTTGCTTTTCATGAATTTATTTCGCCCAAGCAAAACAATCGCGAATGGGCCTTCCAATACAGGGATGCGCCACCGTTCTCGCTAATTGAATATCAGATTGAGATTGATGGGCCACGAGAGCACCATTCTGCCTGCGTCGGAGCACACACTTATCAAGTGCCCATTTTCAAAAGTCACGATGAGATGAGATACACAAAGGGCTCAGTACGAGTTGACCGAGACAGAAATCTGTTTGCACGTTTTTTCTTGCGTCACGACACGGACCCCCGTTCCGCACGAATTTACGTCCTTGGGTGGGAAGAACACCTCGATAAATGAGCCCGCCGCGCCCTGTCTATTTGAGGGTAGAAGCACTGCCTTTTGCGGTGTCCGGTCATCCAAGCCCATCAATGATCGTTTCGATCGGCAGGTAGAATGTCCGAGATCCCAATGGGCTCTCGATGAATTCATTGTCCTTCCAGAAGCGTGCGGCCTTGTCGTCGATCGCGTGAGCCAGAACGCAACGGATGCCAATTGTCTGGGAAGCCAGCGCAACCCTGGTCAGGGCGTCTTGAAGCAAATCAAGACCCAGGCCCGATCCTTTGTAACTCAGGTCCCTTGCAAGCCTGCCAATGATTGCCACCGGAATGTGGTTTGGGAGGCCGTGCTCTTTAAGAGATTTCGGAAGCTCTGATCGCTCTATGCCACCGGACAGGATGCAGTAATACCCAATGACTTTTGCGCCTTCGCAAACAACGTAAGTGCGGGCAGTTCGGACCTGCCCTTTGAAGGCTCGAAGCTTGAGCCAATCATTTAATGCAACGTTCCCGCAATCGAACGCGCTGCAGTCATGCGAGGCGTTCAGAAGCGCGGGGGGACTGATGCCTTCGCGCTTTGCCGGATGATCGACTATTTCTGCCAAAGTGGCTTACGCTTCATCAGCGCTCGAAGCTTTGCGCCTGCTGGCGCAGGTGCATCCAATGCACGCACAAACGCATCGTGCCGCTCTGGATCAAGAACGAAAAGTCTTTGATCCAGCAAGACATCAATGGCGTTTTGGCGAGCACTATCCAGAACGAACTCGCTCAGAGTCTTCCCGACAGCCGTAGCTGCTGTATCGATGAGTTGCTTTGTCTGCTGTGGGGCTCTGATGTGGATATGCGCTTCGCTCCGGACGCGCGGTGACTTTGGGCGCGTCTTGAGGCGCTCTGGTGTCTCTGCGTGTCCCATGACCAACCCCTGCCGTACTGAGATTTAATACTACATTTTGTGTACACAACGTCAACACGCTGCAATAGGGTCCTTTTTCTACGGCCCGGCAATTTAGTCCTTGCAAACTGCCTCAGTCCCCGGAATCTATAAGAACAAATAGCGAACATATCCGTTGCCACAAGGGGCCCATGGAGCGGCTTATGACCGGTGCGCAGGCTCCGGGCGCGCTCGCGCGCCTCCGTCAAACGTTGGAAAAAAACGAGTATTATCAACACGATAATGCTCCTCTGAAGCTCGGCCTGACGCGTGCGGAGACGCTTCTTGGCGGCGGGCTGGCCCGGCGGGCCCTGCATGAAATCTCGCCACAGGCTCCCATCCATCTCGGGGCGGCCTGCGGCTTTGCGCTGGCGCTGGCGGCCCTGGCCGGCAAGGACACCGGCCGGGACACGCTGCTGATCCAGACCGAGATCGCCCGGTTCGAGGCCGGTGCGCCTTACGGCATCGGCCTCGACCTGTTCGGCCTGCCGGCGCGGCGGCTTCTGGTGCTGCGCGCACGGCGCACCATCGATGCGCTGTTTGCGATGGAGGAGGCGCTCAAATGCCGCGCGCTCGCGAGCGTCATCGCCGAATTGCCGGACGACAAGGCCGACCTGACCGCGACCCGCCGCCTGTCGCTTGCCGCACGCACGCATGACGGCATCGGCCTGCTGCTGCGACAGCGTTCCACATCGATCCCGAGTGCGGCGATGACGCGATGGGAGGTCGCGGCCACAGCCGGTCCGCGTGACGCCTACGGCGGAGCCGGCACGACATCCTTCCTGCTTTCCCTGGTGAAGAACCGGCGCGGCCCCTGCGGCCGGTTTCGTGTTGCGTGGAGTCATCATGAGCTTGCCTTCGTCGAGGCGGATCCTGTCGTTGTGGCTGCGCCGGTTGCCGACCGACCGGCTGACGCGGCGATCGCCTGAACTTGCCGGCCAGCCGCTCGCCGTGGTCGCGACGATACGCTCGGCGCGACAGATCACGGCATTGAACGACGAAGCGGCGCGGCTCGGCCTGCGCGCAACGATGGGGCTTGCCGATGCCCGCGCGATGTATCCGCAGCTTGTGGCCATCGATGCGGACGATGACGCCGATGCAGCGACGCTCAACCACATCGCCGACTGGTGCGACCGCTATACGCCCCTTGTCGGTCTCGATCCGCCGGATGGCCTGTTTCTCGATATCAGCGGCTGCGCGCATCTGTTCGGGGGCGAGGATGGATTGCGCCGCGACCTGATCCGGCGTCTGGCGGCGCATGGCTTTCACGCGCGCGCGGTCATTGCCGATACGCCGGGATGCGCATGGGCGCTGGCGCGGTATGGTGTGTCGTCGTCTTTTGCCGATGACGAAACCACATCAAGGTCTGCACCTCCCCCTGAAAGGGGGAGGTCGACGCGCGAAGCGCGTCGGGTGGGGGTCAATATGCCTTCATTCACGCAGCCCCCCTCCCCCACCCTCCCCCTTTCAGGGGGAGGGAGTGAACAACGTGCGCTTCTCCCCCTCCCACTCGCCGCGCTTCGCATCGATCCGGATATCGCAGCGCCACTCGCGCAGACCGGGCTGAAAACCATCGGCGACGTGATCGACCTGCCGCGCGCGCCGCTTGCTGCGCGGTTCGGACAAGACTTCGTGCGCCGCATCGACCAGGCCTTCGGCCGCGAGGACGAACCGATCGTGCCGCGGCTGCCGGTGCCGTCGTTTCTCGTCGAACAGCGCTTCGCCGAACCGATCGGACGCGAGGAGGATGTGCTCGGCACCATCCTGCATCTCGCGCATGAACTCGCCCGTGCGATGGAGCGGCATGGCAAGGGCGCGCGCCGCCTGCAGGTCGCGCTGTTCCGGACCGACGGCAAGGTGGTGCGTATCGAGATCGGCACTTCGGAACCGATGCGCGACCCCGCCCGCATCCAGCGGCTGTTCCTCGACCGTCTGGCCGTGCTCGGCGACGAGGCCGATCCCGGCTTCGGCTTCGATGTCATCCGCCTGTCCGCGCTTGCGGTCGAATCTTTCGAGGCCGTGCAGACCGGCCTTGCCGGCGGCGATCCTGCGCGCGAGATCGCGCATCTGATCGATCGTCTGATGGCCCGCTTCGGCGCAGAACGCGTGCAGCGGCTCGTTCCGCAGGACACTCACTTGCCCGAACTTGCGAGCATTGCCGTCCCTGCCAACACCGCGCGCTCCCGGACCGAAACTGCTCCCCATGCTGCCGCGCAGGAAGCCCTGTTTCAGGACAGCCGGATCCCGACGCGTCCGATCCGGCTATTCGAACGGCCCGAACCGGTCGAGGCAATCGCACAGGTGCCGGATGGTCCGCCGGTGCAATTCAAGTGGCGACACGTCACGCATGACGTCGCCTATGCCGAAGGCCCCGAAAGTATCGCGATGCAATGGTGGCGCACCGATCAGGGCCTGCCGGTCACGCGCGACTATTTCCGGATCGAGACGCGGCAAGGCGCGCGTGTGTGGCTCTATCGCGAGGGCATCTATCAGGACAGGGACAACCCGCCGCACTGGTTCCTGCACGGGATTTTCGCATGAGCAATATTCACCCATTGCCGGCGCGGGAACGCGACGACGGACGGGAAGCACACCCGCCGGCGCCACCGGCCTATGCGGAATTCGGCGTCACCAGCAATTTCTCGTTCCTGCGCGCGGCCTCGCACCCGGAAGAGCTGGTCGAGCAGGCGAAAGCGCTCGGGCTTGCGGCCATCGGCATCGCCGATCGCAACTCGGTCGCGGGTGTCGTGCGTGCGCATGTGATGGCGAAAGAAAGAAACATGCGGCTGGTAGTCGGCGCCCGGCTCGTATTCGCGAACGGCACGCCTGACATCCTCGCCTATCCATCGGACCGCGCGGCCTGGGGACGGCTGACGCAGCTTCTGTCCTGCGGCAAACGCAGGGCGGAAAAAGGCGACTGCATCCTGCATCTGTCCGATCTCATCGCGCGGATCGAAGGGCTGAACCTCATCGTCATGCCGCCGGCGCGGATCGATGAGCGCAAATTGTCCACGCTGATCACACGCCTGAAACAGCACGCGGCGAAGCAATCGCTGTGGCTCGCGGCGAGTTTCCTCTATCGTGGCGACGACCACCGCCGCATGGCAAGGCTGGCACGGATCGCGACCGGCAATCTCATTCCCCTGATCGCGACCAATGACGTGCTCTATCACGAGCCCTGGCGCCGCATGTTGCAGGATATCGTCACCTGTATCCGCGAGCATGTCACCATCGATCAGGCCGGGCGGCTGCTCACACTCAATGCGGAACGCCATCTGAAAGCGCCGCAGGAAATGGCGCGCCTGTTCGCCGATTATCCCGACGCCATCACGCAAACCAGACGCCTGCTCGACCGCTGCCATTTCTCGCTCGACGAGATGCAGCACGACTATCCGTATGAGACACGCGGCGAATACGAGACGCCGCAGGCGCGGCTGATCGCGCTGACCGAGGCCGGCGTGAAGCGCCGCTTCAAGACCGGCATCAAGCCCGCGATCCGCAAGATCCTCGACCAGGAACTGAAGGTCATCGGCGAGCTCGGCTATGCGCCGTTCTTCCTCACCGTGCACGACATCATCAATTACGCGCGCAGCCTGCCGGACCCGATCCTGTGTCAGGGCCGCGGTTCCGCCGCCAATTCGATGATCTGCTATTGCCTCGGCATCACCGAGGTGAGCCCGGATACGATCGAACCGCTGTTCGAGCGCTTCATTTCCCGGGATCGCGGCGAGCCGCCCGATATCGACGTCGATTTCGAGCATGAGCGGCGCGAGATCGTGATCCAGCACATCTATGAGAAATATGGCCGCGACCATGCCGGCCTTGCCGCCACGGTGATCTGCTATCGCGGCCGCAGCGCAGTGCGCGAAGTCGGCAAGGCGTTCGGGCTGTCGGAGGATATTGTCTCGGCGCTGGCCTCGACGCTGTGGGGCTGGTCGATGGACGGCGTGTCCGAGAAGGAGGCGCGCCGCGTCGGCCTCGATCCGTCCGATCCGCGCCTGCGGATGACGCTGGCCCTGACGCAGGAATTGCAGGGCTTCCCGCGTCATCTCTCCCAGCATGTCGGCGGCTTCGTCATCACCCGCACACGGCTCGACAAGGTGGTGCCGATCGAGAATGCGACGATGGAGGACCGCACCGTCATCGAATGGGACAAGGACGATCTGGAGGCGCTCGGCCTTCTGAAGGTGGACGTGCTTGGATTGGGAATGCTGAGCTGTTTGCGGCGCTCGTTCGAACTGTTGCGCAACCATTACGGAGTCGAGCGCACCCTGTCCGAACAGGACGAGGACAAAGCCACCTATCGCATGATCCGGCGCGCCGACACCATCGGCGTGTTCCAGATCGAAAGCCGTGCGCAGATGTCGATGCTGCCGCGGCTGAAGCCGGAAAAGTTTTATGACCTTGTCATCGAAGTCGCGATCGTGCGGCCCGGCCCGATCCAGGGCAAAATGGTGCACCCCTATCTGCAGCGGCGCGAGAATCCGAAGGCGGTGACATATCCGTCGCCGTCACCGCCCTGGCCGCAAGACGAACTCAGGCGCGTGCTCGAACGCACGCTCGGCGTGCCGCTGTTTCAGGAACAGGCGATGCGCATCGCCATCGATGCCGCGGGCTTCGCGCCGGCCGAAGCCGACAAGCTGCGGCGCGCGATGGCGACCTTCAAGCGCGTCGGCACCATTCACACCTTCCAGAAGAAGATGATCGACGGCATGACCGCGAAGGGCTACGCGCGCGATTTCGCCGAACGCTGCTTCGAGCAGATCAAGGGATTCGGCGAATACGGCTTTCCGGAAAGCCACGCCGCGAGTTTCGCCAATCTCGTCTACGCATCATCCTGGCTGAAATGCCATTACCCGGACGTGTTCGCGGCGGCTTTGCTCAACAGCCAGCCGATGGGCTTCTACGCGCCGGCGCAGATCGTGCGCGACGCGCAGGAGCATGGCGTCGAAGTGCGCGACGTCGACGTCAACGCCTCGGACTGGGATTGCACGCTGGGGGCTTTGGGTTCTGAAAAGCAGCAACTCACTCTGCTTTACCCTCCCCCTTGTGGGGAGGGTCGATCGACTGAGCGTAGCGAAGGAGATCGGGGTGGGGCAGAGGCAATCGAGATCGAAGCGACGAACCCCACCCCGCCTGCTTCGCTTCGCTTAGCAGGCGACCCTCCCCACAAGGGGGAGGGTAAACTCATTCATCCCCGTCACGCGGAGATGAAAAACGACATCCGCACCACCCACGCCATCCGGCTTGGCTTTCGCCAGATCAGCGGGCTGTCGCAAGAGGATGCCAACACCATCGCCGAGAGGCGCGGCGCGGGCTACGACTCCATCCGCGATCTGTGGCTGCGTACGGGATTGCGCCCAGCCGTGCTGGAAAAGCTCGCCAATGCCGACGCCTTTCGCTCGCTCGGCCTCGACCGCCGCGATGCGCTCTGGGCGATCCGCGCGCTGCAGCGTTCCGGCGACAAGGACGACCTGCCGCTGTTCGCGCGCGTCGCCATGCCCGAGATGGAACCTGACGTCGCTCTGCCGCCGATGCTGCCGGGCGAACAGGTCGTGGAGGATTACCGGCACCTCAAGCTGTCGCTGCGCGAGCATCCGGTCTCGTTCCTGCGCGCCGATCTCCATGCGCGCTCCATTCTCTGCAACGACGCGCTGTCGCGCACATCCTCCGGACGCAGGGTCACCGTTGCCGGCATCGTGCTGATCCGCCAGCGGCCCGGCACCGCCAAGGGCGTGATCTTCATGACGCTGGAAGACGAGACCGGCATCGCCAACACCATCGTATGGCCGAAGGTGTTCGAGACGTTCCGCCCGGTCGTGCTGGGGGCGCGGCTGGTCAGCGTCACCGGCAAGCTGCAGAACGAGAAGGGCGTGATCCATGTGGTGGCGGACCAGATCGAGGATCTCACGCCGCTGCTGAGCCGGCTCTCGGAGCACGGCGCCTCCATCGAATCGCTCGCCCGCTGCGACGAGGTGAAGCGGCCCGACCCCGGCAACCGCTCCGCGAAAAACCGGACCGACCATCGCGCGCATCCGCGCCGCGGCGACGCGCTCGTCCGCCTGTTGCGGGAACAACCCGAACTTGCCGAGGAACTGATCGCGACCCACCAGGTGATGCCGAAGGGCCGGAATTTCCATTGACGGTACATTTGACATGCCCCCGTCCGCTGCGGCATCGAATGCCCCGGTTCTGAACGGGAGTTTTTCGTGGGCGACTTCGTCAACAAGCGGCACTTCACCATCGACTGGGCCTATTGCGATCCGGCCGGCATTGTCTTCAACAGCCGCTTCTTCGAGTTTTTCGACACCTCCAGCTGGCACCTGTTCGAGGCCGCCCTCGGCGTGAAGCCGCAGGAGATGGCCAAGACCTTCGAAATTCTCGGTGTGCCGCTGGTCGATGCCCGCGCCAAGTTCATGATCCCGGCGAAATTCGGCGACGTGGTCGAAATGCATTCCTTCGTCAGCGAATTCCGCCGTTCGAGCTTCGAGGTCCGCCACCAGATCTTTGTCGACGGACAACTTGCGGTCGATGGATCCGAAACCCGCGTCTGGGCCGCGCTCGACGAAACGGGCAAGCTCACGACGAAGCCGATCCCGGCCGACGTGATCGCCAGGTTCAAGACGCCCTGAGACAGCGCTTTCGAGCGAAGGGCTACCCAGTTCGCCAAGCCGGAACGCTTCCGAACAAAGTGGCCAGCGATTCCCAATTTCCGCTCTTCGGATTGCATGGTTGGAGGCCAAACTATTAGTCTGTAGCAATTCAAAAGACTGAGCCGGGACTACCGGCCATCCGGGAAACGCACCAATGGCGAGATTGCTTGAGCTCGTGCTCAACGACCGAAAACGCGTGGACGCGGTCCCGGACAATCTGCTGCTGCTCGATTACCTGCGCGAAGTCGCCGGCCTCACCGGGACCAAGACCGGCTGCGATGGCGGCGAATGCGGCGCCTGCACCATTCTCGTCGACGACAAGCCCGTCCTGTCCTGCCTCACACTCGCGGCAAGCGTCGCCGGCCGCAAGGTCAACACCGTGGAATCGCTCGGCCAGGATGGCCAGCTTTCGGCCGTGCAGCGCGGCTTCCACGAAAAGCTCGGTTCGCAATGCGGCTATTGCACGCCCGGCTTCATCATGGCCTCGGTCGCGCTGTTGCGCAGCAATCCGAATCCCACCGATGACGAAATTCTCGACGCGCTCGGCGGCAACATCTGCCGCTGCACGGGCTATGTGAAAATCATCGAAGCGGTGAAATATGCCGCGAGCCTGCATGGGCAGGGAGTCGCGCCATGAACGCCGCGATCTTTTCCACTGCGTCGCGTACGCTTTCTGCTCCCCTCCCCCCGCGAGCAAAGCGAGTGGTGGGGAGGGGTCGGGGGTGGGGGGCATATACCGGCCCGCTCGAACAGTTACGACTACCCCCCACCCGGCTCGCTGACGCTCGCCACCCTCCCCACCGCTTCGCGGGGGGAGGGAAAGAAGAGCGGAGGATCGCGCCATGAACAAGCCCGTTCCCGCGCACGAAGCCGTCCCCGCGCATAACATCGGCGATTACGTCCCGCTGGTCGACGGACCGGAGAAAGTCTCCGGCCGCGCGAAATACACCGCCGACATTCTCGCACCCGGCATGCTGGCCGGCCGCATCTATCGCAGCCCCTATTCGCACGCCGAGATTCTGGACGTCGATATTTCCGAGGCCCTCAAGGTTCCGGGCGTCAAGGCGATCGTCACCGGCGCGGATTGCGACAAGACCTTCGGCGTGTTGCCGATTGCGCGCAGCGAGCATCCGCTGGCGCGCGGCAAGGTCCGCTATCGCGGTGAGCCGGTCGCAGCGGTCGCGGCCATCGACGACGCCACCGCGCGACAAGCTGTCCGACGCATCAGGATGACGGTGCGCGAATTGCCGGCCTATTACACATCGCAGGATGCGCTCGCGCCCGACGCCGTCCAGCTGCACGAAAAAAAGCCCGGCAATCTCGAACGCGACGTGTTCTTCGAACTCGGCAATGTCGAGAATGCCTTTGCCGATGCCGATCTCGTGCGCGAGGGCGTCTACAATTGCCCGGAAGTCTGCCAGGTGCAGATGGAGATGCATGCCGCCGTCGCCGACTATGACGCCGTGCGCGACCGCATCACCGTGCATGCCTCCACGCAGGTGCCGTACTACGTGCACCTGATGCTATCCGACATCCTCGACATGGACATGTCGCGCATCCGCGTGGTCAAGCCGCATGTCGGCGGCGGCTTTGGCTGCCGCACCGAAACGCTGAATGTCGAGCTGATCACGGCGCTGCTCGCCCGCAAGGTCGGCGGCGCGGTGCGCACCGTGGTCAATCGCGAGGAGACGTTCATCACTCATCGCGGCCGGCCCGAGACCGACATCAAGCTGAAGATCGGCATGAAGAAGGACGGCCGTATCACCGGCGTCGAATGCGAGGCGATCCAGCGCGGCGGCGCGCATTCCGGCTACGGCGTAGTCACCATCCTCTATGCCGGCTCGATGCTGTACGCGATCTACGACCTGAAGAACGTCAAGTATATCGGCAAGCGCGTGCTGACGAACACGCCGCCCTGCGGCGCCTTCCGCGGGCACGGCACCGTGGACGTGCGCTTCGCATTCGAGAGCCTGCTCGACCAGATGGCGCACGAGATGGGGATCGATCCGTTCCTCGTGCGCCGCGCAAACCTGCTGCAGGCGCCGACCTTCACCGACAACGATCTGATGGTGAATTCCTACGGTCTTCCCGAATGCCTCGACCTCGTCGAGCAATCGAGCGGCTGGAAGACCCGCAAAGGCAACATGCCAAATGGCGGCAGCCTCAAGAAGGGGCTCGGCATGGCCTGCTCGCATTACATATCGGGCGCATCCAAGCCCGTGAACTGGACCGGCGAGCCGCACGCCACCGTGAAGATCAAGGTCGATTTCGACGGCTCGCTGGTGGTTCTGTCGGGCGCGGCCGATATCGGCCAGGGCTCGTCGACCATTCTTGTGCAGGCGGTGGCCGAAGTGCTCGGGCTCGACATGTCGCGCGTGCGCGTCGTGACCGGCGACAGCGAGGTGGTGCCCAAGGACAACGGCTCCTATTCGTCGCGCGTCACCTTCATGGTCGGCAACGCCGCGATCGACGCCGCGCGCAACCTGAAGGCGCTGTTCATCAAGGCTGCCGCGCGCAAGCTCGATGCGAGGCCGGAAGATATCGAATGCCTCGGCGAGGTCTATCGCGCGGGCGCGCAGGACAAGGGCGCGACCTTCGAGGAGGTCGTGGTCGAGGCGCTGAAGGACTCCGGCACCATCACCGTCACCGGCAATTATTCGACGATCCCGGAATCGCATGGCGGCAAGAAATATCGCGGCTCCGCAATCGGCGGCACCATGGGCTACAGCTATTCGGCGCAGGTGGTCGAAGTCACCGTGGACGAAGACACCGGCGTCGTCACCGTCGACAAGGTGTGGGTCGCGCATGACTGCGGCAAGGCGCTGAACCGGCTGAGTGTCGAGGGTCAGGTGCAAGGCTCGGTCTGGATGGGAATGGGCCAGGCGATGAGCGAGGAGACCGGCTATCACGAGGGACTCCTCGTCACCGGCAACATGCTGGATTACCGCGTGCCGACGATGAAGGACTCGCCGCCGATCGAAACCTACATCGTGGAGAGCAACGATCCGCACGGCCCCTTCGGCGCCAAGGAAGCGGGCGAAGGGTCCCTCGCCGCCTTCCTGCCGGCGCTGACCAATGCGATCCATGACGCCATCGGCATCCGCTTCAACGACCTGCCGATGACACCGGATCGCGTCTACGAGGCAATCGAGAAGAAGAAGCGCGCCGAAGCACGCGGCAAGAAGAACGGGGGCGCGTGATGATTACTCGAGTCACGAAGGCACGCTGCCGGTTCTCCCTCCCCCTGAAAGGGGGAGGGTTGGGGAGGGGGTCGTTACAATCGGACCCCCACCCGACTTCCGTCGCTTCGCTCCGTCAGTCGACCTCCCCCTTTCAGGGGGAGGTGAGATGGGAGAGAGCGCGCCCCGGAATGACGGAGTAATCATGGACGCGCTTCCCGACTTCAAGCTCCTGCGCCCGACCACGCTCGACGACGCGCTGAAGGCGCGCGCAACGAATCCGGATTCGCGGCCGCTCGGCGGCGGCACCGATCTCACGGTGAATATCCGGCGCGGCATCGTCGCACCGGCCGTTCTGATCGAGATGAACAATGTCGCCGAACTGCGCGCGATCAAGGCGGATGCGAACGGCATCGAGGTCGGCGCCTCGGTGACGCTTGCCGAACTGTCGGAGCATCCGGCCGTCCGCGCGCATTACCCCGTCGTCGCGCAGGCCGCGCACGAGATCGCCGGGCCGACCCACCGCGTCATGGGAACGGTCGGCGGAAATCTCTGTCTCGACACGCGCTGCATCTACTACAATCAGAGCGAATGGTGGCGCGACGCCAACAATCATTGCCTCAAGACCACCGGCACCATGTGCCATGTCGCGCCGAAAAGCCGCGGCGTCTGCTTCGCGACCTTCAGCGGCGACCTTGCACCGGCCTTCCTGACGCTCGGCGCCGAAGTTGACCTTGCCGGACCGCAAGGCCGCCGCACGGTGCCGCTCGATCAGATCTATATCGGTTTTGCGCGGCAGGACGTCCCGGTGACGGAGACGCAAGGCGACGGCAAATTCTTCCTCGCATTGCGGCCGGGCGAGATCGTGACTGCCGTGCGCGCGAAGAATACGCCCGGCCTGCGCTCGGCCTACGACAAGATCCGCATCCGCCGTTCGATCGAATATCCGGTTGCGGGCGTTGCGGTGGCGCTGAGGCGCGACGGCGATACGCTCGCCGATCTGCGCGTTGCATTCACCGGCACCAATCCGCGGCCGGTTCTGCTCGGCGGGACAAAGGACCTGTGCAGCAGGCCACTCGACGAGGCGTTCTACAAGGGCCTCGACGATCTCGTTCGCGATCAGGTGATGGCGATGAAGACGACCTTCACGCCCGGCCACTATCGCCGCCGCGTCGCCTCCGTGCTGGCCCGCCGGCTGGTGACGAAACTGTTTGAGCAGCCCTAGGACGGTGTCATCCCGCAAGCCGGCGCAGCCACGCCATTGCGCGTTGCGCCCACGGCTTCTCTTCCTCGTCCGCAAGCTGCAGGCCGACCGTCAGCACCTGCCCATCTTTCACGCGATGCACCACCAGCACGACTTCGCCGAGCCGCTGCTTGTCGCCGGACTGCGGCACACGGCCGAGCCGCTCGCCGAACAGGTCTGCCACCGTCATCTGCTGCTGCGACGGATCGACCGAGATGCCGTAGATCTCGGCGATCGCGCCGAGCGTCGTGTCGCCGCCGATGAAGAAATCACCGAGCAGCTCAGGATCGGGTGACGACGGCGGCGGCAGGTTGGCGAAGAAGCGGTCGAGCGAGGACGCCTTTTCCTGCGGCGCCAGAAGATAGACATGATCCCCCTCATGCAGCCCGCGTGCTTCTTCCGGCGTCATCACCTTCTCGTCGCGCACCACCAGCGCGATCTTCGCCCATGACGGGATGATGCCCCCGCGCAGATACGGGCTGCCCGGCGTCACCGGATAACCAACCAGCTCCTGCGCGCGCTGCCCCGGCAGATCGAGCTCGATGCGCGGCTGGAACGCATCCGGACGTTTTTTCGCGATCCTCAGCCAGCGTGCGGCCGGCGCGATGGTCCAGCCCTGCACGAGCAGCGACACGAACACCACGATGAAGCCGACGTCGAAATAGATTTGCGAATTCTTCAGTCCGACCAGAAGCGGCATCGAGGCCAGAAAGAAGCCGACCGCCCCGCGCAGACCCACCCATGAGATGAACAGCTTCTCCCGCACCGAGAAGCGATACGGCAGGAGTGACACGAAGACGCCGACCGGACGCGCAACCAGCATCAGCACGAGCGCGATCCCGATCGCGGGCAACAATTGTTCGGGAAACCGCTGCGGCCAGGCCAGCAATCCGAACAGGACGAACATCGCGATCTGCGCCAGCCAGGTGGCGGCATCGAGAAAGGTGACGATCGCCGTGCGCGCCCGCATCGCGCGGTTGCCGACGATCAGCCCCGCAAGATAGACCGCGAGGAAGCCGGACGCATGGATCGACTGGCACAGCCCGAAGGTCACGATCGCGCCTGTGGCCACGAAGGGAGCGTGCAGGCCCTGCGGCAATTCCACGCGATTGAGTATCGCGACGATGACGACGCCGCCGGCAATGCCGATCATCGTGCCGAGCGCGCTCTCGCGCACCAGCACGAGCAGGATTTCGAGCGCGGGCTTATCGCCGTGCAGCAGGATCTCGACCAGAACGACGGTGAGAAATACCGCGAACGGATCGTTGGTGCCGGATTCGACTTCGATGGTCGCCGCCACGCGCGGGCGCAGCCGCAGCCCTCGCGCGTGCATCAGGAAAAACACGGCCGCGGCATCGGTCGAGGCAACCGCTGCGCCGAGCAGCAAGCCTTCAACCCAACTCAGGTTGAACAGATAGACCGCCGCCGGCGCGACGATGCCGGACGTGACCAGCACACCGACGGTGGCGAGCGTTCCGGCCGGAGCGAGCACACTCTGGAAGGTCGCAAATCGCGTTCGCAGACCGCCGTCGAACAGGATCAGGGCGAGCGCGATCGAGCCCACCATGAAGGCCAGCCGAACATCCTCGAAATGGATGCCGCCCGGCCCGGATTCGCCCGCCAGCATGCCGACAACGATGAAGATGAGCAGCAGCGGGGCGCCGAACCGGAGCGCGACAAGGCTCGACAGGATGCCGGCCATCGCCAGCAGAGCCCCCAGTAGAATGGCGATATTGATGCCGTCGAGTGCGCTCATGGGCCTCCATGCGAGATTCGCATAGGAGAGCCCGCGCGCCGCTCGCGCAACGGAAATCGTGCGCGCGGCGGCGATTTTTTTGGCGGGTGGCCGCTACGCAGGCTGCTCCGCAGGCGTGATATTGCCGATCACCGGTTCATCAGCGGCCGGCTCGGCTTGAGGCGGCACACCGGTCGCGCCGTACGACGGAATGGCTGCGATCATCGCCTTGGCGATCTCATGCTCGCCCATGATGACCTCGGTCGCGCCATGCTTCTTCAGATGCGCCGTCTCTTCCTCCGAATGCGACCGCGCGATGATGGGCAGGGCCGGATTCGCCTTGCGGCCAAGTTCGGTCGCGAACCCGCCTTCGAAAGCGTCGGGCACCGCGACCAGCAGACAGCGGGCGCCGGCAAGATTGGTGGCAGCCAGAACGTCCTTGTTCACCACGTTGCCGCGCAGCGTTTCCACGTTGTTGCCCGAGAGGGTTTTCAGCGCCTCGGCATCGGTGTCGATCACGAGGAGAGGAATGCCCGCCTCGATCACCCGCGGCGCGACGAAGCGGCCGACCCGGCCATAGCCGAGCAGCACGACATGGTCGGAGAGCTTCGTGTCCGGGATCGGCTCGCGCGCGGCGCGCTTGCGGCTTTCGGGCTCTTCCTTCGGCTTCGGCTTTTCCTTCGCGAGATGTCGATCCAGCATCACGAAGAAGATCGGGTTCAACAGGATCGACAGGATCGCGCCGGCCAGGATCAGATCGCGGGCGCGATCGGGCAGCAGTGCCAACGTGACGCCGAGTCCGGCGAGGATAAAGGAGAATTCGCCGATTTGCGCGAGGCTGGCCGAAATCGTGAGCGCGGTCGACGGCGGATAGCGGAACAGCCGCACGATGAAATAGGACGCGACCGACTTGCCCAGAACGATGATGAGCAGCGTCGCCAGCACCGGCAGCGGCTCGCGCAAGAGAATCGACGGATCGACCAGCATGCCGACCGACACGAAGAACAGCACCGCAAACGCGTCGCGCAGCGGCAGCGTTTCCTGCGCGGCACGCTGCGACAATTCGGATTCGGCGAGGATCATGCCGGCGAAGAAGGCGCCGAGCGCGAAGGACACGTCGAACAGGGTGGCCGCACCGAAGGCGACGCCAAGCGCGATGGCGAGCACGGCGAGGCGGAAGAGTTCGCGCGAGCCGGTATGAGCGACCCAATGCATGATCCACGGGATCACGCGGCGGCCGATGATCAGCATCACCACGACGAAACCGGAGACCTTGGCGAGCGTCAGCAGCAGCGGCCAGGCCAGCTCCATCCAGGTCAGGCCCTGACCGCCGGACTTCAGCGTATCGGCGAGCACCGGCAGCAGCACCAGCGCCAGCACCATCGCGATGTCTTCCACGATCAGCCAGCCGACCGCGATCCGGCCGCGCTCGGTCTCGACCAGCCGCCGCTCCTGCATGGCGCGCAGCAGCACCACGGTCGAGGCGACCGAGAGGGCAAGGCCGAAGACCAGACCCGCGGCGACCGGCCAGCCGATCAACCAGGCGAGGCCCATGCCCAGCGCCGTTGCGACCGCGATCTGTGCGATCGCGCCCGGAATGGCGATTGCCTTCACCTTCAGCAGATCTTCGAGCGAGAAATGCAGGCCGACGCCGAACATCAGCAGAATCACCCCGATTTCGGCAAGCTGGTCGGCGATCTTCTGGTCGGCGACATAGCCCGGGGTAAACGGGCCGATCAGGATGCCTGCGATGAGGTAGCCCACAAGGGGCGAAACGCGCAGACGCTGCGCCAGCGCCCCCAAGCCAAAGGCCAGCACAAGGCCCATGACGAGCGTGGAAATAAGCGGAGTGTCGTGATGCATGTCACTGTCTTAACGGCTCAATGCGCCGATGACGAGACATGCGACAATGCGCGCAGGCGGAAATGGCCGATCTGTCAAAGACGTGAACGCGCGTGCGCAGGATTTCCACTGTCCCACCGGGGGATGGGCGGCCGACGCGACGCATCTGCGATCGGCTCGCGGGGCACGCGCAGCCGGCCGCGGCTCTTCACCAAAGCTTCAAATCAAGCGATAGGAACATAACCCTGAGCCGCATTTCCGGGACGCGATCGTTGCGGCGTCCCGGAATGCGATAATCAGCGCTCGCGGAAACGGCGAGCGGCTGCAGCCTAGAACCCGACCTTGTCGCCGCCCTTGAGCGAGAGAATTTCGCGGGCGTCGTCCGGGGTCGCGATCTCGAGGCCGAGGCCTTCAAGAATCTTGCGGACCTGGGTGACCTGAGCCGCGTTGCTGGTCGCGAGCTGGCCCGGACCAACCCACAGCGAATCCTCAAGCCCGACGCGGACATTCCCGCCCATGGCGGCTGCGATGGCCGCGACCTTCATCTGGTTCGCACCGGCGCCCAGCACCGACCAGTGATAGTTGTCGCCGAGCAGCCGGTCCGCGGTGCGCCGCATCTGCAGGACGTCTTCCGGATGCGCGCCGATGCCGCCGAGAATGCCGAACACCGACTGCACGAAGATCGGCGGCTTGATGACGCCGCGATCGAGGAAGTGCTTCAGCGTGTAGAGATGGCCGATGTCGTAGCACTCGACCTCGAAGCGGGTGCCGTTTTCAGCGCAGGTGGTGAGGATGTACTCGATGTCGGCAAAGGTGTTCTTGAACATCCCCTTGCGCGATCCTTCGAGATACGGCTCCTCCCAGTCGTGCTTGAACTTGCCCTTGTAGCGCGGGATCATCGGATAGAGCCCGAAATTCATCGTGCCCATGTTGAGCGAGGCGACTTCCGGCTTGAAGGTCGCTGCCGGACGCACACGCTCCTCGATCGCCATGGTCGGCGCGCCGCCGGTCGTGATGTTCACCACCACGTTGGAGCGCTGCTTGATCACCTTGAGGAAGGGCGCGAAGGCCTCCGGCGTCTGGTCGGGCCGGCCGTCCTGCGGATTGCGCGCGTGAAGATGCACGATCGCAGCGCCGGCTTCCGCGGCGCCGATCGCGGCGTCAGCGATCTCCTGCGCGGTGACCGGCAGATGCGGCGACATCGACGGCGTATGGATCGAACCGGTGACAGCGCAGGTGATGATGACTTTGCGGGCTTTCGCCATATTTCCAACCCCGGACTTTTATCGTTTGGAATGGGCCGGGATTGAGCGCATCGCGTCGCGCATTCGTCAAGCGTCAAAGCTCGCGCAGACGGTGCAGCAATCGCTCAACATCGCCCGCATTGTGGTACAGCCCGAAGCCGACACGCAGGCGCGTGTCGCGCACATCGACCACAATGTTCTTCGCCTTCATCCGCGCCTGCCAGTCCAGCGCATCGGGATGATCGAAGGTGAGGAAATTGCCGCGCGACATCTCCTGCGCCGGCACGACGAGACGCGCCGGATCGAACAGGCCGAATGGCCGCGCTGAGATATCGCGAAGGAACATGTCCTGCAGCGCGAGGACATGCGCATGGATCGCCGCAGCATCGAGACGGTGCGCGGCCATCCAGTCCAGCGCCGCCCGCATGCGATAGAGCCCGCTCGGATCGAAGGTCGCGCCCATGAAGCGCTGGCCATCGGTGGCATAGCGCACGCGATCCTGCGGCCCGGATAGCGTCGCGAAGCTCGCATACCATCCGGTGTTGCGCGGCCGCGGGCCAAAGCCGGGCGGGCAATGCATGAAGCAGATGCCCTCGCCCGCCATCGCATATTTGTATCCGCCGGCGAGATAGAACGCGCGGTTTGCGATGCGCGACAGATCGACCGGCCGCGCAAGGAATGCGTGATAGCCATCGATCACCACCAGACGATCCGGCGCGGCAACCGCATCGACCAGCGCATCGATGTCGGGCAGCGCATAACCTGAATTGAAGAAGACCTGGCTGACGAACACCATGTCCGGCGCGTGCGCTTTCACCGCGGTGACGATGCGATCCTGCACGGTGGCAAACGGCTCGCTGGGGACAATCACGAGTTCGATCAGCTTGTCCTCGGCGAGGCGCTCAGTCTGCCGCTTGAAGGAATGAAACTCGCTGTCGGTCGTGACGATCACGGGCGCCCGGCCGAGCGGCAAGGCCGAGATCAGCCGATTGACGAATTCATGGGTGTTGACCGCCGTCACGAGGGTTGCCGGATCGGGCAAACGCAGATGCTGCGCAATCGCGCGCGCGACCGCAGGCCAGACCTGCCCCAGCACATGCGACCATTTCTCGTCGACCAGCCGAGCCGCATCGTCCCAAAGTTGAATTTGCGCAGCGCGCGTTGCATCCGGCCAATAGGCATGACTATGCGCGGCGAAATGCAACCGGTCCGGGTCGGCGTCGCGAAAGCTCGAAAATTCTGCTGTCAGGTCGAGCGGCATATTCGGGCGTAATCTCTCGATAATCATCCGGGCTTGCATGCTTTGCATGCGCCCGGAAATGGCGAATTGCTGGATTCCAGCTTTCGCGGGATCGAACGGATGGCTAGGTTGCGTCCTAACGCAATGGACCAAATTTCGAAGCGAACCGCAAACCGTTGAAAGCAGCGCCCGTGTCCGAGAACCAGTCACCCCCCCGGAGCCGTATCGGCGACGACATCCATGTCGATCTCGCCGGCCGCATGACCTACGGCGATTATCTGCAACTCGACACGCTGCTGGCCGCCAAGAAGCCGCTGACCGACAAGCACGACGAGCACCTGTTCATCACCATCCACCATGTTCAGGAATTGTGGCTGAACCTGATGGCGCACGAACTGAACACCGCGATCGACTTCATTATGCGCGACCAGCTTCCGCCCTCGTTCAAGTCGACAGCGCGAATGACCCGCATCCTCGAACAGATGATCAATGCCTGGAACGTGCTGTCGACAATGACGCCGTCCGATTATCTGGAATTCCGAAGCGCGCTCGGTCAGTCGTCCGGCTTTCAGTCCTTCCAGTATCGCATGGTGGAGTTCCGCCTGGGGGCCAAGGACCCCAAGATGCTGCTGCCCCACCGGCACAACACCGAGACCTACACCCGGCTGCAGGCGGCGCTCGAGGCGCCCAGCCTCTACGACGTGGCGCTGATGCTGCTGCAGCGGCGCGGCTTCGATATTCCCGATAGCGTCGTGAAGCGGGACTTCTCGGTCCGGCACGTGTTCAGCGATGCGATCCGCGACGCCTGGCTCAAGGTCTATCGCGACCCCAAACAGTATTTCGACCTCTACGAGCTGGCCGAAGAGCTGGTCGATCTGGAAGATTGGTTTCAGCAGTGGCGTTTCCGCCACATGAAGACGGTGGAGCGCATCATCGGCTTCAAGCGCGGCACCGGCGGCTCGAGCGGCGTCGCATTCCTGAAATCAGCGCTCGATCACTCGTTTTTCCCCGAGTTATGGGCAGTTCGCACCGAGCTGTAGAACGGGCTATTCCGCATTAGGACATTGTTCACTATACGGCCGGCTTCGGGTTCTCCCTTAAGCCGCCGCAAAGTGATCGTTGTTCAGATGCGGCCGGGGATTGGTGGGGTATTTGCGTATGCGTTGGCGTGCACGAGGATTGTCGGGCCGGGGTGGCCTGCGGCGTGCCGTTGCGCTTGCCTTCGCCGCCGTGCTGCTGGCCGCGTGCGCCACAGTCGAACGCATTCCCTATACCCAGCAGGAACAGGAACTCGCGGTCATCCCGGGTATTCCCGAGGCCCGGATATGGGCCGACGATCCGTCGCTCGCGCGGCGAAATCCGCTGCTCGATCTGCGCGCGCGCGAAAATCCGGCGATCCTGGCCCTGTCCGGCGGTGGCGCAGATGGCGCCTTCGGCGCCGGCCTGCTCAACGGCTGGACGCAACGCGGCGACCGGCCGAAATTCACCGTCGTCACCGGCGCAAGTGCGGGCGCGCTGATCGCACCCTTCGCCTTCCTCGGACCGCAATACGACTCCGTACTGGCCGATGTATTTTCGAGCGGCGCGTTCGAAGGCTTCCTGAAGTTCCAGGGTGTGCGCGGCCTGTTCGGCACCGGCCTGTTCGAGGCGGCGCCGCTGAAGCAGCTGATCGCCAGATATGTGACGCCCGAGGTTATTGCGGCCGTCGCGCGTGAGTATCGCGCCGGGCGGCGTCTTTATGTCGTCAGCACGCAGCTCGACGCGCAGCGCACCGCGATCTGGGACATGGGCGCGATCGCGTCGAGCGTGGATCCCCGCGCTCCAGAGCTGTTCCGCCAGGTGATCGAAGCTTCGGCCAGCATTCCCGGCATCTTCGCGCCGGTCCTGATCGACGTTGAAGCGCAGGGCAAACGCTTCGCCGAGATGCATGTCGACGGCGGCATCACCGCGAACGTGATGGTCGTGCCCGAAGCGATGCTGATCGCCAATCGTCCCGCCGTGACGACAGGCGTGCGCCCGCGCATTTACGTGATCCTGAACAGCAAGCTCGCGCCCTATTTCGACGTGGTGCCGGCGACCACAGTACGGATCGCGGTGCGTTCGTTCGAGACCTCGGTGCGCGCGAATACCCGCAACACCCTGCTCGCTTCCTACGAATTCATCCGCCGCCGCAACTGGACGCTGACGCTGGCCGCGATCGACGACAACTTCCCCTCGCAAGCCTCTCCGGGCTTCGACACCGCCTACATGAAGGGCCTGTTCGAGTTCGGCCTGGAGCAGGGCCGCACCGGCGCTGCCTGGCGGCGCGGGCCCGGCTCAGACGCGCCGCCACCGGTCCGCGCGCCGCGCACCAGCCAGAGCGTGGTGACGCAGTAATCTTTTTTCTTCACCCCCCCTTGCAGAGGGGGGGTGAAGAAGTGCGCCGCAAACTACTTTCTCACCGCCGCCAGAAAATCGAAGTCGCAGCCTTCGTCCGCCTGCTGCACGTGATCGCGATAGAGTTTCGCGTAGCCGCGCTGCGCCACCTCCGGCACCGGTGGCGGCGTCCAGTCCTTGCAGCGCTTCTCAA
>Ga0180218_1000676_pt1 | contig 27684 bp, 25 predicted proteins | sample eDN3rd37CKraftBY_FD_151334 | JGI IMG/M metagenome (GOLD analysis project Ga0180218, IMG submission 151334) | Enriched backyard soil microbial communities from Emeryville, California, USA - eDNA 3rd pass 37_C Kraft BY (version 2) (version 2) | ecosystem: Environmental > Terrestrial > Soil >... | reverse complement strand
CCTTCGACAAGTTCATTCAGGATCTGTGGCCGCGTGCGCGGCAAATGGGCATTTCGCACGCGACGTTCGCCAGCGCGACGCGCGGGCTTGAGCCCGACTTCTCGCTGCCCGATCTCGACATTCCCGGCAAGAAGCCGCCGGAGCAGCCCGAATTCATTCAATCGCCCGCCGTCTATGTCTCCGAAAAGAGCATCGACCGGCTTGCCAATTACGCGCGGCAACTCTCGGCGCAATATGGCGCGCCGCTTGCCGCCATCGAGCAGCGCTATGGCGTCTCGCGCAATGTGCTCCTGGCGATCTGGGGCCGCGAGACGGATTTCGGCCGCTACAAGCTGCCGCATAACGCGATACAGGTGCTCGCAACACAGGCCTATATCGGCAAGCGCAAGGAGAAATTCCGCGAGGAATTGCTGCTGGCGCTGCGCATTTTGCAGGAAGGCCATGTGAAGCTCGCCGACATGCGCAGTTCGTGGGCGGGCGCGATGGGCCTCACGCAATTTCTGCCGTCGGAGTTCTACAAATACGCCGTCGATTTCGACGGCGACGGCAAGCGCGACATCTGGAATTCGGTGCCGGATGCGCTTGCCGCCGCCGCGGGTCAGTTGAAAGCGAAAGGCTGGGTGACGGGCGAGCGCTGGGCTTATGAAGTGCGCGCGCCTGCGAACGCCGATTGCTCGATTGGCGTGCCTGAAGTGAAGCGGCCGATCCGCGACTGGGTGGCGGCGGGCTTCACGCCGTATCGGAAACTCTCACCGCATGAGCTTGCGCAGGAAGCCTCGCTTTTGCAGCCGGAAGGGATTTACGGGCCGTCGTTTCTGACGCCGAAGAACTATTACGTGATCAAGGAATACAATTTTTCCGATCTCTACGTGCTGTTCGTCGGGCATCTTGCCGACAGGATCGGCGGCGGCGGGCCGTTCCATGGTGCCTGGGCGAAAATTCCGCTCATGAAAACGAAAGATGTCGAGACGATGCAGAAAGTGCTGACCGAGAAAGGCATCTATCGCGACAAGATCGACGGCAAGGCCGGGATGCAGACGCGCGCCGCGCTCGGGCAGTACCAGAAGCAAAGCCGTCTGAAGCTCGATTGCTGGCCGACAGCCGAAGTGCTGCGGCACATGCAGGCGCGGTAACCTCCCAAACAGAAACCGGCGGGATCGCTCCCGCCGGTTCAATTCAGATTTCAGCCGAAATTAGTACGGGCAGAAGAAGCGCGGACGGCTCCAGCCGACCTGGTTGCCCCAGCGATCGTACAGCGGACGGCGGGCCCAGTAACCGCCCGGGCAGCCGACCGGCGGGCGCGCGCCGTAGCCGTCATAATAGGCGTAGCCGTCAACCGGGGCGTATTGCGGATAGGCGTAGGCGGGCGGCGGCGGGCCGGCGAGGGCGTTGCCGATGATGGCGCCGCCGATGATGGCGCCGGCGCCAATCGCGGCGCCGCAATTCCAGCCGCAGCGCGCGTCGGCCGGGCCGGTGGTGGCGAGCGTGCCGGCGACGATCGCCGCCAGCGCTGCAAAGGTGAGGAATGCCTTCTTCATGGTAGTTCTCCTGGATGATCTCGAAAGCGGCGACCGAATCGGGTCGTAAGCTAATTCTCGTGTTCCTTCGGTTCAATTATTCGAGGCGCGAAACGATTGCGATCGATTTCGTACCCCGTCATCGTTGCTGCTCTTCTAACACCCGTGAGCCCGATACCGCTGTGACTCGAGTCACGTTTTTCCGCGATCTGGAGGGCAAAAATGACTGGCAAATCAAGATGCTGAACGGGCGTTCAGATTTCTTACACGATCATTGCAGTGCCACGGATCGTTGCGGCGGAATGGCGCAGGGGCCGCTAGAGCGGCGTACCGGCAAGGTAGAGGAGAACGCCCGCGAGCGAGCAGGCTGCGAGCGTCACGATCATCCCCGACTTGAAGCGGAAGATCGCCATCGCGGCGGCAAGCGACAGGAAAAGCGCGGGCAGGTTGACGCTCGATAATACGGGTGCGTCGAAGGAGAACCCGAAGCGCTCAATGCGAAAGGCCGCGCTGAAGATCGTGTGGATCGCGAACCACACCGCAAGATTAAGAATGACGCCGACGACCGCGGCGGTGATCGCCGAAAGCGCGCCAGAAAGCGGTTTGTTGCCGCGCAGCTTCTCGATGAACGGCGCGCCGAGGAAAATCCACAGGAAGCAGGGCGTGAACGTAACCCAGGTCGCGAGCAGGCCGCCGAGCGTGCCTGCCAGCAGCGGCGAGAGCGCGCCGGGATCGCGGAACGCGCCCATGAAGCCGACGAACTGCAACACCATGATGAGCGGGCCCGGTGTCGTTTCGGCCATGCCGAGACCGTCCAGCATTTCGCCCGCCGTCAGCCATTGATATTGCGACACCGCCTGCTGCGCGACATAGGCGAGGGCGGCGTAAGCGCCGCCGAATGTCACCATCGCCATTTTGCTGAAGAAAATCGCGATCTCACTGAAGACATCCGCGCGGCCAAAAAAGAGAATGAGAAGCGCGACCGGCGCGAGCCATAGTACGAGCCAGATGGCGGCTACGAGCAAAGTCTGTTTGAGCGTCGGGTTGGCGTGTGCCGGAAGTTGCGCGCCCAAGAGGTCGTCGCCGTCGTTATGTGAAGTGTTTCCGTGGCCGCCGCCGGCGAATGCCGGATGATCGAGTTTGGCAGCAAGGAAGCCGATCACCGCCGCGCCAAATACGATGAGCGGGAAAGGCACGGCAAAAAAGAAGATCAGCACGAAGGCAGCGGCGGCGAGCCATTGCATCGCATTTGCGCGCAGCGCTCGTTTCCCGATCCGCACGACGGCTTCGACGACGATCGCAAGCACCGCGGCTTTCAGTCCGAAGAAGAGAGCGGCCACCCAACCGAGCTTGCCATAGAGCGCATAGACCCAGCTCAAGGCCATGATCGAGACGATGCCGGGCAGGATGAACAGGCCGCCGGCAACGATGCCGCCTTTGGTCTTGTGCATCAGCCAGCCGATATAAGTTGCGAGCTGCTGCGCCTCGGGGCCGGGCAGCAACATGCAGTAGTTGAGCGCGTGAAGAAAGCGGCTCTCCGAGATCCAGCGTTTTTCTTCGACGATGATCCGGTGCATGACCGCGATCTGGCCCGCAGGCCCGCCGAAGGAGAGCGCAGCGACCTTCAGCCAAACCGATGTTGCTTCGGCGAAGGAAGGAAAAGGGCGGTTCATTTTTTCTCCGTGCCCGAATCATGGCCGGGGTAAACTCCGGCCATGGCGCTTCTCTAGTGGATTGCCGGAATTTTCACACGCTGGCTTTATGCTGCGGCCAGCCATGCGTTTCTTCGGTGGCGTCGCGGCACCAGCGGTAGAACGCATCGTAAAGCTCCATGCCGGCCTCGAGTTGCTCGAGGTCGTCGGCATACATGCGCGACAGGCCGAGCGAAGCGGCGAGCAGCCCCGCCGCCTCCGGTATGAGGTCGAGGCGGCCGGTGTCGGCGCCGCGCACGATCCTGGCGAGATGGAGAAGCGGCGCGGTCGCGATGCCGAATTCCTCGATCAGCACGTCGAAGGTGCAAAGCTCGCCGCGATGGCTCCAGAACGTATCCTCGATGTCGAACGGCACGCCGTTGAACCTGGCTGCGACGGACTTCACTTCGGCGGGCGTCACGAACAGGAAGACAGCCTGCGGGTCGAGAAAGCGGCGGATCAGCCACGGGCAGGCGATGCGGTCGATCTTTGGGCGCGAGCGCGTCACCCAGACGGTGCGGCCTTCGCTGTCGCGCGGCGGCAGCTTCGCGGGATTGGCGAGCGGCAAGCCGGCTTTTTTCCAGGCGCTGATGCCGCCGTCGAGAATTTCGGCGGCGATGCCTTCATGGCGCAGCCAGGCGGCGACGCCTTCGCTGAGTTTCAGGCCCTTGTCGCAGATCGCAATCGCGCTGCCGCCCGAGAATTCATGCGCCCAGGCGGCGACATCGGAGAAGGGGCGGCGAACAGAGCCCGGCACCAGCCGCGGATCGGCGGCGAAGTCCTCGCCGGTGCGGACGTCGATGAGGGCAGGACTTTTCGGCGTGCCGATCAGGCGCGCGAGTTTCTCGCAGGAGATTTTGTTGATGGCTGACATGATAAGCGTCCTGTGTTGCGCGGGACGCGATGCTTCGGCATGTCGCCTCGTGGGGAGATCGCAATTCCCCATGACTTATTAGAGTGCTGCTTTGGAATTCGAGTCAAGTGCGACGCCGCAGGCTCGGGCACGCCGCGATTGCGGCGTTCTTCACGCCATATCCGGCGGGCGGCTGGGGTCAATTCATAGCTTTCATCTTCCGAGAGTGCGGCGAGAGCCATAAGGCTGCGATCGCGATGATGCCACCAGGCCGAGAGCAGGGAGACAAAAGAGAGGAGGGAAGCGTATTTGAGCACGATAATTCTTCTGGCTGGCGGCATGGGCGTCCTCCGAAAACGGGACGCGATGCTTCGGCATGTCGCCTCATGGGGAGATCGCAATTTCCCCATGCGCGCGAATTAAAGCGTGCGGCCGGGCATGTCAAGCAAAGCCGCCAAAAACCGCCACGATCTGCCAGGATGCTGAGGGAACCAGCCGCCCGCCCGCCGGTTATTTGGGACACGCATGGAGACCGAGATGCACAAACGCTCGCTCAAGATCGTCGCATTGCTCGCCGCCGCCGCTTTCGCCTTGTCGCTCGGTACGACCGGCGCCGATGCCGCCAAGAAGAAAAAGAAGAAGCGCTATTATTATGACTCCTATTCGCAGGGTTATTACCCGCGCACCAATGCGGGGCATAATCAGTGCATGCGCGACCAGATCCGCTTTCCGGCGCTTGATATCCGCTGCTGATGCCTTTGCGCAGAACGGGACAAATGCGCTGAAACAGGGAGTTGTTTCGTTATTGCACTGACGCTTTTTGTTGCTGCGCAAACAATCCTGTCCGGTTGCCGGAATATCGTCCTTCCGTCATATTCTTCCGCGGCGATGACAGGGATGACGATGAAGGCGCGCAACGGCTCGGGAAAATTTATCCTGCTTTTTATCGTCGGTTTGACGTGGCTGGCGACTCCCGTTTTCGCCCAGCAGGCGGAGGCGCCGCGCGAGCTCGTCGTCGGCGTCAAGGAAGCGCCGCCGTTCACAATGAAGAATTCCGACGAGGTCTGGGTCGGCCTCTCGATCGAATTGTGGGAACGGATCGCAAGCGACCTCAAGCAGAAATTTCGTTACATCGAAGCCAAGACGGTCAACGATCTCCTGCAGGGCACCGAGTCGGGCAAGTTCGATGTCGGTGTCGGTGCCATCACCGTCACCGCCGAGCGCGAACGGCGTCTCGATTTCACGCAGCCGTTCTATACGACCGGTCTCGGCATCGCGGTGCCGACGGTCAGCAATATGAGCTGGGTGCCGGTGGTGCGTGCCATGACCTCGTTCGGCTTCCTGCAGGCGGTGCTCGGGCTGCTCGGGCTTGCGCTGTTCGCTGGCTTTCTGATGTGGCTCCTCGAGCGCCGTCACAACGAGAACTTCGGCGGCAGCCTTGGCCGCGGCCTGACTTCGAGCGTCTGGTGGTCAACGCTCGCGATGACCCAGCGGACGCGCGCCGATACGGGGCCGCGCACCGTCGCGGGCCGTGTCGTCGGCATCATCTGGATGATCGCCTCGATCATCGCGATCGCGGTGTTCACCGCCGGCATCACTTCGCTGCTCACGACGAAGCAGTTGCAAGGTCTCGTGCACAATGTCGACGATCTGCGCTCGGTGCGCGTCGGCACCGTCGCCGGCACTGCCGCGGAGGAGACGCTGAAAAAGATGCGGATCAAATCGCGCAACTTCGCCACGGCGGCGGAGGGAATTGCCGCGATCCGGCGCGGCGCGCTCGATGCCTTCGTATTCGACCGCGCATTGCTGGCATGGACGGTGCAGCAGGGCGGCTCGCCGGGCATTCAACTGCTCGATACGACGTTCGATCCGCAGAACTATGCGCTGGTGTTGCCGAACGGCAGTCCGCTCAGAAAGCCTGCGACAGTGGCGCAACTCGCGGCGACGCAAAGCAACTGGTGGCAGGAAGCCTCGTTCCGGTATCTCGGTACAAAATAGCGCCGTTGGCTAACCTCGGCTTCTGCCGCGAGCCAGGCATGCACCGATCCGCACGTCGCAGCAGTGCGGCACTACACGCAGGAGCCCGCTGCTTTCGGCCAGAACGATTTATTTCGTGCTGCTGGCTTTTTTGCGCGTCTTGTCGCGAGCATTGCGCGCGTCGGTAAAAGCCGCCTTGAAGCCTTCGGCGTCCAGCATGCCGGCGTAGCGGAAGGTATTGAAGATGAACGACGGCGTGCCCTGGAAGCCGAATGCCAGCGCCTGATCGCGGCTTCGGGCGAGTGCGGCGTCGATCGACTTCGCGTTCTTCTCAAGATCGTTCTGCGCGCGCTTGACGTCGATGCCGGCGTGTTCGAGGAGATCCAGCACGCGCAATTCGTCGAGCTTGGTCGACGCCGTGATCAGCGCCTCATGCGCTTCGGTGTATTTGTTCTGGTATTTGGCTGCGAGCACGAGGCGCGCGGCAAAGGTCGAGACGCCGCCGAAGATCGGCCAGTTCTTGTAGATGACGCGCACCTTGCCATCGGCCTCGACGGCTTTCTTCAATTCGGGATGGATCGTCCGGCAGTAAGGACACTGATAGTCGAAGAACTCGACGATGGTGATGTCGCCGTTCGGATTACCGGCGGCGGGAATGTCCGGGTCGCGCAGGACGCGCTCGCGCGTCAGCGGATCGCCGTCGCCCGCTGCCTGCGCGAATGCGCCGGAAGCCGGAAACGCGGCGAAAAGCATGAACGATACAGCGATGCGGGAGAGGATTCTGGAAACGGGCGACATCGTCCCTGCCTAGCAGGTTCGTATGGCGCTGCCAAAGCCGTGCATTGCGCACGCTTTCGTGACCAGAACGAGGAACATTCGCCGGAATGCGGCGGGCGCGTGGCGCCCGCCGATCCGCTTGGTGTCAGGCCTGCAACAAGGCGCGCAGGATCGGCTGATGCGCCGGCGGGTGATCGCGCGCCGGTTCCTTCGGCTTGGCGAACAGCGTGTCGCGCTCGAACAGCGCAAAGTCACGGCTGGAAGGCTGCCGGGCGGGCAGAACCTTGTCTGGCTGCGCGGGTACGGGCTGCGCGGCGGTTTTTTGCATAAGCGGCTTTGCGGCCGGCTTTTGCATGATGGGCCGCGGAGCGGCCGGCGCCGGCGCGGGCTCTGTGGCCTCTGCCTCAAGCTGCTTCGCAGCCGCTGCGTTGACAGCCGCCTTGTTCGCCGCTGCTTTGGGCTTGGCCTCGGCGGCAATGATCTCCTCGAGTTGCTCGATGAGGTCGGGCAGGAGATCGCGCCCGATGGTGACAACCGCCTGATGCTCGGCGGCAGTGAAGAAGTGGAAAGACACAGAACCCTTGTCGTCCGCGGCGTCGACTTCAACCGCGATCGGGTTACGAATTTGTACTTGCATTGATACGGCCCCCTTAGGCCCGCATTCTCGCTTGGAACGCGCCAATCCGGCTGCCGCAAGGCGGCGTTATCCACAGCTCCGTCACATGGCGGAACAGCGGAAACGCATGTCTTCTCCAATGCTTGCCGCGATGCGTCGAAATTTTTTTCACTGTCATGGCACCGTTGCAACACTGAAATCAGTGCTTCATCGGCCTGCGGCCGAAATTTTCAATAATGATATATTGTATCATGTAATGGATATACTGTATCAAAACTCCGAAACGCCATTCGGAGTTTTCCATGTCTCATCGCATCGCGTTGTCTGCTGTTACGGCCGCCATTGCGCTGGCCGCTCAAACCACACGCGCACAGGAAGTGGCGCTGCCGCAGGTCGTCGTCACCGCGCCGAGCCCGATCCAGCAGCACGCGCTACGGCGCGCGGCGGATGCCGGAGGCAATAGGGCTGAGAATGCGCAAGCCGTGCCGGCCGAGAGCAATCCCTGGCTGCCATCGTTCGTTGCCGACACCTTCAATTCGATGATCGTGATGAAGCAGAACGAAATCGCGCGCATAGCGGGCGGCACGCTTGGCCAGCTTTTGTTCGACAGGCCGGGCATTTCGGCGACGACCTTCGCGCCCGCGGGCGCGAGCCGCCCGGTGATCCGCGGTCTCGACGGCTTCCGCATCCGCACCCAGGAGAACGGTATCGGCACCCATGACGTCGCGGATCTTGGCGAAGATCACGGCGTGCCGGTCGATCCCCTGGCGGCGCAGCAGGTCGAAGTGCTGCGCGGGCCGTCAACCTTGCGCTGGGGCTCGCAGGCGATCGGCGGCGTGGTGAGTGTCAGCAACAACCGTATTCCCGATCATGTACCGGCAAGCGGTTTCTCGATGGAAACAAAAGGCGCGGTGTCGTCGGCCGATCGCGGTTATGAAGCCTCAACGCTGCTCGATCTGGGTTCGCTCAACGCCGCGGGTTATGGCGGTGCCATCCATGCCGATATCTACAAACGCTACGGCGGCGACTACGCGATCCCGAACGGGCGGCAGGCCAATTCCGGGGTGAATTCACAAGGCGAATCGCTCGGCGCGTCGGCGATCGGCCCACAGGGCTATTTCGGCTTCAACGTCGCGCATTTCGCGAGCGTCTATCACATTCCCGGCGAGGATGGCGCGTCGAACAATACGCGCATCGACATGGATCAGCTGAAGTTCACCTCGAAAGGGGAATATCGGCCCGATGCCGCGGGCATTGAGGCCGTGCGCTACTGGTTCGGTGCGACCAAGTACAAGCATAACGAAATCAACGACGATGACGGCATCGCCGCGACGTTCAGAAACAACGAACAGGAAGCGCGCATCGAGACGCAGCTTACGCCGCGCAAGACGCCGTTCGGCGCACTCACCACGGCGTTCGGCTTGCAGTTCGGTCATCAAAACATCGCCACCTCGGGCGAGGCGGGCGGGTTACTCGCACCGGCCGAAACGGCGAGCGCCGCTGCTTTCGTGTTCAATGAGCTGCAATTCACCGATACGCTGAAGGGCCTGCTCGCGGGGCGCATCGAATACGCGGCGGTGAACGGCGCGCCGGATATTTTCCCGCCCGATTATCTCGGCACGTCGCCGGGCTATATGGCGGGCACGAAAGCGGAGCGCGATTTCGCGCCGAAAAGCGTGAGCCTCGGCCTGCGCAAGGAGCTTCCCGGCGATCTCGTTGCGAGTCTCACCGGCTCCTATGTCGAGCGGGCGCCGCGAGCGCCCGAGCTGTTCTCGAAAGGCGCGCACGATGCGCCGGGCACGTTCGAAATCGGCAATCCTGATCTCAAGATCGAGAAGGCGAAGACGGTGGAATTCAGCTTGCGCCGGCCGGTGGGGCGTTTTCGTTTCGATGGCAGTCTCTACTACACCAAGTTCGACAATTTCATTTACAAGCGGCTGACCGGTGTTCAGTGCAACGAAGATTTCGCAAGTTGCGGCAACCTCACGCCGGGCGAGGAAGTCTTCCAGCAGGTCATTTATTCGCAGGCCGGTGCGACATTCTATGGCGGCGAATTCGCCGCGCAGTACGATGTCGCCCAGCTTGGGCGCGGCACCTGGGGTGTCGATGCACAATACGATTATGTCCACGCGCAATTCGATGACGGGACTTACGTGCCGCGCATCCCGCCGCAGCGCGTGGGCGGCGGCGTCTATTGGAGCGATCCAAACTGGTTCGCGCGCATTGGTATTCTCCATGCTTTCGGTCATAACGACATCGCGCCGTTTGAAACGACGACCGGCGGCTACAATCTTCTGAAGGCCGAAATCAACTACAAGCGGAAGATCGCCACTTACGGCGGCGTGCCGGTGGTGCTCACGGTCGGCATCGTCGGCGACAATCTCATGAACGAGTCGGTGCGGAACAGCGTGTCGTTCCGCAAGGACGATGTCGAACTGCCGGGCCGCAATGTGCGGGCCTATGCGAGCTTCAAGTTCTGAGGATCAGCGCTGATTGTCGGCCGGCCGCGAAGCGGCGGCGATGCCGCCGGCGAGGCGCTGCTGCTGCTTGACGTCTTCGGCAATGGCGGCGCCGAGATAACGCGCGACGCATCCGTAGCTGAAATCGTTCATGTGCAGGAGATCGGGCGAAAGAAATTTCTCGTAAGGCATCGCGAGATCTTTGCGCCAGTACCGCATCATTTCGAAGCGGCGGAACACCGGCACGTTGGTGATGCGGGCGATCTCGGCGATCATTTCGATCATTGGGATCGCGTCGGGATCGCGCATCACCTTCGGGGCGAATTGCGGGTTCATCAGCACGACGTCGATGCCGGCCTTCTTGAACTGGTGGATGCCGCGCAGCATCAGCGGCTGCTCGGGCGCGATACCGTCATCGCGCAAGATGGCGTTGGTGCCGAGCTGCCAGACGACGAGGTCGGGCTTGGCGGCGATAATGTCGCGATCGAAACGCTTCAGCATTTCGGCAACATCCTCGCCGCCGACGCCGCGATTGATGACGCGCAAATCGAGGCCGGGGAAATGCTGTTTCAACTCCGCTTCGAGGCGAGCCGGATAAGTGTTGGACGGGCTGCTCGCGCCGATGCCCTCGGTCGAGGACGAGCCGAAGGCGATGACGGTGATCGCCTTGCGTTCCGCGATGCGCGTTGCGAGCCGGGTAAGACCCGCGCCGGCGAGTTCGCCGCTCTCGGCCATCGCCTGGCAGTCGCCCTGAAAGGGCACCGGCTGATCGGCGCGCGCGCTACCCGCCGCGAACGCGGCCAACAAGGCGGTAGCAACAGCAAGGCGAAAAAAACGCAAGCGCGATCCTTCCGGGTTCATTTCAACGTGGTTCATTTCCGGTGATTGTCCGGGCTTCCCGGCAGCGATGCCCCGCGAAGAACGAAATCAGCCAGCAATCCCCCAAGACATCTATGCAACTTTTCGTAGGTTCCGTCACTCTTCATGGCGCGAAGGTCAAAAACCCCGTGATCGGCCCAATATTTCATGATCTCGTAGCGGTTAAACAGCGAAATATCCTTGCTCTGGGCGACCCAGCGCATGTTGTCGGTATAGGGGGTGCCGTCGAACATGAAGTCGGTCCGGGGGCTGTATTGCTGGTTCATCAGGATGACGTCGATCTTGTCGGCCCGGATCAGGCTTACGCCCTCCATCAGCTTGTCGCCGAAAACATCGGGATCCATCGCGCGGATCGCCTCGATGGTGCCGGTCTGCCAGATGACGAGATCGGGCTTGTGCTCGCGGATCGCGCCGGGGAGCGCCTTCAGCACCTTGCCGATCGGCTCGCGCGGCACGGCGAAAGCGAAGACGCTGACATTGGTTTCCTTGAGCTTCTCCTTCAGCGCCGCTTCCAGAAACGAAGGATAGCTTTTCAGGCCGCTGGCCTGGCCGACCTGGGTCGGCGCGGCCGAGACGACGAGGATCGCAAGCTTGCCTTCCTTGGTCACTGCGGTGTTGACGCGCTGAAGCGCGGATGACGTTTCGACGAGTTCGGGATTGACGTTGCAGTTCTGCGCATGGCCCGGAACGATCCCGGCCAGCAGCAATGCGATCGCGGCGGAAATAATCCTCATGCGATCTTCTCCTCGAGGTTCTTTTTCGGAGCCGGCTTCTCCACGCTCCGGTTCAGTCCCTTGTACCAACTCATCAGCGCGGCGACGGCGATCATGATCAGGATGCCGGCGAGGCTGACCAGGAAATAGGCGAGCTTGCGCGACGAGATTTCGGTGATGACGAAGTGGCCGGAGAACGACAGGAAGACGCCGAGACAAAAGATCTCGAGCGAATTCTGGCCGCAGATGATCGCCGGCCGCGCCCAGACCGATCGCAGGAACGAAGCGTCAATCGGCACGAAACGGACGACGAGATTGGCGAGCGCCAGGAAATGCGCGAGCCGGAACAGCGAAAGATCGCTCTTGTTGAGCGGCAGCACATGCATCCATGCCGGAAGCTGGCGGGTGAGGCCGGGGATGAACCAGCTCAGCTGCAAAACGGCGGCATAGAGCAGGAACAGGATGCAGAGCGCGAGGAAAGCGCGCGAGCGCAGAATGCGGCCGATCTTGTCGATGCCGCCGAGCGCGCACCAGCCGCCGATCACGAACAGAAGCTGCCAGCAGTACGGATTGAAGAACCAGTAGCGGTCCCACGGATAGAGCGCGATGTTCCAGTCGAGATAGCGCGCGACCGTGTAAAGGATCGCGGAGGCGGCAAGCGTGAGATTGGGGCGGCGCAATAGTCCCCACAGGATGAGGGGGAAGAAGCCCATCAGCACGATATAGAGCGGCAATACATCGACGTTGGCCGGCAGGAAGCGCAGCTTCAACGCTTCGAGGATGACGATCTCGGGCTTTTGCAGAAGCTCGAAGAAGCCGGACTCCTCGGTGTAGAGCGGGTTCTGGAAGCGCGTCGCGAGATAGGAAATCTCGGCGACGTAAAACACGAACAGGAAGACGAAGGCGACATAGATCTGCCAGGCGCGCTTGAGGACACGCGCCGCGCCGACGATGAAACCGCGCTCCTTCATGACGCGGCCATAGACGAAGGCGGCGGTGTAGCCGGAGATGAAGACGAAGATTTCGGAGGCGTCGGAGAAACCGTAATTGCGCACGGTCAGCCAGGTCATGATGTTGCCCGGCACGTGATCGACGAAGATGAACCACAGCGACAGGCCGCGGAAGAAATCGAGGCGAAGGTCGCGAGTGCCGGGGGCAATCGGGGGCATGTTTTGGCTTCGGCGCCGCTTTCGGCGCGGTTTGAGACCTTAGGAGAATACAGGCGGACGCGGCGGGCGAACATCGCGCTCCGGGCAAAATGCGCCGGTCATTCGCGCGCGGCTGTGGACAGGCTTTGGGGCGTTTTTAAGCAGAAGTTAAGCATAGGCATTCCATAAGGTTTTATGGGATGGAGGTATTATTATAACGGCATTATCGTTCTGGGCCTGCTCGTGCTGCTCGCCGGTGCTGCACGCGCAGAAGACGAATTTCTCGGCTCGCTGCAATTGCGCGGCGGCTATGACTCGAACCCGGACTTCTCGTTCACGCCGGGCGATACGGCGCTTGCGGGCGTCAATGCGGTGGTGGTGGCGGGCCGCTCGACCGAGCGTTACGTCGCGGCGGTGAGCGGCGAAGCAAGCTATACGCGCTACCGCGAGACGGTGGATGCGCCGCTCGCACGCTATCGCGCCGCCTTCGACATCGCCAATAAGGACGAGAGCGAGTTTTCGCTGAAATCGACGGCGTCGGTCACGTCGTTCGAAAACTACAATACCAAATCGCTCGACGCGATCGAGCGCCTGAAGCTGCGCAAGACGAGCGGCGATGTGCAGCCCTTCGTTACCGCGGAGCTGCGCTACTCGGCGCTGAATGAAAGCAATATCCTGCTCAATCGATTTCTGCCGCAGCCGGAAATTTTCCTTCGCGGCACGATCATTCCCGGTGTCGCGGTGAAGCGCGGCGAATGGGAAGCTGGCGTTTCGCTCAATCTTTCCGCGACGCGCTATCAGGACGAATTGGATTATTTCGGTTTTCGCCGCGACAACGAGCGGATCGAGCCGTTTTTGTTTCTGCGCTACAGCAAGGACAAGTTTTCGCTGTTTGCGTCGCTGTCGCGGCTCTACGGCGACTGGCACGACGTCGATTTCAGCGATGTGCGCAAAACGCTTTACGACGCCGCATTAAGTTACAATGGCGAGCCGTTCGGCTTCGAGCTTTCGGCGAAGCGCACGGCGGAAGAAACGACGTTTCCGATTTCGCCGATCACCATCGACACGGCCTATGCCGGCAAGATCGCGCGCAAGCTGAACGAAAAGAATTCGCTCGCCGTCTTCGGCCGCTGGATCGAGAAGCGTTATCTCGACTCGCCGTTCCGGCAGATCACCAGGAGCTACGGCCTCCAGTTCACGCACGATATTTCCGACAAGCTGAGCGCAGGGTTCGAGCTTACGCGAAGCGAGATGCAGCCGATCGCCGGCCCGAATGTCGATGGCGTTGCCGTGATCGCTTCGCTCACCCAGCGCTTCGGCGGCAAAAAGCGAGCGGAAGCTGAAAGCTCCGCCCGCTAGTTGCTGCTCAGCCTGGGGGGTGGGGAAGGGCGGAGCAGAATGCGCAGCTAGTGACCGCAGCCGCAGCCGCCGTGACCGCCGCTGCCGCCGCCGAGCACGAGGCCGAGAATGCCGCCCTTGGTGGTCGTGGCGTTCACATTGGTGATGAGGCCGTTCTTGCCGTGCACCGTGCCGAGCAGGGTGCCGACGAGCCCGCCCTTGCCGGTCGCGACGCCGATATTGAGATTGAGCGATTGCTTGCCGCCGCCGGCGAAGGCCGGGGTCGCGAGCATGGCGATGACGGAAGCTGCAAGGAACATGCGTTTCATGAGTTGACTCCACTGGACTGACCGCATCTGTGGGGAGCTTAGTGGCATAAAGAGGTAATTCAACTTCTAGTTATTGTTAGTATTAAATTCACCCTTTAGATGTGCATGGCATTAACCTTTTTGCCGTTCGCCAATCCGCCCCTCGCCGCAGAGCGGCTGGCGATGTATGCGAAACCCACGCATTGAAGGAAAACGGCATGGCCGCAGGCCAGGACATACGCCAACAGGACAGACTCGGATTTCAGGCGCTGCTCGCCGGGCTCAAGGCATCGGCGGAAGACACGCGCTTCCGGCTGCTTGCGCTGCTTGCCGAGGAAGAACTCACTGTTTCCGATCTCACCGACATTCTGCGCCAGTCGCAGCCGCGCATCTCGCGGCACCTCAAGCTCCTTTCCGATGCCGGCCTGATCGAGCGCTTCCGCGAAGGCAGCTGGGCATTCCATCGCCGCGTCTCGCACGGCAAAGGCGCGGCGCTCGGCGAGGCGCTCCTGGAGCTGGTCGATCCCGCCGACCCGGTTCTGGCGCGCGATCGCGAACGGCTCGCGCAGGTACGCGCGCAACGCCAGGCGGCGGCGCAAGCCTATTTTCGCAAACATGCGCGGCATTGGGACGAATTACGCAAGCTGCACATTTCCGAGAGTGCGGTGGAGGCGGCAATCCGCGAAGCGCTCGCGGGCATGCGGATCGAAAGCCTGCTTGACCTTGGCACCGGCACCGGACGGATGCTCGAGATGTTCGGGCCCGAGATCGACCGCGGCGTCGGCATCGACATGAACCCGGAGATGCTGTCGATCGCGCGCGCCAATCTCGAGCGCGCGGGACTCAAGCACTGCACCGTGCGCAAGGGCGATATCTACAATCTTGCGCTCGGGCGCGATCAGTTCGATGTCGCGATCGTCCATCAGGTGCTGCACTTCCTGGATGACGGCGCGCGCGCGATCCGCGAAGCGGCGCGGGCGCTGCGTCCCGGCGGGCGATTGCTCGTTATCGACTTTGCGCCGCATGAGCTGGAGTTCTTGCGCGAGCAGCATGCGCATCGCCGTCTCGGCTTCACCGAAGAAACGATCGCGCAATGGATGAAGGCGGCGGGGCTCGAATTTCTCTCGCATCGCGCGCTCGAGCCCGAAGGCAGGACGAAAGAGGGGCTTACCGTTTCGCTATGGCTCGGCCGCGACCGGCGGCGGCTGATGGCGGACACGCCGCGCGAAGTCGCGTAAGCGAAAACGAAAGGCGCAACAGAAAAACACGCAAAAGAAAAACGCCGGGGAAAACCCCGGCGTTTCTATTCTTTGGAAATTTCTCAGATCATTCCCAGCAGGACCGCGCCTAAAAACGCAAACACGGCACAGATCGCGAGGGCATTGAAGCTGCGGGCGGTATCCAAAGTCTGCCTCCCGTATGGTTAGCCTTGGTTCGACCCTAATCCGTCAAAACGGTGCCGCAAGAGCCCGGCTTCGCGGCAAGCACAACCGATGGCGGCACCCGGCTGGAATACTGTTTGAAAACAACGCCTGCCTGTTTGCTGTGCAGCAAAAAAAGCAAGATTATTTGTGCGGAACTAATTTTATTGCGCTGATCGAGGGTTTGATTTTACCGGCGGAGAATCAGGCCACCACAATTGGCGAGGGCCCGGCGGGGATGCCGCCGAGCCCTCTCACTCAATCATCAGCCAGCCTGTAAGCCGGGTTCTGTAAGGCGGGGATCGCTCCCCGCGCGGCAACCATTCCTCTGGGACGGCGATTGCTCGCCGCCTCAAGCAGCCAACCCGAATGACGGATCCGGAGGCGGATCTCGGGATTTCTCCCGGTGTCACTCCTATTTGGCTTTGCTCCCGGTGGGGTTTGCCGTGCCGTGGCTGTTGCCAGCCACGCGGTGGGCTCTTACTCCACCCTTTCACCCTTACTTCGGCGAACCGAAGCGGTCTGCTCTCTGTTGCACTTTCCCTGGGGTCGCCCCCGCCGGACGTTATCCGGCACCGTGTCTCCGTGGAGCCCGGACTTTCCTCTATCCGAAGATAGCGGTTGCCCGGCCGACTGATGGAGGAGATGTGCGGGTTCACGGGCCGAAGGTCAAGGCGCAAGGAAAAACGGGTAGTGTCTCAGTTTGAAATTTGGGCATGTGAAAAACTTGCGCGCAAACCCACAGGGCTGCCGAATGGCGTGTGCTAAAATCCTGTTTGAAAGGACAGCAAATGCCCAAAGGCCCCAAAGGCGAGAAGCGCCACGCTGACCCGGTGAAAAACGCGGTGTTGATCGCGCGTATCGCCACCGGCGAGATAGAAGATCACGCCAGTAAAACGCCCGGTCGCTCAGTGGGCGGTCGCGCGGGAGGGAAAGCGCGAGCGCTGAAGTTAACCCCAGAGGAAAGAACAAACATAGCACGGAAAGCATCTAAATCACGTTGGAAATCTGTGTAGTTATTTGTTTGCATTCCATTTGATGCCGTGATATATGATTCTCGGAACCCTTAGTTCTGAGATCGAGCCATGGCTTCAAATGAAGATAAACACGCGATAACAGCGCTTCTGGCGCGTTATGTGGCCGCTTTCGAGGAACGCGAAGAAGCGCAGAAGATCGCGGCTGACGCGAACGCTCGGGCAAGCGCTGCCATGCTACGGGTCACGAACATCAAAACCGCTTTCGGCGTGTTCGGCATAGACTTAAATGGAAAAGAGGTCTGGGCCCAAATCCGCGAGATGATCGGGCAAGAGGCTTACAACAAGGCGATCGAGCAGGGAAAAGCGCAGATCGCCAAAGACTCTAAGGCCAAAGAAGACGAGCTCGATGAGGACGTCGATCTATCTGAGCTAGACAACGTTCCGGAAGAGCCGGCCGCGAAGGGCGCTAATGCTCCTACTGTCCGGGAAGGAATTCTCGAAAAGCTAACATCGCTTCATCCGCGCGGCAGTAAAGCGGCCGATCTGCAAAAATACCTGGAAACAGCTTACTCTATGAAATTGCACGATAAAACGGTCGGAATGACGTTGTATCGGCTTTCACAGGAAAAGCCTCCGCGTGTAAGGCGCCAGGGGCATACGTGGTTCTTCGTCCCGCAGCATGCGGAAACGAGGAACCCCGCCGGTGAGACGGCGGGGCTCGAAGACTTGCTCAGCTAAGAAAGGAGACCTGCGTGAATTGGCAAATCACCCGGAGCAGATAGCTGCTCCATCTGGAAGGCTCAGGCGGCGTTAGCCGCTTGGGTCTTCTTCTGGCTCTCGCCCCTGTAGCTCAACTGGAAAGAGCAGGGTCCTACTAAGTCCTAGATGCACGTTCGAGTCGTGCCGGGGGCACCAGCCAGTTCAATATATCACCGACATTGCTATTTGCAAGCCCCTTTTTGCAAATGAATCAAGGGGTTACGTATTCTATTGTTAAAATGGAATCAAACTGAACAAAATGCTTGACAAGATTCCATTGTTTCTCGATGCTGCTCGCTATGAACAAACTGCCAGTCGAAAAGCGCGTTCAAATTCTCTCGATGCTCTGTGAGGGCTCATCGATGCGCTCAATTTCGCGGGTCACCGGGGTTTCGATCAATACCGTGACCAAGCTTCTCGTTGATGCAGGCAATGCCTGCGCTGCCTTTCATCATGAAGCGGTCCGCAATGTGAAAGCAAAGAGCGTCCAGTGCGACGAAATTTGGAGTTTCAATTACCGCAAGGCTAGTAACCTTCGCCACGCTAGTGCCGCTCCTATCGGTTCCGGCGATGTCTGGACTTGGACCGGCATCGATGCCGACTCCAAGCTGATTATTTCATGGCATGTTGGCGACCGTCACCACGTCGCAGCCATGGAGTTTATCGGTGACCTCAAAGCGCGCTTGGCAAACAAGGTTCAGCTTTCGACCGACGGCCACAAGGCCTATTTGAGTGCGGTGGAAGAACTGGACTTCGATACCGACTACGCGATGCTGATTAAGGTATTCGGCAAGGAAGGTAGCGTTCTTGGTAGTGCGGGCCGTTATAGCCCGCCGGTTGTCGTCGGCACGAAAGTCCAGAATGTGCGCGGCAATCCAGACCCGCGATATGTCAACACTTCATACGCGGAACGGCAAAATCTCACGATGCGGATGCAGATGCGCCGCTTCACGCGGCTCACAAACGGTTTTTCCAAAAAGATGGAGAACCACTGTCACGCGCTCGCGCTCTATTTTGTTTGGTATAATTTCATCAAGACACACAAAGCACACCGTATGACGCCAGCAATGGCCGCTGGAATTACCGACAAGCTCATGGATATGAGTGATATCGTTTCGATGATCGAAGCCGAGGAAAAAGCGCTCCCGAAGAAGCGTGGGCCATATAGGAAGAAGGCTGCGTGATGGGCGACGAGCGGCAACCAAACTGGCTCGTGGGAGCCGTGCTGAGAGGCTTCCGAAATAAATTGTTATTGGTTTGCATATTTTTCGGCTTCGCCATCTTCGCTGGGTTCATAGGAGAAGGCATCGGCCGGATTTTGGGATTATCCAGAGATGCCAGCGAGTGGGTCATGTTTTCTTTGTTCTTCGGACCTCCCGTCGCCGCCACGCTTTGGATTGGTCTCAGAAATTCAAACTGAGACACGACCGAAAAACGGGGCTAACGCTTTGTTGCGCCAGCCCCGCTACGCAGCACCTTTGTTACGCGCACGAACCGGATCAGTTCGAAGCCATGATGGCGCGGACGCGGCCGCAATAGGCGTTCGCGGCGCCGGTCATTTTGATCGCCTGGTGGCCGGCCTGATATTTGAGAACGGTGTGGCAAAGATCGCCGCCGGCGAGCTGATAGGCGGCGGCAAGATATTTCACGCCCCAGCGGATGTTGGTGTCGGGATCGTAAAGCGCTTCGTCGCTGCCGGAATATCCGATGGCGCGCGCGGTCGATGGCTTGATCTGCATCAGGCCGACTTCGCCGGCTAGGCCAGTGAGGTTCACGTCCCAGTCGCTCTCGATGCGAATGACGGCGCGGACGAAATCGGCGGGGATGTTTGCTGCCGCGGCGTGACGATCGACGATGGCGGAAAGCTCACGGCGCGTTTGTGTGTCGGGTTCGATGCCCTGGACGCGCGGGGCGCGTTCGGGATTTGTGTTGAGTTCACGAGCATGAAGCGAAGTGAGTGCGCCGCACGATATGACCATCGTGCACACGAGCGCGCGAAGCGGAAGCCGCATTTTCAAAAAAGACCTTCTCCGTTTGGGGTGAGCGCGGAGAAGTCGCGGCGAAATGAGTCCGCAGTCGGGCCGCGGGCGGATTATCGGCGTACGGATCGGGCGAATTTTCCGCGCGCGGCGGAATCATCGTTCGCGCGTTTTATGGCACGAGGAACATTGTTTCGATTGCGGCGGGTGCGTGGCGATTCAGGCGCGATGAGAAGGACGCTTGGCCAAAAGTTTAGCGAGCGTCGCGCGCGTCGAAACGTCGAGCACGCCGTCGACGCGCCTGGGGCGGAAGTGCCGCTGAAACGCGGTGACGACTTCTTCGGTTGTGACGTCGAATTTTCCGCTCGGCGTAATGTCGTAGCCGTATTCGGCAAGTTGCCGCTGGGCTTCGAGAATTGCCGGGCCCGTGTCGCCGCGCCGGAACTTTTTGCCGCGCGTGATTTTCGCCGGCCGCACGAAATGCCCGATGCCCGCCATATGCAGTTGGTGCCAGGGAAACTTCTCTCCCGGGTCTTGCTTGCGCGCCGGCGCCACGTCGGAATGCGCAAGCACATGTTCGGGCAGGATTTTGTTTCGCTTCACGATATCCTTGCAGAGCGCGATCACGACTTGCATCTGGCGCCGCCGAAACTTCGGGTAGCCAAAATCGTGCCCCGCATTACAAACCTCGATGCCGATTGAGTGCGAATTGATGTCGCTATAGGTGTGCCATGAGGAGACGCCGGCATGCCATGCCCGTTTCTTTTCGGGCACCAACTGCACAATGCGGCCGTCCTCGAAGACGAGGTAATGCGCTGAAACCTCGGAGGATTTTTCGGTGAGGCGGCGAAGCGCGGCCTCGCAATCTTGCATTCCGGTGTAGTGGAGGATCAAAAGATCGGGTCTTTTGACGCCGCGCCGCGCGCCGAAGTTGGGCGAGGGACGGACTTCCTGCACAAGGCGGCTGTCGGGGCGGAATGACCCAGGGCTCCTGGGCATCTTAGGCCTCTTGGGTCTTCTGGGCGTCGCGGGCATGGGAACTGCTCTACCTCTTTAACCCTTGATCCTGACTTGCAGGCCTAACGACCGGCTTTAACGCAAGCTTTGGCTGCCTGGCCGCGCCGCAGCAACAGAATCTTAAGCTTCACAGGGCGTTAATCCGGATTCGTACGAGGAGTGCTTGCGGTGCTTCGCGCGCATCACTCGTGGACAAATGCACCGGTTTCGTTGACGGACCATGAATACCCATGATATCCCAAGATATCCCGTTCCGGTGTAGGCTTTTCCCAGCGTCGGCGTATCGGGAAGACCTCAGTTCACGCGTCGGGCGGCATCATGAACCGCTTTGTATCGACCTTCACCATGCGCCTCGACGCCAAGGGCCGAATCTCGATTCCAGCCAGCTTCCGCGCGGTGCTCGCGCGGGATGGCTTCGAGGGACTTTATTGTCATCCGGCACTCGACCGGCCCGCGCTCGATGCGGGCGGCAATGCGCTCCTTTCGGAGATCGAGACGCTGATCAACCGCTACCCGCCGTATTCGGAGGAGCGCGAGCAGTTCGCCGCGGCGCTCTACGGCCGGAGCGAGACGCTGAAGCCGGACTCGGAAGGGCGGATCATTCTGTCGGAGCACCTGAAGTCGCATGCCGGCGTCAAGGACGCGGCGAGCTTCGTCGGGCTCGGGCACAAGTTTCAGATTTGGGAGCCGGAGCGGCTACGCGCGCATCTCGCAGAGGCCAACGAGAAAATTCGCGCGCTGAAGAAGACGCTCGGCTCATCGGGCGCGGGGGAACCTTCCGGAGCATCGGGATGACGGCGGGCCGCGGCCCCGGGCAACCGGCGGCCGCTGGCGGACTGGCTCGCCATGTACCTGTCATGCTCCGCGAGGTTCTCTCGCGGTTGAACCCCAAGGACGGCGCGACCTATATCGACGGCACCTTCGGCGCGGGCGGTTACACGCGCGCGATCCTGGAGGCCACGAACTGCAACGTCATCGCCATCGATCGCGACCAGAGCGCGGTGGCGGCGGGCGCGGCGATGGTCGAGGAATTCGGCGGCCGGCTGACGCTCGTCGAGGATCGCTTCTCCAATCTCGATGAAGTGGCACAGGCGCTCGGTCACCGGCAGGTCAACGGCGTCGTGCTCGATGTCGGCGTCTCCTCGATGCAGCTCGATCAGGCGGCGCGCGGTTTTTCGTTCCGGGGCGACGGCCCGCTCGACATGCGGATGGAGATGCGCGGGCAAAGCGCTGCCGACGTCGTCAACAAGACCGACGAGCGCGAGCTTGCCCGCGTCATCGCGACGCTCGGCGAGGAGAAATTCGCGCGCAAGGTCGCGCAGGCGATCGTTGAAGCGCGCAAGGAAGCGCCGATCACCACGACAAGCCGGCTCGCCGATATCGTGCGCGCGGTGGTGCGCGGCAAGCCCGGCGACATCGATCCTGCAACGCGCACGTTCCAGGCGCTTCGTATCTACGTGAACGACGAGCTGTTCGAGCTTGCCGAGGCGCTGATGGCCGCCGAGCGCATCCTCGCGCCCGAAGGCCGCCTCGTCGTCGTCTCGTTCCACTCGCTCGAAGATCGCCTGGTCAAGACTTTCATGGCCGCGCGCTCGTCCGCGCCCGCGGTGTCGCGCCATGCGCCGGCGGCGAAGTTCGATCCCGCGACGTTTTCGCTGCTCACCAAGAAGCCGCTCGCCGCCGCGAACGACGAGCTCGAGGGCAACCCGCGCGCGCGCTCCGCAAAGCTGCGCGCCGCCGAGCGCACCACGGCCATCGCCCGCGGCGACGATCCGCTCGCTTCGCTCACCGCGCGCTTGCCGCGCATGGGGGTTTGAGATGCTGCGCGGGCTCAACATCATCGCGATCGGCGGGCTGATCGCGGCCGCGGCCGTGGTCTATGACGTCAAATACAGCGCGACCTATGAGGCGCAGAAGGTGGCGCGGCTCAACAGCGAGATCGCCAAGGAGCGCGAGAAGATCGCGACGCTCAAGGCCGAGTGGAGCACGCTCTCCTCGCCCGACCGCATCCAGCGGCTCGCCATGAAATATCTCAACATGAAGCCGCTGCCGGTGACGCAAATCGGCAATTTCTCGGCGCTGCCCGATCGTCTCTATACGAGCGCCGATCCGATCGGCGATATCATCAATTCGCTCGATCATAATGGCGGCGCGCGCGATCCGATCGGCACCATCATCGAGAAGCTGGAATCGGCGGAGCAGGCCGCGCCCGCGCCGGAGACGACCGCGACCATCGCCCCGAATGAAGAGCCGGAAACGACCGGCTCGGTCGGGGAAACGGAATTGCCCGAGCCGACCGGCACGCTCGGCGACATACCGGGCGAGGCGCCGGATGCCGCGCCCGATACCGCGCCGGAAGCGGGCATGGCGCCGGCCGGCGAGCAGCCGGAGGGCGCTCAATGAACCGGTTTTCGCAAATGCGTGCCGCGTTGTCCGGCTGGCTGCGTTTTACCCAGGGCGGCGTATCGCGCCGGCGCATCGCCATCGTGGTGCTGCTATTCGCCTCGGTGCATGTGGTGATCGCGGGCCGTCTCGCGCTGATCGGCATCAAGTCCGATCCGCAGGTCGCGCGCCGCGTCAGCAATCCCGATCTTCTCGCCTCGACGCGGCCCGACATTCTGGATCGCGATGGCCGCCAGCTTGCGACCGACGTGCAATCGGCGATGCTCTATGCCGAACCGCGCAAGGGCGTCGGCTATGTCGATGACGCGGTCGATCAGCTCCGCACCGTGTTCCCCGATCTCGACGAGCGCGAATTGCGCGACAAACTCTCCTCCAAGAAGGGCTTTGTGCGGTTGAAGCGCGAGATCAGCGAACGGCAGCAGCATGAAGTCCGCAAGCTCGGCATTCCGCATGTCGGCTTTCTGGATGAGAGCAAGCGCGTCTATCCGGCGGGGGCGGAGCTCTCGCATGTGCTCGGCGGCGTCAATGTCGACAGCGTCGGTATCGCCGGCCTCGAAAAGTGGGTCGATAGCGGGGGCCTTGCCGACCTGCATCTTGCCGGCTTTGCGACCGGACGTTCGCTCAAGCCCGTGCAGCTTTCGGTCGATCTTGCCGTGCAGCACGCGATGCGCGACGAGCTGATGAAGGCGCAGGCGAACTATCAGGCCAAATCGACCTCCGGCATGGTGCTGGATGTGCGCACCGGCGAGATCGTCGCGATGGTCTCGCTGCCCGATTACGATCCGAACAAGCCGGGCAAGCCGACGGATCTTTCGCGCCTTAACCGGTTGACGACCGGCGTTTACGAGATGGGCTCGACCTTCAAGGCGCTGACCATCGCGATGGCGCTCGACTCCGGCAAGGCGACGCTTGCTTCGCGTTATGACGCCTCGGCGCCGCTGCACTTCGGCCGCTTCACCATCACCGACTATCACGCGCAGCGCCGCGTGCTCACCGTGCCGGAAGTGTTCACCTATTCCTCGAACATCGGCGCGGCGAAGATCGCGATGTCGATGGGCGTCGAGCAGCACAAGGCGTTTCTGAAAAAGATGGGCCAGCTCGACCGGCTGCGCACGGAGCTGCCCGAGAGCGCGATGCCGCTCGTGCCGAAGAACTGGGGCGAGATCAACACCGCGACGATCGCCTTCGGTCACGGCCTTGCGGTCGCGCCGCTGCAGGCGGTGATGGCGACGGCCGCGCTGGTGAATGGCGGGCTGCTCATTCCGCCGACCTTCCTCAAGCGCTCGCCGGAGGAAGCCAAGAAGATCGCCAAACGCGTCTTGCGGCCGGAGACGAGCGACAAGATGCGCTATCTCTTCCGCCTCAACGTCGAGAAGGGCAGCGCCAGGCGCGCCGAGATCGAAGGCTATTATGTCGGCGGCAAGACCGGCACCTCGGAAAAAGTCGTGCGCGGGCGCTATTCGCACGAGAAGCTGCTCACCGTCTTTACCGGCGTCTTCCCGTGCTACGATCCGAAATACATCGTGCTCGTGATGGTGGACGAGCCGAAGAATACCGGCCATTCGACGGCGGGCCTGAACGCGGCGCCGACGACCGGCCAAATCATTGCCCGGATCGGGCCGTTACTGGGTGTCGAGCCGAAATTCGATTTGCCGAAGGCCGACCAGTTGTTGCTGACCGTCTCGCAGCGCGCGGCGAACTGACGCCCGCGAGGGATTTTCGAGAATGCCGACGAGCCTTGACCTTCGCGAGCTGCTCGGACCGGAGGCGGCGGCGCCTGCGGGCGTTGCCGCAAGCGGCATCGCCGCCGACAGCCGCAAGGTGCGGGCGGGCGACGTGTTCTTTGCGCTTGCCGGCAGCCGCGCCGACGGCCGCCAGTTCATTCTCGATGCCGCCGGGAAGGGCGCGTGCGCTGTCGTCAGCGACGGCGCGAAGCCCGATGGCGTGAGCGTGCCGTTCGTGCAAGTGAAAGACGCGCGGCTTGCGCTGGCGCAGGCCGCCGCGCGGTTTTATGCGCGCCAGCCGAAAACCATCGTTGCCGTCACCGGTACCAACGGCAAAACATCGGTCGCCTCGTTCGCCCGGCAGATCTGGACGCAGCTTGGCTTTGCCGCGGCGAGCGTCGGCACGGTCGGCGTCACGTCACCGAAGGGCGAGATCAAAGGCAGTCTCACGACGCCCGATCCGGTCGCGCTGCATCAACTGCTCGATCGGCTCGCGGGCGAGGGCGTCACGCATCTTGCGATGGAAGCGTCGTCGCACGGGCTCGATCAGCGGCGCCTGGATGGCGTGAAGCTCGCGGCGGGCGCCTTCACGAATCTCACGCGCGATCACCTCGACTATCACCGCACGATGGAGGCGTATCTCGCGGCCAAGCTGCGGCTGTTCGATACGCTCTTGCCGGAAGGGGCGAGCGCCGTCGTCGATGCCGATCAGCCCGATGCCGGGCCGGTCGCGAATGTCGCGAAGCAGCGCGGGCTGAAATTCTTCAGCGTCGGCCGCGCCGGGCATGACTTGAAACTCGTCGATGTGCAGCGCGAGGGTTTTTCGCAAACGCTCGCCGTCGAAGCCGAGGGCAAGCGCCACGCCGTGACGCTGCCGCTGGTCGGTGATTTTCAGGTGGCGAATGCGCTGGTCGCGGCGGGGCTTGCGGTTGTCACCGGCGCGAAGGCGGCGGATGCGCTTTCGGCGCTTGCTTCGCTGAAAGGCGCGAGCGGCCGGCTGGAGCTTGTTGGCGACAAGCAGGGCGCGCCGGTGTTCGTCGATTACGCGCATACGCCCGATGCGCTGGAGAACGCGCTGGAAGCGTTGCGGCCTTATGTGCGCGGCAGGCTCGCCGTGGTGTTCGGCGCGGGCGGCGACCGGGATCCGGGCAAGCGCGTATTGATGGGCGCGGCGGCGCTCGAGCACGCCGACAAGATTTACGTCACGGATGACAATCCGCGCAGCGAAGACCCGGCGGCGATCCGCGCCGCGATCCTGGCGGCAACTCCAGGCGCTCACGAGATCGGCGATCGCGGCGAAGCGATCAAACGGGCGATTGCCGAGCTTGCGCCGGGCGATGTATTGCTGATCGCCGGCAAGGGCCATGAAACCGGCCAGATTGTCGGTGATCGGACCTTGCCTTTCTCGGATCAGGCGGCGGCGCGCGCCGCGCTCGGAATTCACGAATGAACGATACGCCGCTCTGGACGCTGGATGCGCTCGCCGCCGCGGTGCAGGGCCGCGTGCGCGGCGCGCCTGCGCGGAATATCACCGGCATCTCGATCGACAGCCGCACGCTTGCGAAGGGCGAAGCTTTCTTCGCCATCAAGGGCGACCGCGTGGACGGCCACGATTATGTGGCGAAGGCGCATGCCGCCGGCGCCGGTGTTTGCGTTGTTGGCGAGGCGCGGCTTGCCGATATGCCGGGCGAGGCGCCGCTCGTTGTCGTCGATGATGTGCTGGAGGCATTGCGGCGGCTCGCGCGCGCGGCGCGTGCGCGCTCGCAGGCGAAGATCGTCGCCGTCACCGGCTCGGTCGGCAAGACGTCAAGCAAGGAGATGCTGCGGCTCACGCTTTCGCAAAGCGGCGAGACGCATGCTTCGGCGGCGTCCTACAACAATCACTGGGGCGTGCCGCTGTCGCTTGCGCGGCTGCCCGCGAGTGCGCGTTACGGCGTGTTCGAGCTTGGCATGAACCATGCGGGCGAGCTGACGCCGCTCTCGCAAATGGTGCGGCCGCATATCGCGCTCATCACCACCATCGAGTCGGTGCATATCGAATTCTTTTCCGGCATCGAGGCGATCGCCGGCGCCAAGGCGGAAGTTTTCGCCGGACTCGTCACAGGCGGCGCGGCGGTGCTGAACCGCGACAATGCGCAATACGAGCGGCTCGCAGGGGCCGCGCAAGCGGCAGGCGTGAAAGAAGTCGTCGGCTTCGGCAAGGATGCGCGTTCAGCCGCGCGGCTTCTCGAGATGAAACTCCTTGCGGAAGGCTCAAGCGTGCGCGCTTCGATTCTGGGCGAAGAAATCTCCTACGCGCTCAGTGCGCCGGGGCGGCATGTCGTGCAGAACAGTCTTGGCGTGCTAGCCTGCGTGAAGCTGATGGGTGCGGATCTTGCGAAAGCCGCGCGCTCGCTGGCGCAGATGACGCCGCCCAAAGGGCGCGGCCAGCGTTTCGTGCTCAAGCTCGAAGGCGGCGAGGCGCTGCTCTTGGATGAGAGCTACAACGCCAATCCCGCCTCGATGCGCGCCGCGATCGAGGTGCTGGGCCGCACGCCGGTCGGCGCGGGCGGCCGCCGCATCGCCGTGCTCGGCGAGATGCTCGAACTGGGCGCGGAGGCAGCAAACCTGCATGCCCAGCTTTCCCACGCGCTGGCCGCCGCCCAGGTGGATAAAGTGTTCTGCGCGGGCCCCCTGATGCGGGCGCTTTACGACGCCTTGCCTCCGGCGCGGCGCGGGGGCTATGCCGAAAGCGGCGAGCGAATCGAGCCGGAGGTTCTTGCCGCGGTCGAGCCGGGCGACGCCGTCATGATCAAGGGCTCGAATGCGAGCCGGATGCACGCCATTGCCGCAACGATGATTCAGAAATTCTCCGCGCGCGCCGCAGGCAGTGCGGCCTAAGGGGGTCCCGAGTGCTTTACTGGCTTTCCAGTTTTTCCGACAGCTTCAGCGCGCTCAACGTCTTCCGCTACATCACCTTCCGCGCCGGCGGAGCGGTGCTGACCGCGCTCGTCTTCGTTTTCCTGTTCGGGCCGATGATCATCGAAAAACTGCGGCTCACGCAGGGCAAGGGCCAGCCGATCCGCGCCGACGGCCCGCCGTCGCACATTCTCGCCAAGCAGGGCACGCCGACGATGGGCGGCCTGATG
>Ga0180218_1000675_pt1 | contig 27689 bp, 28 predicted proteins | sample eDN3rd37CKraftBY_FD_151334 | JGI IMG/M metagenome (GOLD analysis project Ga0180218, IMG submission 151334) | Enriched backyard soil microbial communities from Emeryville, California, USA - eDNA 3rd pass 37_C Kraft BY (version 2) (version 2) | ecosystem: Environmental > Terrestrial > Soil >... | reverse complement strand
TTAGGAAGTCGTAGTAGCCGCAGCGGCCAGGACCGGGATAGGAGCGGCACACCGACGGGCGACCCTTGTAGATCGTGCAGCGCCGCTCCTTCGTATCGAAGAAGCGGCAGATCTTGCCGAAGTGTGGGTCAGCCTTGCGCCTGAGCAGATACTTATGTCCGTGGGCGCGCTTGGTGAAGCGCTTTACTGCCGTATCGAAATCGACCTCGTGGAAGCGCGCCAGCCGCTCGACATCCCGCTTGTTGATGGCGATCACCGGATAGGAGCAGCAGAAGCCGGGGCACTTCAGGCAGTTGTACACTTAGCGGGCATCCTCGTGATCTGAGAGGGGGCTGCATAACAGCTCGTATGCGCGGCCTGCAAGCACAACTCGGCATCGAGTGTGCGCCAGTTCCGCGAATAGGCCAAGCGTGTTGCACACACGGTCCTGACGGGCTGCCTCCTTATGTCGGATTGACGCCGCAGGGCGCTGAGGCTAGGTGCATGTCCGCGCGCCCCGATCGGCTCCCGGCCGGGGCGCGTTTTATCATCTGCGTCATGCGGCGCGAGAATGCATCGGGGCTTCATGTCTGATGACCAGTGACGTGCTCGCCGTCGAGACAAGGGCCACCGTGCCTGGCGATCTTCCGGCCATCGTGGCCCTGCAGGCGCGCGCGTTCAGCCCCGGCCGCTTCACGCGGACGGCCTATCGCGTGCGAGAAGGCGCGCCCGACATCTCGCCCTTCTGCCGCGTGGCAATGGTGGGCGACAAGCTCGTTGCGGCCGTGCGCATGACGGTGGTCAATGTCGGCGGTCGACCGGGCGGCGTACTGCTCGGGCCGCTCGCCGTGGAGCCCGATCTCGCCGGGCGGGGTTATGCCCGCCGCCTCGTCGCCGAGGCTCTCGATGCGGCGCGTGCGGGGGGCGAGGAACTCGTCCTGCTTGTCGGCGACATGGCTTATTATGGGCGTCTCGGCTTCGCTCCGGTGCCGCCCGGCCAGATCGGGCTGCCGGGGCCATTCGATCCTGCGCGCCTGCTCGCGAGCGAGCTCGAGGCGGGTGCGCTCGGGAAATTCCGGGGGATGGTTGCCGCACGATCATAGCGGCCATTCCACAGGCGGCCCTTCATTCCCGCCTTTCCTATTGCAGCCAGCGTCGGATCGGTGGTGAAAAGACAGATCATGCCGCAGAAATTCACTGGGAGGGCACCACAGTGAGCCGTTACGCCGAGGTTTATGCCAACTGGAAACGTTGCCCCGAGAATTTCTGGGCCCGGGCGGCGGCGGAGATCGACTGGGTAAAGCCCGCGACCAAGGTGTTCGACCCGCATCTCGGTGAATATGGCCGCTGGTTCGTCGGCGCCGAATGCAACACCGCCTACAACTGCCTCGATCGTCACGTCACCGCCGGGCGCGGCAAGCAGAAGGCCCTCATCTACGACAGCCCCGTCACGAAGACGGTCAAATCTTACACCTACGCCGAGCTGACCGACGAGGTCGCAACGCTCGGTGCCGTGCTCCAGGAGCTTGGCATCCAGAAAGGCGACCGTGTCATCATCTACATGCCGATGATCCCAGAGGCGGTCATCGCCATGCTCGCGTGCGCGCGCATCGGTGCGATCCACTGCGTCGTGTTCGGCGGTTTCGCGGCGAACGAACTTGCGACGCGTTTCGATGATTGCCAGCCCGTGGCTGTGCTCACGGCAAGCTGCGGCATCGAGACCGCGCGCGTCATCCCCTACAAGCCGCTCCTCGACAAGGCAATCGAACTCGCGGCGCATAAGCCGAAGACGTGTCTCGTGCTGCAGCGGCCCATGGAGAATGCGCCGCTCGCCCCCGGCCGCGATCATGACTGGGCAGAGCGCATCGCCGACGCGAAGAAACGCAAGCGCAAGGCCGAATGCGTGACCGTTGCTGCGACCGATCCGCTCTACATCCTCTACACCTCGGGCACGACGGGGTCGCCCAAGGGGGTCGTGCGCGACAATGGCGGCCACATGGTCGCGCTCAAGTGGACGATGAAAAACCACTACGGTGTCGAGCCGGGCGAGGTCTTCTGGGCGGCATCGGACGTCGGCTGGGTCGTCGGCCACAGCTACATCGTGTACGCGCCGCTGCTCCACGGTGCGACGACGATCCTCTATGAAGGCAAGCCTGTCGGCACGCCCGATGCCGGCGCCTTCTGGCGCGTCATCTCCGAGCACAAAGTCTCGGCCATGTTCACCGCGCCGACCGCCTTTCGCGCCATCAAGCAGAACGATCCGAACGGCGAGTTCATCAAGAAGTACGACCTCAGCAACTTCCGCACGCTCTTTCTCGCCGGCGAGCGCGCTGATCCCGAGACCATCAAGTGGGCTGAGCAGCATCTTAAAGTGCCTGTGCTCGATCACTGGTGGCAGACCGAGACAGGTTGGCCGATCGCGGGCAATCCGGTTGGTCTTGGCACGCTGCCCGTGAAGTACGGATCGCCGACCGTGCCCATGCCCGGTTACGACCTGCAAGTGCTCAACCCCGAAGGCGATGAAGTGCGGCGCGGCGAGACCGGCACGCTCGCGATCCGCCTGCCGCTGCCGCCGAGCTGTCTCCCGACGCTCTGGAACAACGATGCGCGCTTCCGCTCGAGCTATCTTTCCGAGTTCAAGGGCTACTACACGACGTCCGACGCCGGCTACATCGACCAGGACGGCTACGTCTACGTCATGGCGCGCACGGACGACGTGATCAACGTCGCAGGCCATCGCCTGTCGACGGGGCAGATGGAGGAGGTCGTCGCCAAGCACAAGGATGTCGGCGAGTGCGCGGTGATCGGTGTCGCCGATCAGCTCAAGGGCCAGATCCCCGTCGGCTTCATCGTGCTCAACGCCGGCGTGAACCGCAGCGCGAAGGAGATCGAGACCGAGGTCGTCAAGCTCGTGCGCGACGAGATCGGCCCGGTGGCCGCCTTCAAGCAGGTGATGACGGTGCAGCGCCTGCCCAAGACGCGCTCGGGCAAGATCCTGCGCGGCACCATGCGGGCAATCGCCGATGGCGAGAGCTGGAAGATGCCGGCGACGATCGACGATCCTCTCATTCTCGAGGAGATCACGGGCGTCATGGACGCCCGCGGGATGATCGGCAAGGCGAGCTCAGGGGCAGCTTAGGGAAACACTTTATCCAAAACGAGAAAAGCCCGACATCTGTTCGCGCAACTCAGTTTCGATTTCGGCATTATTCCATCAATCGTGCATTGGTGTGACACTGCAGCTGGCGGGGTCGGCGCACCGTCCGGGAAGGGATTGCTCGCATATGGCGACGAATGGACCGGCGGCAATCGTGGCGTGCTGGGAGCAGCTTCACGAAGCTGTACTCGAGCTTGCCACACGGTGCGCAACGCCACGCCAGCGGCTGCTCGCCGTTGCCGAGCGTCAGCTCCTGGTAGTCGCCGAGCTCGGCGCCAAGCTCGATGATCGCGAGCTCCGCGAATGGATTTCGCGGCTCGCACGGCGGCTGCAGGGCACACATAACGCGCCGACGCGCTCGGCCGTATTCGCGACCGTCAACGCCATGTCGGACGAGGACGTGGACGCCATCCTGCTCGACATCATCTCGATCTATGACGAAGTCACGCGCGCGGAGGTCATCGAGCGCGTGCGCTCGGCCGCTGCCGCCTGATCACGCCGTCAGGCCTCGTCGGGCTGTGCGGCCTTGGTGAAGGCTGCGACGTAGTCCATGAGCGCGTCCGAGGCGGCGGCTGCTCCCTCCGGATCGGATGCGGCGACGGCGCGAGCCTGCGCCGCGTGGAGGCGCGCGCAAAGCGGCAGGTCTCCCGCGTCGCGGTGATGCTGATACCAGTAGCGCCGCGACAGCCCGGCCAGGAGCTGCATGGTGCGGACGGCGAACGTATTGTGCGCCGCTTCCAGCATGAGGAGGTTCATCTCCCGGTCGAGGCGCAGGAATTCCAGCGCATCGTTGGCGCGGCCGGCGCGGTCGAGCCCGTCGGCAATCGCCGAGAAGGCGGCGCGCTGCTCCGGCGTAGCGCGCGCTGCCGCACTGCGGCTGATAAGCCGCTCGAGCTCCCGCCGTACCTCGATAACGAGAAGCTGGTCGCGCGCGTCGATCGGCGTCACCTGAACGCCGCGCCGCGGCAGGATGGTTACAAGGCCCTCGCGGGCGAGCCGTTGCAGTGCTTCGCGGATGGGCGTGCGGCCGAGGCCCACGGTCTCGGCCAGCATCTGCTCGGAGAGGAAGTCGCCCGGGGCCAGCAGCAGCGTCGCGATCATCTCCTCGAGCCGCGCATAGGCGAGGTCCGTCAGCGTTGTCGGCTTGACGTTGGGATCGGCGATGGGATTTGGGGGTATCTGGGTCAAGGGCGGTCTCGGGGGCGGCGTTTGGGTCTCTCTATTCAAAGACCGGATTGGAGTCACGTGGGAATATTGCCGCCTTTTTCATCAACTTCGGTTCTGGCGCACCTGTCTGATCCGGCATAGGGCTTGCCAACGGGCTCGCCAGAGACTAAACAGCCGCCATCTCACACGCACACCTCAATGCGCCGCGCCCGACAGAAAGCCCGGGCCGACGCTCCGGTGGGCTTTTTGCTCGTGCTTTGCGGCGCGAGCGGGGCCTTCTCAGGTGGGCGGCGGATCAACCGGAAAACAGGAACGACGCATGGCCCTGCCTGCATTCAATATGCGTCAGCTTCTCGAAGCTGGCGTGCACTTCGGCCACCAGAGCCACCGCTGGAACCCGAAAATGGCGCCTTTCATCTTCGGCGCCCGCAACAACATCCACATCGTCGACCTCGCTCAGACCGTGCCGCTGATGCATCAGGCGCTGGTTGCAGTGAGCGACGTCGTCGCCAAGGGTGGCCGCGTGCTCTTCGTCGGCACCAAGCGTCAGGCGGGCGAGGCCGTCGCCGATGCCGCCAAGCGCTCGGCACAGTACTACATCAACCACCGTTGGCTCGGCGGTACGCTGACCAACTGGAAGACGATCTCGCAGTCGATCCGGCGCCTGCGCCAGCTCGACGACATGCTCGGCGGCGATACGCACGGCCGCACCAAGAAGGAGCTGCTCAACCTCACGCGCGAGCGCGACAAGCTCAACCAGGGCCTTGGCGGCATCCGCGACATGGGCGGCCTCCCGGACCTTCTGTTCGTGATCGACACGAACAAGGAAGATATCGCGATCAAGGAAGCGCAGAAGCTCAAGATCCCGATCGTTGCCGTGGTCGACACCAACTGCGACCCCGATGGCATCGATTTCCCGATCCCCGGCAACGACGACGCTGGCCGCGCGATCACGCTCTACTGCGACCTCGTCGCACGCGCCGCGATCGACGGCCTCGGCCGCAGCCAGAGCTCGGCGGGTGTCGACATCGGCGCGTCCGAGGCGCCGCCCGAGGAAGAGCTGCCCGAGACGCCGGCTTTCGTCGGCATCGACGCGCCGCGCGGCGAGGCGGACGACCTCAAGCGCATCAGCGGGATCAGCCCGAAGCTCGAGCAGAGCCTCAACGATCTCGGCGTCTATCATTTCTGGCAGATCTCGGACCTCGACGCGAACGGTGTGGCCGCTCTCGACGGCGCGCTCAAGCTCAACGGCCGGGTCGCGCGCGACAACTGGGTGGCGCAGGCCAAGAAGTTCGTCGACGAAGCGGCGGCTTGAGGATCTGCGGCCCCGCTGGCCAGCATCAGGAGCGGGGCCTGTAATTCCGGTGTGGTGCGCACCATATAGGGTGCTCCACCCACATGACGAGGCGGCTCGGGGGCGTTGCCCTCCGCTGCCAATCAGGTTGCCGGGCGTAGCGCGGGGCCGGTTCGCCGATCCGCGCTGCAATGGCATTTGGCAACCCTTCACCGCGGCGCGGACCCCGTTCCCGCGCCCCAGACAGAGACAGGACATCCGATGGCAAACGTGACCGCCAGCATGGTCAAGGAGCTCCGCGACAAGACCGGCGCAGGCATGATGGACTGCAAGACGGCGCTGACCGAGACCGGCGGCGACATCGAGGAGGCCATCGACTGGCTGCGCAAGAAGGGTCTCTCCAAGGCTGCCAAGAAGGCTGACCGCATCGCCGCGGACGGCCTCATCGGCGTTGCGCTCGAGGGGACGACCGGTGCCCTCGTCGAGGTCAACGCCGAGACCGACTTCGTCGCCCGCAACGAGACCTTCCAGGCCATGGTGCGCCAGATCGCGGCGCTTGCCGTGAAGTCGGGCGGCACCCTGGAGAAGCTGCTCGCCGCCTCGTATCCCGGCAAGTCGCACTCGGTCGACGATCACGTCAAGGAGATGATCGCCACCATCGGCGAGAACATGAGCGTGCGCCGCACGGGATCGCTCTCGGCGCCGAATGGTGCCGTTGCGAGCTACATCCACAACCGCGTCGCCGACAATGTCGGGCGCATCGGCGTTCTCGTCGCGCTGAGCTCGAGCGGCGACAAGGCGAAGCTCGCCGAGATCGGCCGCCAGATTGCGCTACATGTCGCGGCGGCGAACCCGCAGGCGGCGACGATCGAGGCGCTCGACAAGGCGCTCATCGATCGCGAGCGCGCGGTCTACGTCGAGCAGGCACTCGCGACGGGCAAGCCCAAGGAGATCGTCGAGAAGATGGTCGAGGGCCGGCTGCGCAAGGAGTTCTTCGGCCAGGTGGTGCTGACCGAGCAGATCTTCATGGGGCCTGGCGGCGACGGCAAGATCACCGTCGCGCAGTACCTCAAGGGCGAGGAGAAAGCGGTCGGCGGCCCGATCAAGGTCGAGGGCTTCCTCCGCTATGCCCTCGGCGAGGGCATCGAGAAGAAGGCGACCGACTTCGCGGCCGAGGTCGCGGCGCTTTCGAAGTCCTGATCCGACGAACTTCAATCACCGAGCGGCCCGGACGAAAGTCCGGGCCGTTTTGTTTGGCCGGTCGATCCGGGCGGTCTTCGGCCCCCTATGCGGCCAGTAAATTTGCTTTACGATGCGCCTATACCGGGATGCGAGAGGGATGTGCAATGGATGCGAAACAAGCTGCGGATGCTGCCTCCATGCTGGCCGTGGCGCGCCGGCAGGGCACGCGTATTGCCGGGCTGCCCGAAGCCTGCCGGCCGAAGGGCGCGTCGGAGGCCCATGCGATCCAGGATGCCGTGACCGCGCTACTGCAAGACGAGATCCGCGCCTACAAGGCTAATGCACCCGTTGCCGGCGATCCCAATTCGCATGGCTTGCGTGCGCCGATCTACGCAGCCAACACGCGCTCATCGCCCGCCAGGTTTCCCGTGGCGGAGGCACCGCAGTGCGGCGTCGAGGGCGAAGTCGCCTTTCGCTTCCGGCAGGATCTGCCGCCGCGGGCAACGGCCTACTCGCGCGATGAAGTCGCGGCTGCTGTCGATGCGTGCGCCGCGATCGAGGTCGTGACCAGCCGCTTCGCCAATCCCGATGCCATGTCGGCTCATGACAAGCTGGCTGACTGCATCAGCAATGGCGGGTTCGTGTTCGGGAAGATCGTCGAGAAGTGGCGCGGGCTCGATCTTCCCAAACTGAAGGTGAAGCTCACCGTCAACGGCGAGACGGTGCTGGAGCAGGTCGGCGGGCATCCGATCGGCGATCCGCTCGGCGTCGCCGTTGCGTTTGTCGAGATGATGCGAACGGCTGGCGGCGTCAAAGCGGGGCAGTTCATCACGTGCGGCTCGTGCACGGGCATACGCTATCTGAAGCCCGGCGACACGTGCGCCGTCACGTTCGACGGTCTCGGGTCGGCAGAGCTTCAATTTACGCCATGATGAGAAACAGGCGCCGGCGGATTTCGTCTGCGACGCCAAGCAACGATCACGCGAAGGAGAGGCCACGATGGGCACCGCTACTTTCGGCCCCGGCAGCTACCGTTACATCCCGGCGGTGTTCCAGTACTCGGGAGGTGTCGCGGCGGAGCCGGGATATCGCCTCGAGCGCGTCATGTTCCGAAACCCAGTGCCGCTCAAAGAGGGCTTCACGCGGATCGCCGAGCTGATCAAGGGCGCCGGCCGTCCGCTCTCTTCATTCGCCGCCTGCGAGTTGCGCTCCCCCGAGCCTTTCACCGAGGACGGTTTTCGCGCGTTCAACGAGATCTACGTCGGCACGCTCGCCGAGTGGGGCATCTTCGATCCGGCCACGCGCACGAACCCCGTCGCGCGCTCCAACGTCTGTCCTGAGATCGAGAAACCCGCCGGCCCCTCCTTCCACGCTTTCGTCTTCACCGTCCCTGATGCCAACGCCGCGCCTTCGTTCCACGTCGCGGGTAGTGGCGAGGCGCCCGAAGGCAAAGCGAACTATCGCGACCACATCACGCGCCGTGGCGACGTCTCGCCCTCCGGCCTTACCGAGAAGGCGCGTTACGTGCTCGCCGAGATGGAGAGCCGCATGGGCGTGCTCGGCTTCACCTGGGCCCAGTCGACAGCAGCGCAGCTTTACACCGTCCACGATCCGCATCCCTTCCTTGCAACGGAGATCGTGCGTCGTGGCGCGGCACGCTGTGGCCTGACGTGGCACTTTGCCCGTCCGCCCGTGGTCGAGCTCGAATACGAGATGGATTGCCGCGGCATTGCCGTCGAGCGGGTGGTTTAGCTTTTTTTGGAGCCGCGAGCGCCCACTTCCCCCTTCTCCCCGTTCTTACGGGGAGAAGGTCGGGATGAGGGGCGGCGCCACTTACCATCGTCGGCGTGTGCCGCCGCCCCTCACCCTAACCCTCTCCCCGCTTTCGCGGGGAGAGGGGACAATGAGGCGCTCGCGGTTCGTTGGACGTCACACGCCCGGTGGGGGCGTCGCGGTGGGCGCTTCGGGCTGAGGCTCAGGCGACGGGCGACGGCGGCCGAAGACGCTCGGCAGGATGGCGGAGGCGAGGCGATGAGCGCCCGTGCAGACCTCGTCCATGCGGGCGAGCGCGCTTTCGCCGCGACGCAGGCGCCGGTCGAGCGCGGCCATCGTGCGCGCGAAGCCGGGGTCCTCATCATCGAGCCATGTGCGGAAGACGCTCGCATAGACGGTTGCGAGGCCAGCCGCACGCGCGGCACCGACTGGGCCGTCCGTGTTGACGCCGGCGGCGGCGAGCATCCAGTGCTGCGCATTCATGATGGCGCGGAGGTGCGCGATATCGGCAAAGCCGCTGCCGGCGATCGACTTCAGTGCCGCGCGATATGGCCCGAGGGCATCGAAGCGGCTCATGATGACCTCGAAGAGCGCATCGCGCGTGCTCTGATCTGAGCCGCGCTTCGGCGCACGGCGGAGCATTTCGTCGTCGACGAGGCCGCTGAAGGCAGCGAGCATCTCAGCCTTGCTGTCGAACGAGGCCTTGAGATCGACGAGAGACACGTCGGCTTTCTCGGCGATGTCAGCGAGCGAGATCTCGCGCCAGGGCCGCTCTGCGGCGAGCGCGAGGGCTGCGGCGAGGATGCGGCCTTTGGGCGTGGTCGTATCGATCATCAGGCACCTCGCTGGGAGAAAGCGTGCACAAAAGAAATAAGAACTCATGGCGTGCGCACAAGGCGCGCGGCTACTGCGCCAGCTCGCGCGAGCGCTTCGTCGCGGCCGCCACGGCTGCCGTCATCAAGGGTTCGAGGCCGTCCTTGGCCATGAGCACCTGCAGGGCGGCGTATGTCGTGCCATTGGGCGACGTGACGTTCTGGCGGAGCGTCGCGGCATCGAGCGGTGACTGGTGCAGCAGCTCACCGGCGCCGGTGACGGTCGCGCGAGCAAGCTGCATGGCGAGCTCGGGCTTGAGACCGGCGGCAACGCCGGCCGCGGCGAGCGCTTCCACCATGTAGAAGACATAGGCCGGCCCGGAGCCGGACACGGCCGTCACAGGATCGATGAGCGCCTCGTCATCCACCCAGGCGACCTCACCGATGGCAGACAGGAGCTCGGTCACCGTCTGCTTGTGGCGTTCGGTGACGTTGGTATTCGCAGCCGCGACGGTGATGCCACGGCCGACGGCTGCGGGTGTATTCGGGATCGAGCGGACGACCGCAGCTCTCGGCGGCAGGAACTTCTCGAAGCTTGCGATGGTGCGCCCGGCAGCAATGGATAGGACCACCGTTGACGGCCCGGCCAGCTTCGCGAGCGGCGCAAAGACGTCATCCATGACCTGGGGCTTGACGGCCATGAGCAGCACGGCGGGCGGCGTTGGCAGGCTGTCGATCGTCGTCATCGTGCGCACGCCGTGCTTGGCCAGCAGTTCGGCTGTGGCGGGCGGTGGGCCGGGGTCCTGCACGATGATCTGCGCCGGGGCGAGGCCGCGTGCAAGCCAGCCTGCGAGCATGGCGCCGCCCATGTTGCCGGCGCCTGCCAGGACCAGAGGGCCATCGAGGCGTATCATGCTGTTCATTCCTGTGGTTCGTGTTTGGGCCGATCATAGCCGGCGCGGGCAGCAAGGCGAGCCCTTCCTCAGGGTGCGTAAGGTGCCGGTGGTGCTGCAACCCAGTGGTGGGCCGGGCCGACCGCCGCGATCCGCTGGATGATACGTGGGCGCGGTATCTCCTCGCGAACCTGCTCGAGCGCGATCACGACAAGCCCTGCGGCCAGCGCAGCTTCCGCCAGTTCGTTCGGCTTCAGCAGGAAATCCGGGTTCGAGGGGCGGCCGCCGAGCTTCTCGTGCCCGCGGGCGAATGTCTCGTAGATCAACAGGCCATGCGGCGCGACCACCGCGCAGATGTCCGACAGGATCGGCCGCCAGAGGTAGTTCGTCACGATCACGCCGTCGAATGTCCGGCCGGCAAGGGGAAATGGCGACCCATCCTCCAGATCTGCGGCAATGACCTCGACATTCGGATCGGACGCCAGTTCACCGAGGCGGGATGTGTCCCGGTCGATGGCCGTCACGGCCAATCCCCTCCGAAGTGCCAGCCGCGTGTGCCGGCCGGTCCCGCAGGCAAGGTCCAGCACCCGCACTCCCGGGGCCACGCCCGACAGAAAATGCACGACCCACGGCGAGGGCGGCACAACGGCGGTTGCATCAGGATCGGAGGACGACATGCGGGCAAATCAGGCCTGAGCGGGCACGAAATGGACCTCTGCGGCCCGAGGCCACCCGCAAACGGATTGTGCCGGAAGCCCCATTTCCCATATATGGGCGCATGAGCGCGCCCCCGGCAATCCGCTACGTGAAGATGAACGGCCTCGGCAACGAGATCGTCGTCGTGGATCTGCGCGGCTCGACGAAGCGGTTCACAGCCGAGGAGGCGGCGGCCATTGCGGCGCGGCCTGAGACGCATTTCGACCAGATGATGGTGCTCCATGACCCGCCGCGGCCGGGTCTCGATGCGCGCATCCTGATCTACAACACGGACGGCTCCCTGGCGCAGGCCTGCGGGAATGGCACGCGGTGCGTCGGCCTGCTCGCCAATCGCGAGACGGGGCGCACCGAGTTCAAGTACGAGACGGACGGCGGCCTTCTCGACGTGACATTCGAGAGCCCGGCTTCGATCGCTGTCGATATGGGCGAGCCGCGCTTCGGCTGGCAGGACATCCCACTCTCCGAGCCCTTTCACGACACGCGCCGCATCGAGCTGCAGGTCGGGCCGGCGGACAAGCCCATCATCCACTCGCCGGCCGTGGTCAACGTCGGCAATCCGCACGCCGTCTTCTGGGTCGATGATCCTGCCGCGATCGATCTCGGGCGCATCGGCCCCATGCTCGAGTATCATCCGCTCTTTCCCGAGCGCGCCAACATCTCCGTCGCGCGCGTCGACAGCCGCGAGGCCATCACCTTGCGCACGTGGGAGCGCGGCGCCGGTCTGACGCGCGCCTGCGGTTCAGCGGCCTGCGCCGCGGCGGTATCGGCGGCACGCATCGGCCTCACGGGCCGCAAGGTGACCGTCACACTGCCCGGTGGCCCGCTCCTCATTGAATGGCGCGCGGACAATCACATCATCATGACCGGCCCGGCCGAGATCGAGCACGAAGGGACGCTCGATCCGGCTCCGCTCGCGGCGGCAGGTTAGGCCGCGGGCATGGAGGATGCAGCGACCATCGCCCCGCCGATCGAGGATGCCGTGCCGGCGTCCATCGAGATCATCACGCTCGGCTGCCGGCTCAATGCCTACGAGTCCGAGGTCATGCGTGGTCATGCGGCAGCAGCCGGTCTCGGCGATACCGTCATCATCAACACTTGCGCCGTGACGGGCGAGGCCGTGCGCCAGGCGCGTCAGGCCATCCGCAAGGCGCGGCGCACCAATCCCGCAGCGCGCATCGTCGTCACCGGTTGCGCGGCTCAGATCGAGCCAGAGAGCTTCGCCGCCATGCCGGAAGTCGATCACGTGATCGGCAACGGCGAGAAGGTCGCCGCCCACACGTGGACCGCACTCGCGATCGGTGACAGTCCGCGTGTCGCCGTCAACGACATCATGTCCGTGCGCGAGACGGCAGGGCATCTCGAAACGGGTTTCGGCAGTCGCGCGCGCGCGTTCGTGCAGATCCAGAACGGCTGCGATCACCGCTGCACGTTCTGCATCATTCCCTATGGGCGCGGGCCCTCGCGCTCGGTGCCGGCCGGCGCTGTCGTCTCCGAAATTCGATCGCTCGTCGCGGCCGGGCATGCCGAGGTCGTGCTGACCGGCGTCGATCTCACGTCCTGGGGTTCGGATCTTCCGGGAACGCCACGCCTCGGCAGTCTCGTGCGCCGCATTCTGCGTCTGGTGCCGGAGCTCAAGCGCCTGCGCATTTCCTCGATCGACAGCATCGAGGCGGACCCCGAGCTGATCGAGTCGATCGCGGGCGAGCCGCGTCTCATGCCGCACCTGCATCTCTCGCTGCAGGCGGGGGACGACATGATCCTCAAGCGCATGAAGCGGCGCCATCTGCGTGCCGATGCCATCCACTTCTGCGATGAGGTGCGCCGCTTGCGGCCCGACATCGCGATCACGGCCGACCTGATCGCGGGCTTTCCGACCGAGACGGAAGCCATGTTTGCCAACACGCTCGACCTCGTCGCGCGCTGCGGGCTTGCTGGCGTGCACGCTTTTCCCTTCTCGCCGCGCACGGGCACGCCGGCGGCGCGCATGCCTCAGGTGGATCGCACGACGATCAAGGGGCGGGCCGAGCGACTACGGGCCGCGGGACAAAGCGCCACAGAACGCCATCTTGGAACACAGATCGGTCGCGAAATAGCGGTACTTATAGAAAAGCCCGGCCTCGGCCGCGCCGAGGACTTTACCGAGGTGCGCCTTGCCGAGACGCACCCCGTTGGCCATATCGTGCAGGTGCGCGCGGCCGGCCATGATGGTCGGCGGCTGCGGGCAGAGGGTGGATCGTGAGCGCGACGGAAGAGAAAAAGCGTAGTTTGTTCGGGCGCCTGTTCGGCGGCGCGCCTGAACCTGCGCGCGCCCCGGAGCCCGTCAGCGAGCCCACTCCCGAGCCCGACGATCAGCCCGAACCAGCTACCGAGCCGATGCGCGAGGAGCCGACCGCGGCGGGGGCTGCCGTCGTGATCGCCGAGGCGCGCCCGGTCGCCGACGAAGCGGCCAAGACCGAGCCCGCGCCGGCTCAGAAGGGCGGCTGGTTCTCGCGCCTGAAGGCCGGTCTCACCAAGACCTCGTCGAAATTGTCGGAGGGCATTACCGGTCTCTTCACGAAGAGCCGCCTCGATATCGACACGCTCGACGATCTCGAGGATGTGCTGCTCCAGGCCGACCTCGGCGTCGAGACGGCGACGCGCATCACGACCACGCTGTCCCAGGGCCGCTATGCCAAGGGCATTTCGCAGGAGGACGTGCGTGCGGTGCTGGCCGAGGAAGTCGAGCGGGTGCTGGGTCCGGTTGCGAAGCCGCTCGTGCTCGACACGTCGCACAAGCCGCACGTTATTCTCGTCGTCGGCGTCAATGGTGCCGGCAAGACGACGACGATCGGTAAGCTCGCGCAGCAGTTCAAACGCGCCGGCCGTTCGGTCATGATGGCCGCGGGTGACACGTTCCGCGCGGCGGCCATCGACCAGCTCAAGATCTGGGGCGAGCGCACGGGCTCACCCGTCGTCGCGCACAAGGTCGGATCAGACGCCGCAGGCCTCGCCTTCGATGCGCTCAAGGCGGCGCGCGAGGCGGGTAGCGACGTGCTCCTGGTCGACACCGCTGGCCGCCTGCAGAACAAGCAGGGGCTGATGGACGAACTCGAAAAGGTCGTACGTGTACTGCGCAAGATCGATGCTTCGGCGCCGCACACGGTCCTTCTGGTGCTCGATGCGACGACCGGGCAGAATGCGCTCAATCAGGTCGAGGTATTCAAGGACCGGGCAGGAGTGACCGGACTGGTCATGACGAAGCTCGACGGCACGGCGCGGGGAGGTATCCTTGTCGCCATATCGGCGCGTTTCGGGCTGCCCGTTCATGCCATCGGCGTGGGTGAGGCGGCCGACGATCTGCAACCGTTCGATCCCAAGGAATTTGCGCGGGCTATCGCGGTCGGTTAATCAGTCTGGGCGATGATGCGCAGCCGTGCCGGACCCGGCCGGCGACCGGAACAGGAAAGCAGGAATTGGAACGCGGTTCATGGGCTGGTTGACGAAACATTATCCATTCAACCGTGTCCAGACCGTCAACATCCTAGGGGAGATGGGGCCGCTGGTTGCCATGTTCCTCGTCAACGGCATTTGGGGCATTGCGGCAGGCACCTGGGCACTGATCGCGACGACGATCATCGCGCTCATCGCCACGCTGACGATGCTTGGCCGCCCTCCGGTCATGCCTTTCATCGCCGGCGCCGTCAGCATCTCGTTCGGCGCGCTGACACTCATCACCGGCGATCCCAAGTGGGTGCAGATCAAGGTCACGATCTTCAACACGCTGGTCGCGGCGTTGCTCTGGTGGGGCCTCAAGACGGATCGCAACTTCTTCCGCTTCGTGTTCGGCACCACCTTCCACTACACGCAGGAAGGCTGGGACAAGCTCACCGTCAATCTCGCCTGGTTCTTTCTCGCGACGGCGGCCTGCAACGAGGCCGTGCGGCTCGGCTTCGAGCATACGCAGTTCTGGGCGCTCAACCGGCTCTTCACGGGCGTGGATGTCTGGATCCTCTTCAAGCTGTTCATCGTCATGCCGATGACGGCGCTCTTCCTGTGGTGGCAAGTGCGCCTTCTGCAGCGCTATCGCCTGCCGGTCGAGACCAAGAGCAGTCGCAAGTAGCGCGCACGCGCGAGGCTGCGCGCCTCAGTTCTGCTGCCGCTGGGCATCCGTTGTCCTGCGCCGAGCGGACATGGCCCTCGCAGCTACTCTACGTTTCAGGAGGTCGATGATGAGCGCCCCAGCTTCCAGCGATCGCGATGCGGCCGCTCCACCAGCTGCCGAGAGCAAGCAATTCGCCAAGATGCTGCTCGATCTTGCGCCCTTGCTCATCTTCTTTGCCGCCTACATGGCGTCGGACATCTATACCGCCACGGCGGTCCTCATGGCAGCGACCGTCGTCTCGATGATCGTGTCGCGGCTCTGGCTCGGCCACATTTCAGTGACGCTGGTGCTGACCACGGTCCTGGTCGTCGGCTTCGGCGCGCTCACCCTCTGGCTCAATGATCCGAGCTTCATCAAGATGAAGCCGACGATGGTCAATCTCCTGTTTGCCGGGGCGCTCGCCGGGGGATTGCTCACGGGACGCAATTTCCTCCAGCTTCTGCTCGGCCAGGCCTTTCGGCTGACGGAGGAGGGATGGCGCAAGCTCACCTATCGCTGGATCGGCTTCTTCCTCGTCATGGCCGTTGTGAACGAGATCGTCTGGCGCCACTTCAGCGAGGCGACTTGGGCGAGCTTCAAGGTTTTCGGCATTCTGCCGATCACGATTGTCTTCGCCATGCTGCAGGTCGGTCTCATTCAGCGGCACGGCCTCGAGAACGCCGACGATACGCCCGCGCCGTAACGTGCTGTATGACAGCAGGCCGTATTTGCTCTGATCAGGCAGATCTGTTTCAATCGCGCGCGATGGATTCGACCATTGCTGGCTTGGCGTGTGCGCCGGGCGAGCGGGGGCCGCAAATACCTGCTTTCTCTCGGGAATCCGTTCTTGGCTGAGCCAATCCCGATAGTTCCTGGGCCAAGCGGCGAATCCGATCGGGGGGCACGAGCATGACGGCATACCGCCAGATGAAACAGAAGACGCTACACGACATCCAGGGGACCGAGCCGGCAAGCCTTGTGCGATCGCCGATCCACCTCCTCCACCGCGCGGGCCAATGCGCCGCGGATATCTTTGCGGCAGAGATGGCCGACCTCGACCTGACGCCGCGCCAGTTCGCTGTCCTCCTGACGGTGGCCCAGCGTGAGGGGCTCAGCCAGACGGACCTCGTGGAGCTTACGGGTATCGATCGGTCCACGCTCGCGGATATCGTCCGCCGCATGTTGAAGAAGGGGCTGCTCCAGCGCCGCCGGACGCGGGAGGACGCGCGCGCCTATGCGGTCAGACTGACGGACGAGGGCCTGAGAGTCCTTTCGGCGGCCCGCCCGAAAGTCGAAGCCGTCGACGCGCGCATCGTCGCGACGCTCTCGGCGGAGCAGCGGACAACGCTCGTCGAAGACCTGAGGACGATCGTTGCCTCGCTGCAGGCTCGTGCCGGCGATCCGGGCCGGCGCGAATAGCGCTCGCCCGGTCACGCTGCTTTGGGAAGCAGTTTCCGGTTCACCAGCGTTTCGGCGATCTGCACCGTGTTGAGCGCGGCGCCCTTGAGCAGGTTGTCGGAGACGATCCACATTGCGAGGCCGTTCTCGACAGTCGCATCCTCGCGGATGCGCGAGACGTAGGTCGCGAACTCGCCTGCCGCCTCGACCGGCGTCACGTAGCCGCCTGTCTCGCGCTTGTCGACGACCATGATGCCCGGCGCCTCGCGCAGGATGGACCGCGCCTCGGCGACCGTCATCGGGCGCTCGAATTCGAGGTTCACGGCCTCCGAGTGGCCGACGAACACCGGCACGCGCACGCAGGTCGCGGTCACCTTGATCTTGGGATCAAGGATCTTCTTTGTCTCCGCCAGCATCTTCCATTCCTCTTTCGTATAGCCGTCCTCCATGAAGACGTCGATTTGAGGAATGCAGTTGAAGGCGATCTGCTTCGGGAACTTCTTCGGTTCGACTTCCTGGCCCGGGACGTACTTGCCCTTGGTCTGGGCCCAGAGCTCGTCCATAGCCTCCTTGCCGGCGCCGGAAACCGACTGATAGGTCGAGACGACCACGCGCTTGATCCGCGCCGCGTCGTGAAGCGGCTTCAGGGCAACGACCATCTGCGCCGTCGAGCAGTTCGGATTGGCAATGATATTCTTGCGCTTGTTGCGCGCCATGTACTCGACGAGCACCTCGGCGTTGACCTCCGGCACGATGAGCGGTACCTCCGCGTCATAGCGCCAGGCCGAGGAATTATCGATCACGATGCAGCCTGTGGCGCCGATGCGCGGGCTCCACTCCTTGGAGACTGCACCGCCTGCCGACATGAGCGCGAAGTCGACATTCGAGAAATCGAACGTCTCCAGGTTCTGGCATTTGAGCGTCTTCTCGCCGAACGTGACCTCGACACCGACGGAGCGACGCGAGGCAAGCGCGTAGGCCTCGTCGACCGGGAATTCCCGCTCGGCGAGCACGTTCAGCATCTCCCGGCCTACGTTGCCGGTGGCACCGATGATGGCGACCTTGTAGCCCATGACAATTTCCCCTGGAGGGTCAGTGCGCCTGCCGCAGCCGTGCGGAATCACGGAACCACCGCACAAAGCGCTGCCGTCACTTAACGATTTGAGGCCCGAGCGGCAAGGGGAACCGGAACAATTTGTGGCTTTCCGCCGCCCGCAAATTCGGTGCCGGGACCCTCTCGGCACCTTTATTGGATCGTAAACCACAGTCCCACTTATTGATGCGATGTTGGTCCACACTTGACGGAATTTGGTGTTCTTCTATGACGTGTGGGCCGACCAAGCCCCCGACTAAGCTCCAAGAGTTCAGTACGTGCCGGGGCGCGCGACCAAGGCAGCGCTGCGATACCCGGCTCGAGAGGTGATGATGATCCGCTACCAACTCAATTGCGCCGAGGGACACACCTTCGAGGCCTGGTTCAGCTCGAGCAAGGGCTACGATGCCCAGGTGCGGCGCAAGCAGGTGACGTGCCCGGTCTGCGGCTCGGACGAGGTCAAGAAGGCGATCATGTCGCCGCGCGTCGCCCGCTCGCGGAGCCGCAAGCAGCGGCCTGTTGCAGAGGAGGCGCCCACCACCGCGCCGGCGGCACCGCCTCCCGCACGTCAATCTCAGCATATGCTCAACGGCGAGCAGCGAAAGCTGCTCAATCAGATGCGCCAGCTCCGGGACGAGATGCTGGCGAAGTCGGATTATGTCGGTCCTAAGTTTGCCGAGGAGGCGCGGCGCATTCACAATGAGGAAGCGCCGGCGCGCGGAATCCACGGCGAAGCGACGCCCGAGGAAGTGGCCGAGCTGAAGGAAGAGGGCGTCGACATTTATCCCGTGCCCATTCTTCCTGAAGATCACAACTGAGCTGCCGCTTCCGGCGCTCAGCTTCTCCTGCAGTCTCGATGCGGAATTGGATGGCGATGCGCGTTTCCATATGCCGCGCGTCTTCGACGACTGCGTCGGAGATCGGGTGCGATCCAGGCTTGGGACGGGGTCCGAAGGCGCTGTAGAGCCCCGGCGTTCTGAAGCAACGTTGGACTTGGAATTCGCTCCCCGCCCAGCCTCGAATTGAGGTGAATTTCAAGTTCGTTGCATTAGAGTGCGTCGCGTGGACAGGTGGCCGAGTGGTTTAAGGCAGCGGTCTTGAAAACCGCCGTGGGTTCACGCCCACCGGGGGTTCGAATCCCTCCCTGTCCGCCAAAGACGCGATGACGAATTGATGCCGAGGTCCGCGGAACCACTACCGCGACGATCCTGCTCAATACGATTTTCGAGGGGCTCGCTGTTCGGGCTTGTGTCCTCGACGCTGCTGACCGTCCGGTCGTTCACGACGTCTACATCGTGCGGTGGATGGGCGGTGAGCGATAGCAGTCGGGCTGCCAATCTGACTAGGTGAGCAGCTTCGCCGTGGCGGACCGCGCAAATCGCGCAACGCCCGCATCGCCTGAAACCATCGCGGCCACAATCGCCCCATCAATCAAGAGGCCGATCTGATGGGCAAGGGCTTCGGGCATTTCCGCGCCGGCCTCTGCCGTCAGTTCGGTCAGCCGCTTCATGATGACGGACTTGTGCGCCAGAGCGATGCGCTTGTATCTCTCGTCATCTTTGTCGAATTCACCGACGGCATTGATGAAAGGACACCCGAAGAAGTGCTCCTTCTTGAACCACACTTCCAGCACGTCAAAAATACCAATGAGCTTGCCGCGCGGACCGTCGGCGCACTTGTCGACTTCCGTCAGAAACCAATCGCGCCATGCCGCACCTTCGGTCTCGAGGACGGCTTCGATCAATCCTTCCTTCGAGCCAAAGGCTTTGTAGAGTGTGGTTTTTGCGGTTCCCGCAGCCGCGACAACAGCGTCGACACCGGTTGCATTGATCCCGTGACGGCAGAAGAGATCGGCAGCCGCCCGCAGCAGACGAGCGCGCGCCGTGTCATCCGCCAATAGCTCAGCCTCTCGGGCACGCGGGGGCGCCTCTCGCACAGTTGTTGTCATTCGTCTTCGATCCGCGCTCTGCGAGGTCGGCCTCTATGTAAAGAATATACGTACCGAGCGATCGTCGTCACGACGACGGAACTCATACCCGATATCCGCATCCAGATCTGCTGCTTTCCCCGGCGAAGCGGCGGCCGATCGGGCACGCCCGCCCCCCTGCGCTGAAGGCGGCAATGAAATACCTCTGATAAATTAGTCGCTTAGGTCGGCGGCGCTGTTTGGCATGAATTCTGCTAACCAAGAAAACAGACCGTTCTGTTTCCACTCGCGGCCCTACGGAGCGAAGGGAGTTGCCGGGCGGTTCGGAAGCAAGCCGATGCGGTTCGAATTGGGGTCGTTGGGACTTCGAGAGGTCACCGAGCCCGTCAAGGCACATAAAGCCCGGCCCACGAAGAGGGGGTCGAGTGCCGGGGCGGTCCATGGTCAGGAGATATCGCTGAAATGCCGAGCTTCCGCGGCGCGCACATAAAGATCGATGCCGTGTCGCATCGCTACCGCGGTGGGAAGGCGAACGCGATCGACAATGTGTCGCTCGTGATCGAGCCCGGCGAGACTGTTGCGCTTGTCGGGCGCTCAGGATGCGGGAAGTCGACGCTCCTGCACGTGATCGCAGGATTGGCGACGCCGACGAATGGCACGGTCCACATAGATGGTATTCGCGTCGAAGCCCCATCGCCGAAGTGGGTGATGATGTTCCAGCAGCCGTCGCTGCTGCCGTGGATGACGGTCGCGAAGAACGTCGCGCTCGGCCTCATGTTCAACAACCGTCGCGCTGAGGCACCAAAGCGCGTCGCTGAGCTTCTCGAACTCGTCCAGCTTGCCGACTACGCCGATCGCAACGTGCAGGATCTCTCCGGCGGCCAGCAGCAACGGGTGGCGTTGGCCCGCTCTCTCGCGCTTGAGCCGGACGCACTTCTGCTCGATGAGCCCTTCTCCGCTCTCGATGCCTTCACGCGCACAAGCCTGCAGCGTGATGTGCGCACCATCGTGCGCGAGCGCGGCATCACCATGGTCCTCGTGACGCATGACATTAACGAAGCGGCGCTGATGGCGGATCGCGCCTTCATCATGGCGTCGGATCCGGGCCGGATCAACGATTGCGTCGAGATCGAAGGGGGCGCTGCAAAGGGCGGCGATGCGCTTCTGCACGCGCGCAAGGCGCTCATGGATGCGTACACGCGCGCCGCAGGAGCAAGCGTCGGAGAGATGGGCGCTGAAGCCCAAGAAGATGCAGCGAAGCTGACGGCATTCGGAGCAGGCACGCCACCTCTTGTGGTTGCGTCGGGCGTACAGCGCGCAAACACGCGATGAGGCATTTGGGCAGGGAAGGTGCAGAGGCAATGAGCGACGATACGAAATTGGCCTGCGGTTGCGATGGCCATGAGGCATTCAATGATCTGGACGGCCTCTCATCGGGCCGTCCGTCCGGGATCACCCGCCGCCAGTCACTCGACATGCTTGCGGCTGGCGGGCTTCTGGCGGCCTTCAATACTGCACTCGGCGGTTTCCCCTCGATCGCTCGCGCTGCTGACGATGTCGTCAGGATTGGTTATCTCCCGATCACGGACGCAACCGCGCTCCTCGTCGCCCATGCCAAAGGATACTTCAAGGACGAGGGGCTCGAGGCGGAGAGACCGACGCTCATTCGCGGCTGGTCGCCGCTCGTCGAGGGTTTTGCAGCAGGTCGCTTCAATCTCGTTCACCTGCTCAAGCCCATCCCCGTCTGGATGCGCTACAACAACAAGTTTCCAGTGAAGATCGTTGCCTGGGCGCACACGAACGGCTCCGGTGTGGTGGTCGGTGCGCACACCGGTGCCAAGAGCTTTGCTGATCTCGGCGGCAAGCAGATTGCCGTACCCTTCTGGTACTCGATGCACAACATCGTGCTGCAGATGGCGCTGCGGAATGCCGGTCTTACGCCAGTGATCAAGGGCGAGAACGAGAAGATCGGCGAGAAGGAAGTGAACCTTCAGGTTCTGCCACCACCTGAAATGCCGCCGGCGCTCGCGTCCCAGAAGATCGACGCCTACATCGTTGCGGAGCCGTTCAACGCCCTCGGTGAGCTTCGTGCAAAGGCGACCATGCTGCGCTTCACCGGCGACATCTGGAAGAACCATCCCTGCTGCGTCGTCTGCATGAACGAGGAACTCACGAAGGCCAAGCCCGAGTGGTCTCAAAAGGTCGTCAACGCCGTCGTTCGGGGTGCCATCTACGCGTCGGAGAACAAAGCCGAAGTCGCGAAGATCCTGTCCAAGGAGGGAGGCGGCTATCTGCCCGTACCCTCCGCGGTCATCGAACGCGCCATGACAAAATACGATCTGGCAACGTACGGACCAAACGGTGCGATCAAGCATGCCGATTGGGGTAGCGGCCGCATTGATTTCAATCCCTGGCCCTATCCTTCGGCGACTGAATTCATCGCCGACGCCATGTCGAAGACGGTTGTCGCTGGCGACACTGCCTTTCTCAAAGGGCTCGATCCCAAGTTCGTCGCCAAGGACCTCGTCGACTATACGTTCGTGAGGACCGCGCTGGGCAAGCATCCGCAATGGGCGAAGGACCCGAGCGTGCCCAAGACTGGCGATCCCTTCACGCGCCAGGAGGTCGTCGCCCTGTGAGCGTAGAGCTGGCAACCGCTGCGACGCTGGCATCCGACAGCAAGCTCGGCGATGGGCGCGCCGTGCGGCGGCTTGCCCAGGCGCTCCACACGCTGGGTCTGGCTGGCATCGGCATCGCCGCTCTTCTGCTGCTCTGGTGGCTCGGGGGACTTGCCATTGCAAGCAATCCGCGGACGGCGGCGTTTTCGAGCTTTGCACCGGGCCCCACGTTGTCGCGTCTTGCGGACATGCTTTCGCGCGGTGAAGTCTCCGCGATGGCTGCTCCGAGCCTCTGGCGCGTGGGTATGGGGCTCTTCTGGGCGATCGGGCTTGGCGTGCCGATCGGCATTCTAATCGGGCGGGTGCGTGTCGCGCGCGAGATCACGAATGTGCCGTTTCAGCTCCTGCGCATGATCAGTCCGCTCTCGTGGATGCCTATATCGGTGATGGCATTTGCGACATGGGACGCGGCGATCGTTTTTCTCATCGCCATTGCTGCTGTTTGGCCGATCCTTTTTGCGACAGCAGCGGGTGTTCGGCGCATCGATCCGTCGTGGTTCAAGGTAGCCCGCAATCTCGGCGCGCGGCCGCATCACATGCTCGGCTATGTGATCCTCCCGGCTATCTCTCAAGACACGCTCACCGGCATTCGCCTTGCGCTCGGAGTCGCGTGGATTGTGCTCGTGCCGGCTGAGTACCTCGGCGTCACGTCAGGCCTTGGCTACGCCATCAATGATGCGCGGGACACGCTCGAATACGACCGGCTCGCGGCGACCGTTCTGATCATCGGGCTGATCGGGTTCGTGCTCGACACGGCCCTGCAGCAGCTCATCAATCACCTCTCCTGGATCCGCCAGGAGTGACGGACGACCAACCCCACTGCAGCATTGGAGGAACACATGTCAGCATCATCTCCCGCCGTCGTTCTGACGGGTTGTCTCGCGCCTGAAGCCGACGGCCTTACGCCCATTGACCGCGAGGGTCTGCAGAAGCTGATCGAGACGGGCAAGGCGAACCCGAAAGCGATCAAGACGCTCAAGTGTCATACGGTTGCCGAGGGTCGGTTCCGCCATCTCAACTACATCCGCAGCCTGCCGCCCTACATCGTCGATGAGCCACCTGGGCTGCTTGGTGACGACACCGCGCCCAATCCGTCCGAGGCCTCGCTCGCCGCGCTCGGCTCGTGTCTCGCCGTCGGCCTGCACGCCAATGCGGTCCATCGGGGCTGGAAGGTCAAGAAGCTCGAGCTCAAGCTCGAGGGTGACCTCAATATCACCGGCGTGTGGGGCACAGGCGATCTCAGCGAAAAGCCCGTCGGCTTCACCGATGTCCGCGTCGGCGTCGAGATGGAATGCGAGGGCGTGGCGAAGGAAGAGATCGATGCGCTCATTGCGCACGTAACGAAGTGGTCGCCGGTCGCCAACACCTTCGTCCGCCCGGTCAACGTCGAAGTGAAGGCAGTCTAGGCCGCTTGCTTCGATTTGCATCAGGGGCACGAGCCGACACCGCGACAAACAGGCGTCGGCTCGCATCCCAACCCGATCGCCGCGCGCGACCTTCCAATGGAGCATAGGGATGCCAAGTTCAGTTGCTGAACTCTCACCTGTCACCGACGCCCCGGCACAGTTATCGCCCGAGGCGGTTCTCGGATCGGTCAAGCAGATCGTCGAGAAGGATCTGGTGCCGCTCGTCCACGCGATCGACACCGAGGGCCTTTATCCCGAGGCGGTGATGAAATCGCTCGGTGCGGCGGGCGCGTTCGGCCTCCATGTGCCCGGTATCCCATCGGGCACACCCGACCTCTGGAACGCGATCCAAGCGATGAGCATCGCCGGCGAGCACTGCCTCTCCACCTCGTTCTGCATGTGGTGCCAGGATGCGCTCGCCTGGTACGTGTTCGCATCTGCCAACGAGGGCTTGAAGCGCAGGATTGGCGAGAAGGTCGCTGCGGGCAAGGTTCTTGGCGGAACCGGGCTATCCAATCCCATGAAGGCGATCTTCGGCATCGAGCGGATGCGTCTCAGGGGGCGCCGCATCGAAGGCGGGTACGAGGTGAAGGGGCTGCTGCCCTGGGTCTCGAACCTCGGTGAGGACCACTTCTTCGGTGCGATGTTCGAGACCGAGGGCGAGCCAAGCAAGCGCGTCATGGCGGTTGTCGATTGCGCAGGTCCTGGCGTGAAGATCACGCAGAACGACGATTTCGTCGCACTGGACGGCACACGCACCTATTCGGTTCAGCTTCGCGACGCCTTCATCAGCGACGACATGATCCTCGCCGATCCGATCGACGCCTACCTGCCGCGGATACGCTGCGGCTTCATCTTGCTTCAGGCCGGTATGGCATTCGGCATCATGCGGGGCTGCATCAAGCTTATGCGCCAGGCACGAGCCTCGCTCTCGCACGTGAATTGCTACCTCGACAAACAGCCAGAGGATTTCGAGGCCGAACTCACTGGCCTTGAGAGGACCGTCCGCCAGCTCTGCGAGACGCCATTCTCGATGGAAAAGGACTACTTCAGACGCGTGGTCGAAGCGCGACTTGCGGCAGGAGAGGCCAGCGTCGCGGCTGCTCATTTCGCGATGCTGCATCAGGGCGCGCGCGGATACGTTGCCAAAGGCGCCGCACAGCGCCGCCTGCGTGAAGCCTATTTCGTTGCAATCGTGACCCCCGCAACCAAGCAGCTCAAGAAAATGCTCGCCGATATGTCGGCGTAACAATCAATACTGGGAGGAAAGTCCGGGGAGAGGCGATTCCGACAAGTGCCTCTGAACCTGGGAGATGCAGATGGGTAAAGTGCTGTTGTCACCGGAAGAGCTGAAATTGCTCATGGCAAGCGAGCCGGTCGTCTTGATCGACACGCGCAACCCTGAGGCCTTCGCGGCTGGCCACCTGCCGGGCGCCGTGAACATCCATGACATATTCACGTATCTCGCGACCTCATCGCCCGAGGGAATCGGCGAGTTGAAATCGAAGTTTGCAGCAACGTTCGGCGCTGCAGGCCTCTCCGGGGCCGAAACCGCCGTCGTCTACGAGCAGTCGATGAATACCGGCTTCGGCCAGTCGTGCCGCGGCTACTTCCTGCTATCGTATCTCGGCTATCCCAAGGTCGCGATTCTCCATGGTGGCTATGAAGCCTGGGTAGGTGCGGGCGGCGCCACCACGGCCGAGCCCTCGTCGCCTGTACGAAAGACCTTTCCGATCGACGAATCGGCTGATGGCATCATGGTGGACAAGGATGCCGTACTCGACGTCGTCAAGAGCGGCAGCGCGGTCCTGCTCGATGTGCGCGACGTCGACGAGTGGATCGCCGACAGCTCATCGCCCTACGGCAAGGATTTCTGCCCGCGTAAGGGACGCATTCCCGGTGCCAAGTGGATTGAGTGGTACCGCATGATGAAGCCGACCGGCAGCGGTCCGATGATGAAGGCGCCGCCGGAAATACTCGCGGAATGCGCCACCGTCGGCATCTCGGCCGAAACGCCCGTCGTACTCTACTGTTTCAAGGGCGCGCGCGCATCGAACACGTTCGTGGCGCTGAAGGAAGCCGGCGTCAAGGACGTCAAGATGTACTTCGGATCCTGGAATGAGTGGTCCCGTGATCCGAGCTTGCCGATTGAGAGCGGCTTTCCTCAAGCGGGCTGATGGCCGGATACGGTAGCATCGGAGGCCACGGCGGAAATGACAGTGACGATCGACTACTACTACGCTGTGATCTCCGGTTTCGCTTATCTCGGCGAAGCGGAGCTGCGCCGTATCGCAGCTTCGTCCGGCGCGACGCTGGTCTTCAAGCCGGTGGACATCGCCACCGTCTTCGCGGCGAGCGAGACGACGGCACCGGCGCGTCAGTCCGCGATGCGCCGGGCCTATCGCGATCTCGAGCTCTTACGCTGGGCTCAGAGGCGCGGGCTGCCCCTCAATGTGAAACCGAAATATTGGCCGGCCCCGACGGTTCCTGCAACGCGGTTGGTACTTGCGATGCAAAATCTCGGGTTCGACCCAGGCCCTCTCTCCTCCGCGCTGCTCAAAGCCGTCTGGGTCGAGGACCGGAATATCGCCGATCCCAACACCTTGCGATCGATCGTCGAGGCCGTCACCTCTCAGCATTCGGCCGCAATCGTGGAGCGTGCAGCGAGCGCTGATGTCGGCAGTCTCTGCGAGGTCACGACGCGGGAAGCCATCGCACGCGGCGTTTTCGGCTCTCCAACCTACTTCGTCGATGGGGAGATGTTCTTCGGTCAGGACCGCCTGGAATTCGTCGCCGAGAAATTAGGAGTGCCAGAGCCGGGGGCTCCGGCATGAGCCTTCCAATCACGATCATCGGTGCGGGACAGGCTGGCGTCAAAGTCGCAGAAACGCTGCGTGCGCTTGGTGTTACCGACCACATCATCATGATCGGCGACGAGCCGCATCCTCCCTATCAGCGACCACCGCTATCGAAGAAGTACCTGCTTGGTAAGATCACAGACGCGCAACTGTGGCTTCAATCGCCGGACTTGCTCAAACGCAAGGAGATCGAGCTTTGGTCGGGTGTCCGCGCCGAGCAGGTCGACGCTGCGGCACGTAACGTACAGCTCAGCGATGGCCGGAAGCTCGGCTATGGAAAGTTGATCTTTGCGACGGGTTCATTTCCGCGCCGGGTCCCCCTGCTAGGCGCCGAACTGGACGGTGTGCATGTCCTGCGATCGATCGCAGACGTCCTGCAATTGCGCGAAGCCCTCGCGGACGCCGGGCGTGTGGTCATCATCGGCGGCGGCTATATCGGGCTCGAGGTCGCAGCCGTCCTCGCAGAGCTCGGTAAGCAGATCAGCATTCTCGAAGCTCAGGATCGCCTGCTCAAGCGCGTTACCGGCCAGGCCGTCGCATCCTATCTCCATGAGCTGCATCGCGCGCGCGGGGTGGACATACGCTTGTCGTCTGCCGCGCGTCGCATCGATGGAGTGCGGCGCGTGGAGCAGGTCTCCCTCGCCGACGGCGCCGTTCTATCGGCAGACTTGGTTCTGATGGCGTGCGGCGGTATCGCGAACGATGAGCTGGCGCGCGCCGCAGGCGTCACATGCGATGGCGGCATCGTCGTCGACGCGTATGGCCGTGCAAGCGCACCAGACATCTATGCGGTGGGCGACTGTGCACGTTTTCCCTCGCAGCGCTATGGCCGGACAATACGCCTCGAGAGCGTTCAGAATGCCATCGATCAAGCGCGGAGCGTCGCCCAGACCATCGCGGGCAAGCCTTCTGCCTACGACCCACTGCCCTGGTTCTGGTCGGATCAATTCGACACCAAGCTACAGATCGCGGGTTTAAGCGACGGCCATACCCGCAGCATCGTGCGCGGCGAGCCGTCCACTGGCAGTTTCTCGGTCGAATACTACATCGGCGACGCATTCGTCGCCGTCGACGCGATCAATGACGCAAAGGCGTATATGAGCGCCCGTCGAACCCTTGCATCATCCTCACCTGCATTGGAGGTAGCCCCATGACCCGCGAGCAACTCACCGAGAAGATCCTCGACATCAAGCGCGAGAAGGGCCTGACCTGGGCGGCGATCACCAAGGAGATCG
>Ga0180218_1000674_pt1 | contig 27690 bp, 27 predicted proteins | sample eDN3rd37CKraftBY_FD_151334 | JGI IMG/M metagenome (GOLD analysis project Ga0180218, IMG submission 151334) | Enriched backyard soil microbial communities from Emeryville, California, USA - eDNA 3rd pass 37_C Kraft BY (version 2) (version 2) | ecosystem: Environmental > Terrestrial > Soil >... | reverse complement strand
GCGAATGCTTCGAAACCCATGCACGTACCGCCGAGATGGTGAAACTGACCGAGAACGCGTTTCGGGATGCCAATATTGCATTCGCCAACGAGCTTTCGCTGATCTGCGATCACGTCGGCGTCGATGTCTGGAACGTGATTGAACTTGCGAACCGCCATCCGCGCGTGAATATCCTGAAGCCTGGCCCAGGCGTCGGCGGCCACTGCATCGCGGTCGATCCATGGTTCATCGTCGACGCGGCCCCTCATCAGGCACGCATGATCCGCGCTTCGCGCGAGATCAACGACGGCAAAGCGGATTATGTCTACGAGCAGGCGAGATCATTGATCGAGACCTATCCCGACCGGCCGATCTTTTGTCTCGGCCTTGCCTTCAAGGCGAACGTCGATGATTTGCGCGAAAGCCCGGCGCTCGAAATCGCCGAACGGCTGGCCGAGAGCTATCCCGGCAAAATCAACGTCGTCGAGCCGTTCGTCGATAAGCTGCCGAAGCGGCTTGCGCAGCATGGCGCGCGCAAGGCCAAACTACGCGAAGCGCTCGCGACGGATTCGATCCTTATCGTGCTGGTCGATCACGATGCATTTCGCCGCGTGACGGCGGAGCAGCGCAACGGCTCGATCGTTTACGACACGCGCGGCCTGTGGCGCGAGCCGAACGAGCCGGTGCGGACGACGGCCTTCCCGGTCAGACGTGCAAGCATGTCGGTATAACGCTTGCCGATACCATCGCGGCGGAGCGGCTGAAAGGAATTGTCGCTCTGCCGCCTTGCGATCGACTTCTTCAACTCGCGCTCGTTCTCGACCAGAAATCGAATGCCATCGGCGACTTCCGCCGCCGAATTGGGGTCGCACCGGCAACCGATGTGAAAGCCGTCGAACAGGCCGTCGATGCCCCTGCCCTTCGACCACAGGATCGGCACGCCGGCGAGCACGGCTTCGACATGCACCATGCCGAAGGTCTCCCGCCGCGGCGTCATGACGAAGGCGGTGTAGCGATTGATGGTCGACTGCACCTTGGCGTGCGGCAGCGGCCCCATCAGCCGGACGCGATTTGCGGCGCCGGCATTCTGAATCGCCTGACTGGCTTCCAGAAGCGAGCGCGGGCTGCCGCGTCCATAGACATCGATTGCAAGTTCCGGCATTTCCTTTTCAAGCAGCATCGCGGCTTGTGAAAGAATATCCAGGCCTTTGCGCCGCCAGGAATCGAGCGCGAATACGCTGATCAATCGCGGCTCGTCGACGCGCCGGGGCGCGATAATGGCCTCGCCTGCCGTCATCACCGGCAGCAACTCGAAATGCGAGGGGTCGAGCGAGAGCGCCTTGCTGAAATATTCGCGCGTCCAGGGCGCGGGCGGCAGCAAGAGCGCCGCGTTGCTCGCGATCTTGCGGTAGCGCGGCCGCAGCGTTTTCTTGGTTTCGAAGATCTTGATGTCGGTATCGCCCCACAGGCTTGCGACATAGGGAATGCCGGTCTTCTCCGAAAGCTCGGAAGCAATCAGGCCTTCCACCGAAAATTTATGAGCGTGAATGAGATCCGGCATCACGCATTTCTGCTCGAGATCGTTGCGGATCGCTTCCGCGACCAGCGCAAGATGATGCGCAAGCCGAATGCCATAAGGCGGCGCGCCATAGGCGATGGCCGTTCTGTCCTCCGCGAAGGGAAACAGCGCGATGTCCTTGCGCCAGCTTACGCGGTTCACCGAATAGACGATGTGACGAAACCCCTTCGCTTCGGCGAGCAGGTTCTCGACGGCGCGCGTCTTTTCGGGCACCAGCGGATCAGGAAAATCCGCGCTGATATGCAAAATGGTTTTCATGAACTTTCCGGTTTTTCGCGAGCGGCGGAATCGTAACGGCAATGGCAAATGCAAAGGTGCAGATATTCGCCAATGTCGTGAAGCCGCTCGACTCGGTGATGCCGTTGAACAGCACGAACAGCAGCATCGCGAATACGATGCGGTCGCGCTGGACGGCGGCGCGTGCGAGTATTGCGATGTAAGAGATCACGAACAACGCAACGCCGATGACGCCGGTTGTCAGCAGGAGCTGAAGGAAGACATTGTGGGCATGCGAGGTCGCGAAACCCACCTCGCTCGCATGCTGCGGCAGTACGAAGACCGAGCTTGCGTAGCCGTAGCCCATCCACGGTTCGGCCGCTGCGAGCTTCAAGACGGCGTGCCAGATTTCAGTGCGGCCGGTGAAGGACGTGATTTCGCCGATATCGCCGCTGCGCGAGACCATCCTGAACAGAAACGCCTCGCCTTTCGGCAGGATCACCGCCAGCGCCAGCAGCCCGGCCGAGAACAATGCAATCGCGGCATAGAGCCTGCGCCAGCGAAACATGTACACGATGAACAAAATGGCGAGTGCGCCCGCAAGCGGCCCGCGCGAATTGGTCATCAGGAGCGCAATGAGCGAGATCAGGCCGGCAAGCGGCGCGAAGAAAATATTGATGCGGTGAAACTCGCGCGCATAGAGCCCCACCACGACCAGCGAGAATGCCGCGATCAGCGCCATATTGTTGGCGCTGCCGGCGATGCCCGCGAGGCGCGGGCTGACGAAGCGCTCTTCGTTGACCCAGTAAACGTAGTGGCCAAATTCAGGGATCGCGAAATAGACGGCAATCGAGATGATGCAGAAAAGCACGATCGCAACCACGATCGTCGCGAAGATTTCGACCTCGCCGAAACTGGAAAACAGGTAGGCCGAAAACAACACGCATGCCACGACCGTGAACACGGAAGTCGCCGTATAGGCCGGCGCCGGCGAGACGACCGTGCTCGCCGAGATCCAGAGCAGAAACAGGATCCACGGAAAATTGCTCGGAATCAGCAAGATGCGCAGCCATTGCCGGGCATGGATCAAGGCGGCGAAAGCCACCGTCATCCAGATGACGATCTTCAGGATCACCTGAAAATCGACGTCCTTGTCCTGGTAGTCGCGGATGCGGAAGACCGCCTGCACCAGAAAAATCGCCACGAACAAGTGCAGCAGAATGGCAACGCGGTTACCGCGCGCAATGCCCCAGGCAAGCGCAATGCCGAGGCACACCGCGGGAAACGCAGCAACTGCGATCAGCGAAGATGGATCGAACAGCAGCATGCCCGCGAGCACTGCGGCTGCCGTCGCGAGAAAAAGACCGAGGACGTCGCGTTCGGCCAGGGTCATGGCTTCGCGCTCCGCCAGAGCAGAAACGCGGTGCCAACCACCGCAATCAGCCACCCGACAGCACAGGCTGCGATCGCTCCCGTTTCGGCAAACCAAATGACAAGCGGAAACGTGAGCGCGAGCGCGGCAAGCGAAGCCATTCCGCGAATGATGTAATAGGCGCGGAAATTCTTCAGCGTGTAGATCAGCGACTCGAACGGCATCGTTACGCTGAGCAGAACGTAAACTGGTACCCAGGCGATGAGCGCCATTTCAAATCCTGCGAATTTGGTGCCGTAAGCAAGCTGCAGGATTTGGCTCGCGAAGAACCAGACGAACACACCGAAAAGGAGGCCAATCGCCGCATAGAACGATGCGAGTTTCATCGTCAGCGCAAACGCGCCGCCGGATTTTTGCCTCGCGCCATCGGTAAATCCGGATTTGTCGGCAATGTCGAAGCCGCGCAACAGGATTTGCAACGGCTGCATCAGGCTTCGCGTCGCGACAAAGGCCGCCGCATGAATGGGCGCAGCGAAAGCGCCAAGAACCAGAAGCGGAAAATGGTTGTAGCCCGCGTAAGTCGCGGTCGCCACGCCGGCCCAGCCGCCATAACGCTTCATATTCATCCGGAACAGGCGAAGGCCGCCGCGAAGATCGGGCGCGCCAACAACCGCGACGATCGCGGCATAATGCACAAGCATCGCTCCCGCGAGTATCGCGAGTAATGTCTCGTACCCGATCCAGTGCGCGAGCGCGCAAGCACCGGCAACGGCGGCAACGGCCGCGTACCAGACCGCGGTTGCGAGCAGCACGCCAGGGCGTTTCAGCTTGATGAGAAACGATCGCGCAAATTCAAGCTCGGTATAGACCAGCAGGCAAACGACACTCGCCGCGATCACTAGATGCGCATAGGCGGAAGCGGAAAGGAAAGAAGCGACAACAAGCGCCAGCGCACCTGCAAGCAGCGAACACGCGAGCACGATAAATTGCTCGGCGAGCGCACCCCTCATACGCCGCTGCGCGCGGGATTCGGGCTCCAGCATCAACGGGATATTGATGGCGTGCCGCTGGATGCCCTGCATCATCAGGCCGACCGAAAGGCCGATGCCGTAGGACGCAAGATCCGTATGCGAAAAGGCCCGCCCGATCGCCAGCGTGAGGCCGAAATTCGTAAATGCGACAAGGAGTTGGTCGCCCACCGTCGCCGCCCGCGTAAATACGGGACGCGAGAACAGAAGCGGCGCGGCCGCCGCGAATTTTGCCGTTAAGGTGGCCATACCGGCGAAAAACCCGGTTACTCTTGCAGGATCGCTTTCAGTTTTTGCTCGACATTGGCCGAGTTCAGCACGTCCTCCGGCGGGCGGCGGCAGACGAAGACTTTTTCGCCGCGCATCAGGCCGTAGCGCGAGACGTTCGGTTCGACCGCCGTATATTCCTCGACGACAAATCCCGGCATCGCGAGGCGCATGCGCGCGTCGCGGCCGAAGAAGCGCGCGTGATCGTGCTGGCCGAAGTGAAGAAGACGATCGCCCTCCGAGGACACCGATTGGTTTTCGTAGGTCTCCTCCCAACCTTCCACGATCGGGAACATCGCGATCACTGTGCCGCCGGGGCGCACGACGCGGTAGAGTTCGGCAATCGCCGCCTTGTCGTTCACATGCTCGAGCACGTGCAGACAGACGACGACATCATAGGACGCATCTGCGATCGTCAGCGCCTCGATGTTCTCCTTGCGATCGACATTTGGCGCAAAGAGATCGGCGGTCGTGTAGGATTTCGGATTCTCGGCAAGTATGAGCTTGCGGATCGCCTCTTCCGGCGCGAAGTGCAGAACGTCCTGGCCAGCGAAGAAATGCTTTTCGCGATTGGCAAGATCAAGCAGCCGGTGCCGCTCCAGCGAGCCGCATTTCGGACAATAGATATCGCACACATAGGGGTAGCCGTAGCCCAGGAATTTTCCGTGATAGCCGCAAAGCGAACATTCGCGTGGAAATTTTCCGAATGCCCTTACCATCGATCGGGAGAGAAATTTGAGCGAGCGATAATACGTCCTCAACATCAGCCGTCGCCTCCATTCCGATTGATCGGGGACAATTCAATTTTGAGATGCCGGCGAAACTATCGGTGCATGGCGTGGCGAAAATTCGACCGCGCACGCGATGGAACCTTTCTTAATGGAACCCGCGCGAAAAAATCTCTCATATTCATCAAACCGTCGAAGTCGCGCGCCATGTTCAATTTGTCGCAACGAAAAACGGAACACTCATCATCACTTTACAATTCTCGATGCTGAATTTCTCTTTTGCTCGAATCATCGGCGCCGCATGGATGTGCATCCTCGTTCTTGTGCCAGTTAACTCCGCGCGCGCGCAAACGACATTCGAGGTTCATCGCGCGATCAATATCGCAAGGTGGTTCACGTGGCCGCGCTATGAAAAAGCGCCCGCCACCGGAATCATGTGGCCGCCGTATAACAACACGCCGGTGCCCCCGAACGGGCGCGAGCTGAAAGAGCTGCGTAAAGCGGGGTTCGATACGGTGCGTCTGCCGGTCGATCCCTCCCCTTTCATGGCGTTCGAAGGCAAACAGCGCGAAGCCGTCTATGGCATTTTGCTCGATGCCGTCCGGCGCATTCGCTCCGCGGGCTTACAAGTGATCGTCGATCTTCACCCGAACAGCCGCCACGCGGTCTGGGGCCAACACGCGGTCATCAAGGGACTCGATGCGTCGGTCTTTATCCAGTACGGCGACATGGTCGAAGAGATGGCGCGGCGCCTGGCGCCGCTGGGCGAAAAACAGATCGCGCTCGAGCTAATGAACGAGCCGCGATTGAAGTGCAAAGGCGCCGATCAAACCCTTTGGCAGGACATGCTGAAGCAGATGATCCTCCGCGCGCGGGCGGGCAGCAAGGCGATGACGCTCATTGCCACCGGCGCCTGCGTCTCCTCGGCAGACGGCCTGATGGCGCTCGATCCCGCTGCGCTAGGCGATCGCAACATGATCTACACTTTTCACTTCTACGACCCGTTCAGCTTCACGCATCAAGGCGCGCAATTCATCCCATGGCCGGATAAATATCTCGATGAAGTCCCCTGGCCCGCCAATGCGCGGCCAATCGAAAAGCCGGAGGCGCTGATCGCGCAAAACGTCGCGGCCGATCCGAAGCTCGATGTTTTCGCTCGCGAGAAAGCCAGGCTCGGCGCGGAGCGCAATCTTCAAAAGCTCTATGCGACGAAGGCGGGCCCCGACATGATCGAGCGGAAATTCACCGAGGTCGCAGACTGGGCAAAGCAGCATGGTCTTTCCGGCCGGCAGATTCTGATCGGCGAATTCGGCGTGCTGCGCAAACAGCCGAATAAACCCGGTGCGCTATGCAAGGATCGGATGCGCTGGCTTTCCGATGTGCGGCGATCCGCCGAGCGCCACGGCTTTGCATGGAGCTATTTCAGCTATGACGGGCCGTTTGCGCTAATCCTTGCCGACGGCGACCGGCGTCTCGACCAATCCGTGCTGGCGAGTCTCGACCTCAAGCACACAAACAGCCCCTGCAGGAATTAGGCGCTCTATCAAGGCCGATAGCAGCCTCGAACAATGCCGGGACTTTGCGTAAATTCAGTGCCGGCAGATCAACCCTTCGCAGCAGGGCTGACAGCACGAATCTGCTCCCGCAGCCAGCGAATTGCCTGATTATCCCCGTGACGCCGATGCCAGTAAACGCGCCAGTCGAACGGCTCGGTTGCGAAAGGAAGTTTACGGATCACCAGATCTTTTCCCGCGATCTCGCGCGCGAGGCATCCGGGCATCACGGCTAGATAGTCGGTGCTTGCCACGACATGGGGCACCACCAGCCAGTGCGGGACGTTCAGGCCGACGTCCCGCTCCAGCTTGTTCTGCACGAGAACATCGTCCACAAAACGAACGTCGGTTGGGGACATGGAAATCTTGAGATGCCGCGCGCTTAAAAACTTTTCCAGAGTGAGCGTTTTTGCCGCCAGCGAATGATTTTTTCGCATGACGCAAACCATATTGTCGCGAAAGAGGACTTCGGTGGAAATCGAGCCGGAATGCTCGAGACCGGTGCTGACGGCAATATCGAGCTCATCCTTCTCGAGAGCGTCCACCGTCTTGATCGGCGGGAGATGAATGACATCGAGGCTGACACGCGGCGCTGCCGCACCGATCCGCGCGGTGAGCTTCGGCAAAAAGAGAAAGCTCAGCAGGTCCGACATGCGGACCGTGAACTTGCGGCGCGACGCCGCAGGCTGAAAGACGCCACCTTCCTCGAACACGCGCTCGACCTGGCGAAGCACGAAATGCGTCCGCTCCAGCAGCTCTTCAGCTCTGGGTGTCGGCTGCATGCCGCGCGCCGTGCGCACCAGAAGCTCGTCATTAAAGATGTGGCGCAGCCTGCCGAGCGCATTGCTCATCGCCGGCTGGCTGAGGCCGATCTGGTCGGCGGCGCGCGTCACATGGCGCTCGCGCAGCAGCGCATCGAGAACGACGAGAAGATTGAGGTCGATCGAACGGAGGTTCATCCCGAAACCATTATTCATATAATGGATAGTATGAGACATAAAATCCATTTTGCCAATGATTGCGAATGCACTCTTATAGTCGCGACCAGCGATGGAGCCAGATTCGATGACCAACACCGAAACACTGAAAAACAAGATCAAGGTTTGCATGTTCGACCAGTACGGCACTGTCGTCGACATGCAGGGCGGCCTCGTGGAAATCGCAACGCCCTTTCTCAAGAAGAAGGGTTGGACAGGAAATCCCAACTCGTTCGTGACCTGGTGGCGCCGCACGCATTTCGAGAATTCGATGATCGACGCCCTGCTCCACCGCGATCACACGCCCTACCGCGAGATCGGGCATCGCGCCGTGTCGCATGTCATGGACCGTTCCGGCATCGAATATACGAAGGACGAAGTTCGCTATCTTGTTTCGGAAATCGAAAAGCTCCGGTGCTTTCCCGAAGTTCCGGCGGCGCTTGCCAAGCTGCAGACCCGCTACAAGCTGGTTGTCCTCTCGAACGGCGATCCCGACATGCTGGAAACGGCGAAAAAATATCACGGCATCCCGTTCGACAAGGTCATCTCGGTTGCCGAGGCGAATTCTTTCAAGCCGCATGTCGCGACCTACACCAAGGCGGCCGAAATTGCCGGCGTGAAAATGGACGAAGTGTTGTTCGTCGCCAATCACGCCTTCGATTGCATCGGCGCGAAATCGGCCGGCATGCACACCGCTTTCATCGACCGCCGCAACCGGCCATTCGGCGAAACGCCGCATCAGCCGGACATTCTCGTGAAGTCGATGGCGGAGCTTGCGGATGTCATCGTCTGATGACGCGCCGCTTAAAGGGATCCGGATCCTCGACCTGACAAGGGTCGTATCCGGTCCCTTCGCGACGATGCATCTTGGGGATCTTGGCGCTGAAGTCGCCAAGATCGAACAGCCTGAAGTGGGCGACGAAAGCCGCGCTTATGGCCCGCCGTTTGCCGGCGGCGAGAGCCCCTACTTCCTTTCGGTCAACCGCAACAAGCGCGGTTGCGCGGTTGATCTTAAGAACGCGGCCGGAAAAGAGTTGATGATCCGGCTCGCTTCGGCGGCGGATGTCGTGGTCGAGAACTTCCGGCCGGGAACGCTGGAAAGGCTCGGTCTTGGCTATGATGTTCTGAGCCGCGGCCATGCCGGTCTCATTCTTTGCAGCATCACCGGCTTCGGGCGCTCCGGCCCGGATGCGAACCGCGCCGGATACGATCTCATCCTGCAGGGCGAGTCCGGCATCATGGACATCACCGGCGAGCCCGGCGGACCGCCGACCAAGGTCGGCGCCTCGGTCGCCGACATGGTGACGGGTCTTTATGCGACCCAGGCGATCCTCTCGGCGCTGCTGCGGCGCGAGCGAACCGGGCATGGCGCACGCCTCGACATCGCCATGCTGGATTCGATGGCCTCGTTTCTGACATTTAACGCCGGGATTTATTTCACGACCGGCAATAGCCCGAAGCGGCGCGGCAATGCCCACCCGACGATCAGCCCCTACGAGCCGTTCGAAACGAAAGACGGCTGGATCAATATCGGCGTTGCCAACGACAAGCTCTGGAGAGCGTTCTGTCCCGCCATCGGCCGCGAAGATCTTCTCGAAAACCCGAAATTTCTGAAGGCGCCTGATCGCGTCGCCAATCGTCCCGCGTTGCGCGACGAGCTCGCGCCGATGTTTCGTGCCAGGCCGCGGCAGCATTGGTGCACGGTGCTCGGCAAGGCCGGCGTTCCGTTCGGCGAGATCAAATCGGTCGGCGAAGTATGCGAAACGCCGCAACTCACCGGGCGCGGCGTAATCCGGCAGTTCGAGCATCCGAAGGCAGGCACCGTGAAATATATCGCTTCGCCCGTCCGGTTTGACGACCAGCCCCCGCCCGATGCAATGAGAGCGCCGCTGATCGGCGAGCACACCTTCGAAGTGCTGGCCGGCTGGCTCGGGGTCGATGCATCGGAGTTCGAGCGATACGCTCGTCATGGAGCCTTCGGCCCCGCGCGATAACCGGCAAGAAAAGGGCGCAGCATTGACGACTCACTCACTCCCGATCGACCCCGCCGAAGCACGAGCCATGCTGGATCGCGCATTGAGCGATCCGAACCAGGCATTCGGTTCGTTCTTTCTGTCACGTTTCCTCGGGCTTCGCGTGAGCTACGAGCCGGAAAAATGCATCGTCGAATTCGACGCCGCAAAGCCGCTGTTCAACCCGCAGGGCTCGTTGCATGGCGGCGTCCTGGCGACGGCCATGGATATTTCCATGGGTCACCTCCTGCATCGTACCGAAGACGCCGGCAGCACGCTCGAAATGAAGCTGCAATATCTGCGGCCGGTCACGGCCGGTATTGTACGCTGCGAGGCCTCGTTCCTTCGCAAGGGACGCTCCATCTCGTTCCTGCACTCACAGGCGAAAGACGAAAATGGAGAGCTCATAGCCTACGCGACCTCGACCTGGAAGCTGCTCAAGACGCCTGCTCGCTAAAGCCGGCTATCGAGCGATAAGCCGAAGGCATGCTCGGCCATCAATCGAGCAGCACGATCCACGGTTCGGCGAAACGCCATTCCTCAAGGTTCACACCCTCGCCCGCGCGATCGACGACAAGGAAATCCTGCGCGACGAGGGGCGTAAGAACACCGTGCCAGACATTCGCGCGATAGTTCACGCCTTGCCCCGGAGCCGTGATAAAGGCGTGCGGTTTGCCCGGCCGGTTGTTCTGGTCAGGGCAGACGATGACGACAAAGGGATCCGGCGTAAGCGGTATAAAGGCCTGGCTGCCAAGCGGATGACGCTCGACAAGATCGAGTTTCAGCGGAAACTTGTAAGGATCGCCTTCGATCAGGCTGATAGAGACTCTGCCGCCCTCGCCGCGAACCATCGCTTCCGCCATCGGCGGAAGCCGGCGTGCGTGACCGCCATTGATTGGAGTGCGCTCAGGGTAGCTCGGCTTGTCGATGACATCGCCGAACGGCACGAAAGCTTCACGCGTCAATGCGCGCGCCGTAATCTTGCGGTCCAAACTATCGTTCATACGGCTCGCCCCGGGCCAAGTCTTAATCGCATATTTGACGTCCACGCTCCACGCGTCTTCCCCAACACCATTTGCTCGATTGTAGCTGCTTTAAATCGCATCAACTCACAAATTCGACGCCGTGAACCTGTGCCCGCAGCCGGGGATCGTGCATGTTTCTCGTTCCAACCGGTGAAAACAATCCCGAGGGCGGCGCGATATTTCGCTTCCGGCTCGATATCGGCAACTCGGATCGTTGATCTTCTCTCAAATTCTCGAAGATTCCCCAGCCGCATAACCGCCGAAGGCAAAGGACTTCATCGCTTCTTCGTGCAGTAGAGTCAGCGCTTGTTTCTTCAAATCATTTGCCATGTCGCTTTCGACGACATCGGCGAGCTTGCGCGGACGCGGCAAATTCACATCAATGACTTCCCGCAACCGCAGCGGAAAATTCGACATAATCAGCAAGCGATCGGCGAGGAAAATCGCCTCATCAATATCTGTCGTGACGAAGAGATGGGTATTCCGCGAGCTTTCGAACAAGCGCGCGTAATATTCCTGCATCAATCCTTTGGTCATGGCATCCAGCCCACGAAATGGCTCGTCGAGGATCATGATGGCTGGATTGTTGATGAGCGCGCGCGCTAACTCCGCTCGCCGCTGCATACCACCAGACAGTTCGTGCGGATAGGATTCGCGAAACTGACTCAATCCGACTCTATGGATCAATTCATCGGCGGCATTCTTGCAGCTCTCCTCGCTGCGCCCCTGCGCCTCAGGACCAAATATGACATTCGTGTATGTCGTCATCCAGGGATAAAGCGCAGTTTCCTGGAACACGACAAGACGATCACTACTCGGCTTCGTCACGCTCTTCCCGTCCAGCAGGACCGATCCCGCTGTAGGCTGCTCGAAGCTTGCGAGCAACCGCACCATGGTGCTCTTGCCCGAACCCGAAGGTCCAATCATGACGGTAAGCTTGTTATCTTCGACCGTGAAGGAACAGCGATCCACCACCGTTTTTGCGAACCGCCCGCTACCGTAAGCTTTCGACAGGTCGCGAGCTTCGAGTTTTCCGCCCGCCGTTTTCTTCATCATGTCACGCCCCTCATCGCGCTTTCAGCCACGGCGCAATCAGATTGCCCAGTACACGGATTGCAGAACTTGAGAGGTAGCCGGCAATGCCGATACTGATCATGCCAACGACAATCTGTTCGTACGAACCGCCCGTATAAGAGTTCCAAATGAAGAAGCCGAGCCCGCCGCCGGTGCCACTTCCCGCACCCTGCCCCATACTGCTGCCGCCGCCTGAAATCATTTCTGCGGCCACCACAACTTCCCAGGTGATGCCCATGCCTACGGCGGCGCCAACGATGATTGAGGGCAAGGTCGCGGGAAAAATAACGCGCCGAAAAAGCGTCCAGCGCGATGCACCCATCGCATATGCGGATTGCACATAACGTGCGTCGATACTCCGCGCGCCGCCGACGACATTGATGACGATCGTATAGAACGCGCCGAGGAACGTAATGAATGCGATCGACAGTTCCTGCGTCGGCCAGAACAGGATCGCCGCCGGCACCCACGCGAGCGGCGGGATCGGCCGCAATACCTCAAAGGGCGGAAAGGTGATCTGATAGAATGTACGGCTCAGGGCGAGGAACATGCCGAAAGGAATGCCGAGCAGCATGGCGGCACCGAAGCCCGCGAGCACACGGAGAAAGCTGAGATACCAACTCTGCCAATAGCCAAAATCGCCGATCAACCCATACCAGGCGAGCAGTACGCGGCTTGGCGGCGGGATGACGCTCATCATCGGAATCGCAACACCCGTCCATTCGCCGGAACGTGAGGTTACTTCCCAAAATATGACCGTTGCAGCGATGGCGATGACGGCGCGAATACCGGCACGAGCACTGAGCTGCATGTTGGCTGATGCAATCATGCCTAACCCTCGCGTTCGCCCAATTCGAAGGCCTTCTGCGCTTCTTCGTGGACGGTTTCCATAGTTTCATCCATTAGTTCGCGAAACCGCTTCGTCGTACGCGTGTGATGATCGCGCGGATGCGGCAGGTCGATCTTCAGTATCTTTTTCGTCCGGCACGGCCGCGACGTCATAATCGCCACCTGGTCGCCTAGAAAAATCGCCTCTTCAAGATCGTGCGTGATGAAGAACACGGTGACGCGATTGCGATAACAGGTTTGCAACAGAGATTCGTGCATGACCGATTTCGTTAGTGCATCGAGCGCGCGATAAGGCTCATCGAGCAGCAACACTTTCGGGTCGTTCATCAGTGCGCGAACGATCTCGACGCGCCGCCGCATGCCGGAGGAAACCTGCCCCGGATATTCGTGAACGATGCTGGAAAGCCCAGCTTCCGCCATCAGGATGCGCGCCTTGTCGCGCGCTTCCGACGCCGACATCGTGCCCTGCATCATCGGACCGAAAGTGACGTTATCGAGATTGGTCTTCCACGGAAACAACGCGCCATTCTGAAACACGACGATACGTTCGGGTCCCGGATCGGCTTTCGGCCGGCCCGGCCCACAGAGCATCTCGCCGTCAAGATAGATCTTCCCGCTGGTGAGCGAGTGAAATCCGGCAATAGCGTTGAGAAGCGTTGTCTTCCCGCAACCCGAAGGGCCGACCACCATCGTGATTTCGCCGGGCGGACATTCGAGCGAGCAATGATCGACAGCGATCACGCCACTTTGCGGGTCACCGTAGATTTTGACGGCATCCTCGATCCGGATTGCGCCCCGCAATGGGCGTTGTTCAATCTTTCTGGCGGCTTCTGTCATAATCCGTCGAGTCCCAATTCGCGGCTGTGCCAACGCATCAGCATCATGCCGACAAGACGAATGATCGCGCTCGAGACATAGCCGACAATACCCAAAGTTATCATGCCGATAACGATCGTCGGATAACTGACCATCGTATAGGAGGTGTAGATCACATAACCGAGGCCGTACTCGCCGGAGATCATTTCACCGGCGACAAGTGAAAACCACGCAAGCCCGATCGAGATCTGCAATCCAGTAAAGATGTAAGGCAGCGATCCGGGCACAACGATGTGCCTGAACACCTGCCAACGTTTGGCGCCCAGACAACTCGCGGCCCGAAAATAATTCTCGTCAATCGAGTGAACGCCAAGCATCGAATTCAGCGCGGTCGCAAAGAATGCCGGCAGGAACGTCACGAAAATGACGGGTCCTTCGCTGCTTTTGAACATCAAAATTGCGAGCGGAACCCAGGCCAGTGCAGGAATCGGCCGCAGCATTTCCAGCACCGGGAAAATGTATTCTCGCGCAGTCTGCGACCAGCCGATGATTAGCCCGAGCGGTACGCCGATCAGCGTCGCTAGCGCGAATGCGATCATAACGCGTTGCAGGCTGGTAAGAATGTGAATGTAGTATTCCGGCGTGTAGATCGAGAGGCCGAATTCCGGATTGGGGCTCAACCATTCGCGAACCACCACCGTCGGCCCCGGCATGCCGGCAAAGCGCGGCAGCTTCCAAACCTCGACGCTCAGCCACCAGAAGCCGACCATCAACGCAAAGCCGAGAATCATCAGGTACGGGCTCGGGCTTGTCAGCCAGTTTTTCAGCCGATAGAGCGCAAGCTCCAACTGCATGCCGTAGCGTGACGTCTGCACCGCGATATCCTGCGAGGAAGGGGGGCGATGACGATCCACCGCCCCCGATACTGCATCACTTGCCATGATAGGCCGAGTCAGGAAGCGCAGGAACGGCACCGATCGGTGATTTCATTTTCCGCTCTTCCAGCACTGCATCGGCAAACTGTGTCATCACAGCCTCGGGTCGTAACTCAGGCGAGTTGATGCCTTTGATCGAGTGAAGGAAGTCGACACCCTTCTTAATCAGGCCCTTGACCTCGGGCGTGAAGGCGAATGGCAGCTCGATTCTTGGATTGGTGCCCCCCTGCTCCTTTGGATAGGTTGCATAAAGCGCCATCCAGAGCGATTTCTCCGGGAACCCTGTCGTTTGTGTCAAAACCTGCTTGACGACTTCGTCGGCGTTCGCAGCCTCGGTCAGGAATTTCTGCGCGTCGAGTTCTGCATTAAGCCAACCCTTCACAACATCTGGCCGCTGCTCGATCAATTCGGCGCTCATGATGATGTATGATGAGTCCTTCAGACCATAATCGACGCCCGAAGCGATACGGCGCGCGAGACCTTCGTGCACGAGGCGTGAAGCGACCGGCTCCCAGATCGCGGCGCCGTCGAGCTTGCCGGCGCGAAACCCGCTCGTGATCACTTCAACGTTCTGGTTGAGATAAGCGGCCGGCTGACTGTTTGCTCGCTCGAACACGCTGCGTGCAAAAATATCCGAGCAGGTGCCTTTGGGAACGGCCATCTGCTTGCCATTCAGCCACTTCGCCGCTTCGTCGGCCGACTTGAAATCAGGAGCATCCTTGCGAGCGAGCAGAATGTTGCATTGATCGTAAGCTACGCCGGAAACCCCGACGATCCGCACATCTGCAACATTATTCTTTGTCGTAGCGATGATCGCGGGAAGATCGCCGATATAACCAATCTGCTGCTTCTTCGCGAGCATCGAGTTGACAATGGTCGAGCCCTGCAGACCGATTTCGTAAGTGACGGTCGAGCCCTGCGGCAAATACTTCTTCCAGAGCTCCTTGCCGCGCAGAACCATCACCGACCAAACTTCGGTGTAGCAGCAGGGATGTCCGACAACGAGATGAACCGGATCGCCGGGCTTGCCGAAATCGGCCGAGCGCGCCGACGACGCGCTGAATGCCACACAGGCAGCAAGCAAAGCGCTCGCGATTATATTGCGCCACTTCAGATATTTCATCATGGCAGTGTCCCTCCCCTTTTCCAGGATTGCTGGTTCACGAATTGATTTCCGCCGAAGCTCCGTTCTTCTGTCCAGAGTCTTTTTCATTCACTTTGCTCAAAGCGGCATCATCTCCCGGCAGCAGACTGTCGTCGAAATAAGCCGGACGCGGCCGTGCACGCTGAACGTGCAGCGCATAGATATCCATGCGGTTGTAATAACCGGCCATGTCGTGATGCTGCTTATGTTCCAGTACTTCGGCGACATCGATCTCCGAATGCACGAGGCCTTCTGCTTCGCTGCGCATTTCCGAACGCAAGCTGCCGTCAGGTCCGACGATCATCGAGCAAGAACGTGGGCAAGCCTGCAAAATCGCTTCGGACTCTTCATCCCCGTCCGCAAGCACTTTGAGCGAATTTTCGTCCAGGAGGCCGGCGCTGACCACGGTGAAGGTTTTCGCCTCAAAAGAGTGAGCCGATGCGCGCACGCGAATAGCATCGCTAAGATCGTAACGCGCGGCGCCGAGCGGATTGCGAAACGGCCACACCGGCGGGTAATTCGCGGTGTGGATCTGCTCTCCCTGAGCCATCAACGTGTATCGCGAGAGAGGATTATTGTTTTCACCGCAGATCAGCGAACCGATACGACCTATATCGGTATCGATCACTCTCAAGCCGGCGCCGTCGCCCGCAGTCCAACTCAACTTTTCATAGAAAGTGGGCACCAGCTTGCGGTGATGATTGAGCAATTCGCCGCGATCGGAGATGAGAACATTGCTGTTCCAGAGGCACCCTTCGCTGTGCGACGAAACCTCGGAAAAGCCCATGCTGACATAGATCCGGTGCCGCGCTGCAGCGTCAGCAATGGCACGCATTTCAAGGCCATCAATGCGCGCGGAATTTTCCGCAAACCGACGGAACATCGTGTGGTTGTCGATCGGGCGGCGCAAGGCATTCCACAGCGGAAAGCCGGGCAGAAATGATTCAGGAAAGACAACAAAACGGGAGCCTTCAGCCGCCGCTTGCCCAATCAAGTGGCAGGCCTTGGCGGTCGTTGCTACTTTATCCAGCATGACCGATGCCGCGTGAACCGCGGTTACGATCGTCTTTCCTGAGCGAAGTCCGGTATTCTTCGTATTCAACGGCGCCCCCGTGCTATTTCGCGAAAAATATTTCGCAAATTCGCTTCGGAGGTTGCCGACCATGGAAACTTCCGCAGCAAATCCTTGCCGATAGTCTGGAGGTTTGAGATATTTGGAAAAGCGGAATTTTCCTAAGGCTATGTTTAAGAAAAATGAATCGATTATCGCTCCGTGCACTGCAATATTTTCTGGAGGCGGCTCGTCACAAGAGCGTTTCCGCCGCCGCGCGCAAACTTCATATTTCCCCCGCGTCGGTTTCGGTTGCAATTGCCGATCTCGAAACGGACCTGGATGTGCAACTTTTCGTCCGGCAACCGGCAAAGGGCATGAAGCTTACACCAGCCGGCGAAGTTATTGTCGCCGAGGCACATTCGCTGCTGTCACATGCGGATGAATTTCAGCAACGAGCGGGCGCTCTCGGAGATTCACTCTCGGGAGAATTAAGCATTGCCTGTTTCACCAATCTTGGTCCGGCCTATTTCTCAAATCTACTCGCGCAATTCTGTAGTCTGCATCCGAGCGTCTCGATCAAAATCTATGTAGGCGACCAGCAGGAAATTCTTTCGGGTCTGCTCGGCGGACAATTCGAGCTCGCGGTTACGTTCGATCTCGATATTCCAAAGAACTTTCAGTGGTTAAAGCTTGCCTCTATTCCGCCGCAGGTCGTCTTGCCCGCCAATCACGTGCTTGCAAAGGCTAAACGCATTTCACTCAAGCGGCTGGCATTGGAGCCATTAATCTTGATGGATTTGCCGCACACGCGAGACTATTTCATGTCGCTATTTCATCGGTTGCATATTTCCCCAAACGTTCGCTTCAGCTCGACGAACTTCGAGATGGTGCGGACGCTGGTCGGCAATGGACTCGGCTACTCGATCCTGAACCTCGTCCCTAATCTGTCCATGACCTACGACGGTACACGCGTGAAGTATGTACCGATCAGCGACGATGTCAGACCGCTTCAGGTCGGCTGTTTAAGTGTCGGCCGGGTTGCGCAGCGGCGCGTCGCGAAGGCGTTCATCGATCAAGCTAAGAGCTATTTTTCGATCGCTCAAAAAATGTCGGCTGGTCCCAACAAAGTGAGAAGATAATTTAATACCGACAGGCTCACATCTTCATTCTGCCTCGGCAAACGGCACGCTAATTCTGCTTCTCAACTCCGTCAATTCAGTCGCGATCGACGGTGAATAAGAAATGCCTTCGACTCCACGCGTGCGCTTGAGTTGATCTCCGCGCGCCGGGAATTCGCGTGTACTCGCTGCCTGACTGACGATAAAATTCGATCCGGTGCTTCATACAACTCACGAGCGCCGTTTGATCATCGATGAGCGCAAGGCTGATAAACAGAAAGAGCGCACTTTGGCGCGAGGCTGTGCCACTCGCCGTCGGGTACGGCAGCAGCCCTGCGGCAGCTTCGTGCGCTGGTCGAGCATTATACGTGGCCGTAAATTCCGCCGTCCCAAGATGCGTCACAAATGCGCGGTATCGAAATACATGCCAGCGGAAACATCGGAACTATAGCCACGGTGCATTGGACATCTTCGGATCGAGTACCCAAATTTGCGGCAGAGCATTCGGAGGAGAAAACATGGCGGCCTACAAGAAAACCGAAGCTGCGATCGCCAAGTTGTCGCCCGAGGAGTACCGGGTAACACAAGAGAGCGCGACTGAACGCCCCGGAACGGGCGCGCTTCTTCACAACAAGGCACCCGGCATTTATGTCGATATCGTCTCGGGTGAGCCGCTGTTTGCATCGTCCGATAAATTCGAGTCAGGCTGCGGATGGCCGAGCTTCACCAAGCCGATCGAGCCTGCGAATGTGACCGAGCTGCGCGATACCAGCCATGGCATGATCCGGACGGAAGTTCGCTCCAAACATGGCGACAGCCATCTCGGCCACGTTTTCCCCGACGGGCCGCGCGATCGTGGCGGCTTGCGCTACTGCATCAATTCGGCTTCGCTACGCTTTGTGCCGCGCGATAAAATGATCGAGCAAGGCTACGGAGAATATCTCGATCAAGTGGAGGACATCTGATGACGACAGAACGTGCTGTTCTCGCTGGCGGCTGCTTTTGGGGTATGCAGGATCTCATCCGTAAGCTGCCGGGGGTGGTTTCGACGCGCGTCGGGTACACCGGCGGTGATGTGCCGAACGCGACCTATCGCAATCACGGCACTCATGCCGAGGCGATCGAAATCGTCTTCGATCCTTCGCAGACCACCTATCGCCGATTGCTCGAATTCTTTTTCCAGATTCACGATCCGACGACGCTCAATCGCCAAGGGAACGATCGCGGCACGAGCTACCGTTCGGCGATCTATTTCACCAGCGATGAGCAAAAAACCGTTGCCCTCGATACAATTGCGGACGTTGATGCGTCGGGCTTATGGCCGGGCAAGGTCGTTACCGAAGTCGAACCAGCCGGTGATTTCTGGGAAGCAGAGCCCGAGCACCAAGATTATCTCGAGCGTATTCCGCACGGATATACCTGTCATTTTGCCCGGCCCAACTGGGTATTGCCGCGCAAAACGGGTGCCGCTGCGTAGCAAGCACGCGCTTCGCGCATCCCTCGTCCATGTCTGCAATAAGCACGGGCTAAAATCAGGGTCAGTATTTCAGGCTACGGAGATAGACATTAAAACTCGCGCAGTCTCCAGCGCTCACGTCGTGGAAAATTAAAGTTTTGGCAGCTTGTCCGCCTTTCCAAGCAGAAAGGCCTTATCTCGATCGAATACATGCCTCAAAAACTGCACCACGCCTTTAATGCGCGTGAGATGGCTTTGTTCGGCGCGCACAGAAATCCACACTTCACGACTCGTCGAAATCTGTTCAGGCAAAATGCGCTGCAATTCAACGACACCCGTCCCGACGAAGGTCGGGAGCAATGCGATCCCGAGCCCGCATACCGCGGCGTTGCGTTGAGCGATGATGCTATTCGAATGGAAGCTCATTCTCGGCGCGCCGATCACATCGTCGAGCCATTTCACGGCGTTAATCGCAAGCAAATCCTCGATATAGCCGACAAAGACATGGTTCTTTAGGTCTTCACGGCTTTTCGGTGTGCCGTGGTTACGAAGATACTCCGGCGAAGCATAAAGATGCAGGTTGAAGGTGCCGTATAACGCGCTGACTAATCCCGGCGCGTTTGGATTGAAGAAGCTCAAAAAAATATCCGCTTCCTTGCGCGAAAGATCGACGGCTTGCGCGATGCTCACGATCTCCAGCTTAACGTTCGGCGCGAATTGCGCGAGCCCATGTACCCGACGCGCGATATAGCCGCTCGCAAGTCCCTCCATCGTTGCGACGCGCACGGTTTGCTCTACATCGCTCATCTCGCGCGTCACCGCGTCTTCGAGCGAAGTCGCATGTATGTCCATCTGCTCGATATGTTTTAGGAGATTGTGCGCCTCCTCACGGACGACAACGCCGTTCCGCTTGCGATCGAGAAGCTTCACCGAAAGTATGGATTCGAGCTTGTCGATACGGCGGCAGACGGTCGAATGATCGAGCTTCAACCGCTTTGCCGCAGCGTGCACGCTGCCTTGACGGGCAACTTCGAGGAATACCCGCAAGTCGTCCCATTTTGCTGCATCCTTGCTCATGGATACGGATTGTATCCACGGATGGAACCCCAGGCAAAGACTTCGATAATTGCGCACTGCATGGTGCAAACAAAATAGGTGAGGCCGCACTGCACTCTTGTTTACGCTGGCCATGGATTGGGAAAACTCGGCTCGGCAATGCGTGTGGTTACAACCGATGTAGCGGTGATTGGCGGCGGCGCGGCCGGCTGCTACGCGGCGCTTTGTCTGCGTAAAAAAGGCATCAAGCCGCTCATTATCTGCAAGGGGTTGGTGGGCAAAAGCGGGGCATCGCTTTTCGCCGGCAATCTCGTCCTTTCCGGACGCCTTCTCGGCAATACCGAGGAGCAGGCCAGAAACACCGCCGAATTCCTCATCAAATATCACAACCAGTTTCTGATCGACCAGGAATGGGCCAAGCGTTGCGGGCAATGGATCGAGAAGAATTATTATCGTGAGCTAGAGGAAGCCGGTCTCTATTTTCGCCGTGACGACGAAGGCAATGTCGTGACGAGCCCAGGAAAAATCCGCAGCATCGCAGCGAACGTGCAAGGGAATTCCGGCGTGCCGTTCATGGACCTGCGCCGCAAGCAAGTCCTGAAGGCGGGCATCGAAAGACTCGAAGAAACGACAGCAACTGCGCTCCTCACCGACGAAGATGGAAAAGTGAGCGGTGTGTTCTGTCTCGACATCATGAGCGGGGAATATGTTGTCGTGCGCGCGAAGGCGGTGATCATGGCGACCGGCTATTCCGACCGCTTGCATACCCGCTCGACCGGCACGCGCGAAATGTCGGCGGACGGGATTGCACTCGCGTGGCGCGCGGGCGCGACGCTCATCAACATGGAAATGCAATGGTGGCATACGAACGACGCCGCCTATCCGCCCTCCTGGCAACGCATTCAGATTTATCCGAACCCCATGCTTGGCTCGGAGAAGTCCGCACGCATGGTGAATGCAGAGGGCGAAGAATTCTTCAATCAGCAGGAAGACGATCCCCTCGCCTTCGGTCCTTACACCGTGCAGCTCAAGGCGCTTGCGAAGCAGGTGCGCGCCGGCAAGGCCAGTTACGAAGGCGGCTATTACGCGGGATTCGATCATTGCGATCCGCAGGAGGTCGAAAACTACACGACCTATGCAAAGCCGTTCCGCCAGCTTGGCCTGAATTTTCCGAATGACATGCTGGAGACGGCTGTTACCTCGCACTACCGGCAGGGCGGTATCGACGTTGATATCGAGACGATGCGCTCTTCGGTCCCCGGATTGTACGTCGCGGGCGGCGTTGGGGGGCATAGCAACGGACTGATCGCGCTCGCGACCTATGACGGGTTCTCAGTTGCCGAAAGTGTCGCAAACGATCTCGGTGCGCTCGCTTCGAAAGACATCCCGCAGCAATACATCGACCAGGAGGCGCGGCGCCTTACGCTTCTTCGCGAGTCCCATGGCAGCGGCCTCTCGCCCATTCAGGTGAAAGAAAAGATCCGGAAAATGATGTGGGAAAAGGCTGGCGTCGAGAAAAACGCGAACGGCCTCCAATCCGCACTCGATGACATTCAAGAAATTCGCGACCACACACTCCCCGCAATTCGTATCGCGAACAACCAAAAACCCGTCAACTATGAATGGATCGACGCAATCGATGCGGTGAACATGCTCGATGCGTGCGAGCTGATCGTGCAGTCTTCGCTTGAACGCAAGGAAAGCCGTGGGCCGTTCTTCCGGCAGGATTATCCGCTCACGGATAATAATGAGTGGCTCTGCGCGAACGTGCTGCAGAAATCCGGCAACGGCATCCGTTTTTCCCGGCGGCCTTATGCACTGCCGAACTTCCAGCCCGGCTTCGCGGTCAAAGATAATTTCGAGGTGCCGTGGTGAGCATCGCGCTCGATCCCATGAGCTTCGCTCGCCATCTTGGCCAAGGCGAGAACCGCGACACGCTGAAAGAGCGGAACGAACGCCTTTCGCACGGAGAAACAATTGCCGTTAAAATCCGGCGCGGCGGAAGCTTCCAGCAGTTCCAGGTTCCCTATGAGCCGCGAATGCGCGTGCTCGACGCGCTGAACTGGATTTCGGAAAACAAAGCGCCTGATCTCGCCTATCGATGGATCTGCGGCTCGAAAATGTGCGGCACCTGCGCGGTACGCATGAACGGGCGCGAAGTGCTCGCGTGCTGGGAAGCGGTCGAGCCGGAAATGACCATCGAGCCGCTGCGCAATCTGCCGGTATTGCGTGATCTCGTCGTCAATCGCGCGCCTTTCGAACGCAAGGTCGAGAGCTTCGAGCCATGGATTGAGCGGCGCGAAAGCTATTCCGAATTTCCGGAGCCGCTCACGCACAAAGAAATGAAAAATGCATCGAAGGCGCTCGATTGCATCGGCTGCATGTGCTGCTACTCCGCCTGCCCGGTGATCGGGCTCGGCGATGTCACCGATTTCGCGGGGCCCGCGCCGCTGGTGCAGCTCGGCCAGACCGCGCTCGACCCGCGCAACGATCCGGAAAAATTGAAGCGCTCGCTAGCGCTCACCGGCATTTTTAACTGTGTCTCTTGCTACAAATGCGAAGAAGTCTGCCCCGCACATATCCCGATCGTTAGCCGCATCATCGAGCCGTTGAAGGCCAAGACCGCGCGATTGCTTCCACACATGGCGAAACATTCGCTCGCATTGCGCGCCGTCGTCGCCAAGCGTGGACGCGTCGATCCGACGGCGCTACTTCTCAGCGTTCAAGGGCTTCGCGTCTTCGCGAAAATTCCACGCGCGATCCGGCTGCTTCTGCGCGGCAAGATCAATCCGGTCAAAACCTTCTTCAAGACGAAAACCGCCGCCTATCCGGCAGCGCACCGAATTCTGGGCAAGGAGACCGATAGCCGATGAAATTTGCCTACTACCCTGGCTGCTCGGCCCGAAGCACTTGCGCCGAATTGAACGAGGCGACGCATCTTGTTGCGAAAAAACTCGGGCTTGAGCTCACGCAGCTCGAATCCGCGACCTGCACCGGTGCACGCGAGCTGCGCGCGATCGACCCGGCCGGATTTTATGCGCTGAATATCCGCATCCTTGCGCTTGCCGAGCGCGAAGGCTTGCCGCTCATGACGATCTGCAACACCTGCACGCTGAACGTGCTGGACGCACATGCCGCATTCGTGGACGATCCTGCTATCGCGAAATCCGTGAATGAGCGACTCGCACCCGAAGGCCTGCATTACAGCGGACGTACGAAGATCAGCCATTTTCTTTGGGTGTTGTACGAGGATCTTGGCGAAGAGCGGCTTCGTGAGCTTGTCGTGAATCCGCTCTCCGGCCTGACAGTCGCCGCTTTCTATGGCTGCCATATCACCCGGCCGCCGCTCCGATACGGTTTCGTCGACTCCCGGAACAACATCGCGCTTGAACGGCTCGCGAAAATTCTTGGCTGTGAACCAATCGATTATTCAGGCCGCACCGAATGCTGCGGTTTCCACACTGCGGCGCATGATGAAAAGGTAGCGATCAAGCTCACGGGCCAGCACATCGCCTCCGCGAAAACCGGCGGCGCGAAGGCGATGGTGACACCCTGCCCGCTTTGCCATACCGTGCTCGACGGCTTTCAACGCGAGATGGAAAGCGACATGTCGAAAAAACTCGACATGCCGATTCTGCATCTTCCGCAACTCGTCGGCTTGGCGCTCGGCCTGTCGCCCGAAGCGCTCAATATCGACCGCCATATGGTTCCCGCGCCTGTGCTCGCGAATTACGCGGCACATGACGCCGATTTGACCGGCAAGCCATGAGAAATCACGACGCAGCAACGCCCAATGCGGTTTTAGGCGGCGTATTTCCGCCTCATGATTTTTACGCACCGCGTGGTGGTGTTCTGCAAATTACAAAATGCTCATCTTCGGAGTGCGGCAATCTTCCGATTTTCTATTGCGCACTCGAAATAACAATTGGACACTATCAAGGGGTCTTTTCAGGGGGATGCGTGTCATGATGGATACGCTTCTGTTGCTTGCGTTAAACGGACTGATCTGGGGTTTGATTATCGCCCTGATCGCGCTCGGCCTCTCGATCATTTTCGGCTTGCTCGACATCATCAACGTCGCGCATGGCGACTTCTTCATGGTCGGCACGGTGCTGACTTGGTACATTCTGCAAGAGACCGGCATGTTCTGGCCGGCGTTCATTCTCGTGCCAGTGATCGGGTTCATTCTTGGCGCCCTCATTCAGAACGCGGTAATTCAGCCGATCCGCAACGCGGCAGCGCTTTCGATCGTCGCGACTTTTGGCCTTTCGCTCATCTTGCAAGAAGCCGTGCGCATGACCTTCGGCGCAACACCACGCCGCATTCTCGCGCCGATTCAAGGAACGGTGAAACTCTTCGGCATCGACTACGACATTTATCGCATCTTTGCCGCGGCACTTTCGATCGCAGCGCTCATCGCCTTCTTTCTCTTCTTGCAGCACACCAAAATCGGGACGTGGATGCGCGCTGTCCGGCACGACCGCGAAACGGCGACCGCGATGGGTATTCCGGCGCAACGCGTCTTTGTTCTGACTTTCGGGATCGGCTTTGCGCTTGCTGCTTTTGGCGGCGTCGTTGCAGCACCCATCACCACCGTCGATTTCCGCGGCGGCGTTGACCTGCTGCCGTTCTGCTTCATGGCCGTCATCATCGGCGGCCTCGGCAATCTGCCGGGCACGGCGGCCGCTGCGATTTTGCTCGCGGTCTTCGAGGGCGTGGTCCAGAGTTTCGCCGATCCCACGGTCGCGCGCATTTCGTCACTTGTGCTGATGAGCGCGGTGTTGATGTTCCGCCCGCAGGGCCTGTTCAAGGGATTGGCGAAATGACCCGCACTACCGTCGAACGTCTTCTGCTGGCCGTCTTTGCGGCGCTCCTGATTTCAGTGCCGTGGACTGTGCCGATGATCGCAAGCAAATTCTGGGTCAGTGTCATCACGGAAATCTTGATCTGGTCAATTTTCGCAGCCAGCGTGAACCTGCTTTTCGGCTATGTCGGATTGCTCTCGTTCGGCCAAGCGCTCTTTTTCGGCTTCGGCATGTACGGTGTCGGAATCGGCATCGATCAATTGCATCTTTCTTTCTGGCCCGCTTTCGCGTTCGGCGTCAGCGCCGCAATGGCAATGGCGCTCGTCACCGGAATCTTCGCGGTTCGGCTCACCTGGCACTATTTCGCGATCATCACGATCGTATTTTCGCTGATTTTTTACTTCCTCGCGGTGAGGATGAAGCCGCTTACGGGCGGCGACGACGGGATCAATTTCTCGCTGCCCCCGGTCTTTTCCTTTGGGGGCGTGCGCTACAGCCTTACGGATCAGACCTTCCAGTATTTCTTTATTCTCACGGTCTTCGCGCTCTGCTTTTATTTGATGTATCTTGTCACGCGCTCTTCGCTTGGCCGCGCGTTCCTTGCAATCCGTGACAACGATCTTCGTGCATCGCTAATCGGGCTCAATGTCTATGTGCTTCGCCTCACATCCTTCGTGATGGCGGGGTTTCTCGCGGGCGTTTCAGGTGCGCTGTTCGCCTTCTTCGGCCGTTACGCATCAGCGACTTATATGTTTTACCACGTCTCTGGCGACGGCGTGGTGTGGGCGATCGTGGGCGGCGCGGGCACCTTGTTTGGCCCGGTCGTCGGGACCACGCTCTTTATTATTATTCGGGAAGTCGTCTCGACACATTGGGAGCATCATCCACTGATTGTCGGCGTGATGGCGATCCTCGTCGTCATGCTCGCGCCGAAAGGTCTCGTCGGTCTTTGGCAGGACGGGCTTTCACGTTTCGAAGAACGGAGAAAAACGGTTGCGTCCGGCACGAGCGAACTGCGGAGCAAGCCATGAGCGAGGCGATTCTTCGCACGGAAAACCTGACCAAGAAGTTTGGCGGCCTTACCGCGGTCGATAGTCTTTCGCTCAGCCTCGAGCGCGGAAAACTCCATGCGATCATCGGACCGAACGGCGCGGGCAAAACGACCTTCTTCAATCTCGTGTCCGGCATTCTGCCGCTTACCAGCGGCAAGGTGTTTTTCCTCGGCCAGGAGATCACCGGCATGAAGCCGCACGAGATCAGCCGGCTCGGCGTCAAGCGCACGCTACAGATCAAGAGCGTATTTCCGCAAATGACGGTCGCGGAAAACCTCTGGATCACACGGCAGGCTTCGCAACGTTTCCTCCATCCCTTCCGTTCAGCGACGAATGACGCCGCGACGCGCGAGCTTGTCGAGCAGACGCTCGAGCAGATCGGCATGAGCGCGCTTGGGAACCGCATCGCGGGAACGCTCTCTTACGGCGACGTGGCGCTTCTTGAGATCGGCATGGCGCTGATTTCCCAACCGAAGCTCCTGCTGCTCGACGAGCCGACATGCGGCATGAGCCCGGCGGAAACCGAGCGGGCGGTGGAGAAAATCAAAGACCTCGCGCGCAAAATCGATATCGTCATCATCGAGCACGACATGGAAGTCGTGTTCGGCATCGCGAGCGATATCGTCGTGATGGCGCAAGGCGCAATTCTGGCGCGCGGCAATCCGCAGGAAATCTCGAACGACGAGCGCGTACGTGAGGCCTATCTTGGCCGGCCCGAGGATGAAGATTACGTCGAGGAAGCCGCCCATGCTTAGCCTCCGGGAAGTCAACGTTCACATCGGAAAACTGCATATCCTGCAAGGCGTTAATCTGGATGTGCAGGCGGGGGAATCCGCCGCCCTCCTCGGCCGGAATGGCGTCGGCAAGACGACGACGCTGCGCGCGATCATGGGCCTTGTCGCGCGAAGCGCGGGCTCGATCGAATTCGACGGGACGGATCTCGCAACCTGCGCCCCGCATGAAATTCCCCGCAAGGGAATCGGCTATGTGCCGCAGGGGCGCGGGATTTTTCCGGGCCTCACCGTGCTCGAAAATCTTTACATCGGCGTGACCGGAAAGCCGGACGCAACGCTCGAAGAATATGTCTTCACCTGCTTTCCGCGCCTGAAGGAACGGCTGAAGCAGCAAGGCAGCACGCTCTCGGGGGGCGAGCAGCAGATGCTTGCGATCGCGCGCTGCCTCATGATGCGGCCAAAACTCATCATCCTAGACGAGCCGACCGAAGGCATCATGCCGCGACTGGTTTCGCAAATTCGCCGCGAGATCCATCGCATCAATCAGACCGGCATCTCGATTCTGCTTGTCGAGCAAAATCTGGAAACCGCGCTCAAGCTGTGCCCGCGCGTTTTTCTCATGGAAAAAGGCACCGTCGTTTATTCCGGTGCGGCACAGGAACTGAAGACACGTACCGACATCGTCCATCGCTATCTCGGTCTGTCCAAATAACGAAAATTCAGGGAGAAAGACAATGGCAAGGAAACAGACACGCCGCAGTTTTCTCAAGACCGCGCTTGCCGGAGGCGTCGCCGCCGGCACAGCCAATCTGACCTTGATGAAAGACCTTTACGCTCAGGCGTCAGGGCCCATCGTAATCG
>Ga0180218_1000673_pt1 | contig 27691 bp, 25 predicted proteins | sample eDN3rd37CKraftBY_FD_151334 | JGI IMG/M metagenome (GOLD analysis project Ga0180218, IMG submission 151334) | Enriched backyard soil microbial communities from Emeryville, California, USA - eDNA 3rd pass 37_C Kraft BY (version 2) (version 2) | ecosystem: Environmental > Terrestrial > Soil >... | reverse complement strand
GGCGAAGAACACCAGGTAGGTGCGAGCGGGCGCCGGAGCGGCGGCCGGCGCGGGCGCCACGACCGGAACCGGCGCGGGCGGCACCGGCTGGTTGAAGGCGTAGCGGATGCCGATCAGGGCGGAGTGGTTGCTGCCCTGGTCAACCTCGAACTTGCCGCGATTCACGAAGCCGGCCGCGTTGGTCACGCTGCCGTCGAACTTGCTCTGCAACACGCCGGTGTAGCGATACTCGGCGGTGATCGAGAGGCCCGGCACCGACGTGATCGGGAAGGAAAGGCCGGCGATGCCCTGCCACGCGAACTGGCCGGTGGAGTCGTCGATGTAGAGACGGTCGCCGCCGCCCAGGCGGGTGCCCTTGGCGTTCAGATCGGTCCACATATAGCCGACACCGCCACCGATATAGGGCACCACGGCGACCGGCATATTGGGGAACCAGCGCGGCAGCTGGAAGTCGTAGAACAGGTTGGCCATCACGCCGTACTGCTGCAGCGCGCCGTTGATGTTGCCAAAGCCGATGCCGGCGCCCGGCCCCTGGAAGCCACCCAGGCGATCGACATCGTTGTAGCGATAGTTGCCCTCGATCTCGGTCCGGAAGCCGTTGCCGAAGCCGTAGCCGAGTGAGAGGACGCCGACGCCGCCTTCCTCGAAGCCGAGCCTGCCCTGGTTGTTGCGACCCAAGCTGCCGAAGTAGTCGGCGGCGGCGCCCTGGGAGGTCAGGCCGCGCGCGTCGGCGTGGTTCCAGCCGGCGCCGGCGCCGAGATACACGCCGGTCACGGGTTCAGCCGCTGCGGTCGGAAGCCAGCTCGTGGGCGAGTACCAGGAGGAGCTCTGCGCGAAGGCAGCACTCGGCGTGGCAAGGACCGTGGCGGCGAGAAGAATGCGACGAAGCGACATCTGCGTGTTTCCTTAGCAACCCTATTGGTCGGGCGTGGACACAACATTGGCTCTTACACCCGGGTTGCCAGGCCGCTTCAAAGGCGCTGCCCTGCTGTGGCAGAAGTGCCACATTCACCCCGTGATTTTAAGATTTCAGAAAAACAACATCCAATACGAGACTGTTTTTAGGGCAAACATTCAGCTTTCTGCGCCGCACAAGGCCTCCCGGCAGGGGGCCAGAAGGTTGCATCGAATCATCTCTCAAGAAGAAAGTTTGTCATTTCCGAGGGCCTCACTGCGAATTGGGCTCACTCTCCCCTGCAAGCTGCACACGCATGTGATCCGAAGGGTGCGTTGCGACGCGCAACCAGCGCCCGTCCGGTTTGGTGCGCCCGTCAGAAGCCGGCTCCGGGTTCGGCAAGGTAGAGTGCCTCGGCCGGGGTATCCGACCGCCCGAGAACGGCATTCCGGTGCGGAAAACGACCGAAGCGGCGGATCACCCGCCAGTGCCGCCAGGCATAGTCGATGCTGCCGCCCGGCGCCCGATGCGTCGGCTCGTCGCGCAGCCCCTCGAAGAGAGTGACGGAAAGATCCTGGTCGGCCATGGCCTCGGAATGCTCGAAGGGCAGGTAGAGGAACACCCGCGCCGTGGCCGGCAGGGCAAGGTCCTGCCGTTGCTCCAACACCGCCCGGCGGGCGATGGCGCGGGCGTGGGCGTCGCTGGCGAAAGCCTCGCCCTGCCCTCGGAACAGGTTGCGGGGGAACTGGTCCAGCAGCAGCAGCAAGGCCAGGCTGCCCTCGGGGTCGGAGGCCCAGCCGTCGAGCGCACCCTCGCGCGCCGGCGCCACCAGGGCGCCGAACCGATCACGGATGGCGGCATCGAAGACGGCATCGCGCTGGAACCATGCGGGCCGCGCCACCGTGCGCCCATCAGCGAACCAGAAATCGAGGATGTCGTCGGGACGAGGCATGCGGTTCTCGTGATTCCAGGGGGAAGTAAAGAATCACCCTAGCATGGCCCGGGTGGCCGCCCCTCCTCTCAGGCAGGGGGCGGCCGAAGGGCCTTCTCAGGCTGCCGCCCGCCCCGCGATCAGCGTGCGGCAGGCCTCGGCGGCCAGTTCGAAACTGCGCAACCGTGCACCATGATCGAAGATCTGCCCGGTGATCATCACCTCGTCCACCCCGGTCTGCTCGACGAAGCGGGCGATCTCCCGCCGCACCGTCTCCGGCGCGCCGACGGCGGAGCAGGCCAGGCTCTGGTCCACCCCGGCCAGCCGGGCCTGCTGCTGCAAGGCAGCCACATCCTCGGCCGGAGGCGGCAGCTTGCCTGGGGTGCCGCGCCGCAGGTTCAGGAACTGCTGCTGCAACGAGGTGAAGAGCCGCTGCGCCTCGGCATCCGTCTCGGCGGCGAAGACGTTCAGCCCGGCCATGGCATAGGGCTTTTCCAGTCTGGCCGAGGGGCGGAAGCCTTCCCGATAGATCTCCAGCGCCTGCATCATCATCTGCGGCGCGAAATGCGAGGCGAAGGCGAAGGGCAGACCCAGTGCCGCCGCCAGCTGCGCGCTGTAGAGGCTGGAGCCCAGCAGCCAGATCGGGATCTCCATGCCGCCGCCCGGCACGGCCTGCACCGCCTGGCCCGGTTGCACCGGCGCGAACCAGCTCTGCAACTCGACGACGTCATGCGGGAAGCTGTCGGCATCGCCCGACAGGTTGCGGCGCAGGGCGCGGGCGGTGCGCATGTCGGTGCCGGGGGCCCGACCGAGGCCGAGGTCGATGCGGCCGGGGAAGAGGGCGTTCAGCGTGCCGAACTGCTCGGCCACCATCAACGGCGCGTGGTTGGGCAGCATGATGCCGCCCGCGCCGACCCGGATGGTCTGCGTGCCGGCGGCGACATGGCCGATCACCACCGCCGTCGCGGCGCTGGCGATGCCCGGCATGTTGTGGTGCTCGGCCAGCCAGAAGCGGTGATAACCCCAGGCCTCGGCATGCTGCGCCAGGTCGCGCGCGTTGTGGAAGGCGGTGGCAGGCTCGGCACCCTGAGGCACGGGCGCGAGGTCGAGAACGGAATAGCGGAACATGCGCGGAGGTTCTCTCAGAAGGGAATGGGCAGGCAGGCAACCCCGGCGAGGCGGGAAGTGTCCTGCCCGATATGGGGCCGCGGGCGGGCGCGGGCAGGGGGGGTGCTTGGCAGCGGGGTGGTCGAGGCCCCACCTTGCCGGCTGAAGGAGGGCCAGACCCATGACCACCGAGATCGACCCCGCCACCCGCACCGAGCTGGAGGCCGCCGCCTTCCGCCGCCTGGTGGAGCACCTGCGCGAGCGCAGCGATGTGCAGAACATCGACCTGATGAACCTGGCCGGCTTCTGCCGCAACTGCCTCAGCCGCTGGTACCGCGAGGCCGCCGAGGCCCAGGGCATCGCCCTGCCGGACCCGGAGGCGCGCGAGATCATCTACGGCATGCCCTACAAGGAGTGGCAGGCGAAGCATCAGAAGGAGGCGACGGCCGAACAGAAGGCCAAGTTCGCCGCGAGCAATCCGGGGCATTAACCCTCGCCCCGGCTTTGCCGCGACTCCCCGGCCGGGCTATACCGCGCGCCCTGTGCCGGCGGGCGCCTCCCGCGGCAGGACCAGTTGATTTTGGAGTATCCCGATGTCCGACGCGGCGGAAACCCAGGACCAGGACACCGAGGTCGGCGGCATCGCCGCCGACCGGCTGCGCTCGATCATCGAGCGGGTCGAGCGGCTGGAGGAGGAGCGCAAGGCTCTGGCCGACGACATCAAGGACATCTTCGCCGAGGCCAAGTCCGCCGGGTTCGAGGTGAAGGTGATCCGCCAGATCATCCGCATCCGCAAGCAGGAGCCAGCCGAGGTGGAGGAGCAGGAGACGCTGCTCGACCTCTACCGCCGGGCCCTCGGCATGTGAGCCGGGCAGGGGCGGGGCGGCAGCGCCGCGCTGTCCCGGGCCACCCGGCCGGGTGGCTCATCACGCGCCTTGTCCCTCGCATGGCCGGCTGCGACCGGAGCGGGCCGTGCATGGCCTCGCCGACCGGAGCAGCACCTTGCGATCCCCGCTCGTCACGACCCTCGCCACCGTCATCACCCTGTTGGCCGGCTATGCGCTGCTGCAGATGGGCAACACGCTGCAAGGCTCGCTGCTGACGCTCCGTGGCGGGCGGGAGGGCTTTTCCGCCACTGCCATCGGCCTGATCGGTTCCGGCTTTTATGTGGGGCTGATCCTGGGCTCCCTGCGGGCCGGCCGGCTGGTGCGGACGGTGGGGCACACGCGGGCTTTCGCGGCGCTGGCGGCGATCGCCTCCTCCGTGCCGCTGCTGCACCTGATGCTGATCAGCCCCTGGCTCTGGCCACTCGGGCGGGCGATTACCGGCTTCTGCTTCGCCGGCCTGTTCATCGTCGTCGAGAGCTGGCTGAACGGCGCTGCTTCCAGTGCGGTGCGCGGGCAAATCCTGAGCATCTACGGCATGACGGGAATGCTTTCCGGCGTGGCGGGGCAGCTGCTGCTGACCGCCGCCAGCCCGTCCAGCTTCGTGCCCTTCTGCCTCGTCTCGATGATCATTTCCTTCGCCCTGGTGCCGGTGGTGCTCTCGCGCGCCCAGGCGCCGGCGCAAGGGGAGGGCGAGGCAGCGCTCGACATTCGGCGGCTCTACGCGCAGTCGCCCTTTGGCGTGGTCGCCGCCTTTCTGGTGGGCATCAGCACCGGTTCCTACTATTCGCTCGGGCCGCTTCTGGCGCAGCGCATCGGGCTGGAGGCCGGCTCGGTGGCGGTGTTCATGGCCTGCGGCTCGCTCGGCGGCTTTCTGGCCACCTGGCCGATGGGCTGGCTGTCCGACCGCATCGACCGGCGCTTCCTCAGTGTCGGCCTCTCGCTGCTCGCCGCCGGCGCCCTGCTGTGGATGAATTTCGCCGTGCCGGAGCATCCACCGCGCACCGTGCTCTACATGCTGGTGGGCCTCTTCGGCATGCTGGTCATTCCGGCCTACAGCTTGGTGCTGGCGCATGTGAACGACCATGTGCCACCCGGCCAGTTCGCCGCCGCCTCGGGCGGACTGCTGATCCTCTGGGGTGCGGGCTCGGCGCTCGGACCCGTACTGGGCGGCGTGGCCATGGCCTGGCTCGGCAACCACGGGCTGGGCTGGCTAATCCTCTCGGCGCAGGCGCTGATCGCCGGCTGGGGTCTCTACCGCATCAGCCAGCGCGCGGCGCCGGTGGAGAAGGAGGAGTTCCTGGTGATGCCGGTGCAGCCGGTGGGCACCGAGCTGGTTGCAGTGGCGGAGGAAGTTGCCGCGGAGCGCGAGGCCGGGCCTTGAACCGGGCCATCCGGCACCCCATCTACGTCGGGTAGGCCGATCCAAGGCTGCGCTGCCCTGCCGCGACACGCGGCGAGGCGCGCCTCGCAGAATCTCGTCCCGCACAATTTGCGCCCTCATCCGTGCCGCAACTTTATCGGCCGGTGAGGATTGTCATCGCGGCGGCACGGGCATTCCGCCCAGACGGCCTCCATTAACCACAAAGTGAGTAGGGCGGTGCCAGACTGCGCGCCTGCCCAGAAGGATAGAGTTGAACATGCTACGTGTTACTGACCATCGGACGCAGACCGCCACGGCGCCGCGCCCGCTTCCCGCCACCCCGGCCGAGAAGTCCGGCCTCTCCCAGGCCGAGATCCGGCGCCTGATCCTCGAGACCATCGGCTGACTGCCCGCGCGCCGGCGGAATATGCCGGCGCCTTTTGGTCCGTCAGTCGTACAACCGGTCCACCGCCTCGGCGTGGGCCTGCAACACCACCCGCCGCTTCACCTTCATGGTCGGCGTCAGCTGGCCATTCTCCACCGTGAAGGGCGGCACCACGACAAAGTGCCGGATCCGCTCGACCCCGGCGAGGCGGCGGTTCACCCGCTGCACCACGGCGCCCAGCGCCGCTTCCGTCTGCCCCTCGGCGGGCACCAGCAGAGCACTGATACCGGCCCGGCCTTCGCCGGCCACCACGGCCTGCGCGATCTCGGGCTCTGCCATCAGCAGGCTCTCGATGCGCGCCGGGCTCACCATCTCGCCCCCCAGGGTCTTGATGAAATCCCGCTTGCGATCGGTGATGCGCAGCGCGCCGTTCACCAGCGCCCCCACATCGCCGGTGTGCAGCCAGGGCTCCTCGCCCGGGGCCTCCGGCCGCAGGGCCGTGGCCGTTGCCTCGGGGTTGTTCCAGTAGCCATCCATCACCAGCGCACCGCGGACCAGCACCTCGCCATCGGGGGCGATCCGTATCGTGACACCTGGCAGCGGCTTGCCGACACTGCGGCGGTCGTTGTCCCAGGGTAAATTGACGCTGACGACGGGCCCGGCTTCCGTCTGACCATAGCCTTGCAGCACCGGCAGGCCGAGCGCCAGGAAGAAGCCGGAGAGATCGGGGTCGAGCCGCGCGCCGCCCGAGACCAGGGCCATCAGCCGCCCGCCGAAGCGCTGCCGCATCTTGCGCCGGACCAGCCGGTCCAGCACGGCGTCCTGCGCGCGTTCCAGGAGATTGAGCGGCGGGCCGTCGAGGCGCCGCAGGCCGAGGCGCAGCGTGGCCTCAAAGAGGCGCCGCTGCATCGCTGGCTGCTTTTCCAGTGTGGCCAGGATGCGCGCGCGCAGCACCTCGAAGAGCCGCGGCACGGCGGTGACCACCTGCGGGCGGATTTCCGTCAGCTCCGCCGCCAGCCGCTCGGCGCCTCGGCTGAAGACGATCTCGATTCCGAAGGAGGGAAGCAGATAGGCTACCGTGTGCTCATAGGCATGCGACAACGGCAGGAAGGAGAGATAGCAGGCGTCGCGCGGCAGGTTGAGCCGTCGGATGAAGCCGGCGATGCCCCGGCGATTGGCCAGCATGGCCCGGTGCGGCAGCATTACGCCCTTGGGCGGGCCGCCCGTCCCCGAGGTGTAGATCAGGCAGGCGAGCCGGCCGGAGGGAATCTGGTCCACCTCCGCGGCGAGCATCGGCAGGTCGCCGCGGGTGGCGGCGAGGGCGCCCCAGGACGTGGCGGCCGGCGAGTCTTCCATCGAGACCAGCAGGTCCAGCCCCCCGATCCCAGCCGCCTCGGCCACCGCCGCTGCGAGCTTCGCGGTGGAGACGATGGCGCAGCGCGCGCCCGAATCGCGCAGCAGATGCGCATGGTCGGCCACCGTGTTGGTGGTGAAGGCGGGGACGGAGACGGCTCCGATCGCCATCACGGCGGTATCGGCGATCAGGAATTCGGGCCGATTCTCGGCCGAGATCAGCACCCGGTCACCGGGGCAGACGCCACGCGCGCGCAGCCCTGCGGCGATGTCAGCCACCTGCAGGGCGTATTCGGCCCAGGAAAGGCTGCGCCATGCCCCGGCCCGCCAGAAGCGGAGCATCGGTCGGTCGGGCCAGGAGCGGGCCAGGCCCAGCATCATGGCGGGCAGGCTGTTCCATTTGTCCTCGGCGGGCATGGCGCGGGGCGTCGTCCTTCAGGGAGGGCAGGGGGCCGCAAAACACGGTTTTGCGGCCGGCTTCCGGGGCTGCGGCACGAAGTCCGGGCGGGGGGCGCTTGGCCTGACCCGCGAGGGGATTATATCGAGAGCAGCGAACCCACAACCGCAAGGCCTGCCGTGCAGCTGAACACTCTTCGCCTCACCCTTCGCGACACCGCCGGCCGCCCGCAGGGAGGCGAGGGCGCGGCACCCCTCCCGGCCTGGGACCTTTCCGATCTCTACGACACCCCCGCCGACCCGAAGCTCGAGGCCGATCTCGTCCGGGCGGATAAAGAGGCGCGCGCCTTCGCCGAGGCCCATACCGGCAAGCTCGCCGCCCATTCCGGCGACCGGCTGGCCCAGGCCATCGCGGACTACGAGCGGATCGAGGAGATGCTGGGGCGGGTGATGTCCTTCGCCTCGCTGGTCTTCTCCGGCGATGCGCAGGACCCGGCGAACGGGCGCTTCTACCAGACCATGCAGGAGCGGGTGACGGCCATCTCCACCCACCTGCTGTTCTTCACGCTGGAGTTGAACCGGCTGGAGGACGAGGTGCTGGAGAAGAAGTTCGCAGCCTCCGCCGCGCTCAGCCGCTACCGCCCCTTCCTGCGCGACCTCCGCGTCTTCCGCCCGCACCAGCTTTCCGACGAGGTCGAGCGCCTGCTGCACGAGAAGGAGGTGACTGGCCGCGCCGCCTGGAACCGCCTCTTCGACGAGACCATCGCAGCGATGGAAGTGAAGGTCGGCGAAGAGGTGCTGAACGTCTCGGGCGCGCTGAACAAGCTCTCCGATGGAGACCGCGCGGTGCGCGCGGCGGCGGCGAAGGGCATTTCGGCGGCCTTTGGCGAGAAGGCGCGGCTTTTCTCGCTGATCACCAATACGCTCGCCAAGGACAAGGAGATCATCGACGGCTGGCGCAAGTACCCGCGCCCCGGCAGCAGCCGCAACCGCGCCAACATGGTCGAGGACGAGGTGGTGGACGCGCTGGTCACCGCCGTGGTGGAGAGCTTCCCGAGCCTCTCCCACCGCTACTACGCGATGAAGGCGAAGTGGCTCGGCCTGCCCAAGCTGCAACACTGGGACCGCAACGCGCCGCTGCCGGACGAGGATGACAGCAACATCCCCTGGGACGCCGCGCGCGAGCGGGTGCTCGCCGCCTATTCGGCCTTCAACCCGGAACTGGGCCGGATCGGCAAGGAATTCTTCGACAAGCCCTGGATCGACGCCGTGCTGCGTCCGGGCAAGGCTTCCGGCGCCTTCGCGCACCCGACCGTGCCCTCGGTGCACCCGTATCTGCTGCTGAACTATCACGGCAAGTCGCGCGACGTGATGACGCTGGCGCATGAACTGGGCCACGGTGTGCACCAGGTGCTGGCGGCCAAGCAGGGCTACCTGATGTCCGGCACGCCGCTGACGCTGGCCGAGACCGCCAGCGTCTTCGGCGAGATGCTGACCTTCCGCGCCGTGCTCGACGCCGAGACCGACCCGCGCCGCCGCCGCGCGTTGCTGGCTGGCAAGGTCGAGGACATGCTGAACACGGTGGTGCGGCAGATCGCCTTCTACCGCTTCGAGACCCTGCTGCACGACGCCCGTCGCAAGGGCGAGCTGTCGCGCGAGGAGATCGGCGCGCTCTGGATGCAGGTGCAGACGGAGAGCCTCGGTCCGGCCTTCGAGTTCACGCCGGATTACGAGATCTACTGGTCCTACATCCCGCACTTCATCCACACGCCCTTCTACGTCTATGCCTATGCCTTCGGCGACTGCCTGGTGAATGCGCTCTACGGCGTCTTCCAGGAGGGCAGCGTGCCGAACTTCCAGGAGAAGTATCTCGACATGCTGCGCGCTGGCGGCACGCTGCGCCACAAGGAGCTGCTGGCCCCCTTCGGGCTCGATGCCTCCGATCCCGCCTTCTGGCACAAGGGATTGAACGTGATCTCCGGCTTCATCGACGAACTCGAGCGCGCCGATGGCTGAGCCGCACGACCAGGAAGGCCGCACCCTCCTGGGCGAGATCCGCCGCATGGCGCGCACCTCGGGCGCCGTGGGCGGCATCGCCGCGCGGATGGCGGGGGAGCGCTATCTCGGCTTCCGCACCGACAAGGCGGCCCATGCCAATGACCTGAAGGCGCTGCTTGGCGGGCTGAAGGGCCCGCTGATGAAGGTGGCGCAATTCCTCTCCACCGTGCCGAACGCCCTGCCGCCGGAATATGCGCAGGAACTGGCTGGGCTGCAGGCCAATGCCCCGCCAATGGGCTGGGCCTTCGTGCGCCGCCGCATGGCTTCGGAGCTGGGGGCGGACTGGCAGTCGCGCTTCAAGAGCTTCAGCCAGGAGGCCGCGGCGGCGGCCAGCCTCGGGCAGGTGCACCGCGCCACCCTGCCGGATGGCCGGCAGGTCGCCTGCAAGCTGCAATATCCGGACATGCCAAGCGTGGTGGAGGCCGACCTCCGCCAGCTCAAGATCGCCATGGGCATCTTCGCCCGCATGGACGACGCCATCCAGCATGACGACGTCTATGTCGAGCTGTGCGACCGGCTGCGCGAGGAGCTCGACTACTCCCGCGAGGCCGCGCATATGCGGCTCTACAACCGCATGCTGGCCGATGTGCCGGATGTGCGCACGCCGGAGCCGATCGAGGGCTATTGCACCCGGCGCCTGCTCACCATGACTTGGCTCGACGGGCGGCCGATCATGGACCGTCTGGCCGAGAACCCGCCGCTGGAGGAGCGCAATGCCTATGCCCGCGCGCTCTTCCACGCCTGGTACACACCCTTCTACCGCTACGGCGTGATCCACGGCGACCCGCATCTCGGCAACTACCAGGTGCGGCAGCCGGCAGAGAACGAGCCGGCCGGCATCAACCTGCTGGACTATGGCGCCATCCGCATCTTCCCGCCGCGCTTCCTGCGCGGGGTGATCATGCTCTACGAGGCGATCCGCGACAGCGATGACGAGAAGGCCGCTGAGGCCTATCGCGTCTGGGGTTTCACCGATCTCTCGAAGGAGAAGATGGCGGTGCTCGGCCTCTGGGCGAAGTTCCTGCACGAGCCGCTGCTAGACGACCGGGTGCGACCGATCCAGTCGGGTGACGATCCGGATTTCGGCCGCAAGGTGGCGGCCGAGGTCCATGCGGGCCTCAAGCGGACCGGCGGGGTGAAGCCGCCGCGGGAGTTCGTGCTGGTGGATCGGGGGGCGGTCGGGCTGGGCAGCGCCTTCATGCGCCTGGGCGCCGAGCTGAACTGGCACCGCATGTTCCAGGAGCTGATCGCCGACTTCAACGAGCAGGAGCTGGCGCAGCGGCAGGCGGATGCCCTGCACGCGGCGGCGGTGCCTCCCACCGCCGCCTAGAGCAGATCCCGATCAGGTGGAATCGCCTGATCGGGTGAAGATGCTTGTAAAAGCAAAATCCTAGAGCGTTGTCCGTGAGCCAGTGCGAACGGATAACGCTCTATCGGCCTGGCCTCTCCCCGTCGGTCACGGCGGGAAGAGGCCACCAGGTGCCTCAGATATTGTAGGGCGGCTTGTGCAGGCCGGCGGGCGAGAAGGTGAAGACCTCGCAGCCGGTCTCCGTGACGCCGACCATGTGCTCGAACTGGGCCGAGAGGCTGCGGTCGCGGGTGACGGCGGTCCAGCCGTCGTCCAGTACCTTCACCTCCGGGCGGCCGGCATTCACCATCGGCTCGATGGTGAAGAACATGGCGGGCTTGAGCAGCGGGCCTTCGCCGGGGCGACCGAAATGCAGCACGTTCGGGGCTGCGTGGAAGGTGCGGCCGATGCCATGGCCGCAGAAGTCCCGCACCACGCTGAAGCGCTGCTTCTCGACATAGCTTTGGATGGCGTGACCGATGTCGCCGAGCCGCGCACCGGGGCGGACGGCGGCGATGCCGCGCATCATGCTCTCATGCGTCACGTCGAGCAGCAGCCGTGCCTTGGTGCTGGGCGTGCCGGCCACGTACATGCGGCTGGTGTCGCCATACCAGCCATCCAGGATGACGGTGACGTCGATGTTCAGGATGTCGCCATCCTGCAGCGCCTTGTTGCCCGGAATGCCGTGGCAGACGACGTGGTTGATCGAGATGCAGACGGATTTCGGGTAGCCCCGGTAGCCCAGGCAGGCAGAAACGGCGCCATTGGCGCGGATGAACTCGTCGCAGAGGCGGTCCAGCTCGCCGGTGGTGACGCCAGGCCGCACATGCGGCGTGATCATGTCCAGCGTGGCGGCGGCCAGTTGCCCGGCGCGGCGCATCCCCTCAAAATCGTCCGGCGCGTGCAGGGTGATGCGCCGCGCCTCGGCAGCAGAATTTTCCATGGTGGGAGGGAAGATGCGCGCCCGCCTGGATGGTTGCAAGCACCGCTGCCGCAAGGCAGGGGTGCGGGGCGCATCACCCTCCCGCCCGTTCCCCCGCCTTGCGCTCCACCGTGCCGAGGGCATCCGCCAGCCGGACGTCGGCGCTGCCGCGACGGGCGGGCTGCGGCTGGTTCGGGCCGGGGGCCCAGCCGGTCAGGGTGAGCAGCTCCAGCGGCATCGGCAGCACCCCATCCTCCAGGGGAAGCGCGCCGAGGGCCATGGGGAACATGGCGCGCGGCGGCACCCGCGGGTCGCGCGCCTCAACGGCATTGCTCTCCCCGGCGGCGCGGAGATCGGCGATCAGCGCCATGGGGGAGCGGTAGCGGAGGTCAAGCCGGTCGCGGTCGGCCACCGGCATGGCGAAGCCGGCGCGCTGCAGGAGGGCGGCGCCGTCCCGCAACTCGGGGAAGGGGGAGACGCGCGGGCTGATGCCGTCGCGCAGCGCCGTCTCGGCCTGGCCAAGCGCCTCGCGTAGCGGCTGCAGGGTCCCGAGCGCCGGGAGGGTGGCCAGGAATAGCCCATCCGGCGCCATGGCATGGCGGATCTGCAGCAGCGCGCCCGGAAGGTCGTTCACCCAGTGAAGCGAAAGGCTGGCCACCACCAGATCGAAGCTGCCGGGCGCGAAGGGCAGCCATTCCTCGTCACCGGCCAGGGGCAGGCCGCCCGCGCCCTGTGCCATGCGGGCGGAAAGGTCCATCGAGACGACCATTTCCACGCCGCGCGCCTTGAGCGCCGGCGCGACAATGCCGCGCCCGCCGATGTCCAGCGCCCGGTGGAAGCGGCGGGTGATGTCGTCCAGCCGATCGAGCAACACCGCCGCCCCGGCCTCCAGGACCGGGGCGACACGGGCGATGCCGGGTGCGGCGCGGTCGCGCCGGCGCCGCACCAGGGTACGATCGAAAACCTGCATGCTGTCCACCATGCGGCAGCAGATGCGACGGGCCGGGCTGGCCTGCAAGCCGGCATTGCTCCTGCCAGCAGGAGAGGGATAAACTCACGAAATGGTGATAACGGATTTTGCCGGGTTCCGCAGCGGGCTGCGCCGCCTGGGTGCCGCCACGCTGGATGCGCTGCTGCCGCCGCGCTGCCCGGCCTGTGCCACCCTCGTGCTGGACGATGGTGTCCTTTGCACCGAGTGCTTCCGCGCCGTGACGCCGATCGGCGCCCCGCTCTGCCACCATTGCGGTCTGCCCTTCCTGCATGAGGGGGAGGGGGAGCCGCTGCCCGGCGCCTCTGCCGACCAACTGCACTGCGCCGCCTGCCTGGCCGAGCCGCCCGCCTATGGTCAGGCGCGGGCGGCCTGGATCTATGATGCCGGCTCGAAGCGACTGGTGCTGCCGTTCAAATACGGCGACCGGACCGAACTGGCCGGACCCCTGGCGCGGCAGATGGCGCAGGCTGGTCGCGAATTGCTGGCCGAGGCCGATCTGCTTCTGCCAGTGCCCCTGCACCGGCGCCGGCTGCTTGGGCGGCGCTACAACCAGGCGGCCCTGCTGGCAGCGCGGCTGGCGCGCCTCGCCCGGAAGCCATGGGCGCCGGACCTGCTGCGCCGGACACGCCGCACACCGCCCCTGGCTCGGCTCGGCGCGGCCGAGCGCTTGGCAGTGCTGGAAGGCGCCTTCGCCCTGGCGCGGGGTGCCCCCGGACGAATCGCCGGGCGCCGGCTGTTGCTGGTGGATGACGTGCTGACCTCGGGCGCTACCGTCTCGGCTTGTGCGCGGCTGTTGCTGGAGGCGGGCGCGGCAGGGGTGGATGTGCTGGCGGCGGCGCGGACACCGGGACCGCGCCGGGAGCAAGGCTGATGCGGCCGCTGCATCTGCGAAACGCTCTTGACCGGCCATGACGGCGCGCCGATCTCTGCGCCATGGCCAAGGTCGAAATCTACACCACCGCGTTCTGCCCTTACTGCTCGCGCGCCAAGCTTCTGCTGGGCCGCAAGGGCGTCGGCTTCACCGAGTATGATGCGCCGCATGGCTCGACGGAGCGCCAGGACGCTATCCGCCGCTCGGGCGGTCGCACCACCGTGCCGCAGATCTTCATCAATGACGAGGCGATCGGCGGCTGCGACGATCTCTTCGCGCTGGACCGCGCCGGCAAGCTCGACCCGATGCTGCAGGCAGGTTGAGGCCTGACCTTGGCATTCCCCTCTGGCACTCCGGTGCCGAGCGCGCCAAATGAAGGAAGAATGGGCGAGCGGATTCGCCCCAGACACCCGGAACAGGCATGATCCACTACCAGCTCCGCTGTGAGCAGGACCACAGCTTCGATGGATGGTACAAGGACAGCGCGGCCTTCGAGAAGCTGGCAGCCGCGGGGCTGATCGAATGCCCGGTCTGCGGCGGCACCAGGGTCGAGCGGGCGCTGATGGCGCCGGCGATTGGCAAGGCACGGGAGGCCGAAGCGCTCCCGCAGCCCGTCGCGCCGCAGCCGGAGGCCGGCAAGGCGACGCAGGCCGCCGCCGGCCCGATGCCGGCGCAGGTGCTCGCCCTGCTCCAGCGCATGCGGGCCGAGGTGGAGAAAAGCTGCGATTATGTCGGCCATGAATTTGCCGACGAGGCGCGCCGTATCCATCGCGGCGAAAGCGAGCGCCGCGGTATCTATGGCGAGACCAGCGACAACGAGGCCGAGGCGCTGCGCGAGGAAGGCATCGAGGTGGCGCGCCTGCCCTGGGTGCCGCGCGCCGACAGCTAAATCGGCCGGCACCGGCCTTCCGGACCTGAGTCGGGCCCAGGGGATTTCGCCCCCCGGGCTTTTCCTTGCCTGCTTTAGTCCTTGCGCGCGGCGGCGATGTAGTTAACCGCCACGTCCCGGCTCTCCCGCCATTCCCTGCCGCCGAGCGCCGGCACCATGCCGGCGATGTCGCAGACGCGCAGCCCGGCGTGGCGCGCCTCGGCGCCCAGCTCGGCGGGGGTGACGAACATCCGCCAGTCATGCGTGCCGCGCGGCAGCAGCCGCAGCAGGTACTCGGCGCCGAGCTTGGCGAAGAGGAAGGCGCGTGGCGTGCGGTTGAGGGTGGAGAGAAACAGCATCCCGCCCGGCTTCAGCACGGCCGCCAGGGCCGCGAGGAAGGCGGCGCGATCGGCGACGTGCTCGATCACCTCCAGCGCCACCACCGCGTCGAACTGCGCCCCTTCGGCGGTGAGATCCTCCGGCCGCCCCTCCCGGTAGTCGATGGAGAGACCTTCGGCTTCGGCGTGGGCACGGGCGGCGGCCAGGGCGGTGCCGGCGGCGTCCAGGCCGGTGACGCGGGCGCCGAAGCGGGCCAGGGCCTCGCTGGCCAGCCCCGCGCCACAGCCGACATCCAGGATGGAAAGGCCCTCCAGCTCGGTCCCCGAGCGGCCATGCGCGGCGGCGAGGCGGGTGGCGATCCAGCGGCAGCGCAGCGGATTCATCCGGTGCAGCGGCGCCATCGGGCCATTCGGGTCCCACCAGCGCGCGGCCAGGGCGTCGAACTTGGCGATCTCCTCCGGCAGGGCAGTGGGGGTGGACATGGCGTGGCCTCCGGTGATGGGGTGCGCGCCATGCCGGTTGCGGCGGGGCGCGAGCCTCGTTATCTGTCCCACGCCTCTGCCGGCCGCAACCGCGCCCGGTTTCCAGACACCTCGGAAGCAACCTCCCAGACCCGCATGGCACGCATCGTGATGAAGTTCGGCGGCACATCCGTCGCCGATCTGGACCGTATCCGCAACGTCGCCAACCGGGTGAAACGCGAGGTGGACGCGGGCAACCAGGTGGCGGTGGTGGTCTCGGCCATGGCCGGCGTCACCAACCAGCTGGTGAAGTGGTGCCAGGATCTCTCGCCGCTGCATGATGCGCGCGAATACGATACGGTGGTGGCGACCGGTGAGCAGGTGACGATCGGGCTGCTCGCCATCGCGCTGCAGACCAGCGGCGTGGACGCGCGCTCCTGGCAGGGCTGGCAGGTGCCGATCCGCACCGACAACGCGCATGGCAAGGCCCGCGTCGAGGAGATCGAGGGCGCCGCGCTGATCGCCCGCATGGAGCAGGGTCAGGTGCCCGTGGTCGCCGGTTTCCAGGGCATCGGCCCGAACAACCGCGTGACCACGCTGGGCCGTGGCGGCTCGGACCTCTCGGCGGTGGCCATCGCCGCGGCGGTGAAGGCCGACCGTTGCGACATCTACACGGATGTGGACGGGATCTACACCACCGATCCCCGCATCGTGCCGCGCGCCCGCAAGCTGCCGGCAGTGGCCTATGAGGAAATGCTGGAGCTGGCCTCGGTCGGCGCCAAGGTGCTGCAGACCCGCTCGGTCGAGCTGGCGATGAAGCAGCGGGTCCGGGTCCAGGTGCTGTCCTCCTTCGAGGACAAGCCCGGCTCGATGGTCGTGGATGAGGATGAGATCGTGGAACAGCCGCTGGTGACGGGCGTCGCCTATTCCCGCGACGAGGCCAAGGTGACGCTGCGTCGGGTACCGGACCGGCCCGGCATCGCCGCCCTGGTGTTCGGGCCGCTCTCGGCCGCGAATGTGAACGTGGACATGATCGTCCAGAACCTGGGCGCCGACGGCACCACGGATATGACCTTCACGGTCGGCAGGACCGACCTGCCGCGCGCCAAGGAGGTGCTGGAGAAGGCACGAGCCGAGATCGGCTTCGAGACGATGCTGGCCGATCCGGACGTGGCCAAGATCTCCATCGTCGGCATCGGCATGCGCAGCCACGCCGGCGTCGCCGCCACCATGTTCAAGGCGCTGGCGGAGAAGGGGATCAACATCCAGGTCATCTCCACCTCCGAGATCAAGACCAGCGTGCTGGTCGGCGCGGAATACACCGAGCTGGCCGTGCGCGCCCTGCACACCGCCTACGGCCTCGACGCGGAGGGCTGACGCCGCATGGATGTGCTCACCCCCTTTCCTGGAGCCGACATGCTGGATGCGCTGATGGCGCGCGGTGCCACCTTTCTCGGCACGCGCCATGCGATCCTGGGCGGCGCCATGAGCTGGGTCAGTGAGCGCAACCTGGTCTCGGCGCTCTCCAACGCCGGGGCCTTCGGCGTCATCGCCTGCGGCGCCATGTCGCCCGAGCGGCTGGCGGAGGAGGTGGCCGCCACCCAGGCGCTGACCCGGAAGCCCTTCGGGGTCAACCTCATCACCATGCATCCCCAGCTGACTGAGCTGGTGGATGTCTGCCTCAGGGCGCGGGTCGGCCATATCGTCTTCGCCGGCGGCATCCCGCCGAGGCCGGCGATCAAGCAGGCCAAGGACGGCGGGGCGAGGGTTATCTGCTTCGCCCCGGCGCTGGCGCTGGCGAAGAAGCTGGTGCGTTCCGGCGCCGATGCGCTGGTGATCGAGGGCTCCGAAGCGGGCGGGCATGTCGGGCCGGTCAGCCTTAATGTGCTAGCGCAGGAGATCCTGCCGCAGATGCGGGAGGTGCCGGTCTTCGTCGCCGGCGGTATCGGGCGCGGCGAGGCGATCCTGGCCTATCTGGAGATGGGGGCGGCCGGCGTGCAGCTCGGCACCCGCTTCGTCTGCGCGACGGAATGCATCGCCCATCCCGACTTCAAGCGCGCCTTCATCCGTGCCGCGGCGCGCGATGCGATGCCGAGCGTGCAGGTGGATCCCGGCTTTCCCGTGATCCCGGTCCGGGCGCTGCAGAATGCCGGCACGCGGCGGTTCCAGGAGCATCAGGTGGAGATCATCCGCCGCTTCCGGGCGGGTGAGCTGAGCAAGGAGGCAGCCCAGCTCGAGATCGAGCATTTCTGGGCCGGCGCCCTGCGGCGGGCGGTAGTCGAGGGCGATGTGGAGAACGGCAGCGTCATGGCTGGCCAGAGCGTTGGCATGGTGGCGCGGGAGCAGCCGGTGGAGGAGATCATTGGCGAGCTTCTGGAGCAGGCCAGCGCCGCGATCGCTGGCCGCCGCCGGGACCACTGAGGCGGCACCGCCCCGTCCACAACGGCCCGGCGAGGCCGCGGGGAATCGATTTGCCGAGTATGCCGCGGCGCAGTAAGTCTCCACTGCGTGTCTTACGACCCGAAACGCCCTTTCCGGAATGATTCCCGGCCCGTCGAGGCGGTCCGGGTCGGGGACGAGCTGCGTGAGGCGCGGCTGGCCCTCGGCATCAGCCTCGAAGCGATGGCGGAGCAGCTTCGTATCAACCGCCGCTATCTGGTTGCACTGGAGGAAGGGCGTGTCGGCGACCTCCCCGGCACGGCCTATGGCATCGGCTTCGTGCGCAGCTACGCGCAGGCGATGGGCCTCGACGCCCCCGCCCTGGTGCGCCGCTTCCGCGAGGGGATGGCCGGGCAGGAGCGGGGAAAGGACCTGATCTTCCCGGAGCCGGTACCGGAGCGGGGGGTTCCGGCCGGCGCCATTGTCCTTCTCGGGGTGGTGCTGGCGATCGGCGCCTATGCCGCCTGGTACCGCTGGAGCGGACCGGCCGAGCGGACGGTGGACGCTGTGCCGCCGCTGCCGCCGCACCTCGACCAGGCCGCCCGGGAGGCCGGGCAGCTGCCACTGCCGGAACCGCCGCGTACCACCGCGCCTGGGCCGTCGGCCGCGCCGCCCGCCATGGCGCCGCGCCCCGCCACCTCTGAGCCGCCACCCGCCGGCGGTGGCGCGCCTCAGACCGGCCCCGCCGCACCGCAGGGGGCCGCTCCCGCCGTGCCTGCCGCGCCGGTGCCGCCGCCGATCGTCCCACCCGCCGCCGAGCAGGCACCGGCTCCCGCCCCCGCGGCCAACACGATCGTCCTGCGAGCGATGCAGGAATGCTGGATCCAGGTCCGGGAAGCACGCACGGGGCGGGTGCTGTTCAGCCGCCTGCTTCGGCCCGGCGAGACCTATGAGGTGCCGCACGAGCCAGACCTGCTGCTCACCATGGGCCGGGCCGAGGCGCTGACCATCGAGGTGGATGGCGTGCCGAGCCGGGTCCTGGCTGACCAGGTCGGAGTGCGACGCGACATCCTGCTCGACGCGGGACAGCTGCGCGAGGCACAACCCGGCCAGCTTCCCACCCGATAGGCTTGGCCGCCGGCCAGTCTGCTGCCATATCGGCGGGATGCCGAAGCGGGAGGCCTGACCGCCATGTCCTATCGTCCCTACCAGCAGATCCTGCGCCGGAAGTCGCGGCAGATCCGGGTTGGCAAGGTGCTGGTCGGCGGGGATGCACCAATCTCCGTCCAGACCATGACCAACACGCCGACCGAGGATGCGGCGGCGACCATCGCCCAGATCCGCCGGTCGGAACTGGCAGGGGTGGATATCGTCCGCGTCTCCTGCCCGACCGAGGAAGCCACCGCCGCGCTGCACGAGATCGTGCGCGAGGTGAACGTGCCGATCGTGGCGGACATCCACTTCCACTATCGCCGCGCCATCGAGGCGGCGGAGGCGGGCGCCGCCTGCCTGCGCATCAACCCTGGCAATATCGGCAGCAAGGAGCGGGTGAAGGAAGTGGTGAAGGCCGCCCGCGACCATGGCTGCTCGATCCGCATCGGCGTCAATGCCGGCAGCCTGGAGAAGCACCTGCTGGAGAAGTATGGCGAGCCGAACCCCGAGGCGCTGGTCGAGTCCGCCCTCTGGCATGCCGCGCACCTGCAGGAGCTGGATTTCCACGAGTTCAAGATCAGCGTGAAGGCCAGCGACGTCTTCCTGGCCGTCGCTGCCTATCAGCAGCTTGCCGAGGCCTGCGACCACCCGCTGCACATCGGCATCACCGAGGCGGGGGGCAAGCGTGCCGGCACGGTGAAGTCCTCGATCGGCCTGGGTTCGCTGCTCTGGGCCGGCATCGGTGATACTATGCGGGTCTCCCTCTCGGCCGAACCGGAGGAGGAGGTGCATGTCGGCTGGGACATCCTGAAGTCCCTCGGCCTGCGGCATCGGGGAGTGAAGATCATCTCCTGCCCCTCCTGCGCGCGGCAGGGCTTCAACGTCATCGAGACGGTGGCGACGCTGGAGGAGCGGCTGGCGCATATCGAGACGCCGCTGACCCTCTCCATCATCGGCTGCGTGGTGAACGGGCCGGGCGAGGCGCTGATGACGGATATCGGCGTGACGGGCGGTGGCGCCGGGCGCCACATGGTCTATCACGCCGGCCGCACCGACCACACGGTCGAGGGCGAGCGCATGATCGACCACATCGTTGAGCTGGTGGAGAAGAAGGCGGCCGAGATCGCGGCTGCCGCACCGGCCAAGCAAGCGGCGGAGTAAGACAAGGTGAGCGGAATGCAGCCGGTTCGCGGCACAAGGGATCTGATCGGCGATGCCTTCCGCCGCCATCACCACGTCGTCGAGACGGCGCGGCACGTCAGCGGCCTGTACGGCTTCGAGGAATGGGCGACGCCGATCTTCGAGGACACCGCGGTCTTCGCCCGCTCGCTTGGCGACACCTCCGATGTGGTGAGCAAGGAGATGTACACCTTCCAGGACCGCGGCGGCGATTCCGTCACGCTGCGGCCGGAGGCCACCGCCGGCATCTGCCGCGCCTTGGTCTCCAACGGGCTGACCCAGGGCGGCCTGCCGCGCAAGGTGTTCTATACCGGGCCGATGTTCCGCTACGAGCGGCCACAGAAGGGCCGCTACCGCCAGTTCCACCAGATCGATGTCGAGGTCCTGGGCGCCGCGGAGCCGCTGGCCGATGCCGAGGTGATCGCCTGCGGCTGGCAGATCCTGCAGCAACTCGGCATCGACGAAGGGGTAGTGCTGGAGCTGAATACGCTGGGCGACACGGCCAGCCGGGATGCCTACCGCGCCGCGCTGGTCGCCTATTTTGCCGCGCACCGGGACAAGCTCTCGGCCGACAGCCAGATTCGGCTGGAGAAGAACCCGCTGCGCATCCTCGACAGCAAGGACCCGGGCGACAAGGCGCTGGTGGCCGAAGCACCGACCATCCACGACTATCTGACGCCGGAGGCCGCAGCCTTCTATGCGGCGGTCAAGCGTCACCTGGACCGTTTCGGCGTGCCTTACCGGGACAACCCACGCATCGTGCGCGGGCTCGATTATTACAGCCATACCGCCTTCGAGTTCGTCACCGACCGCCTCGGTGCCCAGGGCACGGTGATGGCCGGCGGCCGGTATGACGGGCTGGTGCAGGAGATGGGCGGACCTGCCACCCCCTCCGTCGGCTGGGCTGCCGGCGTTGAGCGCCTGGCCGAACTGCTGGAGGAGACCCCGGAGCCGGTGCGTCCAGTGGCCGTCATTCCCGTCAGCGAGGCGGAGGAAGGCCCGGCCATCGAGCTGCTGCAGATGCTGCGCGCCGCCGGGGTGCCGGCCGAGATCGCCTACAAGGGCAATCTGAAGAAGCGCATGGAGCGGGCCAACCGGATCGGCAGTCAGGCCGCCATCATCATCGGCGAGAGCGAGGTGGCGGAAGGCGTGGTTGTAGTGCGCAACCTCTCCGACGGGACGCAGGAGCGGGTGGGCATGCCCGGCCTGCTGCCGGCCCTGGCGGCCGCCGGCGTGATGGATGCCATGCTGGAGCAGATGGTCGAGGAGATGGAACTCGCCGCCGAGGCGGAGGATGAGGGCGAGGACGAGGGCGAGTCGGACGAGGGATGAGCCTGCCCGAGAAGCTGGACCGCCTGCTCTATCGTGCTGACGAGGTGCGGGCGCTCCTGGAAACGGCGGAGGGCGCGCAGATCGGCGCCCTCTCCAAGGAACTCTCCGAGCTGGAGCCGCTGGTCGAGAAGGTCCAGGCGTTGCGCGCGGCCGAGCGCGCCCGCGATGAGGCGGAGGCGCTGCTCGCCGACCCGGAGATGCGCGAACTGGCCGAGGCGGAGTTCTACGCCCAGCGCGACGCCGTGCCGCGGCTGGAGCACGAGGTCCGGCTGATGCTGCTGCCGAAGGACGCCGCCGATGCCGGCAGCGCCATCCTGGAGATCCGTCCTGCCGCCGGGGGCGATGAGGCCGGGCTCTTTGCCGCCGAGCTGTTCGCCGCCTACCAGCGGTATGCGGGGCTGCGCGGCTGGCGCTTCGGCATCCTGGAATATGACGAGTCGGAGCTGGGCGGCATCAAGGGCGCGGTGGCCGAGATCGAAGGGCAGGGGGTCTTCGCCCGGCTGAAGTTCGAGAGCGGCGTGCACCGGGTCCAGCGCGTGCCGGCCACCGAGACGCAGGGGCGTATTCATACCTCTACCATCACCGTCGCGGTGCTGCCGCAGGCGGAGGAGGTGGATGTGCAGATCAACGAGAGCGACCTGCGCATCGACACCTACCGGGCCTCCGGTGCCGGCGGGCAGCACGTGAACAAAACGGACAGCGCCGTCCGCATCACCCACCTCCCGACCGGGATGGTGGTGGCGATGCAGGAGGAGCGCAGCCAGCACAAGAACCGGGCGAAAGCCATGAAGGTGCTGCGGGCGCGGCTCTACGAGATGCAGCGCAGCCAGGCCAGCGCCAGCCGCTCCGCCGACCGCAAGGCACAGGTGGGCACCGGCGACCGGTCGGAGCGCATCCGCACCTATAACTTCCCGCAGGGGCGGGTGACCGACCATCGCATCGGTCTGACCGTGCACAAGATCGACCGCGTCATGCAGGGCGAGTTCGACGATATCATCGATGCGCTGATCGCCGAGGACGAGGCGGCGCGGCTGGCGGCCGAGGGTGTCTGAGAGCGCCCCTGGGGGCGCCTGCCCCGATCCGGCGGGCACGGTTGGGGCCTTCCTCTGCCGCGCCGGGCAGCATCTGCGCGCCGCCGCCATCGAGAACCCACGGCTGGAGGCGCGCCTACTGCTCGCGGAAGCGATGGGGACGGAGCCAGGGGCGCTGCTAGGCCGGCCGCGGGCGCCTGTGCCGCCCGATTCCGCGGAGCGTTTCGCCGCCATGCTGCGCCGTCGCCTGGCGCATGAGCCGATGGCCTTCATCCTGGGCCGGCAGGGCTTCTGGACGCTGGAACTGGAGGTCTCGCCCGACACGCTGATCCCGCGCGCGGATTCGGAAGCCGTGGTGGAGGCCGCATTGGCCGCCTTGCCGCAACCGGCCGAGCGGGTGCTCGACCTTGGCACCGGCACCGGCTGCCTGCTGCTGGCCGTGCTCTCCGAATGGCCCGACGCCTTCGGGGTGGGCGTGGACCTTTCTCCCGGCGCGGCGGCTCTGGCGGCGCGCAATGCCGCCGCCAACGGCCTCGCCGGGCGCGCGGCCTTCCTGGTCGGTGACTGGGAGAGCGCGCTCTCTGGCCGCTTCGACCTGGTGCTCTCCAACCCGCCCTACATCGCCCGGGGTGCCTTGGACGGGCTGATGCCGGAGGTGGTGGGGCACGAGCCGCAGCGCGCGCTGGATGGCGGGGAGGACGGGCTGGACGCCTATCGGCACATCGTCGGGGGCCTGGCAGCTTTGCTCATGCCGCAGGGCTGCGCTGTGCTGGAGCTGGGGCAAGGGCAGCGGCAGCCCGTTGCGCAGCTCGCAGAAGGAGCGGGGCTTGCAATTCGGGGTTGCAAAACTGATCTGAACGGCATCGAGCGGGCCCTTGTCCTGACCCACCGCTGAAAAAACCGTTTGGCGGTGATGGCCTACGCGGTTAGGGTGCCCTTGCGGCCCGGGTTGGAGAGTGACCCACCTGGACCCGCCGGAATGGCCCTTTTGGCGGAAGATCGCCAACGGCCTGCCGGTGCCGCAGCAACGCAACACATCAGCAAGCTCCCCGGTGTGCCGGGGTCCTGCCGGACCCCAGAATGCCGGACGGCGCGAGCGTGAGACGGCGAACGCAACACCGATGAACATGAAGCGCATGCGCGGCCGCGGCGGCCATCGCCACGGCGGCGGCGGAGGCGGCGGCGGCGGGCAATTCCGCCAGAGCGGCCATCAGCCGATGAACCGCAACCATGTGTTCGACTCGAACGGGCCGGACATGCGGCTGCGGGGCACCGCCCAGCAGCTTTTCGAGAAGTACCTACAACTCGGCCGTGACGCGACCAGCGCCGGCGACCGGGTCATGGCCGAGAGCTATTTCCAGCACGCCGAGCACTACTTCCGTATCCTGAACGCCATGGCGCAGGCCGCCCAGGCCCAGCAGCAGGCCCGCCGCCCGCAGGGCGGTCCCGATGGGGGAGAGGGGAGCGAGAGCCCATCCGAGGGCGGCGAACTGAACGGGCACGCACAGCCCGGCTTCGACGGCGAGGGTTCCGACGCCGCCGATCAGCGCGAAACGGTTCAGTAAGCCTCCGTATGGCCGGGCCGGGCTTTGTGCCCGCCCCGGCCAGGGGCGGCCCAGGAGGGCCGGTTCAGGCCGGCTCCAGCGCCTCCAGCGCATCGCCCAGGGCAACACGCCCGCCTTCCGTTACCGTGGCATGCACGCCCAGATCGGCATGGCCGAAATGCTCGCGCAGCAGGCGCGGCACATCGACATCCCGCTCTCCGGTTTCGAGGTTCACCTGCGTTGCGGGGCAGCGGAGGATGCGCTTGAAGACCGAGAGGCGCGCGCCGCCCAGCATCACCTCCTGCCCGACCCAGTCGAGCTCGGCCCAGGCCGGCAGGCCGGTGAAGTAGACATTGGCGCGGAAGCGCAGCGGCTCGAGCCGGCGCCCGCTGGCCTTCTCCAGAGCCTCCAGGCTGGCCAGGTTGATCAGCGAGACGCATTTCTTCTTCTGGTCGGAGAAGGCATGGCCCGGGGCCTCAAGGAAGCGGGGCGTGCCGCGCGCCTCCTCGCCCAGGTAGCGGGTCAGCACCTCGGCGATTCGGGCGCGACCGGCCGGGGTGCGGGTATCCACCATCAGCGGCTCGGCGCCGGGCACCCGCAGGGAGAGCCGGCCCGAGCGCGAATCATAGGCCGAGGCGACCAGGGCCAGGCGTGCATTGGCCATCAGGCAGGCGAAGTTCTGCTTCGGCAGGAAGCGCGGCGCCGCCTCGTCGAAGGGGGCATCCCCCTGCACCAGGGCGAAGCGACGGTCGTCGGGGATGCATTCGCCCGCGCGCAACTCGACCGTCTCCAGCGCTTCAGCCGATAGGCCCTTCACCGGGTAGCGGTAGAGGTGCTCGACGCGCATCGGTTCAGCTCCCGTTTTTTGCCTCCGGCCCTCTTGAAGGGCCATTCGCCTCCTTACCACATCCTCCGCATGAGCGGAGCCGGCGTCGCCTTCCAGGGGCGCCGGGTTCCGGTTGCCTCACTGGAGGGACCAGCATGGATATCGAGAAGTTCACCGAGCGCGCCCGCGGCTTCCTGCAGGCGGCTCAGACCATTGCCATTCGCGAGTATCACCAGCGTGTCACGGCCGAGCATCTGCTGAAGGCGCTGCTCGATGACGAGCAGGGCGCCGCGGCCGGGTTGATCCGCGCGGCGGGCGCCGACCCCAAGCCGGTGCTGAGCGCCGTCGAGGCCGAGTTGGACAAGCTGCCGCGCGTGCAGGGCGGCGGCGCCGGGCAGCCACAGTTCATGCCCGACATCGTGCGGGTGCTGGACGCCGCCCAGCAGCAGGCCACCAAGGCCGGTGACAGCTATGTGGCACAGGACCGGCTGCTGACCGCGCTGGCCGCCAGCGATACGCCCGCCGGCCGTGCCCTGGTCGCCGCCGGCGCGACCGCGAAGAAGCTGGAGGCGGCCGTCGCCACCATCCGCAGGGGGCGGAAGGTGGACAGCGCCAATGCCGAGCAGAGCTTCGACGCGCTGAAGAAATATGCCCGCGACCTGACCGCCGCGGCGCGCGAGGGCAAGCTCGACCCGGTGATCGGCCGCGACGAGGAGATCCGGCGCGCCATCCAGGTGTTGGCCCGGCGCACCAAGAACAACCCGGTGCTGATCGGCGAGCCCGGCGTCGGCAAGACGGCAATCGTCGAGGGGCTGGCCCTGCGCATCGTCAATGGCGATGTGCCGGAGGCGCTGAAGAACAAGCAGGTCCTGGCGCTCGACCTCGGTGCCATGGTGGCCGGCGCGAAGTATCGCGGCGAGTTCGAGGAGCGGCTGAAGGGCGTGTTGCAGGAGATCGAGCAGGCGGCCGGCGAGGTCATCCTGTTCATCGACGAGATGCACACGCTGGTGGGCGCGGGCAAGGCGGATGGCGCGATGGACGCTTCCAACCTGCTGAAGCCCGCCCTGGCGCGCGGCGAGTTGCATTGCATCGGCGCCACCACGCTCGACGAGTACCGCAAGCACGTGGAGAAGGATGCGGCGCTGGCCCGTCGCTTCCAGCCGGTCTTCGTCGGCGAGCCGACGGTGGAGGACACCATCTCCATCCTGCGCGGCATCAAGGAGAAGTACGAGCTGCATCATGGCGTCCGCATCGCGGACAGCGCCCTGGTGGCGGCGGCGACCCTCTCCAACCGCTACATCACCGACCGCTTCCTGCCGGACAAGGCGATCGACCTGGTCGATGAGGCGGCGTCGCGACTGCGCATGCAGGTGGACAGCAAGCCCGAGGAGCTGGACGAGGTCGATCGGCGCCTGATGATGCTCAAGATCGAGCGTGAGGCGCTGAAGAAGGAGGACGACCCGGCGAGTCGCGACCGGCTGGAGCGGCTGGAGCGTGAGCTTTCCGAGCTTGAGGAGCGTTCCGACACCCTGACGACGGCCTGGCAGGAGGAGAAGAGCAAGCTCAACCAGGCGCAGAAGGCCAAGGAAGATCTCGACCGCGCGCGGACCGAGGTCGAGGTGGCGCAGCGTCGCGGTGACCTCGCCAAGGCTTCCGAGCTGCTCTACGGCGTCATTCCGCAGCTTGAGAAGAAGATCGCCGAGAGCGGCGATGGCGGCCGGCTGGTCAACGAGGCGGTGACCGAAGAGGGCATCGCCGCGGTGGTGAGCCGCTGGACCGGCATCCCTGTCGAGAAGATGCTGGAGGGCGAGCGCGCCAAGCTGCTGCATATGGAGGACGGGCTCCGCGCCCGCGTGGTGGGGCAGGAGGAAGCGCTGGAGGCGGTCTCCAAGGCGGTCCGTCGCGCCCGCGCGGGCCTGCAGGACCCGAACCGGCCGATGGGCAGCTTCCTCTTCCTCGGCCCGACGGGCGTCGGTAAGACCGAGCTGACCAAGGCGCTCGCCTCCTTCCTCTTCGATGATGAGAAGGCGCTGCTGCGGATCGACATGTCCGAGTACATGGAGAAGCACGCCGTGGCCCGGCTCATCGGCGCACCTCCGGGCTATGTCGGCTATGAGGAGGGCGGCACGCTGACCGAGGCGGTACGGCGCCGGCCTTATCAGGTGATCCTCTTCGACGAGGTCGAGAAGGCGCATGAGGACGTCTTCAACGTCCTGTTGCAGGTACTCGATGATGGGCGGCTGACGGACGGGCAGGGACGGACGGTCGACTTCCGCAATACCCTGATCGTGCTGACCAGCAATCTGGGCTCCGAGATCCTGGCGGCGCAGCCAGAGGGCGAGGATGTCGATCTGGTCCGCGGCCAGGTGATGAACATCGTGCGCGGGCGCTTCCGGCCGGAGTTCCTGAACCGGCTGGACGAGATCGTGCTGTTCCGTCGGCTGGCACGCAGCGACATGGGCGCGATCGTCGAGATCCAGCTCGGCCGACTGCGGAAACTCCTGGAGGAGCGGAAGATCACGCTCGAGCTCGACCAGTTCGCGCGGGATTGGCTGGCGGAAGCGGGTTACGACCCGGTCTATGGCGCGCGGCCGCTGAAGCGGGTGATCCAGCGGAACCTGCAGGATAGGCTCGCCGAGATGCTGCTCGAAGGGCGCATCGCCGACGGTAGCACGGTGAAGGTCTCGTTGGGCACCGACGGCCTGGAACTTGCCGCATGATGGCTTGTTGAAGCGTTCGCGGAATTTTTGTGAAAGCCGTTTGACAGGGTCGGGAGGCGGGACTAAAAGCCGCCTCCCGACGCCAAGGGATGCCCAACAGGGCGCCGGAGGTGGAAAGGGCCGCAAAACGAGGCGGCGGGGTGTTGACAAGCGATGGCGACATCGCTAGATACGGCGCCCCGCTAACGAAGGTTGCGGTGGGAAGCAGAGGCGGTCAGCTTCTACTTCGCAGTTGATTGACAATTGTATCGGGTTTTCTGGAGTAGAGAAGCTCTGGTTTGGTTTGACCTTGTTTTAGGTTGAGCTTTGCTGAGGGCATCTGGCTTTGGGTGACGGTGCTGGTGCTGCGGAAGCGG
>Ga0180218_1000671_pt1 | contig 27780 bp, 28 predicted proteins | sample eDN3rd37CKraftBY_FD_151334 | JGI IMG/M metagenome (GOLD analysis project Ga0180218, IMG submission 151334) | Enriched backyard soil microbial communities from Emeryville, California, USA - eDNA 3rd pass 37_C Kraft BY (version 2) (version 2) | ecosystem: Environmental > Terrestrial > Soil >... | reverse complement strand
CGGGGTGATGAGCGGGGCGTTGTTCTCGTCCATAGCGACGTCGACGCCGCCTTCCTTGAGGCCGAGCACGTTGATGCCGGGCTTGAACGTGTCGTTCTTGGCCGACATGAACGCGTCGTAGACGGCGACGTCGACGCGCTTGACCATCGAGGTCAGCACCTTGCCGGGCTGCAGGCCGTTCTGGTTGGAATCGACGCCGATGCCGAGCTTGCCGGCGTCGGCCGCAGCCTGCAGGACGCCGACGCCCGTGCCGCCCGCGGCATGGTAGACGACGTCGGAGCCCTGGTCGAACTGCGACTTGGCGATCTCGCCGCCCTTGACCGGGTCGTTCCAGGCGTCCGGCGTCGTGCCCGTATAGGCTTCGAGCACGTTATAGTCCGGGCCGAGCGACTTGGCGCCGCCGATATAGCCGCAGGCGAACTTGTGGATCAGCGGAATGTCCATGCCGCCGACGAAGGAGACGGTCTTCGTCTTGGAGGCCATGCCGGCGAGGATGCCGGCGAGCCAGGAGCCTTCCTCTTCCTTGAAGACGACCGAGCGGACGTTCGGCTTGTCGAGCACCATGTCGATGATGGCGAACTTGGTGTCCGGATATTCCGCGGCGACCTTCTCGAGCGCTGCGGACCAGGAGAAGCCGGCCATCACGATGGGGTTGTTGCCGTCGCCGGCAAAGCGGCGCAGCGCCTGCTCGCGCTGGGCGTCGTTGGCGATTTCGAAGTCGCGGTATTCGATGCCGGTCTCGGTCTTGAACTTTTCCGCGCCGTTGAAGGCTGCCTCGTTGAACGACTTGTCGAACTTGCCGCCGAGGTCGTAGATGATGGCCGGCTTGATGTCCGCGGCGAGCGCGCTGGCCGACATCGCAGCGGTGGCAAGAAGGGTGAGAAGGGTTTTCTTCATTGTGCAGCCCTGTTCGCTATTGATCTTATAGGGACCTTCCGGGCGGCGCATGAAAGAGCGCGCACGGAGCCACCGACCCCTTTCCCTCGGGTCAGGCTGGCGGCATCCTTGCACGGCTGCTGGAAAAATTCACCAGAAATTTTTCAGTTGGTAAAAAATATGGCCGCTGCAGGCAAAGGGTTTCCCCTTCCGCTGCAGTGGCCATAACCTCTTGGAATAACGGCGCTATCAGCCGATGGCGCAGGAAACGCCCGTGCCGCGCAGGCCGCAATAGCCGCCCGGATTCTTGGCGAGATACTGCTGGTGCGCCTCCTCGGCGAAGTAGAACGGGCCGGCCTCGGCGATCTCCGTCGTGATGCGGTCCGTGCGCCCGGCCGCCGTCAGCGCCGCCTGGTAGGCGTCGCGCACGCGGCGCGCCGTCTCAAGGTCGCCCGCGTCCCCGGCATAGATCGCCGAGCGGTAGGTCGTGCCGATATCGTTGCCCTGGCGCATGCCCTGCGTCGGGTCGTGCGCCTCGAAGAAGGCCTTCAGCAGGGTTTCGAGCGAGACCGTGGCGGGATCGTAGACGACAAGCACGACTTCGGCGTGGCCGGTGAGCCCCGTCGTCGTCTCGTGATAGGTGGGGTTCGGCGTGAAGCCGCCGGAATAGCCCGATGCCGTCACCCAGACGCCGGGGATCTGCCAGAGCAGCCGCTCGGCGCCCCAGAAGCAGCCCATGCCGAGGAGCACCGTGCGGTAGCCCGCCGGATAGGGCCCCTTCAGCGGATGGCCGTTCACGAAATGGGTTTCGGATGTCGCAATGGGCTCGTCGCGGCCGGGCAGGGCTGCTTCGGGCGCGGGCATGGCGGTCTTCTTGTTGAACATGTCGATCAGGAACATTCTGGCCTCCCTGGCCGGACTTGGAGAACCGGGATTTACGCGGTGAAGCGGCCCGCGACGGGCGGCCGCCTGTAGGCGATCACCCAGAAGAACAGCGAAACGATAAGCAGCACGGCGAAGGCCGGCTGCGAAAGCACCCACATGGCCGCCGGATCCCACGCATAGGGAAAGTTGCGCATGATGCTGTCGGCGACGAGGGCGATCGTATCGGGGCTCGCCGTGCTCCAGGCGACGGCAAGCGGCGTCAGCACCGGCTCGGAAGCCGAGACCGACTGGATCGCGTCGATCGTGCCGGCCATGATGGCGACGACGAGGGCGAAAAGGCTGATGGCCTTGAGGACGAACCGTATCATCGCGCCCTCCCGGCGCAGCCCGCGAGCGGCAATTCCGCCCCGCTTTCTTCCTGCCTATAGATAGGAAGACGGCCGGCCTTGCGCAATCCTTCGCCGCAGCGCGGGAAATCCTTCAAGTTTCTGTCAGAAAGCGGTTGATCCCGCTGCAAACCTCGGTATATATCGCGCCGTCTCGCCGGAATGGAAACAGGAAAGCGATCCGCGCCGGACTGACCGCCGGCAGCGAGCGGACGGACAGGTGGCCGAGTGGTTGAAGGCGCACGCCTGGAACGCGTGTATAGGGGAAACTCTATCGAGGGTTCGAATCCCTCTCTGTCCGCCACCTCCTATTGATTTCATTGATGAATCCTGTGCTGTTGAGGCTTCGCCCCAACGTTCACCCTAACTCCTGATCAGTGTTAGGGCGCGGGCAGTTCGGCCTGCCCGCGGCCGCTTTGATCCGTCGATTTTCTCTCACTGGATGCTTTGCCCGCAACGTCGGCGGGGCCGGCTGCCTGGCTTACGGTGAAGATTTTTCTGGCAGTAATTGAGCGCAAAATACCCCAATCAAGACAGCCTCTTACGGCAGAGCTCACAGCAAATTGTCTTACGTTTAGAACAGGTTAGATGAATTTTCCCGCTTGCGTAATTGTGTAGAACGGTGTCAAATGGTTCCACCGTTGCACTACGATTTTTAGAACCGGAAGAACAGGAAGAAACGCGATGGCCACCGACTACCGTTAACGCGGGGCCAACCAGGCGCCCGCTTCGAAAGGGCGTCCCGATGACGATCTCATCTGAAATTCCGTGGGTTCAGAAGCCCATTCTTCCTCTGCGTGTCGCCGCGGATCTGCTTTGCATCAGCCGTTCTGGCCTCTACAGGCTACGAGCCGACGGCAAGCTCCACTTTGCGAAAGTGGGCGGCAAGGCTGTAGTAAAAACTCCCTCTTTAATCGCTTATCTTGAAGAGATTGACGGGCTTTCCTCGGCCGGGGAGCAGAGCCGGGGCGCCACGGGGTCTCAGCAATGACCGGCGCGCGCAGAAGCGGCGGCAGCTATTTCAAGCCGCACCCCAAGAGCCGGCAAGCCTTCCTTGAAGAGTGCGTACTGATCTGGTGCGGGGCCGATGCCGATAAGTCGCCAAGTTCCGATGACCCGGATTTTATGGCCGCATTGAAGGCCCAAATCCGCACCGATGTGGCGGCTCGATTGGCGTCAGCCTCCCCCGACACAATCGACTACTTCGCCAGCGTCGAGTTCGCGGCGTTCCAGAGCCAACAGGCCGCGCGATACTATTCGGACAAGCTTCAGGAGATGACGACGCCGCGCCCAGGGAAAGGCAACCGGCGTCGTGAAGTGCCGGCGCATCTGCCGCTCAGGCCAAGCCGTGCGGTCATCGCGTTCGTGGCGACCAGGATCAAGGCTGAGAACCCTGATGCTTCGAAGAACGCCATCTATGCGAGCACGGCGGATTATCTCGCCGACGGTATCCCGCGAGCTGAGGCGGCGAGCAAGCTGAGCACCAAGAACGTTCGCGATGCGTGCGAAAGCTATGGGACCTTTGAGGACGCAGACACGTCCTTGGCGAGGCTCCCGCGTGAATTACAGCGCATCACGGCGAAAGGGCTGCCGCATCTGTGGGACTGCAATCTCTTTGATTGGACGATCGTTCACAAGCGGATCGACGTCCTTCGCGGCTACGAAGACGAGCAGTTGCGGCTCGTGTTGTTCAGAAATCTAATCGTCTGGCCGATGCAGTCCTTCGAACGCCTCTATGCCAAGGCGAGGGCCGGCAAACGTTTCGCGGGATTGCTCGGCGCCGACCTCGCCCGAGCGATCGACGCAGGGATCGGGCTGCGTGCGTGGGTGCTTGAAGACCTAGACGCGTCGACTGCTAGCCCACCCGAAACCGGGACTAGAACTGCCAACGCGGCAGGCTGAACGTCATCGTTCACATCACAGGAGACGACCCATGCGCTCTGTCAGCACATTGCCACCTATCGAACTAATCACGGTCCGGGAAGCCGTAGAACGCTCCGGCTGGTCTGCCGGTCACATTAGAAGTCTCGCCCAATGCGGCAAGCTCGAAAGTGACCGCAGCGAAGGCCGGATAATGGTTGATGCGGAATGCCTCGCGATCCTGCTCAGGGCGCGGGCAGCCCGGAAGCCGAGGCCGAAACTGCGGCTCGTGATCAACAACAGCTAGCCCAAAAAGGCAACGCCACCGCCCCGGCAAGGGCGAGTGGCGTCAATCGAAAGTGAGCAAAATGAATATAACGCCAGATTGGAATAAAGCCAAGGCCGCTGCGGCAGCGCCTTCCATGTCGGAAGCGGCCGTAACGGCCACAGCGTTCTTGAAAGCCTATGACCTGAACGGATGGCACTCCATCTTAAGGATCAACCCGGAAACCAGCTACACAAACGGAAAAACCTTCGCGCCCGGTTCTTGGGCTGAGATTGCGGCTTACGTTGATGCGTGGGACGGTAAAGAGAACCTGTACTTCAGTGTTAACGCCCCGAAGCCGCACAGTCCCGACAAGAAGCTCGAAAAAGCGGATATCGCTTTCATCCGGTCGCTGTTCGTGGACAAAGACCCCGACAAATCGCTCCCGTTCGCCGAGGCGCGCGCCGAGCTAGAGCAGTTCGTCCCGCAGGTGCTGAAGCACAGCATGCGACCGAGCATCACCCTCGACAGCGGCGGCGGCTTCCAGTTCCTTTGGAAACTGGCCGAGAAGCTCGACGCCAGCGCCTTCCAGAAAGCAGCGGAAGAACAAGGGAGGGGCCTCGCGGCCGTGTTCGGCGGCGATGGCGTACAGAACATTGATCGTGTTTTGAGGCTTCCAGGCACGAAGAACCTGCCAGACGCCAAAAAACGAGCCCGTGGGCGTGTAGTATCGACCGCTCGGCTGATGGATGCTCACGAGGCCACCTTTTCACTTGAACGCCTTGCCGAATACGCGCCGCCGCGGGAGAAGCCCGAGCGCGAAACAGACACGGATAAGCTGATCGCCGAGGCCGGGGCGGTGATCGACATGGGCTTAGCTCGCGCATCAGTCTACTACAGCGATCTGCCCGACGAACTGCGCAGCAAGTTTGAAAAGGCCTTGGAGCAATACCCTCGCTTGAAAGGCATCTGGAATGGTGATGCCAGTTCTCTGTATGGTCCCGACAGCAGCAAATCCGGTTTTCGCTTCAGCTTCGCGAAGGGCTTGGCCTACTGCGCGGATGTCCAATTCACAGCCCAGGACTTCGCCGATCTCGTCCACGTATGGGACCAGCAGAGCGACGCCATCGATGACATCACCAAATACAAGCTTTCGAGGGATTGGGGCCGTGGAGCCGCGCCTATCATCGCCGAGCGAGCGGGCTACTTTGAGGAAATTCAGGGAAGCCCTTCAGACTGGCCGGAACCGCTGGACATCTTCGGCGATGAAGACCCGATGGATCTCGGCAATCTTCCTGACAACGCCTTGCCGCCGATCATCGATAGGTTCGCCCGTTCAGAAGCTCGGCGCAAAGGCGTTTCACTCGCCTTCGCCGCATCTGCCGCGATCGGCGTCACAGCGGCCGCAATCGGCGCTTCGCTGCGGATCCAGGTCAAGCAGCGGGACACCGGCTGGACCGAGCCCGCGCCGTTATGGCTGGCGCTTGTTGCCGATCCGGGCCGCGTAAAGACGCCGACGATCGGCGCAGCAACCCGACCGCTTCAGGAGATAGACAGCGAGTTCTATCGGAAGTTCAAGGCGCGTCATGACATCTGGACGGCTCAGGCCCAAGCCCACAAGAGGCGGAAGGAAGCGCCCTCGCCGGGCGATGAGCCGATCATGCGCCGGATCACGGTGGACGACGTGACGTTCGAGAAGCAGGCACGTATCCATGCCGACAACCCGCGTGGTCTGCTCCGGACCCCAGACGAGTTAATGGGCTTCTTCGGCAGCTTCGGCGCATACAAGGCCAGCGGCGACGGCGACCGGACCCAGATGCTTCGCCTCTTCGATGGTGGCCCAATCATGCTCGATCGTGTCGGTGCCGGCTCGATCCGCGCTGAGCAGGCGCTAATGGGCATCGTGGCCGGTACGCAGCCAGAGAAGATCGCCAAGGCAGTTCGAGACCTGGGCGCGGATGGCATGCTGCAACGGTTCCTGTTTGTCCTGGACGACGGCAAAGCCCGCAAGAGCGTCGATGAGGCGCCCGACGAGAGGGCCGCCGCCGGCTATCGCGCCCTTCTTCGTGAACTGGCAACCGCCGAATATAGCAATCCACCAGCGGTGCGGATGGATGAGGCCGCGCAGAACCTGTTCAACGAGACAGCAGAGAATATCGACGGGCTGAAGGGCGTCGTCGGAATGCCGCTCGCCTGGCAGGGCCATATCCAGAAATGGGGCAAATTCCTGCCGCGGCTTGTTCTGACGTTCCACTGCATCGACATGTTCGCGCTCTACGGCTGCGTAAACCCCACAGCATCAATTGACAGAATGTCCGTTGAGCGTGCCGGGAATTTCGCCCGGTTCCTGCTGCGCCACTCGATGACCTTTTATCGGCAGTATTTCGATCTCGGGCAGGACGTTGAAGAGAGCCAATGGTTCGCGGGATATCTGCTCACTCACCCGGACGTCACCAGCGTCAACCATCGCACGCTCTACGACGCCCGAACCAGCTTGCGGGGAGACGCCAATCGGCGGCTTCGGGTTCGCATCCTGAAGGACCTCGAAAGCGCCGGCTGGCTCAGAACCGCCGAACAAGGAACGGATGGCCCGGCTCGATGCAGCGTCAATCCCACGATCCACGCCCGGTTTGCAGCCCGCGCCGCATGGGAGCGCCGAGATCGGGAAGCTAAGCGATCAGCTATCGAGAAGTCCGCTCAGGCTAAAAACTGGCTGACGGACGAAACGTCCGGAGAATAGGAGACATTCAACGTGACCAGAGAGGGTTTTGCGGCAAATGCGGCTTGTGTGCGCGGTATAGAAATTGCTTTTCCCCCTTCTTCCTTACTCTTCGTTCCCGCAACATCCGTGGGAACTAATTGTAAATGTAAAGATCTAACCGCGCGCGCAAGCCGCAATTGCCGCAGCGTATCGAGGACGGTTTGGTCTGGACATTTTGTCGGCGGGCTCGTTGGTGCGATCCGTTCAGCATGCTCAAACCTCGATAACTCATGGACGCGCTTCATTGAACAGGGGGCGCGGAATGGCTGAACGAACACCTCGACAGAAGGCCTGGGACAGCCACGGCCTGAAAGAAGTTGGCCGGGCCGTCCTCGACAGGTTCAACAAGGAGGTGCGGCCACACCTTCAGCGATGCGGTGCGAAGAGCCGGTCAACTGGCGAGCCCTGCCGTGCTCCCGTCGTGCCGGGAAAGAACCGTTGCCGCTGGCATGGCGGTTTGGTTCCGTGCGGTGACCAGTGGCACACGCTGCAATGGCCGAAGGGCGACGCGAAGGACTGGCAGAAAAAACTGGATGAGAAGCTGAAGCGGGATGAGCGAAATCGGCGACGCAAGGAACGTCGGCTTGCCAAGATGTCTCCCGAGGAACGGGCAAAATATGACGATTGGCTGAAGTACCGTCGCCCAGGATCGAAGATTGAGCGCTCGAAGCCGCGCGCCGCCAAGAAGGCGGCAGAAGAATTCAAGGCACTGGCAGAACAGTCCGAGTGCACCGCATCGCCGGAACTGGCGGCGCTACAAGCGCAAATGGCCTATCTGGAGGCCGAGCGCGATCGATACCGGGCCTTGGCCCAGGCAGAGCAGCAACACGATGATGAAGGGGTGTTTTCGTGAACAACGAGGAAGAAGCAGCGGCCCGCATGCGGGCGCTTCATAAGCTGAGAACAAGAGGCCTGGAGGCCTGCGTGGACGCTGCAATCAGCATCTGCGAGGACAAATCGGCGCCGGCGAATGCACGCGCTACCGCGTCCTCGTCATTGATGAGGGCCAATTCGCTCTTTGCGGCCGGGCCGCAGGGGCAAGAGAAGCAATTGCACGAGATGACGGCCGCCGAACTCAAGGCCGTTGGCGACCAATTGGAGAGAGATCGGCGCGCGCTGCTGGCGCAGTTAGAAGCCGATAATGGCGATGGGGGCGACGTGTTCGGTTAAGAGCGATCACCCCCTCTGTCTCGATTTCTCCCATAAGTGGCGCTTGAGCCAAATCTTACGGGCTCGTTCCATAGCCTGCTCTTCCGATGCCTTTCGGGCGTCCTCTACGCTTGAGTGGTCGTTACGCATTTCCTCCGCGATATACCTCTCAAGGTCCACTTCATCGATGACGACCGGCGGGCCCGGCATGTATTTCAGCTTTCCCGACTGCCTCAATTCCCTGATACGCTTTGTCGTGCAGCGTAGCCGTTCCGCCGCTTCGGTTTCCAAGAGGAAGTTTTTCAGTGCCGTGCCGTCTTCAGCAGCACGCGCCGGGCGCCGTGCGCTCTCAAGATAGGCGGCTAGATCTTCCTCGCGAACCAAAACAGGCCGACCGGGCAGATAGGCTAGCCTACCTGAAAGTCTCAGGCGCTTGACCTTTGAAGCCGAACAGCGAAGCGCCTCCGCAACTTCAATTTCGGTCAGCATTTTGCTTGTCATGTGAAGCCTCGCACGGTTCGTATCGTCAGGGGCGAGACATTCAAGACATTGAAATCTCTCTGATTTATAAGCCAAAGTCGATGCCCGTCAACGGTTCATTGGCGGGGAGAACGATCGCCCCGCCAACTGCATAGCGCCTATTGGACCTATCGGCCTATCCTCCCCAGGCTCGCAACGCTTCATCCGCAGCAGCGGGATCAGCGCGAATGCGTAACACCGTTTGGCGGGTCAGTCCTGTTTTGGTAGCAATGGTCGAAACGCTTTCGTTAGCGGCGAGCATCAAGTTCACGCTGTCCATCGTCGCACGGTCATAGGAAGGCTTTCGCCCTTTGTAGACGCGCGGCTTTTTCGCGCCCTCTGCTTTTGCGTGCTCGATACCCGCCCGTTGGGCGATCTTGAGGGCGTCGGCTTGTGCTTCCGCGAGCGCGGCCAGAAACCCTACCATCGCGTCACGCATGGCCTTTTGCATGGGATCTTTGGTCGCGCCGTCAAAGGCAAGCCCGTTGATCACGGTGCGGATTATGACGCCCTGCGCAATAAGCTCGCGCACGGTCTCTGTGACGTCCTGATAGTTTCGCCCCAATCGATCAAGCCAGCGGACGACGAGCGTGTCGCCGGGCCTGAGAATGTCGAACAAGCGCCGTCCTTGCGGCCTCTCTTTCAAGGGCACCGAAACGCCGGAAACGCCCTCATCGACGAGGACGTCCCTATCTTCGAATTTGAAGCCCGCTTGTCGGGCTTGGTCTATCTGGTGCTGTATTGTTTGTTCTCGCGTCGACACGCGCGCATAGAAGATGGTTCGCATAAAGATAAACGGCCGGCTCTCGCCGGCCGCTCCCTTGTTTGAGGTTCAAGCCGAGAACTCGACGTATTCGCCGTGCGCCGCGTGTTGGCGCATGAAAGCCGCAGCCTGATCGCGAATGTCGGCGCTTTCAGTGTGCATCCAAATGCCTTCCATCTCGCCAAGCGCACCACGGGCGGTCGTGGTGTCTTGCGTTGCCAGAGCTTCGCGGACTTCTCCGGCAAGAACGTTCAGTGCGCGGGTTTCGATTTCGATATGGGCGGTGGTCATGGCGTGCTCTCCTTTAGTACGCTGTGGTGGTGTACGAACTAAAGCACGTCCGTTGATCATCTGTCAACCCGTGCGTACATAAAATTTTACATTTTTCTTCTGTACGCTCGGGTATACCCATTCGGACAGCATGAGACGGCCCTGACAGCATTGACGCGCCATGCGTGACCGCAAGCAGCAGCGCACGCGCCGTGCTGCTGCCACCCAACACCCCCGGTCACACCCCCGGCACATAGTCGCCCGCGCATCTGGCCCCCACCCGGCTGCGCCTGTAGAAAAGTGCGATCTCGTGGATGTTCGGACCTCTCAAACCGCACCCGCCGCGCTGGCCTCCGAGCCTCTTTCCTGCTACATTCTCCGCGCCGGATAAATCGCGAAACTCGGGCAGTCGCATCGCCAGGCCTACGGGCTATCTCGTCAATCGAACAAACCCTGTCAGCCGCCACGCCGACGCCTGTTCGTGACCAATGCGATGTACCATGCGCCATTTCGATCCCGCCGAACCCTTCGCTGTATTCCTCCGCAAACGAAGGGGTAGATCAGTCAGCCCGGACGCCCGACACTTCGACAACATCAACGTCGAAGCAGGTAGCACCGTGGACGGCATCGCAGCACAGGCAGCCAATCAGAGCGCGGCCCACGCAATCCAGCACCTCAACTGGATCGGTGGGCAGTCGCGGTGGGTGTTTGATATTCAGATCGGCCTTGGGACGATCTTGCAATTCTCCGACCCCCGCCGTGAGAAGTGGGAACTGCCAGATACACGGCTCACCCATGAGCTGTTGGCCGCCACCTATTCGGCGCTTGGTCGCGCTATTCAGTGGGGGACTTCGGAAACCGCCTTGGGCAAGATGGAGATTGAACATCTGACCGAGGGGATGCTTGCCGCAGCGCGTCTGGTCGAGGCGATCGACAAAGAGGAATTCACCGATCGCCACAATGACGATCGTAGCCGTGTGAAGATCCTGATCCATCGCGCCAGGGTCGCCGAACATTACCAGGACATCGAACGGCGGCGTCGGGACCGCGAACGCGGAACGATCGAGCATATGCTCGGAAAGGCGGCTGAAGAAGCCGACATCTTCGGGTAAACGCCATGACCGGAAACGAGATTCTTCAAGTCGCCAACGATAAGCTCAGCCTCGCCGCCGAGGGCAAGAACGTCCTCTTGTCATGCGCCGACGGACTGCACGCCCTGATCAACGCCGCCAGTATCGGTTCTATTGACCCCACTCTCCGAGCTGACGCGCAGCGCCTTCTATTCGCCGCCGCGCCGCAGGTTGCCGCCGAGACTGCCGGAAGGCTCGCGCCCGAGCACGTGTTTCATGCGCTTGGCTGTGCCAACGCCGCTCTGACCTGTACCGAGCTGGACCGCTATGTCTGGCTCTTGGCTTCGGCCCGTGTTCTCGCGAGCGAATTGATTGCCCTCCACCTTCGGGATCTCGTTGTGACCTGCAATCAGGCCGATCTCTCCTTGGCGATTGCCTGCAACCCCCTCGCCGCCGCGACCTTTCACGCCGGCCCGATGACAACCCATTAAGGTGCTGCCATGATCAGACCCTCGCCTTATTTCAACTCGCCGGCCTTCGCCAGCATCAGCAGCAATCTGGCGGGGCTGTTTGAGCCGCCGAGCGGCACTGATGTCGCAGGATATGCGACGGCGGACGCCAAGCGCGCGGAGACCAACCGCCTTGCGCAACTGTTCGACTACAGTCAGGCGAAAGATTTCGATCAGCAGCGCTTCGATCGCATGGGCGCCGCCACCGGTCAGTGGACGCCAAGCCAAGGCTACTACGCTGTTGATCAGGGCAACGCGGCGGCGCGTTACGGATACGATCGCACCTTTGAAGCGTCGCGTCTCAACAACGCCGACGACAACGCCCGCGCCCTGCGGGACCGCGAGCTCCAGGAAAAGGGGCTGATGGAGCGCCAGCTGGCCAGCCCTATTGCCGTCAATCAGGATCAGCGCGTCTACGTTCCGCCGGAAGTCGCAGAGCGGGTGAATGTGCCGGAGATCCTGGAGGGCTTGCGTAGCCCTGTTTCCGAGACCCAGTGGCGCGCAGGGCAGTCTCAGAGGTTGCTCGACAGTGGCCGGCTGACCGATCAAGACCTTCTGGACGCGATTGCCGGCGGCAATAGCCCGGTGAAGGCAATCGATCCGCGCACCAAACAACCCGCGTTCATGACGCCAGGCGAAGCGACCCGCCTCGGCGCTCAGCCTTACGAGGCCGCGAGCGCTGAGCGGGTCGACAATTATCTCGCAGTTGGCCCGACCGGCGAAGAGGTCCGTTTTCCCGGGATCGTCGGCGCGGACGGTCGGATCATCGACGCGAACACGGGCCAGGTCGTGCCGAACGTCGTCCGCAAGGAGGGAACGGGAGGCGGGATGTCGTTCGAAGCGGACGGGCAGGGCGGCGTCCGCTTCACCACCGGCGGCTCCGGCAATACGGTCAGCCAGCAGACCAACCTGCAAGGCCAGCGCGACGCCGCAACGCAGAGTGCGCGGGAACTGCAAACGCTCTTCGACAATATCGCGGCTTCTGACGTGGGCGTCGCGGGCAATTTCAATGATTTCCTGACGAATTACGGCGCCCAGGTGTTCCCCAACGTGGCCCGGAATGATGTAACCGCGATGCGGACGCAGATGCAGACCACTGCCATGCGGATGGCCCGCAGCCTCGCCGGCGACAACCGGATTTCCGACACTGACCGCCGCATGGCTGAAGATATCATGGTGGGCCAGGGTCTCGGGGAAAGCTTGCCCGGAGCGAAGGCGAAACTGGCAACGCTGGTCGTGCTCAACGCATACCGGGCGAAGTTCGCCGGTTCGCTGGCTTCGGGCGATGGAGCCCTGCCGCCGATCAATGCGAGCGTGCTCGGCCAACTGGTCGATGATGGCGCGATCACCCCCGCGCTGGCGAATGAATACCAGCGGGCCATGCTGTCTTCCGACCGTGGCGGGCCGACCCGCATTCCGAGCGTGGGTGAACTTGAGCGGGACTTTGCTCCGGCGGCCGAAAAAGACCCGCTAGCGGTCCCGAGCGGCGTCGACCCCGCCGATTGGGAATTCATGACCCCTGAACAGAAGGCACTGTTTCGATGAACCTTGAGCAACAGCGTGCCATTGCAATCGCACAAGCCAAGCGCCGTCGCGCCGAAGCGGAGAAGCAGGAAGTCCGTCCGGAAGACCGCCGCAATAGCGATGGCATTCCAGGAGGGCCTGACATCGACGTCCAGCCTGTCGAAGCATCCTCTACTTTGGGGCAGCGGGCGCTCGATGTATCGGCGGGAATTCTCGGCGCACCGATCGACGCCACGTCGGAATTGATTGGTGCGCTCGGCCTGCCTACCAGTGAAACGCCATTCGGCGGCTCGAAATTCTTTGGTGGGGTCTTGCACAGTCTTTCGGGGTCGCGGGAACGCGATGCTATCGGTGAAACGCCCGGCATTGAATATGACGGTGCCCCGCTTGGCGAACGGGCCTATGCCTCTTTCTTGAACACACCCGAGGCCCGCGACCGATATTTGACGAACACCTACGGCGAAGAAAACCAAGGCTGGTATGTGCTCCACGACAAATTCGGAAATCCGACCGATCGGCGCGTGGTTCGCGATAAAGAGGGCATCGAACGCCTCTTCAACCCGCCTGGCATCGATTTGGGCGACGTTGCAGGCATCGCCGGCGGCGTACCGGATTTGATCGGCGCCATTGGCGGCGGCATTGCATCGGTTCCAACTTACGCCGGCGGCCCCGCTGTCGGAATACCTGTTTCCGCGATGACGTCTGCGGCAGGTGCGCAAATGGTCGGCGAAACAGTTGGGCGCCTGTTCCCTGAAAACCGCGAAGTCGAGCCTTCAGTCATTGACGACGTTCTACCTCGCGCAGCCGGCGAGGCCGGCGTTGATGCCCTTCTCGGAGCTATCTTCGGCGGTGCCGGGAAACTGGCGCATGGCGCGGGCAATTGGGCAAAAGCTCCGTTCGCCAAGAGCGCTTCCGACCCGATTGCAACAGAGTACCGCCAGGCATCCGAACGGCTGCGCGCGCAGGGTTACGACATCTCGCCGCTGGCTTCGGAAGAGGGTGCAGGCGGCTTCGTCCCGCGCATGGAGGGTATGCTCGAAAAGCTCCCCGGATCGAGCGAGGCGATGCGTCAGTACCGCCAGCGCGGCGATCAGGCCATCGCACGCTTCCAGGATGATATCGTCGGCGGCGTCGATCCGAACCAGGTCGGGCGCGAGGCGGTCAGCGAGCTTTCGACGCAGCGGAAGAACCTCACGATCGATCGTGAGCAGGCGCTTTCGCGCGCAGACGATGCGATCGATCGGAACCAGGCCAATCTGACCGAGCGCCAAGGCCCGCTCATGTCGGCTGAAGGCGCCGGCCAGCAGACACGCGCCGGCCTTGAACGTGCGCGCCAAGAATTCAAGAATGAGGCGAAGCGGCTCTACGATGCCGCGCGGGCCGCGCCCGGCGGGCAAGACGCGATCGTCAACGTAAGCCCGGTACGCGACCAGGTCGCCCGCATCCGCGAGGCCCTGCCTCCGACGACGGAAGGCGGCCCGAGCACTCGCTTCACGCCGCAGGGGCTCTCCCGCTTCCTGCTTGGTGTCGATGATATCGCTGAGAATGTGACCATCGAGCAGGCCCGCCAGATGCGGTCCCTGATCATGGACGCCATCGACGACAAAACGCTGATGCCGGGCGTACCGGAGCGCTACCTGAACCAGTTGAACCAGGCGATCTCCCGCTCGATCGACGACAGCGTTGCCCGTGCCGGCACGCCGGAACTGCGCCAGGCGCTTTCTGATGCGAACCGCTTCTATGCGCAGAACATCGACCGCTTCAACCGCAAAGGCATCGCGGAGACCTACCGGGAACCGATCCAGTCGGGCTATGTCGAGGATAACAAGCTTGTGGAGCGGCTGCTTTCGGGCCGCGGCAATCCGGGCGTTATCCGCGAGACCCGCGACCTGATGGGCGCTGACAGCCCGGAATGGGCCGCCACACGCCGCAGCGCCGTTGAGCAGATCCTGGACACCGGGCGGGACCAGACGCGGCAAGGCCGCAAGGTGGTCAACGTTGACGGGCTGGTGGAGCGGCTGAACCGCCTCGATGATGAAGCGGTCAGCGAACTCTTCGGCGTTGCCGACGCTCAGCAGCTTCGCAATCTGGCCGTCGATATCTCGAACCGTGCGAAGTATCTGGACGCCCAGGCGCTATCTCAGAACGGAACGTCCAACATCATGGGCCAGCTTCGTGCCGCCGCGGCCGCCGAGGACCAGATCGCCCGTCAGTACCGAGACAGCGCAATTGGGCCCTTCCTGCGTGGAGAGAATGGGGCAGCTGCCAAGCTGAACGCTGAAGAGCTGGTGCCATGGCTCTATCGCCGGGCGTCTCCCAACGAGGCCTTGCAGGTCATGTCCAAGCTGCCGGCTCCGATGAAGGCCCAGGTAGAACGTGGGATCGTCGCGGACATCGTCGAGAGCGCGATCAGCCGCGGCGGCGGCGACATGTCGGCCGTGCGCCGTCTCGTAACGGATGAAGCGAACCCGGCAGACAGCCAGGGTATCGCGGAACTGCTCGGCGCCGGGAAAGATAGCGTGAGCCGCCAGCAGGCAGATCGGATCAATGCGCTTGTGTCGCCGGAGAACCGGCAGGCCTTGCGGGATCTGGCCTTGATCACAGCCCGCCGGCAGGAACGGGACGCGACGACGTCCGCGGTCGGTGGTCTGGCCGCCGGTGCCGCCGTTACGGGCATGCTCTCATCGCCGAGCAGGGCGCTACAGGGCGCTGTAGTAGCCCGAGGGCTGGCCGCTTTGATCACCCATCCGGGTTTCAGGCGCTGGATGACCAACACCAACCGAAAATCCATCAGCCCCGGCACCCAAGCCCAAATGACGGCACTGACGCCCCAGGCGATTGGGCTGGCCGGCAACGCACTCGCTGAGAATGCAGATGTGCAAGCCGCACTTGAATGGCTGAACGCCGGCACGTCGCAGCTTAATGAAGCCGGCGAGCGGATTTCCCGGCCGCCACAGGGCACCGGATCGTGGGAAGAGTTCTTCAAGAGGGAAATCGCGCGCTAGACAGTCCCGCAAGGCCGAGCCGGTGCCGCCGAAAGGACGAGCCGGGAGGTCTGGCAGAGACGAGTGCACATGTGAGATCGGTCAGCTCGCGGTCCTCCGACGTAAGCTAGGAATTATGAGGCAAAGCGAATGTGTGCAAACAAACGGTGGGAACTCGACCTCGGATTAGCCGACATCGACCACTTGCGTAGGGCCGCCCAAATCGACCAAATGGTTCTGTCGGTGGGGATGGGTTTATGAGAATCCTATTTGAGATTGTGAAAATAGCAGTTGGCGTCTTCATAGGCGCTGTCGCAGTGGCATTCTTTAACTTAAATTTCCATATAAGTACCGGGCAGCATGTCCCGCACCCTGTCGAGATGGCTTATGCTGACTTGGCTTCGATCAACCTTACGGTTGCAACGGTGGTGCTAGGTGGCGTTGCGCTTATTGTCGCTGTGGCGGCTGTGTTTGGTTTTCAGGTTATCAGGCGCGAGGCTGTGACAAATGCCGAGGCTCGCGTGAAAGCTGATCTCCCGACTTTGGTCGATAAGGAACTGCGCAAAATGGAAAAGGACGGTCGTCTGAAGAATGCACTGGAACGTGTCATTTATTCCGGCGGCTTTGAAGATGCTGACGGCGATCTGTCGCAGCAGCAGGAGTAGAAGAGGTACAACACGATGACATCCTCAACTAGAGAGTGGCAGAAACTGAGGGAAGAAGATCGTAAAATCCTGGAACGTCATCTGGGTGTTGTTCCAGTGAAGCTAGGGGCAATTGCGAAAGACCTCGGCGTTGAGGTGGTGCTCTCATCTTTGCCGCTTAACATTTCCGGTGAGATTTCTAAGTCAGGCGGAGGGTATCAGATTAAGATAAACCGCCACGAGAGTAAGCAGCGTCAGAGATTTACCCTAGCGCATGAATTGGCGCATTTCCTGCTACACCGGGACGTCATAGACGGAATGGGAGGAAAGTTGACCGATAACGTGTTGTATCGATCCGGCGCGGCGGAGCAGATCGAATACGAGGCCAACCGTCTGGCTGCGCAGATCGTAATGCCCGAAAGCGCCCTGCAAAGCGCATTCAGGCAATATGGCGGGGAAAACCTTAGCGAGACCACTGTAGAGTTGCTTGCGGAGCAGTTTGGAGTATCAAAAGCTGCTATGGAGATTCGCATGGCAGCCTGACCAAAAGATTGCGGCGGACGATGGCAGTAAACATCGAGAACTTGAATTACGTTCCAACGCTCTCGATACGAGCGAGCGAAATGAACGGGCTGGAGCGATTGCCCGCCGCCACAAAGGATAGGCTTCAGCCTACCTTCCTTCTTGCGCCTTGGCCGAACGCTTTAGATCTGATGCGGGCGATCGACCGTGCCCTCAAGGCGTTCCCCGGACGATCGTTTTTTCTTGATCTCGATAGAGACTATCAGATCACCAATCTTGAGTTACAAGCCCAACAACAATGGCTTGAATTGCAGGATCCGGCAGATGGTTACGCAAACTGGATTGGGTTCGTGGAAGGGGTTCATAACGCCAGTCCATGCCTTCAAGTTGCAGGATGTAGTCGGTCGGAGATTGTCAATCAGATAGCCTCGTTTCAGGAGATGGGGCGGACATTCGCTTTCCGAATTGAGCTTAAGCGGTTCCCGGTCAACATCGCCGACGTTATCTCAGCTATCAACGAGGTAGGTTCCGCTGACTACGCTATTATGCTCGACGCTGGATGGCTCGCCGACAGCCAGCCGGCGCGTTTGCGTATCGCGAACATCATCACCACGCAGCTAAGCGAGATTGATGCCCAGGTTCCCATAATCGTTTCATATACGACTATTCCGAAGGATTTTGCTGACGTCGAAGGTTCTGAACTCGTGCTCTTCGACAATCGTGAGTTTCTCACGGAACTTCGACAGTTAACCAACCGCCAGCGGATCACATACGGCGATTGGGGAAGCACACGCCCCCGAGAACAGGGGATTGCAAGCCGGCCTAAGCCTCGTATCGACCTTGCCTTACGGAATGGCTGGCTTTCTGCGCGCAACCGCCCGGACGATTGGGATTACGACGATGCCGCAGCCGAGATTTTAGGTAGCGCGGAATGGCAGCAGGTGGACGGATCAGGTGTATGGGGCGAGTTCATGATTAGACAGACTGTCATTGATCCCGCACTCGGAATCAACTCGCCGCAAAAGAACGTAGCCTCCAGGGTTAATCTACACCTCCATATGCAGGCCTTTTACGATGTGGGCGATGTCACGGGCATTAACTTGGACGAGCCTTGGGAGGATTGACGATCCTTGGGTCGCCTCGACCGCGGCAATGGTTCCTGATTTGCAATAAGGTGTTGCTAACGCCGCCCCTCTTGGCATTTATCTGTCGATAAAGTAGTATCTCTGAGCTGGTAGACGGCGGAAATCGAGCATCCGCACCACTGCTTCGTCAGAAGCTGAGAACAAATTCCTTCGCATCATTCCTCGATCTTTGATCGAGCTGCGCGAAACTGTTTATGTGGTGCGATTTATGCCTTCGCCGATTTATTACCAGCGAGCCTACTCCTTCGCCCCTTCTCCGATCCCGGGTCTCCAGATCAACAACGAGTTGGAGAGCGTCGAACGGTCCCTGAACGGCACCATCGATGCGCTCAAGGATGTACGGCGGGATGACGGTGCGCTGAAGAACGGGATCGTGACGGTCGATAGTCTGTCGCCTGCCATGAAGGCCATTCTTGGGACCAGTACATATCTTTCGACAGTCGCGCTTCACATCACTGACATCATCGCGGTCGCCGCCCTCTCCGAATTTATCCCGCCGCTGGCGACCCGTGTACTCCCATCAGGCGGGACCGCGGGACAGGTTCCGATCAAGCAATCATCCGCGGAAGGAGACAGCGCCTGGGGCTACTTGCCGGGCGGAGGTGACATGCTCGCCTCAGTCTACGACCCTCAGGCCATCGAGGCCGATGCTTTCTCGCGGGAGAACCATACGGGCGAACAGGCGATCTCCACTGTTGCGGGGCTACAGGACGCGCTCGCTGACCTCGTCGCCAACGCGCCTTGGCTCGCATGCGGCGTCGGCAGTCTCTACGCGGTCGACGACAGCAAAGCTGGTGCTGCCATTCCTCCCAAGAACGATCCTCGCTTCAGGTTCGTGAAGCTCACGGCCGGACTGACGGGAGCAGCCGCCTATAATCAAGGGTGCCTCGCCTCAGAGATCGTCAGCGGCTCTGCTCCGCTTCTTGTTGCGACGGCCACCGTCAACCTTGCTGAGAGCCCGCTGCTCGGCGAGACCATCAATCTGATCAACACTGAGCGCCGCTTCCTTCGGGCTGGAGCGTCAGGGACCACCGAGAACGATCAATTGCAGGATCATAATCATCGGGTGGAAGGAGCAATCGCCAGCGGAAGTGCCACGACCACTCTATCGCGCGGTAACGCCGAGAACACGGGCATTCCCTTCTTGGGGATCTCGACGGTGTTTGGAGCGCGAGTTGGATCGGAAACCCGCCCGAGGAACATCGGCGTCAGCTATTACATGAGGATCAAATAGATGCCCTATGCTCATGACGGCATTATCAGCCAGCGCCCCATCGCGAACGGTGTCACGATCAGCGCGGAACAGTACGAAGCTGCCCTTACGGCAGTGCTAGAGGGGCTGGAGGTAACGATCGACGGAGGCTTCGCGCTACGGGAGAAGCGGCCTTCTGAGCATCATATGTGGGAGAACGGCGAGTGGGTGGACAAGACGCCTGAGCCGGAGCCAGCGCCTGAACCACCTCTTACTGCCCGCCAGCTTCGGCTCGGACTAGTCCGTAATGGTTTCGCGCTCGATCAGGTCGAAGCAACTATTGCTGCAATCGAGGACGAGCAGGACCGCGCTGTGGCGAATGTAGAGTGGGAGCACGCCTCCCAGTTCGAACGAACGCACCCTCTGCTCCGACAGGTCGCCGCAGCACTCGGTTTGAGCGAGGGACAGATTGACGCGATGTGGGAACAGGCGCTGGCGCTTTAGCAATTCTACCCACTCCAGGCCCGAACCTTCTTTTAATCAGCCGTGGCGGAGCGTTCCCGGCGAGACTTTGCCGTTGATCAAACTCGATCGAGCTCCTGCACGATGTAATCCAGTGTGCGCCTCAACCAAACCCGAATATCCATGACATTCCTAGGCACGTGAGCATGCATGGGATCTCTCCACCAATGCCCTGCGCTCGCGAAGTGAATTGCAGCAACTTTCTTTGACGAGACTATACCATTGACGTCTGCGGTGAGTAATCCAAGTCCCGCGGGAGAGAAGTCTCTGGCTACACTTCCTCCGGCTTCTTCTCGTAGTATCGCGAGAAGCTCGTTTGCTCGTCCTACGTCTTCGTCGCTGTAGAGACTTTCGAGCGCATCGAACTGCCAATGCGGGTGTCCGGCGTCGCCCCCTTGAAAGCGATATTTTCCCCCTTTGAAATCATACCCTGCCCATTCAGCTCGAAAGATCTGCGGTTTCGGATCAAGCTCACGAAATCCAAAGAAGATACTAACCGAACTTGACCGGAAAAATACGCGGGGTGGGCCGCCACCCGGTGAACGTGACCATTCTTCCTGGTAGCCTAACCAAGCCCAGAGCCCGTCATTCAGTGCTACCATGGGCGCAACTCGGATCCTGAACCGCCCGCGGTTCCGAGCGGTCGTTTCGAGGCCCTTGCCCTCTATGCCAGCAACAACTTTGGTTTCAAGTTGATCGAGGCCGAGTTTAATCTCTACCGCAGGATCAACGATCCTCTGCAAAACATCCTTAACCTGAGCAAGGTGGTCGCCAAGCGCTCTTAAAGGGACATGGAACGGTTCTACATCTGCCATAGCTAAAGAAGATCGAATAGCTCGGAGCCGTAGAACCCAACCAGCTGTCGCTGGACGTCGCGAGACCATCGATGGTCCTCAGGATCCGGGTTCTGTCCAAGATCTACTAGGCGGGCGATTTCAGGCGAGTGCTTTTCTGTTCGCCACAGGGAAGCAAAATCGGGAACCGGAACGTTCCGGACAAATCTCCAGCTCAAATCGTACTGTCCGCCCGCGACATGAGATGAGAAGGTAGCAAGTAGTTTCTCGAAGACCGCCGAGTTGAAGACTGCAAGGTACGCAGCCAGAAGATCGCGTTCCGACATCGCAATCGCCTCGGAGGCGTCCTCTGCGAACCTGAGGTCCGCATCATCATTGTCTGTTTCTGCAATATTGTCTGAGACATCAAGCGCCCCTGGGGAGTTGTTGTCTCTAAGAAACCAACCGAAGCCCTGAACGACTACAAAGCTACCTTCAGGATCGAGCGCGAAACCTCCGATGCCTCCGAAATATTTGGAAACGATCCGAGGCCGACGAGAGGTATTCCAGCCACGGGGGCGCGCAAGAGTCCACCAATCCTCTCGCCCTGCTGTGGTGACACGCCGAGCGAGCATCTCGCGGTTTGGTGCCAAGAATCTTTCATAGTACGTCGGGAGTTTGGCCGCTAGCTCAGTTTCAGATCCAATCAGAGAGCCGTTCACATCATACGGAAAGAATACGAAGTCCTCAACATTCAGTCTTCCATTAAGTATGTTGTCGCCCATGGCCGCGGGCCTAAAATAGCGCCGTTCAGATGGCTTGAAACTGCCTATGACTTTCTCAGGGAGAACGAACCCTTTCACCCAGCCTGTGCGCGCGCCTTGCAGAACCTCAAACTTCTCTCCCAGTGGGCACGTTAGTCCTAAGCCCTCGCTGCGAGACAAGGCCTTGCTCAACACAGGATCTAGAGGTCGCCAAGTGGGTGCATCGTCGAACGTGGACTGTGGGACCGTGAAGATCTGCCAGCGGTCACGGCTCGTCAATGTTGCTTCCATACCCCCTTGATGTCGGATTGCCCTTAGGGCATCGCCCGTAGCTTCAGGCGTTTTTCCACCGATAACGTTGATTACGTCTCGTCCGTCTGTCAGATCACTGCCGCTTTTCTTCTTGGCGACGACAGCTGCGACATTAACTGCGGCGTGAGCGAAGAGCCCATATTCGCCGAGTGATGCAATCAACCGTAGGTGGGCTTGCTCTCGTATCGAATCCCGCCAACCGTCCGCAGCGCTGGACGCAAGCACGCTTGAAGGCATGACAGACCCAATGACGCCACCTGGCCTAACAGCTGCCAAACCACGTGCGACGAACGCCATCGATAAATCGACGCGGCCCTTTGCGACATCGCCGAGAATGTGCCTAATGTGATCGCGTTGGATTCCTGTCAACATGTTCCAAGCAACGAACGGCGGGTTCATGAGAACGACATCCACTTGCGGCAACTCGGCCTGTAGCGCGTCGGCCACTTCGACGTCGATTTCAATTCCGCCCGCAGGAGCCCAGTCTTGGGCTGCGAAAGCTAAGATAAAGCGCGCCATATCGACCGCGGCGGGTGACAGGTCGCGTCCGATGAGCCTTAATTTTCCTTTGAAGCCCGCACGCCTTGCCGTACGTACTGCCTCGTAGAGAAAGGAGCCTGATCCGCAAGCTGGATCCAGTATGGCGAGGTTACTTAGTTCGCTCCAATTGCCGAGTTCAACTAAAGACTGCTCGACGAGGGTTCGCGCAAGGGCCGGGGGAGTGAAGTGACTAGTGCCACGAGTCGGTTTGGAGGATGTTGCCGGTGAGATCCAGTCGAAGAGGTCCCGATTTCCAGTGGACTCCAGAACGAAATGAGCCTCTTGAAATATTTCAGACCCAGCATGACGGATAGCAAGTTCCGGGAACAACATCACATCGCCGTGGCCGAGCGGAAGGCCTGTTGCACTAACTGCCTGTGAAACGAGAAGGTCTACGGCCGCACTCGGCAGTGTGTTGAGCAAATCCATATCCGGAACAACGACGGGTTTTGCGATTCCCATGCGATTGACGGCTGTAGCTAAGATGCTCAGATAAGCTCGAACCGAGGCGTCATCATCCGCGGTGTCTTGGACAAGTGAGCGAGTGCGCCGAAACACTTCGACGAGGTGATCCACTACCCGACGTGTCGACTGAACTCGATCGGAGACTAGGTACGCATAGAAAGCCTCCAGGCCGCTTTCCACGCTCTGACGCGAAAACTGTTCCGCGCCTGGTTTGTCCCATCGAACGACAGCTACTTCTTTTTCTGTGGCCGTGACATGATGAGGGACGCCGCTAGACCAAGCCCATGCGGCGGCTTTTGGGTCGCGCCACAACCGCTCGTTAGATTCCGAAAACGCAAAGCTTCCAAGGCCACCGTCTAGGAGTATGTGGTGGACGCCGTCTTCCCGATTTTCTTCGGCAAACATCGAGACTGGCGCCAAGCCGCACCGACCGCTCCACTGCTCCGCTAAATGGTCCATGAATGGCTGTCCTGCTTGATCAAGGCGAATCGGTCCTCATCCTTCGATGTGGTACCAGACGATCATGTGGACTACAACGTCCTCGCTCCAGACATGACGCGACCAAAACAGTCTAGGCGCGACAGGAGGTGAGTGCGAACAGCCGCCGATCGGAACATTGCAAGCAGCATAGTTTCGGTATCAAACGGGCAGATTGTTGCACGGCCCGGTTCGCTCCGTTCCCACGATCTTCCAGTTGTCGGCGCCCTGTCCTGATCCCACCGGCACAGCGCGGACAAGCAGCTGGCATTGCGCCGACCGTGTGATGGCGGGGGTGACGTGCGTCGCCGGGAGCGTCATGTAGACGGGATCTGTCCTGAAGACGAAGACGCGGCCCTCGCTCACGTCGTAGGTGCTGAGCGGCAGCATTCCGGTGCGCCCCATGAACTCCGCCATGGACTTCCCGTTGTTGGCCTCCAGACGAGCGTTGAGGCTGGCGTCGATACCGGCCTGATACTCGTCGCCAGTTTGACAGCCCGCCAAGGCAAGAGCCACAGCGCCGACAGTAATCATTCGCTTCATCACTACCCCCTCAAGACGCCCGCTTCGGGCGCTTCATCTCCAGCACGTTGGCGAGCTTTTTCGGTTCGCAGTAGTTCGTCCAGGCCAGCATGAGTTTTCGCCGCTTCTCCAGCGCGTCGCCGCGTCGATAGGCGCGCTCTGTCTCATCCCCGACAACATGCGCCAGCGCCGCTTCCGCGACCTCGCGGGGATAGGAAGTCTCTTCACCGGCCCAATCGCGAAACGATGACCGGAAACCATGCACGGTGAAATCCACCTTCATTCGCCGCAGGATCATATCCATCGACATGACCGACAGCGGCCGCCCTTCCTTCTGGCCTGGGAAGACATAGGCATCAGGCTCGGCGCCGAGCTCGGCAAGCTCCGTCAGGATCTCAACTGCCCGCGGCGTGAGCGGGACCCGGTGCTCCCGGCCGGCCTTCATCCGTTTCGCCGGCACGACCCACAGAGCAGCCTCCAGATCGATTTCCTTCCAGGTTAGACCGAAGGTTTCACCGGAACGCGCGGCCGTCAGTATCGTAAATTCGAGCGCCCGCGCTGCCATCGCGTCCCGCTGCCGGAGATCAGCGACGAACGCGGGAACGTCTTCATAGGGCATGGCGGCATGATGCCCGCGGGACAGCTTCCGGCGCTTCGGCAGCAGCTTGTCGAGATGCCCGCGCCAGAGAGCCGGGTTTTCGCCCGACCGATGGCCCCTTGCCTTTGCAGCGTCCAGGACACGCTCAATCCGCCCACGCAAACGCGCAGCCGTCTCCGGCTTCGCGAGCCAGATCGGCTTCAGCACTTCCAGCACATCAGCCGTTGTGATCTGGTCAACACGCTTCGGCCGCAGAGAAGCGGCGTAGTCCCGCAGCGTCATTTCCCATTGCGCGATATGCTTCTCGTTCCTGAACTGCGGCTTCATCGCTTCAATGAAATCGTCGGCTTCTTCGCCGAACGTCGGGACGGCAACGGGCGCGTTGTTCTTGGCTGCGATCGGGTCAACACCCGCCTGAAGGTTCGCCCTTGCTTCGCCCGCGAGCTCGCGAGCGCGGGCAAGAGTGACCGACTTCAGTCCGCCCAGGCCCATCTCCCGCAACGTGCCGTCGCGCCGGTAGAGGAACACCCATCGCTTAGCGCCGCTCTTATCCACAACGAGATACAGGCCGCCGCCGTCGCCGTGCCGGCCCGGCTTCGTGATCGACGCGACGCCTCGTGCGCTCAGTTTGTTTAGTGCAAGAGCCATATCCACCCCAACATTCACCCCAACGGGTAACTGCAATTCTATGGGACAGCATGACACATGTCGATACGGGTAAACGGCTAACTTACTGCAAAATAACGACTACATGGCACATCCTGGGATAGCTTGAGACGCTAGTATGGCGGACTCTCTGTCCGCCATCCCTTCCCAAATCATTGATTTTTAGAGCAGGCCGTCAGCTCGACAGGCGCGGGGATTTTACCGTCTTGAGGAAGAGCGCCTTCATGGCCGCCTCGATGCCCTCGGTGGGGCTGACCTCGAAATAGAGGCCGTCGCTGGCGCATTCCTTCATCTTCGTGCCGATCTCGTTCTGGAAGGGCGAGATCCAGTCCCTGTACCAACCGTTGTCGGGAAGCGGCAGGTAGGTCGTATAGAGGACCGCGATGCGGATGCCGCGTTGCTTCAGGGCGTCGCAGTATTTCGTGTCGATCGGCTCCTGGCAGCGGTTGCCGGTCAGCTTCTTCGTGCAGCCCTTGGGCTTCTCGCTGTCGCCGACACCATCGGCGACGAAGAAGATGACCTTTTCCCGGCTCGCCGTGCTGCTGCCGTCGCCCGGATCGTCGATCTCGGCGCTGATCTTGGTGAGCGCGTCGTCGAAACTGGTCTGCTGGTCTTCGTTGAAGTTCTGCTTGGGAATGCTCATGAGCTTGATGTTCGCCGTCGCCTTCTTCAGCGTATTGAGGTCCGACGTCAGCTTGGAGACCGTGAAGAGCTTCACGTCCGTCGCCGCCTCGCCGAACGTATAGGCGGCGATGCGGAACTGGTTGGCGTATTTCTGCGTGGCGACGGCCTCGTCCATGAGGGCCGCCGTCGCCTTCGCCACCACGTCGATGCGGATGGTCGCGCCGATCTTCCGGGCGAGGTTGTAGTAGCTGTTCTTGTCGTCGACGCCGTTGTTGACGATATGGCAGGCGAAGGCGCACTTGTCGGAGGTCGCCGCCACCATCTTGGCGACGTCGCCCGGCGTCGCGCCCACGCCCATCGAGGGCGTGTTGTCGAGCAGCATGTAGAAGTCGGTGAAGCTCTCCGTCTGGTAGACGGCCGTCGCCGTGCCGCTCACCGTGATCGCGTCGTGGCCGATGATCCGCAGGAAGGTCGTCGGCACGGCGGCGGAGAAATGCACCGCGGACGACAGGTTGTTGCCCTTCTTGTTCACCGTGACGGCAACGTCCACCGGCGCCTGGAGAAAGGAATCGCTGCTCTGGGAGAGGAAAAGCTCGCGCCCGTCGGCGTTCGCGACCGGGACGTCGCCGTCCGCCGACATCTTGATCGCCGCCGCAACGCCCTTCGACTGCTCGGTGATCGCCCCGAGGGCGGCGGAATCGGCCGCGTCCATCAGCTGCGAGCGGATGCGCAGGGCATTGGTGAAATCGATCGCCATGCCCGCGCAGCCGAGGAGCGGCACCATGATGAGCGCAGTGAGAATCCCGAAATTCCCCTGCCTGTCGGATAGAATGCGGCGTGGCTGCAACGTCGTTTCCCCAATGCCCCGTCTTTGAAGCGGAGCATCGCATGAGGAAATGAACAATTAGTAATACTAATCCGACCGCCTCGCACCCCGTCAGGAAACGACGGCGCGGTCGGTGACGCGGCGCCAGTTCGTGCCGTCGCTGAAGGCGAGGACGGCGCCGCCCGACGCGTCTGTGACGTGGATGATCTGCCCCGCCCCGGCGCCGGCGGGCGGCAGGGCGGCGACCGTGTAGCCGGCGACCCGCACGGGCCCGGCGACATCGAGCCTGCAGACCGGCGTCGCGCTCAAGCCGACACCGAGGTTGCCGGTCGCCGCGTCCGCCCGCATGACTTCGGTAAAGCTGCCGCCGTCGGAGGAGACCTTGACGGTGAGATTGTCCTCGCCGACGAGGCCGATCTCGGCGCGGCCGGAAAAGCCGGTCTGGAGCAGGAGCGAGGCGGTGTTGCCGGTGCCCGCCTTGTTGATGACCTTGCGGGCGTCGCCGCTGCCGGGCGTGACGTCGTCATGGCTGAGAAGCTCGGCATTCGCCTTGACGGCCAGCCGGTTGTTCGCGTCCGCGCCGGTGTTGATGCCGAGGGAGGGCACGTTGTCGCCCGAAAGCGGGATCGTCCGCCAGGCCACGCCGTCGAACAGCAGGAACCGGCCGGTATCCATCGCATAGGCAAGGAAGCCGGCGGCCGGCGGGATGGCCGTGAAGGCGCCGTCCTGGAAGACCGCGATATGGGTTTCGGCAAGGATGTCCCAGGCGGGGCCGGACCGGCCGGCGGGCAGGATATAGGCATCGCCCTCCGCCGGCGTGCCCGGTTCCCCGGTCGTCGTCGCGGACTTCACCGCGCATTGCACCACGGCGTCGAGCCGGCGCAGGCTCTCGTTGACGGTGACGTGCTTCTGGGCCTGCGACGGCATCACATAGCCAAGGCCGATGCGCGGCGAAACTTCTGTCATGTTCCTGATCCTCGATGACGTTGCGCGATGTCGCGGACTCTAGCATCGAGGGGAAAGGCGGGGACGAAGGGGGAAATTCCGCCGTCAGGCGAGCCAGGCCGGCAGGCGTGGCGGCACGCGGCCGGTCAGCGCCGCCTCCACGCAGTCGGCAAGGTTGCCGAAGCGCACGGTGCGGCCGGAAAGGCCCGGGCCGTAATGGGCGTATTTGCCGGAATTGGTGATGAGCGCCCGCGTCTTCGCCGGGAAGACGGGCTCGGAGATCGAGCACCAGCAGAGGTCCGGCAGCACCTCGACGCCGCTCTCCCTCAGCCGGGCAAGAACGTCGCCGGCTTCCGCCATGACGTCGCGGCCGGCGGTGACGATCACCGTGACGTCCCCGTGCCGCTTGCGGCCGGCAAGCG
>Ga0180218_1000668_pt1 | contig 27904 bp, 21 predicted proteins | sample eDN3rd37CKraftBY_FD_151334 | JGI IMG/M metagenome (GOLD analysis project Ga0180218, IMG submission 151334) | Enriched backyard soil microbial communities from Emeryville, California, USA - eDNA 3rd pass 37_C Kraft BY (version 2) (version 2) | ecosystem: Environmental > Terrestrial > Soil >... | reverse complement strand
CACCGCATTGGGCGCCCCGATGCGTCGCGCAATATCACTGTAGCTGGCCGTGTCGCCGGCCGGTATCTCGCGCAACGCCTGCCACACCCTTTGCTGGAACGCCGTGCCTCGTATGTCCAGAGGCAGGTCCAGTCCGATAGACGGCGCCTCGACAAAACCCACCACGCGGGCCACCATTGCCTCGTACTCCGCATCGCCGCCCACCAGCTCCGCCTTCGGGAACCGGTCTTGCAGATCGCGCACCAGAAAATCAGGATCATCGTCGATGAGTATGGCGCAGATGCCCCGCTGGCTGCTGGCCACCAGGATCGCGCCCAGCGAGCACTGCGCCACCGCAAAGCGGATCACCGAACCCGCGCCGCCACCGCGATACTCGCCGGGACGCATGCCCAGCAGGCTTTCCGAGGCCTCGTAGAACCGGCTGCTGGAATTGAACCCCGCATCGAACAGCGCGCGCGTAACCGAGGCATCGGGCCGCGCAAGCTGTTCGCGCAGCTTGCGGCCCCGATGGGCGGCTGCATAGGCTTTGGGCGTCAGCCCCGTCTGGGCCTTGAACACCCTGTGGAAATGGAAGGGGCTCAGGCCAGCCTGCCGCGCCAGCATTTCTAGCGTGGGCGGCGTCTCGGCCGACTCGATCGCTTGGCAGGCCCGGGCGATCAACAAGGCGCGCTGGTCGCGTTCGCCGGGAGTCGGCTCGCCGCTGCGGCGGCTGGCCCGGTAGCCGGCGGCTTCCGCCTGTGCCGGCAAAGAAAAAAACTCGACGTTCTCGCGCCTGGGCCGCCGGCCCGGCGCGCCCGGCCGGGCATACACCCCGGTGCTGCGCACCGCGTAGACGAAGTGCGCATCCGCATTCGCGTCGCGCTCAACCACGGCGCGCCAGCGGGCTTCGTCGGTGGCATAGGCGCTGCGGGTGGGGTTGGCGGGTTTCATGGCGATGTGTTCCATGGCTGTGGGCTCTTGGCCGGAGAAAGACACAGCTCAAGAGTAGTACAAGAAATCGAACAGGGATTCCGGATTCTTGCGGTCCAATTCGGGGGCCGCAAGGTCAATCCTGCTAAAGTTGTGGGCTGTGTCAGGCAACAATATTCCAAAACAAAACCAGGACGGGTTCATGAGACAGGTTTCGCCAGTTGGGTCATTCTTCGCCGATTCAGACGTTCCGCCGCTGCGCGCCTATGTGCGGCTGCTGGGCCGGACACTGGGCGAAGCCATCAAAGAATGCGAGGGCCAGCGGGCCTTCGACGTGGTCGAGAAGCTGCGGCAGGTGGCGGTGCGGCTGCGGCGCGAAGGCAATGTGCGCGACGGCCGCGCACTGGAACGCCAGATCGCCCGCCTGACCGACGACCAGGCCACCCAGACCGCGCGCGCCTTTGGATATTTCCTGCATCTTTCCAATATTGCCGAAGACCGCGACCAGATACAGCGCCGCCGCCGCCAGGAGCTCGCCTCGCATGCGCCGGGCCGGGGCAGCCTTCAGCATACTCTGGACGTGCTGCGCGGCCACGGCGTAGGCAAGGCGCGCATACGCCGCTATCTTGAAACCGCCGTCATCGCGCCCGTGCTCACGGCCCACCCCACCGAGGTACAGCGCAAAAGCACCCTGGACCTGCATCGCGCCATTGCCGAGCAGCTGGCCTTGTGCGACGAGGCGCTCACCGAAGCCGAAAGGATGCGCGTCAGGCAGCGCCTTACAGGCCTGGTGGCCACACTGTGGCAAACCCGCATGCTGCGCCAACAAAAGCTTACGGTGCTCGACGAGATCGACAATGCGCTGTCTTATTACCGCAGCACCTTCCTCGATGCCATTCCGCGCCTGTACCAGGATTTTGCCGACCGGCTGCAGCCGGCGCGCCGTTCCGTGTTCGACGTCGATGCGCGCATGCTGCCGCCTTTCCTGCGCATGGGCAGCTGGATAGGGGGCGATCGCGACGGCAATCCCAACGTCGATGCCGCCGCCCTCGAGCAGGCGCTGCTGAAGCAAAGCGCATGCGCCATGGAGCATTACCTGGCCGAGATCAAGGTGCTGGGCACCGAACTGTCGCTGTCACAGTCGCTGGCCAAGCCCTCGGCCGCCTTGCAGGAACTGGCCGGCCAAAGCGGCGACACTTCCGCGCACCGAAGCGACGAGCCCTACCGGCGGGCCTGCATCCACATCTATGCGCGCCTGGCCGCCACGGCGCAGGCCCTGCTGGGACGCTCGCTGGCGTTGTTTCCCACCTACGCGGCGCCTGCCTACGAGGGCCCCGAAGCGCTGCTGCACGACCTGGACGCCATGGCGCAATCGCTGCGGGCCCAGCACGGCGCGCTCATTGCTCGCCTGCGCCTTGATGGCCTGCGCCAGGCGGTGGCGGTATTCGGCTTCCACCTGGCCACCCTCGACTTGCGGCAAAGCTCGGACGTGAACGAACGGGTGGTGGCCGAACTGCTGCGGGCGGCGGGCACCAAGCATGGCGGCAAGGCCGTGGACTACGCCCGGCTGGACGAAACCGCCAGAATCGAACTGCTGCGCCAGGAAATCCGCCAGCCCCGGCCGCTGGTGTCGCCGTGGCTGCGTTATTCAGACGAAACCGAGAAAGAGCTTGCTATATGGCGCATGGCCGCCCAGTGCCGCCGCCGCTTCGGCGAGCGCTCCATTGGGCAGGCCATTGTGTCGCACACCGAAACGCTCAGCGACCTGCTCGAAGTATTGCTGCTGCAGCAGGAAACAGGCGTTTGCGCGCCACCCGGCCAGGCCCGCCACGACGACGGCGGCGGCCTGATGGTGGTGCCGCTTTTCGAGACCATCCCTGACCTGGAGCGCGGGCCCGAGATCATGGACGAGTGGCTGGGCCTGCCCGAAGTGGCCGAGCGCGTGCGGCGCGACCAGGCGGGCGTGCAGGAAGTGATGCTGGGCTATTCCGACAGCAACAAGGACGGCGGCTACCTTACGTCCAACTGGACGCTGTACTGCGCCGAGCGGCGGCTGGTCGAGGTGTTCAAGGCGCGGCGCACCCGGCTGCGCCTGTTCCACGGCCGTGGCGGCTCGGTGGGCCGCGGCGGCGGCTCCAGCTTCGACGCCATCGTGGCCCAGCCGCCCGGCACCGTCAACGGCCAGATACGCCTTACCGAACAAGGCGAGGTCATCCAGGCCAAGTACAAGGACGTCGAGGTGGGCAGCAGCCACCTCGAGTTGCTGGTGGCGGCCACGCTCGAGGCCAGCCTGACGCCTTCGCGCACCTTCGCCCATGCCGAAGAAGACTATATGGCCCGTTTCGGGGGCGGCATGCATCACATGTCGGACCTGGCCCAGGGCGCCTATCGCAGCCTGGTCTATGAAACCCCCGGCTTTGCCGAATACTTCTTTTCCGCCACGCCCATTCTCGAGATCGCGGGCCTGAACATCGGCTCGCGACCCGCCGCCCGCAAGCCCGGCCAGAAGATCGAAGACCTGCGCGCCATTCCCTGGGGATTTTCATGGGCCCAATGCCGTCTGCTGCTGCCGGGCTGGTACGGCATGGGCACGGCCTTGTCGCACTATGTCGAGCACGGCTGCGAAGGCGCGCCCGCGGGCGCCGAACAACGGCTTGAGCTTCTGCGCGACATGGCTCGCTCGTGGCCGTTCTTTCGCACCTTGCTGTCCAACATGGAGCAGGTGTTGGCCAAGGTCGACCTCAGCATTGCCGGCCGCTATGCCGACCTGGTGCCTCAGAAGGCGCTGCGCGAGCGCATATTCGGCCGCATCCAGGCCGAGTTCGACCTGACGGTGGAGATGTTCAAGGCAGTGGCCGGCCATGAGCTGCTGGCCCATGACGAGGCACTGCGCGCCGCGCTTGACGAGCGCTTCGCCTATGTCGACCCGCTCAATCGATTGCAGGTCGAACTGCTGCGGCGCCTGCGCGGCAACACGCGGCGCCGTCGCAGTACCGAGGCGGTCGAAAGCGAGATCCAGAGTGGGATTCACCTGACCATAAACGGAATCGCCGCGGGCTTGCGCAACTCGGGCTAGGCGGGCAAATGGCGTGGCCCCGGCTGCGACCGGGCCGGGGCGGGACCACGTTTGCCGACATTGCAGGAAGGTTCTTCGTACGTGCAGTAAGGTACGCGGAACTTACAAGAAGGTCAGGCCCAGCGAGATGATCACGCCCGAGACGAACAGCTGGATCAGGCAGTAGCCCATGATGTCCTTGGCCTTCAGCCCGGCGATGGCCAGCACAGGCAGGGCCCAGAAGGGCTGCAGCATATTGGTCCATCCGTCGCCCCAGGCCACGGCCATGGCCGCGCGCGGCATGTCGGCGCCCAGCGCTTGCGCCGAGGCGATCACCACGGGGCTTTGCACCGCCCACTGTCCGCCGCCCGAAGGCACGAAGATGTTGACCAGGCCCGCGCTCATGAAGGTCCAGAAGGCCAGCGTTTTGTCGGTGGCCAGCGATACGATCCATTCCGACAGCGTGGCGGCCAGGCCGGATTCGATCATGATGGCCATGATGCCGGCATAGAAGGGAAACTGGATCACAATGCCGGCGCCGCCTCGTATGGCTTGGTTCAGGCTGTGCAAGAAACGTCGCGGTGTGCCATGCAACAGGCCCGCCAGCATCAAGAAAGAAAAATTGATGATGTTCAGGTTGAGGGTTCCGCTGCTGATGACAAAGTAGTGGAACATGTAGGCCAGGCCCGCAAGGCCGATGACCAGGGCCAGGAGCCGGCTGTTCTCGAGCTTGTCGGCGGGCCGGTCGTTGGTGCTCTCTGCTTCATCCTCTTCGGCCAGCAGCGCGGGGTCGACATAGACGCTTTCTTCGGGGCGCGGAAGCATCAGGCGGTTGACCAGGGGCACGGCGACGAACAGCGCGATGACGATGGCGACGTTGAACAGCGCAAATATGGTGTCCGAAGTGGGAATGATGCCGATCTGGTCTTGCGAGAAATGGCCCTCTGTCGCGATGGTAAGGGGCACCGAGCCCGAGAGTCCGCCATGCCAGACCAGAAAGCCCGAGTACGCGCTGGCCACCAGCAGCCGGTAATCGACGCGCACTTGTCGGGCAAGCTCTTTGGCGAACAGCGCGCCGATGACCAGGCCGAAGCCCCAGTTGATCCAGCTTGCCGCCAGGGCAACGACGCTGACGAGGATGATGGCGCTTCCGGCGCCCCGCGCCAGCCGCGCCAGGCGGGTCAGCAGCCGGCGGATGGGCGGCGTGCTGGCCAGCATGTGGCCAGTAAGCAGCACCAGCAGCATCTGCATGGTGAAGCTGAGCAGCCCCCAGAAGCCGTCGCCCCAGATCTGGATGATCTGCATGGGGCTTTGCTGTTCTACCAGCATGGCCGCAAGCGCCGCTACAATGGTCAGCAGCAATACAAAAATATACGGATCGGGCAGATATCGTTCTACGAGCTTGACCGAACCCCGGGTAATGGCATGGAACATCTTGCTTCTCCTATAAGCTTGCTTTTCCCGTCGCGCTGAATGCTGATCCAGCCGGGCGGGGGGCGTCACATTGAAGGAACTCTTCCTCATTATGCACGATGCGTTCGCGACCATCTGGGTTACGATTGTTCAAGAGTTTTCCGACGTCACCGACCTGGCCGATGCCACCCGCATCACAATACGCCTGCTGATGGCGGTGCTGCTGGGCGGGCTCATCGGCTACGAGCGCGAGCAGCGGCGCAAGGCGGCCGGCCTGCGCACCCACATGCTGGTGGCCCTGGGGGCCGCGGTGTTCGTGCTGGCCCCTGCCGAAAGCGGCATGGAAATCGCCGACATGAGCCGTGTACTGCAGGGCGTGGTGGCCGGCATCGGCTTCCTGGGGGCGGGCGCCATCATCAAGCTCGACCAGGCCGGCATCATCAAGGGGCTGACTACGGCGGCCTCCATCTGGATGGCCGCCGCCATCGGCATCACTGTGGGCCTGGGCCGCGAAACCACCGCCATCATGGCCACGGCGCTGGCCTTGTTCATTCTGATTGTGCTGCGCTGGGCCGAAGACAACCGTCAGGGCCGCGACGAGCCCTCGGCATCCGGTCGCGGCGAACAGGCCAAGAGCGCATGGAAAGAGGGCCCGGCAGAGAAGGACCGCTAAGGCCGATCAGCAACGAGCCGTATCGGCGGGCGGATTGGGTGGCCGATCTTGGCGCACGCCGTCTCGGTGCCGATCGTTCCTCAAACCGTACGCTTTGCATTCCGCGGCCAGCGCCTGAAGATTGGGGTCGTGCTCGCGGCTGCCGGGCAGCATCAGGGCGATGCGCTGGCGCGAACGATAGCGGGGCTGCAGCGTCTTCAGGCAGACCCGGTCGCTGAAGGCCGCCACCCGCCCGGGCAGCAGGCTGCAGCCCATGCCTTGGCCCACAAGATTGATCAGCGAAAAGATATCGCCCACCTGCATCGCCACGTCGGGCTCGTAGCCGGCCAGCCTGAAGGTGTTCATAAAGCTTTCCGAGGTAACGAAACCGGCGCCCAGCATAACGAATTTTTCATTGCGGGCCGTGGCCAGGTCGATGTCTTTCGTGGCCGAGGCATAGCGCGACCCGGCCGGTGCGGCAAAGTACAGGGCGTCTTCGAACATCGGTACCGAGAGCAGGCCGGGGTGTTCGGGTGGTTCATTGGCGCCCACGATAATGGCGTCGAGCCTGCCGTTCTGCAGCGATTCGATCAAGCCCCGGCTCGAGTCCATGGAAAGGTCCACGTGCAGCTCGGGCCGGCGCAGCTTCAGGCCGATGATGACCTGCGGAATGCAGTGCAGGGTAAGCGAATAAAGCGAGCCGATGCGCAGCCGCGGCGTGTTGACGCCGGCCATGTCCCGCACTTTTTCCAGCCCCTGGCGGCATTCGTCCAGGCAGCGCCGCGCATGGCCGGCAAAGGCGTAGGCGGTGTCCAGCGGCTGCAGGTTGCGGCCTTCGCGGCGAAACAGCGGGCAGCCTACCGCGTCTTCCAGCGTATGCAGGGCGCGGTGCACGCTGACCGTGCTCAGTTCCATTTCTTCGGCGACGCGCGCCAGGTTGCCCAGGCGCATGAAGGCCAGGAAGATGTCGAGCTTGCGCAGGGTCAGGGTGTCTTGCGGGTTCATGCTGCCTCCGGCCTTAATTATTAGCATAAGCGTAATGAATATGCCATCAGCTTGATTGATGCCGGCCGCTTCCGCAACTAAGGTGGGGGTCTGCCGATTCTTCAAGAAGCCGTCATGAATACCCTGACCGAAACGCGCTGGAACCGGCGCGCCATCGAAAAGCAGCGCCGCCTTGCCCGCGTGGCAGGCCTGGCCCGGGGCGCGGTGTTGCCCACCCACAGCATCACCCAGGCCCTGCAGCAGCTGTTGAACCCCGGCGACCGCGTGGTGCTCGAGGGCAACAACCAGAAGCAGGCCGACTTCCTGGCGCGCGCTCTGGCGCGCGCCGACCCGGGCGTGCTGCACGACTTGCACCTGATCATGCCCAGCGTCAGCCTGCCCCAGCATCTCGACCTTTTCGAGCGCGGCATTGCGCGGCGGCTGGATTTCTCTTTTGCCGGCGCGCAAAGCCTGCGCATCTCGCAGCTGCTGCAAGACGGCCGGCTCGAGATCGGCGCCATCCACACCTATGCCGAGCTCTACGCCCGGCTGTATGTCGACCTGATCCCCGACGTGGTGCTGGTGGCGGGCTATATGGCCGACCGCCAGGGCAACCTATACACAGGCCCCAGCACCGAAGACACGCCGGCCCTGGTCGAGGCGGCCGCCTTTCGCAACGGCATCGTCATTGCCCAGGTGAACCAGGTGGTGGACGACCCGGGCGAACTGCCGCGCGTCGACGTGCCGGGGTCGTGGATCGATTTCGTGGTGCAGGCCGACCGGCCCTTCTTCATCGAACCCCTGTTTACCCGCGACCCGCGCCTGATCAAGCCCGTGCATGTGCTGATGGCCATGATGGCCCTGCGCGGCATCTACGAGCGGCACGAGGTGCGCTCGCTGAACCACGGCATCGGCTTCAACACCGCTGCCATCGAGCTCATTTTGCCCACCTACGGCGAAAAGCTGGGGCTGAAGGGCCGTATCTGCCGCAATTGGGCGCTTAATCCGCATCCCACCCTCATCCCGGCCATCGAGTCGGGTTGGGTCGAAAGCGTGCATTGCTTCGGGGGCGAATCGGGCATGGAAGACTATGTGGCGGCGCGCCCCGACGTCTTCTTCACGGGGGCCGACGGCTCCATGCGCTCCAATCGCCTGCTGTGCCAGCTGGCGGGCCAGTACGCCGTCGATCTTTTCATCGGCTCCACCCTGCAGATGGATGGCCAGGCCAATTCCTCCACGGTCACCAAGGGGCGGCTTACCGGCTTTGGCGGCGCGCCCAACATGGGACACGACCCAGGCGGCCGGCGCCACGCCACGCCGGCCTGGCTGAGCCTGGTCGAAGGCCAAGACGGCCTGGCTCGGGGACGCAAGCTGGTGGTGCAGATGGTAGAGACCTTTCAAGAGGGCGGCCGGCCCACCTTCGTCGAAACGCTCGATGCCGTGCAGGTGGGGCAAGACACCGGCATGCCGCTGGCGCCCGTCATGATCTATGGCGACGACGTGACCCATGTATTGACCGAAGAGGGCATTGCCTACCTGTACAAGGCGCGCTCGCTCGACGAGCGCAAGGCCATGCTTGCCGCGGTGGCGGGCGTTACGCCCACGGGCATGCGCAGCGATGCCGCCCAGGTGCGCCGCATGCGCAGCGAGGGGCTGGTCGCCTTCCCCGAAGACCTTGGCGTGCGCCGGGCCGAGGCCAGCCGTTCCCTGCTGGCGGCCAAGAGCGTGGCCGATCTGGTCGAGTGGTCGGGCGGGCTTTATAAGCCGCCGGCCCGATTCCGGAGCTGGTGATGGACGGCATTTTTCGTTCCGAACCGTGGGGGGATGGCACTATTACCAATCGGGTGGCCCCCAAGGAACGCCATGTGCATAGGGCACTTCCCACCGGGGTGCATTTGGAATCGCGCCCATCGATGCCTTCTTCGGCACAGCGGATAAGGTTCCATGCCCGCATGGATTCCGCTGGGTCGACAGAGCGGTGGGCGCGCGTGCTGGCCGATGCCGCGGTGCGCGCACTGGTCGAAGAAGCGGCGCTGTCGCCCAAGCCCGGCCTGGCCGACAGTCGGGGCGGCGGCGCGCATGATGACCTCAGCTTCGCCTTGATGTGCCGCTCGGCCCATGTTCTGCACCCATTTTTCGTGGCCATGGCCCGGGCAGGTTCATGCGAAGTCTCGCTGCAGGCCTTGCGTGAACGCCTAGGCTTGCTGGGACGCTCGGCCGAGGCGGCCATGCTGGACGCGACAGGGGGCGTGAATACCCATAGGGGCGCCATCTGGGCGCTGGGCCTGCTGCTTGCGGCCGCGGGGCGGGGGGGCGACATCTCCGCACAGGTTCTGGCCGCGCGGGCCGGTGCGATCGCGCGCTGCGAAGACCCGGCTGCGCCCACCTGCACCGGCAACAAAGGCGAGGCCGCACGCCGCCGCTATGGGGTGGGCGGCGCCAAGGCCCAGGCCCAGGCGGGTTTCCCGCAGGTGGTGCGCGCCGCGCTGCCGCAGCTTCGTCGGTCGCGGCGGCTCGGGGCCAGCGAAGACGCCGGCCGATTGGACGCCTTGCTGGCCATCATGGCCGGCCTGGACGACACCTGCCTGCTGTCGCGCGGCGGCAGGCAGGGCCTGGCCGGCATGCAGGCCAGGGCCGCGGGGGTGCTGGCCGCCGGCGGGGCCGGCACCGCCGAGGGGCAGCGTGCGCTGCAGCGCTTGAACGACTACGCGCTGGCCTGGCGGTTGTCGCCGGGCGGCGCGGCCGACCTGCTGGCGGCGGCATTGTTCCTGGATGGCCTGGAGCGCGGCAGGGATGGCGCCTTGGTTCATGCCGACTCATGGGCAAGCGACCCGGGCAATACTGAAGCATGTCGGCCGGGCGGGGCTGGAAACTGGCGGGCGCGCGCGGCAGAGCGCGGGTGCCAGAGCGTTGGGTTGCTTCAAGAACCCAGCCGGTAAAGCAGTGCGGCGGTTGTCATCAAGAAGGACATCGAATCAGGAGCAGCCATGGAAACCATCTCATTCAGTTACGCCGCCCAAGGGGCTGCAAAAGGCAGGGCCATTGCCGGCGTCGTGGCCTCGGGCGACCTGCAGGTGCTGCTCGAGCCGGCCGCCGGGCGCACCGAGATTCGCATCACCACTTCCGTGGACGGCAAGGCGGCCGTGTGGTCGGCCGTGCTCGACCGCCTCTTTGCCTCGGCTGCCCTGCCGGCGGCGCGCATCGACATCGACGACTGCGGCGCCACGCCCGGGGTGGTGCGCCTGCGTATCGAGCAGGCATTTGAAGAGGCGGGAGCGGCATGAGCCCTTTCCGAAGCGAGCGCGCCGCAGCCCGCGCCATCGTGCGCCAGACACAAGAGGTATCGACATGACTTCATCGCTATTGCAGCGGCAAAGCTTCATCGAGCTGGACGCGAGGGCACGGGCCCTGGCCCTGCTCGATGCGCACAGTGCTCGCGAACTGCTCGACCCCTTCGACCGCATCAAGTCGCCCTGGCTGCCCCGGCAAGGCATCGTGGCCCAGGCCGACGACGGCGTCGTGGTGTTCAAGGGCCGCATCGATGGCCGGCCCGCGGTGGTGCTGGCGATAGACGGCGCCTACCAGGGCGGCAGCATGGGCGAGGTGGGCGGGGCGAAGATTGCCGCCGCGCTCGAGCTGGCTGTAAAGGACAATCTTCACGGCATGCCCACCTGCGGGGTACTGTTGCTGGAAACCGGCGGGGTCAGGCTGCAAGAGGCCAACCTGGGCCTGGCGGCCATTGCCGACATCCATGCCGCCCTGGTTGAGCTGCGCCGCCACCAGCCGGTGGTGGGCATTATTGCGGGCCCGGTGGGCTGCTATGGCGGCATGGGCATTGCCGCCGGGCTGTGCAGCTACCTCATCGTCACCCGCGAGGCCCGGCTGGGTTTGAACGGCCCCGCCGTCATCGAGCAAGAGGCCGGCATCGACGAACTCGACTCCCACGACAAACCCTTTATCTGGAGCCTTACGGGCGGCGAGCAGCGCCATGCCCAGGGCCTGGCCGACGAATTTGCCGCCGACGACGTGGTCCAGGTGCGTGAGCGGCTGCTCGGTTGCCTGCGGCGCGGCTTGCCCTTCATTCATCGCAGCCAGCAGTGTTCCGGGTTCGTCCGCATGCTGGCGGGTATCGAGCCTGTACCCGTGCCCGAACCGGCCGAAATGCGCAGCATGGTTCGCGCCGCCCTGGGCGCCGCGCCGGCCCGGTCGGGGGCGGCGGCTCCCTCCGCCTCGCAACGCTCGTCCGCGTCGCGTGGCGCGGCCTGGCTGGCCGGCCTGACGGACAATGCGCCGGCGCTTGCAGGCTTTCCCGCCACGGTGCGTGTTGTCGACGCCCCGCTGGGCAATGAGCAAGCGCGCTACATTGCCGTCGTGCCCGATGAAGCCAATCGCTTTCCTCGCGTGCGCAATGGCGAGATGGGGCTGGAAGAGGGCTGGCACCTGGCCCGGGCCATCAGGCAGTGGTGCGAGCGCGATCTGCCCGGCGCCGGCCAGGCCTCTGGCGGGGCAACGCCTGTGGATACCGGCGGGGGTGCTACGGCTGTGGGCGTTGGAAAAGACGCTATGGCTATGAGCGCTGGCGAGGGCCCTACGGCTGGTGGGGGTGCTGGCAAGAGCGCTACGGATGCAGCGCTGCGGCCCATCGTCGCCGTGCTGGACGTGCCCAGCCAGGCATACGGCCGGCTCGAGGAAGGCCTGGGCCTGCACCAGGCGCTGGCGGCCGTTGTCGACGCCGCCGCCCAGGCCCGGCTTGCCGGCCACCCCTTCATCGGGTTGATCGTGGGCAAGGCCATATCGGGCGGCTTTCTTGCCTTGGGCTGCCAGGCCAACCGCCTGATCGCCCTGCGCGACCCGGGCGTGCAGGTGCATGCCATGGGCAAGGCCTCGGCCGCGCGCATCACCCAGCGCACCGTCGAGCAGCTGGAGACCCTGGCGGCCGCCGTTCCCCCCATGGCCTACGACATCGATAGCTACGCCGGTCTGGGCATGTTGTGGCAAACCATGCAGGCCCGGAACGCCGATCAGCCCACGGTCGAAGACCTGGCCGCCGCCAGGGTCTTGCTGTGCGAGGCTGTGGCTGACATACGCGCCGATGCCAGGCGCGATCTCTCCAGCCGTCTGGGCGCGGAAAACCGCAGCGCTTCGAGCCGCGTCCGGGAGCGCATGCGCGAGCTTTGGGGCGAGTGATGGGGGGCCTGACGCGGCGTTCGCGCACTCAGGATCAGTTGGGCGCGGCGTCTTCCGGTACCGCGACTTGCGCCGATCAGCTGGATGTAGCTTTTCCCGGCGCTGCGCCTTGCGCCGATCCGCATGGCTTTCGTCCGCACGATCTCATCTGGGTGGCCGAGCCGGCCGCCTTGCGCTGGCGCGGCAACTTGCCCGAGTGGTGTGCATACTGGCTGCAATGCGGCGCCCCCACCCCCGTCGTGCTGCGCCGCGAAAATACAGGCGACCCGGACCTGCTGCCCGTCGGCATACGAGGCGTCCATCGCCACCAGCGCCAGGCCGCCTACCTGGAACGGCATGCCGTCGCGCGCATTCTGCCGCCCGAGCAACTCGTTCGCTCAATCAAAATGATGGATGGCACGGGCACGGGCACGGGCACGGGCACGGTCGGGCAGGCGCATCAGTCCAGGCAAGAGAGTGGGGCGCCGGAGTGGCTTCCCGGCACAGAACTGTCTGTCATCTTGCACAGTCTCTTGTCGGTCATGAGCGATATCGGCCTGCCCTGGGGGCCAACCGGCAGCCTGGGGTTCGCGCTGGCCACTGGCCTGACGGCGCTGCATGAAGGCAGCGACATCGACCTTCTTGTACGCGCGCCGGCGCCCTTGAGCCAGGATCAGGTCCGTGCATTGGCGGCCCTCGTAGAAGGCTCGGTGCGCCCCATCGACATGCAGATCGACACCGGTTTCGGCGGCTTCGCATTCAAGGAATGGGTAGCCTGTGATCCGGAACGGGCGGGTCGTGGTGCACGGCGACCAGGCAGTGAGCCACGGCGTGTGCTGCTGAAAACCGGCGCGGGTCCCATCCTCGTCCATGATCCGTGGCGGCGGGTGCCCATTGATCGCCAAATAACGAAACAGCCCTGGCCCGTGCCTACAAGTGATTTCGGCAAGGCGGAATCCGAGGACCCATTCGAGCAAGAAGAGGCTGCTTTGGCCAATGCGGGGCAGATGGCTGTAAACACCGGCGATCCGTCGCGGAGCGCTTGATGAGCGTGTTTTTCACTTTCCCCGGGCAGGGTTCGCAGCGTGCGGGCATGTTGAATCGGCTGGCCACCTTGCCCGAGGCGCGGCCCGCCATCCAGGCGGCCAGCCAGGCCTTGGGCGAAGACATGCTCGCATGGGACAGCCCGGATGCCCTGCGTTCCACCGTTGCCGCACAGATCTGCCTGCTGGCCGCCGGCGTGGCCATGGCTGCCGTGCTGGCCGCGCGCGACGCCCAGCCCGATATGGTGGCCGGATTGTCCATAGGCGCATATCCCGCCGCCGTGGTGGCCGGCGTGCTGGTTTACGAAGACGCCGTGCGCCTCGTCCATTTGCGCGCCACCCTCATGCAGCGGCGCTTTCCGTCGGGCTATGGCATGACGGCCATCAGCGGCCTGCCGGCAGACGCCCTGCAAGCGCTCATCGATGCAGTGCATAGCCCCGGCGAGCCGGTGTATCTGGCCAATTTCAACGCCCCCACGCAACTCGTGATTTCCGGCAGCGATGCCGCCCTTGCGAAAGTGGCCGCGCTGGCCCTGGCCAAGGGGGCGACCCGGGCCACACGCATCGACATCGCCGTGCCCTCGCACTGCCCCTTGCTGGATGAAGACGCCCTTGTCCTGCAACAGGCGTTTGACGAAGTGGCCGTGCACAACCCGCAACTGGAATACCTTAGCGCCAGCCGTGCCCGCGTGTTGCGGGACGGCCGCGAAATCGCCCATGACCTGGCATTCAATATGGCGCGGCCGGTGCTGTGGCACGATACCGTGCGGCTGGCCTGGGAGCGCGGCGCGCGCCTGGCGCTGGAAATGCCCAGCGGCTCGGTATTGAGCGGACTGACCGCGCCCGTATTTGCCGGCGGCAGGGTCGCCTGCAGCGACAATCACGGCCCGGACAGCCTGGCCGCCCTGGTCCGCCGCACGCGCCAGTTGTAACGCGCATTTGCCGCGTCGGGGGCGCAAAACATGCCTCGCGCCCCGGAAGCTCTTATACTTAAAGAGAAATATACCGGTTACACCGCCATGGACAATCTCGATCTCGTCGTTCTACGCACTCTGCGCGATTGGCGCCAGAAAGGCCGCCGCGCCTTGCTGGCCACCGTTGTTCGCACCTGGGGCTCTTCCCCGCGCCCCATAGGCTCCATCATGGCCTTGTGCGAAGACGGAACCGTGGTGGGCTCCGTTTCGGGCGGCTGCATCGAAGACGACCTTATCTACCGCTTCACCCACGCCTATTCCGGCAAGGGCGAAGGCGGCGACATCCCGCAGGGCGCCCCCCAGCTTCTGAAGTACGGCATCCGTGCCGACGAGGCCCACCGCTTCGGCCTGCCCTGTGGCGGCACCCTGGAACTGCTGCTTGAGTTCGACCCCGAGCCCCAGCCTTTAAGCGAGCTGGTCGCCCAGCTTGAAAACGGCAAGCTCATGCAGCGCGAGGTGCGGCTGGCCGATGGCCACGTTTCGCTGCGCATGGCCGAGCAGCCCTCTGATCTCAGCATTTCCGACACTGTGCTGCTGAACAACTTCGGTCCCGAGTACCGCATGCTGCTTATCGGCGCCGGCCAGCTCACCGAGTACCTGGCCACCATGGCGCTTTTCAATGGGTTCACCGTTACGGTGTGCGATCCGCGCGAAGAGTACCGGGGCAACTGGTCTGTTGCGGGCGCCGAACTTACCGCCGAAATGCCCGACGACGTGGTGCGCAGTTTCCGGGCCGATCGCCGCTCGGCCATCATCGCGCTTACGCACGATCCCAAGCTCGACGACCTGGCCCTGCTCGAGGCTCTTGAAACCGAGGCCTTCTACATCGGCGCCATCGGTTCGCGCAGCAACAACAACCTGCGGCGCGAGCGCCTTATCGAGTATTTCGACCAGACCGAAGAGTCGCTGGCCCGCCTGCGCGGCCCCATAGGCATATTCATCGGCAGCAAAACCCCCTCTGAAATCGCTGTCAGCATCATGGCCGAAGTACTGGCCGTAAAGAACGGCGTTACCTTGCCGCGCGACATGGACGTGGCCGCCGCCAAGAACAGCATGGGAGTGCCGCCCAACGACACCGACCTGGTGTGCTCCATCGGCTAAAGCCGCGCCTTCGGGCGCGGCTTTTTTTGGCTATGCCATGTCGTCCGCCTGTGTTTCGCACCCGGCCTCGATCTGGTGCTTTCCCTGGTGCGCATCCAAGGAAGCGCACCATATCGGCACAAATATTACATATAGTTACAGCCAACACAAAAAAAACCTGAATATAAGGGCTTACCCACATTGCGCCCTCCAAAATATTCCCTTAGTATTTTTCCAACAATTTAGTGACCACTACATTTAAATTAAGTGTTGGCTACATTTTTTAGGGCGGAATCGCGCTGGGCGCCCACCCAATAACAAGCAACCTACATCACAAGGCACGTCCTGGGAGACACCTATGAAGTCATGGAAATTTTTAGCCGTCGCCGCGGCTGTATCGATCGGAATGGCAAGCCTGGCGGGGCAAGCCCAGGCCAAAGACGACGATGTCATCCTCATCGGCGAGATCAACAGCTACAAGGCCCTGCCGGCCAATATGGGTCCGTATAAAAAGGGCTGGGAACTGGCCCAAGAGCAAATCAACGCGGCCGGGGGCGTGCTGGGTAAAAAACTTGAAACCATTTTCCGCGACGACAACGCCAACGCGGGCGAGGCGGTGCGCATTGCCGAAGAACTCGTCTCGCGCGAAGAGGTCGACTTCCTTACTGGTGTAACCCTGTCGCACGTGGGTCTGGCCGTGGCCGACTACGCCAAGCAGCGCAAGATCTTCTTCCTGGCCTCGGGGCCGCTGTCCGACAAGGTCATCTGGCAGAACGGCAACCGCTACACCTATCGCATGCGCTACGGCACCCACCAGTTGTCGGCATCGGTGGCGCCCGCCGCCGCCAAGCTCAACAAAAAGCGCTGGGCCCTCATCTACCCCAACTACGAATACGGCCAGGCCGCCGTCGAGGCGTTCAAGGCCGAGCTCAAAAAGCTGCAGCCCGACGTCGAGTTCGTGGCCGAGCAGGCTCCGCCTTTCGGCAAGCTCGACGCCGGCCCGGTCGTGCAGGCGCTTGAAGACGCCAAGCCCGATGCCATCTTCAATGTGCTGTTCGGACCCGACCTGACCAAGTTCGCACGTGAAGGCAAGACCCGCGGCCTGTTCAAAGACCGCGAAGTCGTCAGCCTGCTTACCGGCGAGCCCGAGTATCTCGATCCGCTGCGCAGCGACGCGCCCGACGGCTGGATCGTTACGGGCTATCCCTACACCAGCATCGACACGCCCGAGCACAATGCCTTCAAAAAGGCCTATGAAGACAAGTACGGCGAGTACCCGCGCCTGAACTCGGTCGTGGCCTATGCCACGGTCAAGGCCATCGCGGCAGGCATTGAAAAAGCCGGCTCGACCGATACCGAAGCCCTCATCAAGGCTTTCAAGGGCCTGGAGTTCGACTCGCCCTTCGGCCATCACCATTTCCGCGAAATCGACAACCAGTCCACTTTCGGGCTGCACGTGGGCCGCCTGGTCAACAAAGACGGCAAGAAAGGCTCCATGCCTACGGGCGAATACTTCGACGGCGGCGATCTGCTGCCCAGCGATGACGTAGTCAAGACGCTGCGCAAGGTCGACTGACGCAGCAGGCCGCGGCCACGCGGCCTTGAATTCAAGAACGGCAAATACGCCGGCCTGCGGGCCGGCGGTCCCGCCGTCTCTGGCTTTATCCTTACCTATAGCGGGTCGTCATGGACATCTCCGGTTTCATCGTACAGCTGCTCAACGGCCTGGCCGGCGCTTCGTCGCTATTCCTGGTCGCCGCGGGCCTGTCACTTATCTTCGGTGTCACGCGCATCGTCAACTTCGCCCACGGGTCGTTCTACATGGTCGGCATCTATGTCGCCTATTCGCTCGTGCTCACGTTTGAAGACAGCCTGGGTTTCTGGCCCGCCATACTGCTCGCCGCCATCGTGGTGGGCGTACTGGGCGCCCTGATCGAAATGCTGCTGCTGCGCCGCATCTACCATGCGCCCGAGCTCTTCCAACTGCTGGCCACCTTTGCCATCGCCCTGGTGCTGCGCGACGTGGTGCTGTGGTACTGGGGCCCCGAAGAATTGCTGGGTCCCAGGGCTCCCGGCCTCGAAGGCGCCATCGAGATCCTGGGCCGGCAGTTTCCCACCTATGATCTCTTCCTGATCGCCGCCGGCCCCGTGGTGCTGGGCCTTCTGTGGCTGCTGCTTACCCGCACGCACTGGGGCACCCTGGTGCGCGCCGCCACGCAAGACCGCGGCATGGTCAGCGCCCTGGGCGTCAACCAGGCCTGGCTCTTTACCGCCGTGTTCGCCCTGGGGGCCTTCCTGGCGGCGCTGGGCGGCGCCCTGCAGCTGCCGCGCGAGCCGGCCAACCTCGAAATGGACATCCACATCATCGGCGCGGCCTTCGTCATCGTGGTGGTGGGCGGCATGGGCTCTATTCCGGGCGCTTATGTCGCGGCGCTGCTCATTGCCCAGCTCAAGGCCATCTGTGTATGGCTTGGTGTCGTCGAGATCCTGGGCGTCAGCGTCTCGTTCACCAAGCTCACCCTGGTCGTTGAATTCCTGGTCATGGCGGTGGTGCTCATTCTTCGCCCCTGGGGCCTGTTCGGCCGGCCGCAACCGGTGGGCCACAAGGGCCATCATGGCGAGAAGCCGATGGTTCCGGCCAGCATGCGCTTCAAGATAGGCGTGGGCATTTTCGCGGTGTTCCTGGTGGTGCTGCCGCTGCTTACCATCGACTCGCCCTACGTCACCGTGCTGCTCATCGACCTGCTGGTCGCCTCGCTGTTCGCCGTCAGCCTGCACTTCATCATGGGGCCGGGCGGCATGCACTCGTTCGGCCACGCGGCGTACTTCGGGCTGGGGGCCTATGGCGCCGCCCTGCTGGTGCGCCACCTGGGCCTGCCCATGGAGATCACGCTGGTCCTGGCGCCGCTGGTCGCGGCCGTGGGCGCCTTCATCTACGGCTGGTTCTGCGTGCGTCTTTCAGGCGTATACCTGGCGATGCTTACCCTGGCCGTGGCGCAGATTACCTGGGCCATCGTCTTCCAGTGGGACGACTTCACCGGCGGCAGCAACGGCCTTACGGGTGTCTGGCCATCGGCCTGGCTGTCCGACAAGACCGTGTACTACTACCTGACCCTGGTCCTGGTCATAGCCGGCATCTTGTGGCTGCGGCGCGTGCTGTTCTCGCCCTTCGGCTACGCCATGCGGGCCGGACGCGATTCCTTCCTGCGCGCCGACGCCATCGGCATCAACGTCAAGCGCATCCACTGGTACGGCTTCATCCTGGCCGGCGCGGTCGCAGGCCTGGCGGGTGCGCTGTTCGCCTTCTCCAAGGGCAGCATCGCGCCTGAAACCCTGCACGTGAACAAGTCCATCGACGGCCTGGTCATGGTGCTGCTGGGCGGCATGCAAACCCTGGTCGGTCCAGTGGTCGGGGCGGTGTCGTTCACCTGGCTGCATGACACGGTGGCTCGTAACACCGACTTCTGGCGCGCCATGCTGGGCGGCATCATTCTTCTGCTTGTGCTGCTCTTCCCCCAAGGCATTGCCGGCACCATCAAACAGCTATACGACAGCCTTGCCAGCAAGAAGGCCGATCATTTGGGCGCGAAAGGAGTTCAACTATGAGCCTGCTCAAAGTAAGCGGACTGGGCAAATCGTTCGGCGGCGTCAAGGCCGTGGACGAAATCAGCTTCGACCTGGCGGCGGGCGAGCTGCTGGCCCTCATCGGCCCCAACGGCGCCGGCAAGTCGACCACCTTCAATATGGTCAATGGCCAGCTGCGCGCCGACCGCGGTTCCATCAAGCTTGACGGCCACGAGCTCATCGGCCTGCCTCCGCGCAGCATCTGGAAGCTGGGCGTGGGCCGCACCTTCCAGATCGCCGAGACTTTCGGCTCGCTGACGGTCGTCGAGAACGTGCAGATGGCCCTGCTCTCTGCCGACGGCAAGCTGCTGGCCACTTGGCGCAAGGCCGCGGGCCACAAGCGCGACGAAGCCGTCGAACTGCTCGACAAAGTGGGCATGGCCCAGCAGGCCGACCGGCCCTGTGCCGACCTGGCCTACGGCGACGTGAAGCGGGTAGAGCTGGCCATCGCCATTGCCAACAACCCCAAGCTGCTGCTCATGGACGAGCCCACCGCCGGCATGGCGCCCAAAGAGCGCAACGAGCTCATGGCGCTTACCAAGAAGTTGGTGGTCGAGCGCAGCATGGCCGTGCTGTTCACCGAGCACAGCATGGACGTGGTGTTCGCCTACGCCGACCGCATGATCGTGCTGGCGCGCGGCAGGCTCATCGCCGAAGGCAAGCCGCTTGAAATCCGCGACCATCCCAAGGTGCAAGAGGTCTATTTCGGCAGCGGCAAGACATTCGAGAAAAAAGCGGCAGACAAGGAGCTTGCATAATGAACACGGCGACGCAGACACTGCTGGATGCCAAGGGCCTGCGGGCCTGGTACGGCGCCGCCCAGATCCTGTTCGACCTTGACCTGCAGGTGGGGCGAGGCGAAGTCGTGGCCCTGATGGGCCGCAACGGCGCCGGCAAATCCACCACCCTCAAGGCCATCATGGGCATGCTCGACAAGCGGCGCGGCGACATCACCTTCCTGGGGCACGACATCTCGCGCAGCGAGCCCTACCACGCCGCCCGCCTGGGCCTGGCCTTCGTTCCCGAAGACCGCCGCGTCTTCACCGACCTTACCGTCATGGAGAACCTGGCGGTGGGCCGCCAGCCCGCGCGCCAGTGGTCTGATGGCAAGGGCGCGCCCGAATGGACGCCCGAACGCCTGTTCAAGCTGTTTCCCAACCTGGGCGAAATGCCGCAGCGGCCCGGTGGGCGCATGAGCGGCGGCGAGCAGCAGATGCTTACCGTGGCGCGAGCCCTTATGGGCAACCCCTACCTGGTGCTGCTTGATGAACCCTCCGAGGGCGTGGCCCCCGTCATCGTCGAGCAGATGGCGAACATGATCCTCGAGCTCAAGGCCAGCGGGGTCAGCATCTTGCTGTCCGAGCAGAACATGCATTTTGCCGAGTTGGTCTCCGACAGGGCCTACGTGCTTGAAAAAGGCCAGATCCGCTATCATGCCACCATGCAAGAGCTGGCCGACAACGACGAAGTACGCCGCGCTTATCTCAGCGTGTAGCCGGCGGGCAGCCGGCCAAGCCGCGGCGGGCGCTGTCTTGAAGCATCCCGCCCCTGCAACGGGGCCAGGCCGCCGCTGTTAAAGGCGCAGCGCATCGCTGCGGCCGCCGCCAGCGGGAAAGCCGCGCTGCTCACAGCGGGGCGTCGTCCCGGAACCATCCTGTGAGGCTCCAGCGCACGCGGCGGGCGGGCAGCACTTCATGCGGAACGCGGTCGCTCAGGAACAGCGCCAGCCGGCCCGACTCGGGCAACACCTTTGCCTCCAAAGCGGCGTTGGGCCCGGGATCAGGCTGGCGGTCGCCGCCGGATGGCGCGGGCGCATCGCGTCCAGGCTCGCCATCTCCTGTTTCAGGCCCATACAGGCACAGTTCGCCGCCGTCTTCCGCCTTCCAGTCCTCGTTCAAATACAGCACCAACGAAACCTTGCGCGCGCTCGTTCCACCGTGCTGGTCCATGTGCCGGGCATAGCCTCGGCCTGGTTCATAGCGCGCAAAATGAAATTCCTGCCCACGCAGGCTCAGGAAAAAATGCCGGTTCAGTTCCTGGCGCAGCGCATCGGTCCAGGCCAGGAACTCGGCGCAGGGAGGAAAGGGCGTGTTGTCGTCAATCCAGCAAATGGCGTCGCCCCGTATGTCGGGGTCGCGCACCAGCCCCGCTTGCCGGCCTATGGATGCGGGCTTGAAAAAACCCTGCTGCCACAACTGATGGGCGTGGTTGCGCAATGCCTGTGCTAGAGAGGGGGGAACGATGCGGTCGCTGACCGCCCAGCCGCGTTCTTCGAGCGACTGGAAAAGCACATCTTGAAAGCCCATCGGGTTTTATGCGCCTAAAGTCGAAATTGTGGCACAGAAACCGCCATCTCCAGAGCGCTTTCTGCGCCGGAAAGGCCCGCTGTTGCAAAGGGGCGCCATTGCGATGCCGATGGCGTTAACATAGCCGCATGTCCAAGCTTGAAAGTGCTCCTACGGTATGACCTCCGGTGAAATCATCGTCCTGCTGATCTTCGTGGTCGGCCTGGCCTGTTCCCTGACTCTTTTTTCCTGGCTCATCAGGCTGCTGCGCCGCGATGCCAAGAAAACGCGAGATTCCTGACATGGGGAAGCAGGCGGGCGGGCAGTGCGACACGGCGCTGCACGCTCAGACCGGTGCGCAGCTGCTGCCCGCCGACGCGGCGACCGAGTCTCGGCCAGCTTCTGATACAGGAAGCGCCGGCGTGAAGCGGACACCATCTCACTTGTCCCCCGCTGGCTTGGTCACGATCGATCCGGCCGAGTACCTGGTCGAGGTCGACCTGGCCTACGCCGGTTCCAATAATTTCGTGTGCCTGCCCATCTACGCCGCCGATGCGCCCTGCATGCTGCGCGCAGACGCGGCCGCCTGCCTGAAGCGCGCCGCCCTTGCCGCCCGGCGGGCGGGGCTGAGCCTGAAGATACTCGACGCCTATCGCCCGCCCGCGGCGCAAGAAGTGTTATGGCGCATATGCCCCGACCCCGCCTATGTGGCTGATCCGGCCCAGGGCTCCAACCATAGCCGCGGCGTGGCGGTGGACGTGACGCTGCTGGGTGATGACGGAACAGCACTGGACATGGGCACCGGCTTCGATGATATGCGCGAGCTGTCGCACCACGACCGGCCCGACCTGCCCGCCGCCGTCCAGCGTAATCGCCACCTGCTTCTGGGCATCATGTTGCAGGCCGGATTCGTTTCCCTGCCCACCGAGTGGTGGCATTATGAGCTGCCGGGGGCGGCGGCTTATCCCTTGCTGGATGCTGTCCTCTGAATCAATAAGAAATCCGGAATCGCCTGGATGTTGCTGCATGAAAAGAAATCACATAAACGACAAGCCCTTAAAGGAGACGCCTGCGAAGCCCCGAAAACCCGGGCGCCCTCCGCTTCGGTCCCCAGACGGGAATACAGAGCCGTTTATTTCGAAGGAAAAAATAATCGCCAGAGCCGCGGAGCTTTCGAGCGAGAGGCCTCTTGACGAGCTGTCGATCAGCAGCCTGGCCCGTGACTTCGGGGTAGCCACCAGCCTGATCCACTACTACGCGGGCAGCCGCGATGATATCGTTTCGGGGGTCATCAATCTGTACTTCAGGGCACGCATTCAGAAATTGCCTAACGCCAGCGGAAACTGGCGGAACGATCTCGCGGCATATGCCAGGGCCGTCTATTTCTTGTCTTGCGACTATGGCGCGGTAATGCGCTACTTGATGTCCCATAATCGGTTCCGCGTCTTTCAGCAGGTCGACGTCACCGAAACTGATTATGGTCTGGTGTACCTGGAACGGCTTGCCGAGATCTTCAGGGCGGCGGGGTTTTCCAGCCGGCAGTCCGCGATGGGCTATCACCTGCTCATGCAACATGTCATGACATCCGCCTACGCTGTGGTCAACAGGCAGCCGCCTGGTTTGCACAAGCAATTCATACTCGATCGCGTCAAGATGCTTGCGTCAGATCAATACCCTTCGATCCATTTCTTCGCGGGCGACTTCTCTGATCTGGATGGCGATATGGCGTTCGATGCCGGGCTGGAAATACTGCTCGATGGATTTGAAAAATGGCGGCAAGAAGCATAAGTCCTTGCATCACCTATCCTGCCATTTCGTGGGCACAGACTGGCTTCTAGGCCTGCTCACGGGCTGGCTTCTTGATCGTCGTCTCTACCAGCTCTTCGATGATCTGCTGCAAGACGGCTTCTGCTTTCGACAAGGGGCTGGAGTCCGAGCGAATCAGAGCCAGCGAGTACGAGATGGGCGGGTTCCGGATGAGCCTGGCATTCAATGCACTGGTTCTCAGCAGCGACTGCCCCGAAATAATCGACATGACGGTCGAGCCGAAGCCGTTTCTTACTAGATTCAGGATGGTGGAGGGTGACTGAACCTCGAGGCACACGTTCAACGTTTCTTTACACGCTTTCGCTTGGTCTTCCAGGCACTGGCGCAGCCGGTTTGGATGGCTGGGAAGTATGAGCTGTTCATTCACCACCTGCTTGAAGGAAATGGGGTCCGAAGAGTTGCCCTTCTTGTACTTGCTGATGAAGTAGGCCGAGTCTTCGACGAGGGTCTTCGAGCTCAGGCCTAGCGTAGGCGGCACGGAAAATGCCAGGGCCATGTCAAGCCGGTCTGACAGCAGCCATTCGGTCAACAGGCTACCCAGGTCCTCGACAAGATTTATCGACACCATGGGCAGCTCGCGCCTGCATCGTTGAAGCAGCGGTACGGCCAATATGTTTGCGATCGAGGGTGTTATGCCCAGTGATATGCGTCCCCTTACCGGGCCCGAGATGTCCGACATTTCCTGCTTCAGGGAATCTACGTCGCCAAGCAGCTTGCTTGCGCGGGCAAGGAACAGCGCGCCCGCCTCGGTGGGCTCTACGCCGCGCGTATTGCGTACTAGAAGCTGTACTCCCAGCTCTTCTTCGAGCTTGCGTATCTGGAAGCCCAGGGCAGGCTGGGCGATGAAGAGCTCTCGCGCCGCCTGAGAGAAGCTTTTATGCCGCACGGCGGCTTCGAAGTAACGCATCTGCTTCAGGTCCAAGCCGTACTCCTTTGTTGCTGTCAATGCTGGGAAGGTCAGCGCCGCAATGCGTGAGCGGGCGAATCGTAGCATACCAAACCGGCTGCGTCCGGCGTTCGCGACGGTAGTCGATATTTGTATGGCGCGGTAGAAAAACAGTTCTATCTGATACGGCAACAGAGCGATTACAGTAGCTGGCAGTTTCAATGATCCGAGCTAAGGGCCAGACCAGGCCGGGAAGACATGGCAAAACACATCGAAGAAATTGGAGTGCTCGAAAAACTGCCGGGCGTCGTATATGCGCCGGCATCCGAGCTTGAACGCTATGTGAAGGCGGGGGCGCTGACGAACGAAACACTGATCGGCGCGTTGATGAAGTCTTTCGACCAGAATCGCCATAGAAGGGCATTGCTCGAGCACGGCCGGACGTTGTCATACGAGCAGCTTGACGACATTTCGAGCCGGATCGCGTTGTCGATGATGAAGCTGGGCTTGCGCCCCCTGGAGCGAGTCCTGTTTCAAATGAGGAATAGCTGCGAGCTCGTGATTGCTCTTATAGCAAGCATGAAGGCCGGCCTTATTCCAGTTTGCACGCTTGCGAGCCATCGCGAAGCCGAAATGGACTACCTGGCCAAGCATTCCGGTGCGGTTGCGATCTTCGTGGACGACGATACGCCCAAGTTTTCCCATCTTGACTTCGCCCTTGCGCTGCAGAAAGGTAATCCGGCGTTGCGGCATGTGTTTGCCGCCCGGGAACATGAGGCCAAAGGCTGCATGACGCTTCGGCAGCTTGCAGAACAAAGCGCTTCGGAGGAAGCGCATCAGAAGGTGGTGGAAATCGTTTCCAGCCTTGACCCATACCAGGTGGCGATTTTCCAGCTTTCCGGCGGAACGACCGGCGTGCCCAAGATCATTCCGCGCATGCAGAATGAATACCTGTACAACATGCGTGCTGTCTATGCTTGGGTGGGGCGGCAGAAGGACGAGGTCGTTTTCTGTGCGGGCCCCCTGATACACAATGCTGGCATGGTTTGCCACTGGGGCCCGGCCTTGCTTAACGGCGGCGCCGTCGTCACCGACAATGACCTTTCTTCCGATGGTCTTCGGCGCATCATCACTGAGCATAGGCCGACCTGGATGTTCCTGATGCGTCCCCTGCTGGTACGGCTGCACGAAGGCCTGAAGCGCGAACCCCTGGATCTGTCGTTTGTGCGGGGGGTGGTGAACTCGTCGCATGCACAGTACGTTTCGCACGAGCTGTCGATGCCTGGCTTCCATTTTTTCGGGATGGCGGAAGGGCTGATCATGTCGACCAAAAAGGGCGACCCGCAGCAAGCCATATTTGAAAGTATCGGGCGGCCGGTTTCGGAGCTTGATGAGGTGCGAATATACAGGCCGGGTACCGAGGAAACCGTGCACGATGGCGAGACAGGCGAGCTTGTGTGCCGGGGGGCCTACACCATCCGTGGCTACTACAGCGCCCCTGAACGAAACGCCGAAGCTTTCACCGCCGATGGGTTCTACCGTTCGGGAGACCTGGTTTCCTTGAAGCAATACGACGGCAAGTCCTACTTTGTCTTCGAGGGGCGCTTGAAAGACGTAGTGAACCGGGGCGGCGAAAAAATAAATTGCGATGAGGTCGAACGTGCCTTGCGAGAGTCGCCGGACATCATCGACGTTGCCATCGTGGCGATGCCTGACGACCTATACATCGAGCGCAGCTGCGCATTTGTCTGTGTCGCGAGCGGTGCGCAGCCTCCCACCGTTGCCTCGCTGGGCCTCGTCCTGCAACAGAAGGGCCTGGCCAAGTACAAATGGCCTGAGCGCGTAGAAACGGTAAGCAGCCTGCCAGTGACGTCGTCGGGCAAGGTCAGCAAGCCCTTGTTGCGCGAGCGCATCAAGGAAATTCTTCTTGTTGAGCAACAAGCCATGGGTGCCGTCTCGGGCGAGACGCGCGTGGTTTGATTGATTTCGTGGTGGCGGAGACATAGTGATGTTGATCGAACTTTTCGATGATTCAAGGATGGGCCTGGGGGAATCTCCGCTATGGTCCGTTGCCGAGCAGGCCTTGTACTGGATCGACGTCTATGCGGGAACGATACACCGCAAGGTGCTCGAGACAGGCAGGCGTTCGACCTGGGAGTTCGGTGAAGAGGTCGGCTCCATTGGCTTCCGCGCGGCGGGTGGGCTTGTCGTTGCCGCCAGGACCGGGCTGTATGCGTTCGACCTGCAAACTGGCGAAAAAACTCTTGTATCGAATCCCGAACCCGAACTGCCCAGGAATCGGCTCAATGATGGCAAGGTGGATCGGCAAGGGCGCTATTGGTCCGGCTCGCTTCAGACGGGTGAGTACGCCCCCGTGGGCAGTTTATGGTCGTTCAAGAAGGGTCGAAGCACAAAAATCATATCGGGAATCACGATAGCGAACGGCCTGTGTTTCAGTCCCGACGGCCGGACAATGTACTTCACCGACTCGCCCTCCGGCATGCTAGAGGCTTTCGACCTGGACATCGCCACGGGGCTTGCCTCCAATCGGCGGGTGCTTGCCGCCATTCCGGACGGACGGGGCCTTGCGGACGGAGCGACCGTGGATGCCGATGGAACCCTCTGGTGCGCAAATATCGATGGGGGGCGGATTCTTGGCCTGAAACCGGAGGAAGGGTGGTTCGCCAGTGTCGATCTTCCTGTTACCAGGCCCACGTCGTGCGCATTCGGGGGGCCGTCGATGGACATTCTTTTTGTAACTACGGCCACCTCGCGGCTTGGGGAAGAGCAACTGCTCGAACAGCCTTGGGCAGGTTGCGTATTGGCGATAAAGGGCCTGGGTGCCACAGGCCTTCAAGAACCCGAATATCAATAGCCAACGTCGCCGCCAAGCCCGTTTGGGGCCGCCGCGGTCTCGTCGCAGCACACCAACGAGAGTGCGCAGAGCACCAGTGGAATGGTGAAACGCCATTTTTCAATCAAACAAGAAACAAAGGAGACAACATGCAGCCAAGCTCGATAAACGTGTCGAACCTGATCGACACCCGGGACTTAAGCGGCTACAACGTGAAGATAATGGCCTGGTGCTTTTTCATCATGCTGTTCGACGGATTCGACCTTGGAGTACTTTCATTTGCCGCTCCGAGTATCCTTCGTGAATGGGCGGTTACCAATCCGGCGGCCATGGGCTCGGTCTTCAGTGCCAGCATTATGGGTATTTTGGTCGGTTCGCTGATGTTCGGTTATATCGGTGACAGGTTCGGGCGGCGCAACGCCATTATCGTCGCGCTGACTACCGTCGGCTTATCTTCCTTGGCGGTAACCATCGTCGACACGTTGACCCACCTGTTCTGGCTGCGCTTCATAACCGGCCTGGGCCTTGGCGGGCTGTTCCCCAACGTGGCGGCGCTGGGTGCAGAGTTTGCGCCTAAAAAATACCGAGCCACATTGCTCATACTGGGCCTCATGGGCGTTACGTTTGGTGTTGCGGTGCCAGGCATCTTGGCGACCCATATGGTGCCGGTCCATGGCTGGCAATCTCTGTTCTTTGTCGGAGGCATAGGTCCGTTGCTGATGGCGGTGGCCTGCTTCATCGGCTTGCCCGAGTCGCCCATGTATCTCGTATTGAAAGAGAACGGCAAAGGGGCATTGATAAAGATCCTCAGAAAGCTGAAGCCGGATCTGTCTGTGGACGAGCAAACGCGATTTGTGACCAACGACAAGCCCAGGGCGGCCAATATATCTCCAAGAGAGCTTTTCAAGGGTGGCCTAGGCGTCATCACCGCGCTTCTTTGGCTGTGCTTCGCCGCCAACCTCATGGGCTACTTCTTTCTTATTAGCTGGTTGCCCACGCTGTTGCAAGGGGCGGCGCACTCGGCCGCCGACTCGAACTTCACGACCATTCTGCTGCAGTTAGGCGGAATCACCGGCGGTATTCTGCTGTGTCGGCCAATGGACCGCATGGGCGTTCTTCCTCTCCTGGTGTTGTTCCTGGTCGCTATGGTGT